>Ga0265293_10009383_pt1 | contig 14092 bp, 11 predicted proteins | sample Munlanlewell138R_FD_192505 | JGI IMG/M metagenome (GOLD analysis project Ga0265293, IMG submission 192505) | Leachate microbial communities from a municipal landfill in Southern Ontario, Canada - Leachate well 138R | ecosystem: Engineered > Solid waste > Landfill > Unclassified | place: Canada...
CAAGAGAAAATCGCTAACAAAGAGATAAGAATCTATGACATTCCCACATATTTGCCCATCAGTAATGCCGATGAAGATATTGAATGGTCCCTTGATGGTGGCAAAACCTTTACTCAAAAAGGTGCCTCCATTCAACTAACCAGTGACGAAGCAACACGCTATGTATTAGCAGCTAAGGTTAAACCTAAAGAAGCCCCCGCTGATGATAACTATGCATATGAACAAGAAAGAGTTTCAGTGGTTTTTGTTAAGGTAAAAGCACCGGTGGTTAGAATCCTGGCCGATGGTATTGTGGAAGTTAATAAAGAGTTTACGCTGAAAGCGGAAGCTACTTTACCTTATAGAAACATGACCGGTGCAATCAAGGGATTTTTTACGCTGCCCAATGGTACTGTGATTGAAAAAGATGAAATTCAATACACCCCTAATGAAGCCGATTTTGAAGCTGGTACATTGGAGTTTTCATATACAGCATGGATTGAAGGGTACCGGGACCAGGGAGCCGAAAGAACGGCAAAAACCAAAGTCAAGACATGGCGCTATGTTTGGCCTAAATTTGTGCTTGAAACCAAGCAAGATGTAAGGGTTGCCCCGGCCACTTCTACATCAACAGTTCGGGCTATTGGTTTTAGGGGGCAATTGGATAATGTTAAATTTGAATGGCTGCTTCCTGAAAATGCTCCTGTCACTGTTAACAATGAAAATAGAAAGAGTGTGTTCCTTGCCGACCAGGGCAATTATGAAATTGGTGTCACTGTGTCAGATGCCCGAGGAAACGTGACGGAATTAAAGAACTTTGTTACGCTCAACGAACCGGAACCCTATAAATTAGTTGCTCAACCTAACTATTCAAATGCTAACATGCGTGAGCCATTAGACTTACGTGTGGGAAGCTATTTGCGTGGTGGCCACCCTCATGACCGGATTGCGAAGCTTGAGTATAAGTTGAACGGCCAAGTGGTGGATACATCGGGATTGAGTGCAACGGTCAAAAATTTGATGGCTGGAAAATTTGATGGATCTGTAGAGGTGGAAACCAATATGGGCCACAAGATTCAAGAGGATTTTTCGTTTGAAGTGATTAAAAATATGCCACCAGTATGTGAACCCTTGACTTCTAAACAAACGGTTGCCTCATTGATCATTTATGCCAAATGCTCAGATAATGATGGTCGTATCCGGGCTTATGAGTGGGTTGTTAATGGAGTTTCAGTGACAACTGCATCCAATCGACATTCATTGAGTTTCAAAACCGGTGATAATTTCCCTTCTGTAAGCGTGATTGCCATTGATGATGTAGGAGCTAAGTCAGCTTCCCAGTCATTGGGTAATTAAAACCCGTTAAATTTTTACTAAAAGCCCATAATGTTTGCAAAAAATATTATGGGCTTTATCATTTATTCCCCGGGGAATAATTGATAACTTCCTTTTTTTTCAATGGCTTATTGATCTTTTTTATAAATAATTTCTAAGGAAATATTATTTCGTGCTCTTTCTCAGTTATCCACAATATCTGTTAATAACCCTGTGAAAAAACAGGGGTATACAGTGCTTCGACCGCTGATAACAGTTCTTGCTTCATAAATGAGCAAAATGCCCAAAATTGGCTAAAAGCCGCTCCTATCAAAACGATAGTCTATATTAGACTGGTTCTCTATGAAACTTATGGAGTTCACCAATGTTTACTAAAAGGACAATAATTTCAATGTTGCTGGCTACCTGCGCAACTAGCAGTGCTTATGCTCAAATTGAAATCACTGATGAAGTTAAATCAACCCTTGCACAAGCCAAAACGTTAGTAACCGAACAGAATGTAGTACCGCTCCCGGTGTCGGGTTTTAATGCCTTAGAGGTAGACGGGCAAATCCATTACATATCGGACAATGGCCGGTTCGTGATTACTGGCCAAATGTATGATGTAATCAGCCAAAAATTTATTGATACGTTTTCCGATGTAAAAGAAGTCGCTACTAAAATTAATTTTACGAAAATGGGATTAAACCCGGATACGTTAAATAGCTTTTCTATGGGCGAAGGCAATAAAACTGTCATTGTGTTTGTGGACCCTGTTTGCGATATTTGCCAGCAGGTCTATACCGAAGCTGAAAAGCTGTCAAAAGATTACACCTTCAAATTTGTGGCTATACCGGCCTTTGGTGAAAAATCTAACGAATTAACTAAAAAATTATCTTGCCTGGACGATAAGGCTAAAGGTATGGAAGCACTTAAAACCGGAACAGTACACGAATTAAAAACTCCGGTTCCATGCGATACAACACTGAATGACAAAACCTTATTAACTGCTCATATGTTGAGAATCAATGGTGTTCCCTTTGTGGTTTCACCTAATGGCAATATCGCACGTGGACAAGTGATGAACCTTAAAGCCTGGTTGGAGAACAATTAATGAAATTTATCAAATTGCGCTCTCAAACGAACCATAGATATATGGATGAAAATTTGAAAGCAAGTCGTTATATACCCACCGTGTCCTATGATCCAGACAATGAATTTTTTCTTTTAGATGAAAATTATGTCGGCTTATGCTTTATTTGTCAGCCATTAAATGGGTATGACAATTTAGTCAATGAGCGCATGATGACATTTCTAAATCAAGCATTTCCCGAAAACACCGGTATCCAGTTTCTTTTATTTAAGTCACCTGATATTAACCGCCAGATGTATGAAATGATGGCCTTACGTGACGGTTTTAATGATGATTTTTTAAAAAGTAATATCGTTCAGCGCCAAGAGTTTCTAACGCATCATACGCATACACCATTAGTCACTAAATCACAAACAGCAGGGCAACATAATCTTGGCCTGATCTATGACCTCAAACTATTTATTAGTGTCAAATTAAAAATTGATGGTGTTGTTCCGAATGAATCTGAACTCACAATGATCAAAGACTGGAACATCAAAATTACTTCAGCGTTAAAAAGTATCGGCCTTTATCCTTCAGTGGCTAATGCAGACACTTATATCCGATTCATGAATACGTTACTGAATTGGAACCTGAATACTTCCTGGCGGCATGATGCCACCAAATGGGATGAAAACGAACCCATTAATTCACAACTGTTGGATTACCAAAATGCTATAGATATTTCTGATAAGAGTCTAAAAGTTGGTGATTATCATGTTGCCTGCTTGTCTGCAAAGCATTTTCCCGACCGGTTGTTTATTGGTAATGCTATGCGCTATATCGGTGATTTAAGTGGCCAAGGCTCGAATATACGTGATAGCTATATGGTGGTCACTAATATAATTGTTCCTAACCAGCTTAAAACAAAAGGGGAGTTAGATAAAAAACGCAAATACATTATTACGCAATCTGATGGCCCATTCCAAAGATATATTCCAATTATCAAAGACAAAAGGCAAGACTTTGATCTGATGTATGACTCCTTAAAGGACGGGGATAAGATCTTAAAAATTGCATTTACTGTGGTCTTGTTTTCCAAATCTGAAGAGTCGCTTAACACCTCTTTAATTGCGACCCAAGCACATTTCAGGGAACAGCAATTTGAACTCCTGGAGGATCGGTATTTGCATTTACCGATGTTCTTAAACTGCCTGCCTTTGTGCCAGGACGTTAAAGGACAAAAAGATTTGTTTCGTTATAAGACACTGACCAGTCAACATATTGCACCGATATTGCCGGTTTTTGGTGAATGGAAGGGCACCGGTACACCACACCTTTCTTTGATATCAAGAAATGGTCAATTGATGACGCTATCTCTCCACAATGCCGGCCCAAACAGCAATGCTTTGATTGCTGCACAATCAGGTTCCGGTAAGTCGTTTCTTGTTAACGATTTTATTTTGTCCTATTTGTCTGAAGGGGCGCAAGTATGGGTTATTGACGTTGGGCGCTCCTATCTTAAGCTTTGCAAAACACTGAAAGGGGATTTTATTCACTTTGCCAATGATGCTGATATTAGTCTTAATCCCTTTGAGCTTCTAGGTGATTCATTTGAAAACTATGAAGAACAAGAAGATACCTTGGTTGCTTTGATTCGGGCCATGGCATCACCTAAAGGTAGATTGGACGAATATCAAGATGCAGAGCTAAAAAGTATCGTTAACCGACTTTTCCATGAAAAAGGAAAACATATGAACGTTAATGATATTGCCGATGCCTGCAAATCCCATAATGACCCACGGGTCAAAGATATTGGCTCTCAATTGACTGCCTTTACCTCTCAAGGTAGTTACGGCAAGTATTTTACAAGAAGCAATAGCATTAATTTTGATAATCAGTTTACTGTCCTGGAACTTGACGACTTGCAAGGGCGAAATCATTTAAGGCAAGTGGTTCTTCTTCAATTGATTTTCCAGATTCAACAGGCGGTTTATTTTGGGGATAGAGCTGTTAAAAAAGTTGTCATTATTGATGAAGGATGGGATCTTCTTAATGATGGTGAAACCGCAAAATTCCTTGAACATGCCTATCGTAAATTCCGTAAATATGGTGGCTCATGCGTACTGGCCACCCAGTCCATTAATGACTTGTACTCAAACGAGCAAGGTCGGGCCATTATCGAAAACTCGGCTTCAATGTACCTGCTTGGCCAGAAAGAAGAAAGTATCGAATCGGTAAGGGAGTCCAAACGCCTTGCCATGTCTGATGGTGCATTTAACGCACTCAAAACGGTTCACACCATCCAGGGTGTCTATTCAGAAATATTTATAAGGACAACCGAAGCTGGTATGGGCATTGGCCGGTTAGTGGTGAGCGATTATCAAAAATTACTTTACTCAACGAATGCTAATGATGTTGCACAGATTGAAAGCTATGAAAAACAGGGCTATTCAGTTGTGGAAGCCATTCTTGAAGTCATGAAACAACGTGCCAGATAGAGGAAAAAAGAATGGATACGAACGAAGCTTTAAGCACTCCAAAAACTCAAGGCAAAGAAGCATCAAAAGGTACTTCTCAGATTGTTACGTTAATCAGTGTGGGCATCATGATAATCCTGGGAGTTATGGTTTTTAACATGAAAAGTAAGATCAATGACTTAAGCAATGAGCTGAAGATGCGACCGCCCGTTATTATCATGGACTACACAAAGATTATTCAATCTCTACCAGATACATCATCTGAGACAACCGAAAAAGCATTGCTGGCCACCAAGGAATTATTGAGTAAGCTTAAGGATGCAGGCTATGTTGTTTTGAATTCTCAAGCAATCAGCACAGCCCCGGATGATAACTATGTGCCCACCACAATAATTAATGAAATGGTGAAATAATCATGGACGACCAACCTTCAAATGATCTTCCGCTTAGTGAGAATCCAAAACTTATACTAAAAAAAAAGAAAGGATTTATTAAAAGCAAGGATGACCGCAAACCCTGGAAACCCTTTATTTTTAAAGTCGTTGTTTTGATGACCATTATGGGAATCGGCATGAGCTATTTTTTAGGCCGGTACCGCATTGGTTATGATTCTCAGATTGTTAAATGCATACCGGGTTATACCCTTTACCTTATTGACAAGAAAGACCGGATAGTGGAGCGTGATGCGATTTATGCATTTTCCGCTAAGGGACTTGAGCCTGTTTATGCTAACGGGACCCAAATGGTCAAATTTGCGCGTGGAATGCCCAACGACAAGGTAGAGATAACACCAGAGGACTACCGGGTTTTAATTAATGAACATGAGTTATTCCAGGGCTTGCCGTTGGGACACCGCTTAGGCAAGGATGATGATTTTTTTGTAGGAAAAGGCACATTGAAAGAACAGCAATATTGGTTTTTTGGTACCAGCGAAGAAAGCTTTGATTCACGTTATTGGGGGGTTGTTCATGATGATCAAATCGTGGGCCGTGCGTACCCATTATTTTAAAGTGTCGATGGTGAGTTTGTTAATTGGCTGGTGCTCTGCTTCCTATGGTCAGGCCGTAAATTTGTCTCCAGAAGATAGGGCGATTGTGGAGCAAACCAAGGAACTGAAAAAAAATGCCAGAACCATTATTGATTCTGATTGGCTTAATCAAGCCAAGGCCAATATGCAAACTGAGAATGCTCAACGCTTTGTGGATGAAATCAATAAAAGTAACCCACTTCATGCGCAATTAGAGCAGTCTAAGGAGAAGAAAAACATACTTGATGGTGATTACAGCAACATTATCTTTATTTCTTATTCCCTTGGGGAGCAAACCTTAAAAGAAATCCTGAAGCAGGCATCTGAAGATCCAACCACGCTTTTAGTGATGCGAGGCATACCTGATGGCACAAAACTTTGGGAAGGAATGCGAACGCTACAAATGATGGCTACCTCATTTAACCCGGTACCTAATATTATTTTGAATCCTACCCTCTTTAAAAAATTTAATATTGAACATGTGCCCACCATTGTCAAAGTGGAACAAAACAAACAACCGAGTATGCCTGGTGACGATAATCTCATTGAAATTGCTCGTGTTAAAGGCATGACAGATCCAATCTGGATGAATAAACAAATTGAAGCCGGTCAAACAGGTGATTTGGGTGTACGTGGGCCTCAAGTCAGTATTGCAGAACCAGACTTAATTGAAGTGTTAAAAGCCCGTGTAGCCGCTATTGACTGGGAAGAAAAGAAACAAGGGGCGTTATCTCGTGTTTGGAAAAATCAGCAGTTTTACCCATTGCCTAAAGCCACAAAAGCAGCCGTTAGGAAAATTGATCCGGCACTTGTCGTTACCAGAGATATCACCGGGGTTAATGGTGAAGTGATTGCCAAAAAAGGGGATCGCTATAACCCATTGGATATGCTGGCTTTTGATTTTGCGCTGGTGATTTTTGACCCGCTGGATGAAAAACAGGTTGAAATTGCCCAGCACAAAACAAAGCAATTATTTGAAAATCCTGCTATCAAAAAAGTGATCCATTTGGCGACTCAGATTGATAGGGAAAAGGGATGGGATCATTTTAATGACCTCACGAACAAGCTTGATGCGCATGTTTTTTTATTGACGCAAGACATTATTACCCGTTTTGAATTAAAGCATGTGCCCAGTATTGTAACAGCCGATGATACGCATTTTATTGTCACTGAGCTGGATATTAATCACGAACTGGTTGATATACCGGTTGAGTGAATTATCATATCAAGGAATAAAAAAATGACAGATGCTACGACAACAGATTACACCTATCCTGAAATCCGCAGGGAAGCCTCTGCTATTTCGTGGACGGTCAACAGAATTTTAAAAGACCGTTTTGGATTTCCTTACCCACAAAAATTATTTGTCCCAACCAGTTTGCTGACTGACGTTTTTAACTTGCTTGAATGGCTCGGTGGGGTCATGCATGACGATTGGGAAGGCGAAGGGGAGTTAACTAAAATTATTCATGAAGCGCAAGAATTAGGTATCCCTGAAGTGCTTAAAGATGATCATTTTCAAAAAAATTGGGAATGGTTTGTGTCTTTTCTTAAAGAAACAGGTAGGGAACAGAATATTCAATTTGAAGTCCGAGAGCCGAAGGTAAACAAGAGCTTTACCAATGAGGAAAGAAGGTCCCATTTTGTCAGTTTCGGTATCGAGTACGGGTATCTTGATTTGGAGTATTACCGGTATTTTGATGTTAAAAATTGCCGGAAAAAAACCTGGTTTGAACGATTGCTTAAAAAAGTAGGGTAAATAAATGTTCTCACTTAAAAAACTTTTCAATGTGATGGTGGTATCGGCTGCTGCTATGACTACATCACTCTTTATGTCAAATGCCGCCAATGCAACGCCAGGGTGTCATGATTCTGGTTTAATCAGCGGAAAACTCATTACAGATATTTGCTGGGAATGTGTTTTACCTATCCGAGTAGCCGGTATCCCTATTGGCGGTTCTTCAAGCGATATACCGGATGGTGCCAGTAAAAAAATTCTTTGTGCCTGTGAAGATAATCTGGGCCTCCCCCGGCCTGGTATCACAACTTCCATGTGGGAACCTGCGCGTCTCATTGAATTTCAACACGTACCTGGATGCTCTTCTGTTCTGGGTGGGAATCGTATGTTTCCTGGTGATCGAATTTTTATGGCAAACCAAGGAGGAAATAAGCCAAAAGGGGATAACCTAAATTTTATGCACTATCACTATTATGCATTTCCTTTGCTCATGATGCTGGATCTGTTTTCTGGTGGTGAATGCAATGCAGGGGGGTATATGGATCTGGATTTGATGTACCTGTCTGAACTTGACCCTACCTGGAATAATGATTCGTTAGCCTTTTTTACAACCCCAGAAGCAGCTATGGTGGCCAATCCAATTGCGGCTTTAGCGTGTATACCAGATGCAATATCATCTACCGCTGGCAGACCAATTAAACAGTTATTTTGGTGTGCAGGATCTTGGGGAACAATTTATCCATTAAGCGGAAACGTTGCCCGTACCGATCACGTAATTGATGTTACGAGTCTACAAAAAGTTCGTGTGTTGGCCGCCTTGCATCGTAGAGGCTTAGCCTGGAAAACAATGGGTGATGAAGGTTTATGTGGTGGTGAGATATACCCCATGTTCCCCAAAACTCAATACAAATACACCATAACTTGGCCGTATCCAGAAACCGATGATGATCATGTTACCGGTGAATCCAGCCTTATTTGGGGATCTTCAAAAATTGTTCCTGGCCTTGAAAACCCAATTTACACTATTTTTAGATGGAAGGATTGTTGCCAGACTTTTTGACCTATTACCCCCAACGACCTTAAAGGTTCAGCGGGGGGGTATTTACTACTCATAGCAACTTAACGCCCGAAAATGACCAAAACCGATGCAAGGTTTTGAAAGAGGTCCATTTAACATAGTAAGCAATATAACTTCTCCTTTTCTTGCTATGTCAAACAGAAAATCACTTTTAACCAGAATCATATCTTCAGTATTGATTTTGGCAATCAGCGCAAATTCCAGCTCTACTATGGTATTTGCGGCTGATGCAATACTTCAAAATGCCCAAGTAGGTGAAGCCTTTGGTAAATCCATGAAAGATGCACTTGTGATGCCTACCGAATCGGGTGGAGTCCTTACACTGCCATCTTCAGGTCAGGGCAACGCTGTTCAAATTAATATCAATGAACTATACCCTGGCACTAGCAGTACCAACAATCGGGATGCAAGTTATTATTTCCCAGGGGGTAACATGCCTACAGTTGAAGGCATGAAAAGTATTGGTGATTCTGATAGTTCAATGAATAATGAAGGCAGCGCTGCCAATCAATACTTAGGTAGTGATGCTTTGCTTGAAAACCCCTCATTAGCGGGTGCTGCCTATCAAATTGTTCTTGATCAAGCGAGGACACCAAGCAGGGATTTTAATAACGATCCGATGTTTAGGCAAACCAATGAAATGTTGGACAACATTGATATCATTGCAAAAGAATTTAGTGATTGTAAAACTGAGGAATCTTTTTTTGATTCATCATTTACTGCTCACACCCCATCGTATGAGACATGTGAAAGAATTACAAAACCAAAAGGGATGTGTGAATTAAAACATGAGATCGTTACTAATTATAAAAACTTTGACGTTAAAGTTGCTGCGAAAGGTCGTGAAGTATTAACGGTAAAATTTGATTTGAAAAATGGATCTTATCAAACTATTGCACCAACAGATGGCGATTACTTTAATGCTGAAATTCCAATAATAAATTATGATGAAATGTGTAAGGACTATAAAGCCTCTGAAGCAAGACATATTGGTACTTGGGATTGGACAGGAAGTGGAATTCCAGGAAGTTTTGACTCAACGGTTACTTATAAAGTATTACAACCCCCTCTTTGTGAAAATAATCTTGAAGGGATTGTTCAAATTACCGACAGGCAAAGCGGAAGTGATCCAGAGTATGTCTTGGCAGGTAGATATACCTTTACAATAATTTCTTTATTGGATGAATTGTGGAGTCCAGAATCATGCTATCAAGCATATAAACTAAGCAATTCAGAATTTTGTTCTGGTGGAGCTATTAGAAATTCCGTAGATAATACAAATGATATGGGATGTATAGAAATATACGATACTTCAATATGCCCAAATGGAAATATACATAATGCTCTCTCAGATCCAATTGTTCCAGGTTATTCAAAATTTGTAGATAGTATTTATATTGGCCCTATTTCATGTGATTTTAATGTAGGGAATATGGAGTGCTATACAGATGCAAACGGAAATAATCAATGTCCTTACAACCCTGGAAACATTACAAACACTTGCACCCAATTAGAGAATAATCCTCAATGCGCTTTTGTCAAAACTGAGTGTGTGAATGGAGCCAAAGATAGTAACGGTTCATGCCTAGTACATGAAGATATATATGATTGTGGGTATTCAGCTAAAATTCCATCCGTTACATCAGAAACAAAATACACTTGTGAAGGCCCCATACGTTGTATGGGTAGTGAATGTGTTTCACCAAATAAATCTAATAGTCAAGATTTCGCTCGTGTAAGTGCATTGTTACAAGCTGCCCAAACAATGGGCCAAGATTTATCCTGTACTACAAGCGCAACAGAGGAAGGGGGGGACTCCAATATTGATGTTGGATGTACAGTCTTTAAAGGAAATAACGCAGAATGTAAAAAAGCAGTTGGAGGAATAGTTAATTGTTGTGAGAAACCCGATGGTATTAGTCTAGCTGATTATATTGGATTAGTATTAGCTGTTCCAAAAATTGATACGGCTATTATGAGTATTGGCGATCAAAGTTCTATTAAATTTCTTAAAAGTGGATACGAAGCATTAAGAGAGCCAATAGTAGGAGCATTCAAGGAGATATCACAGCCATTTACCGGATTACTTGATAATGTAACTGGTGCAATTGATAGCGTCAAAGGTGCTATTGATGGTGTTTTAGATAAATTAAAACAAAAAATGGTGGATATGTTTAACACAGCTTTTGGTAATGTAGCAACTGAGACAGGAGCTGGTGCTGCTGGAGGTGTTGTTGGTGGTGAAGCAGCAGATACAGCCGGGCAGCAAATTGTCAATAATATTGGATCTGCATTGTCTGTTATAGGAAATATTTATACCATCTACTCTGTCACAATGTTGGCTATTAAGATGATCTTTAAATGCACTGAAAAGGAATTGGAATTAAATGTTGCTCGCGTACTTAAAAATACCCATTACATAGGATCATATTGTAAATCAGAGGTCTTGGGTGTATGCATTGAGAAGAGAGAAGCTTATTGTATGTTTAAGTCACCTTTATCTCGGATTCTTCAGGAACAGGTGAGGCATCAATTAGGTATAGGATGGGGTAATCCTGAAGATCCTAAGTGCGATGGCCTTACTGTTGAACAGTTTGCTGAGGTAGACTGGACAATGATAAATCTTGATGAATGGCTGGCTATTCTAGGTGAAACTGGCAATTTGAATGACCCTGCCACAATGAGCTTACAACAATTGACAGGAGCTGGAACAACCCTAGATTTAGGTGCAAGAGTTGAAGCAGAATCACGTACCATGGAACATTTTCAAGATATTGATACGGAAAAGATAAGGCGTGAGTCTGGTGATAGTCATCAGCCTTATAATAATTATTTACCAGCGGTACCATAAAAATAAGCCCCTTACGGGGCCATATTTTTACCATGCGAAATAACATTAAAAAATTTATAGATGTTATTTCGTTAAATATAAAGATATTATTATGGTTTTATAAATAATTCAGTATTACCACTAATTAGTATGAATGGGAATTTTAATAACTCGCCAGATTTGTTAGTGACCTGTTTTGGAGCAATATACATAAATGTCCAATCAGGTAAGTTTTTACTTAAATCAGAAAGTATTTCATATTCTGGAATTTTAGCTGACTCTGGCTTTTCAAATCGAATTTGGCTGTAATCACTCCCTGACGAAGCTGAAAAATAATAATAAGAGGGACTTGAGGTAACAAAATTTGGATAATTTAATATCCCAGGTTCTTTAATATCAATAACAAGCCAACATTTCGATTCTCTTTCTAAATTAGCTTTTTGATTAGGACAACCCCATTCTGGTTTTTGAATTAACGCTCTTCTAAATGTGAGATTTTTTGTGTATTTTTTCATTTCTTCATCAGAATAAACTATAGGTTCAGCACCACTCTTCTTTATGGCTTTGCCTGCATTATGGTAATAAAGATCAAACAATTTTTTTTGTGCATCTTTATCAGATGTTGCCATATCACTAGGCATTAATGCCATAACTGAATTTCGTGCATTTTGAGCTTTAGGGCTTGATAAAATTGACAGTAAACTCATTGCCCCCCCGCCCCAACTAGTAAATCCCATCGCTGGTGAGGCAAATCCCGAAGCCGTATATGCTACCCCATAAGGGATGGATGTTGCCAATGTTCCTGATGTATCCTTTGGCCTGTCTGTATCTGCTATACCCACTCTGATTCCACCTATATTGGCCAGATTTAGTGCCTTACTTTTGTTAGACTGGTAGGTATAGGAAGAAGGGGCAGAAGCACACCCAGCCAATAAAACAGGTACTAACAAGGTTGCCAGGGTCGAGTATTTCATTTGTTTTCCTTTAAATTTAATATAATTTATCATACCAAAAAAAAGGGAAAATCAAAGTTTTCCCTTTTATAAATATTTGCTTAAGCCTCAAACTGTTGCTACCGATTCTTTATCAACTTCTGCCCCCCCTATTTTTTCATTTTCAGCCTTGTTTTTTTTTGTTTTGCTGATACTTTCCAAGTCCTCATTTTCATTAATATCTTCAGTTTGATCCAAGGTTTCCTGGTCGATAGCTTCTTTATCGCCTTTCTTTTCTGCTGCGCTTCGTGCGTTCCTTTCTCTGGCAATAATCTTGTTTGCCAGTCGAATGGTCATTGTCTGCCATTCTTTTGACTTGCTCAGTCTGAATTGACTGCTGACTTCACCATTGAGCCACATCATTTCAAATAGCATGGTTAGGTGATCCAGCTTGGCAAGAATTTTTAAAAATTGTGCGAAAGTCGGAGTGCGCATATTAACGTCAAAGGTCTGAACGTTGCTATAGCTTGGCAAGTTGACTGAATTGTCAGGATCTATGCCTGCATCTTTGGAAGCTGCCTTAATCTGTTCAATAGCTTGATCCAACGCTTCATTGGTGGCCTTGAATTCCGTACTGATTTGTTCGGCCAGGGCATCCATCATATCCTTATCAGGAAATGAAATACGCATGATCACATCAAGATTAAACAGTGACTGGTTAAATCGGTGAGCTACACGGGCATACACGTTCTGGGCTATGCCGGTCTTAAGTATCACCTGTCTGCTGAGCTGAGGTTGTGAAAATTGCTGTCTTTCGTTGGGTCGTTTGGTTGTTTGAGTAGCCATTATGGTTCCTTATGGTTGAACAACCTTTAAGGTAATATAAAAGGGCCAAACTGATAGCATCGGATTTGGACAAAAAATGGCAATAAGGATAAATTCAGGAAAAAGCTTGCAAAGTTTTTAGGTTTGGTATAAATTTGTCGCATCTTCTTCACTTAATTGTGAATTGATAAAGGTAGCTAGCCTTTCTAAACAAAAAGCATCTTAATTTAGGCGTATGCCGACTATCAGTATTACCGGATTACTTACACTTAGTTTTCCGTCCCTCCCTTGATACAGATTTAACCTGTATCCTCATTACAAGGCGTATGCCTTAAATCCATTTATGGACGCACTCAAAATGTCCATGTGGATCACTCATTGATTGCGTCCTCCTTTTTAGGAAACCAATCATGAAATCAATCTACAACATTAATAAAACCGAAATTGCCGCACCATTGTTTTTCTATGGATTCCCAAATTGGGATGAAGAAACAATTGAAGCATTTCAACACCAATCTGATCATTTGGATGACGCTGAGTTTTACCATGCGGTAATTCAAGTAGATGGTCAGGGGTATCCTGCTCCATTATTGTTTTCTGATCAAGCTTTAAATGACCTTCCTGAAAAGGAAGTCCATTTAAAAAGGCAGGAAGTTTTGTACTCCTATAATAAGGAGTACAGAGCGAAACAAGATCATTTCCAGGATCTGGAAGATCGGTTTTTTATAGAAAATAAGAAAAAATATCATTTCTAATTTTTCTTATTTCCATTAAGAAACAGTCATCCACCTGGGTGACTATTTCTTTTTTTGTTCAT
>Ga0265293_10009384_pt1 | contig 14091 bp, 17 predicted proteins | sample Munlanlewell138R_FD_192505 | JGI IMG/M metagenome (GOLD analysis project Ga0265293, IMG submission 192505) | Leachate microbial communities from a municipal landfill in Southern Ontario, Canada - Leachate well 138R | ecosystem: Engineered > Solid waste > Landfill > Unclassified | place: Canada...
TCTACCATAATATACTACAATATACAACATGAAAAAGAATAAAATTTGACATAAAAAAATCGCCCTAATGGCGTAGTTTCAATACTGATATTTTGTTATTAAAATTAGTCAACTGTTAAACTGCCGTTTTTCAGGCGTTATGGGATGTACTGCAAAGAAGGTCAGTCTCTGGATGGTTATGTTGAGGTGACATTAAAAGATGATGACAGAAATGACCCTTTGATTACAGATGAAGCTCTTGAGATGCTTGAGATTATGACAAAAGAAGAATACAAGACATTGGTAGTGCTAACCAAGAAGATTGGAGAAATTGTCAAGAAGGAATTGGCAGCCAAGGGCTTGGAGCTTTTTGATATCAAATTTGAATTTGGAAGAGTGGGTAAAGATAATCATGTAGCCTTGATTGACGAGATATCGGGGGGAAATATGCGGGCTTACCGTAACGGAGAGTATATCGAACCTCTTGAATTGGAAAAGATAATGCTGGGTTGAAATTATCAGCGGGTGTCAAGGGGACAGGGGTTTGACAACTAATTGTCAAATCCCTGTCCCTTTGACATATGTATTAAAGAGAGTCATTGTAATAAATTCTGGTAAATTAGGATGCCTTATGTTCTAAATTCAATATTATAGTCTATTTTAAATAATATCGATTTTTCCCAACAAAGTTTAAAAACACATCATTGCACAGCAAACAGCCATTGCCGTCGTGGTTGCACTTCCTCATCGGCTGCGGTATCCTCGAATTAAGGAGGCTCACATGAAACGCTTGCGGCAAAAACTCGCCAGTCCTATTCTGTGGGAAAGATTCTCCTTGAAGTACTCGTGTCAAACATTGCATGCTTAAAGATATTATTCGTGTATTCCAGTGCTAGTTTTTATTTTATTACCGTTGATAATTACACGTATATGTGCTATACTATAGTCAGTACCTTTAAGGAGGGCTGATTATGTATCGAAAAATTATGTGTTTTTTAGAAAAGTGGAAAGAAAGCACTCACCGAAAACCTCTTGTTTTGCAAGGGGCAAGACAGGTTGGGAAGACTTACTCTATATTGGAGTTTGGACGTACTCATTATGAAAATGTGGCCTACTTCAACTTTGAAACAAATCCAAAGTTGGGTGAAACCTTTGATGAAAACATCAGTCCCGATTACCTGATACCCATTCTTTCGCATATTGCAGGGCAAACGATCATCAAAGAAAAAACGCTCATTGTGTTTGACGAAGTACAACTTTGCGAACGAGCGCTGACAAGTCTCAAATACTTCTGTGAGGATGCGCCCGACTACCATATCATTGCGGCAGGCAGCTTGCTGGGCGTGGCAGTCAACAGAACAAAATTCTCCTTCCCTGTAGGCAAGGTGGATATGAAAACCTTGTATCCCATGGATATGGAAGAGTTTATGATCGCCCTTGGCGAGGATGCCTTGGTAGAACAAATCAAAAGCTGTTTTGCAAACAATACCCCCATGCCTTCAGCCTTGCATGATGCGGCAATGCAACTGTACCGTCAGTATCTAGTTGTAGGCGGCATGCCCGAATGTGTGACGCAATTTGCAAATACACAGGATTATATTCTTGTTCGCCATACACAGGATGCGGTTCTCATAAGCTATCTCAACGATATGAGCAAATATAACAACTTGAACGAGATTAAAAAGACAAGACTTACCTATGATAATATTACAGTCCAGCTCTCTAAAAAAAACACCCGATTCCAGTATAAGCTTATCAAGAAAGGTGGTAGAGCCGCCGAGTTTGAGAATGCCATCGAGTGGCTTTGCCTGTCCGGTATCGTGTCACTGGTTCACAAAGTTGAACAAATTAAAAAGCCCCTTGAAAACTATCGAAATATTGATGCGTTTAAAATCTATGTTTCCGATTTAGGTCTGCTCTCTGCAAAAAAGGATTTAGCACCAAGCGATATTCTCTATATGTCCGAGGAGCTTAACGACTTCAAGGGCGGAATGGTTGAAAATTATGTGAATGCGCAGCTTACGGCAAACGAATACAATACCTACTATTGGGAGTCTGAGCGGGGAGCGGAGATTGATTTTGTCATTCAGCGTGACGGTCAGCTAATTCCCATTGAGGTGAAAAGCGCCGACAACACAAGAGCAAAAAGCTTAAGGGTATATATGGAAACCTACAAACCCACCTACGCCATCAAGCTTTCTACGAAAAATTTTGGATTTGAGAACAACAAGAAAACCGTCCCCCTCTATGCTGCATTTTGCATCTAACTTGAGTACAGAAAAAGCAACGCTCACAATAAAAGTCTATACGTGTAGTGAACAAATATGAGAATGCATACATGGATACATGTGGATTAGAGGTGCCATCGGATACATGGATTGAAAATATCGCAGACAAGGTAGATAGTACGAAAGTATTTGCTGGTTCTGATTGCTCCTATTATGATATAAGGATAGGTATATCAAAGGTGATTTTTGCGGACATTGAAGACGAAATAAAGATAAAGTTCCTTTCGAGAAATTTCAGAAATATGATAAGTAAGTATGGCAAGAGCTGAGTGGAGGAGAGTTTGTATGACCATTAATCCCTTGACAGGAAGTGTAGCTGATATCTATGCTTCTTGTCTTTCTGAAGTCATATTCTGAAGTTAAATATAGTGAAAAGAATTGAACATACACCATCACAAACAATAATTTGAAAATCGGCGGGCACGCGGAAACGTGGATTCTGATTTTTTATTGTATGATGTTTCGCTGCTGCCTGTAAATCTCCTTCAAATTTTCAATTGCCATCGCGACATCCAACGTATGGAATCCAAGATAACACTCATTCATCTGCTCGACACCTGCCTGCATATAAATAACCCGGCTGCTTTCTCCAGTCAGCAGATGCCAATAGCGGTAGACATATCCGATCCAGAAAAGGACCTCTTTCCCATACTTTGTACCTCCGGTCTTTACATGGGTTTCGTCTGTCATATTTTCTAAAATGTACTCCTCTCCGGACCATTGGAGCCGGTCATAAGGCATATCTAAGAATTCACAGGTCTTGCTATTCATAAACTTTTGAATGAAATCCTCAGAGTCTAAGTCCTTTTTCAAAGACAACTCGAATAGGCGTCCCTGAATGTCACAAATCTGACGCTCAAACCTGTTTAAAGTTTTTACCATTCATACACCTCCGCCAATAATTTCATCAAAAAAGCGACCCTCACGGCGGTATTTCCGGCAAATATCATCTGCCTGGTGAATGCCTTCTTGCCGCTGTGTCTCACTTTCCAGACGCAGTGCACTGCATTGCGATTCTCCCAACGACTTTTCCTCAATGATCTCAATTTGACCGCATGCTTTTTGGGTCAGCGCCACATATTGCTTGCCCAGTTTTAGGGCAGACAAGCTGTGAACCAGAGCGATGTCTGTAATTTCGCTGGAAAAAAAACGATCCAGCACTACAAACATCCTATCATTTGCGATATACCCGATGATCATATCGCAACCGTCTGCCATGCTGGCATACTTTTGGTAGATGTCGCTGCCTTTCACTAATTCCATTTTCCCCCTGTGATAAGCGATCAGCAAAGCCCAGTCAATGCCAACCTCTATATCCAATATACGCAGTCCGGTTAAATTGGCGCGTATTGTATAAAGCCTCGCGTTTGGAAAGTTGCATATCAATGTCAAAGGCTGCATTCGTTCTGTGCCCATGTAAAAACCGCGACCAAAATCACAATACTCTCGGCTATTCGGCTGAATATCTCCGATAATACCGCTTTTTGAGCCATGATAAAGGGTAACTGTTTCATTCACGGTACGGATTATATTTCCCTCGAACTCAGCGTAGTCAATTCCGCGTTGCCCGCAATAAGCACGAAGAGCGTCAATGGCAATGGGGGCCGGTTCACAGCGACCAGTCTCCCATCGGTTGACCGTGGCAAAGCTGACGTTCAGCGCAGCAGCTAATGACTTTTGACTATCACCTGTCCGCTTTCGTATCTCTTTTATCATTTCCGAAATATCCATATCTATAATCCACCATATAACATTTGTTTTGTGATTACTATAACATATGTTGTTTTCGCTTGCAAGAGTTTTACCGATAAAAAGTGTCTATTCAGAGGTAGCTTTTCTTTCATGAAAAATCATCTCCAATACTGCAATACAGCAAAATAAGGCTTTTTTTTATTTAAAAAAGCTTGCAAAAAAATATTTTTCCCTAATTATGCAGTAAAAATTTAACGATTGGTTATTTAAACCCTTGATACAAGGGCGTTTTTTTCACACAATGTGTATAAAAACTGAATATGCACAATTACATTATGTAATTTCTTTTGAATTCATGATATAACATCCTCGTTGCCGAGGATATTATATGCCTCCGGCGGATTTTATGCGCGTGCGATTTTTTTTGCTAAAGCAAAAAACGCGCATGCGCAATTATATCATGCAATTTCTTCGAAATTCATGATATAATAATATCATCAAAAGGAAACGCCCAACACACAGGGACGTAAATTGAAACATTATATAATTTATGTGTTAAGTTTCTTTGAAAGAAGGTGATTATTATGCAAGCTATTAAAGCCATATATGATGGGAAAGAATTCAAGTTGCTGGAGCCTATACCAGTTAAGGGGAAATATATTGTGGCAATAACTTTTATTGAACCTGCGGATAACTGCCAACATGGTTTATTGAAGTATGCAAATATCTTCAATGAAGATGATGTTGAATCTATTGAAAAGATAATTGAAGAGAGAAAAGAATTTTCATTCGGGAGAGATAATGTTTTATGAAATTTTCACATAGCGATATACTATCATACTTTTTTAATGGGAATAAAGTTGTATATGAAAAAATAAAAGAGTGCATAGAGGCAGATAAAAAACTGGCTACAACTTGTATTAATTCTTATGAAATATTAAAAGGGCTGAAATATAGAAGTGCTCAAACTAAGGAGAACAAATTCAAAGAAGTTCTTCAGTATCTGGATGTTATTTATCTGGATAACAGCTCCATTGAAATAGCATCCGATATATACAGTTCTTTAAGGAAGAGTGGAGTAACTATAAGTGATGCGGATATATTAATTGCTTCTATTGTTATTAGTAAAGAAGGCACTTTCATTACTAATAATTTAAAACACTATGTAAATATAAAAGGTTTAACTATTGAACAATGGATATAAAGGGTAATAGCAAATAGGAAAGAAAAAATATCAAACACTTGGTGAAATCCGTAGTAACCTTGCATCTGCAAAAAAATAAAATCTGTAAAAATTAATACTTGTTGTGATACATTCGGTGGCAAAATTAAAATCCATAAAGTCCACATGTTATGCAGATTTAATGAATGTTATTTTGATTTTTGATCTGAAAGAGTTAGAGGAGTGAATATTCTTTAGTGTAAGTGGAATAATCCACAATTTGATTATACAATAGAGTGAAACAAAGCCTGAATGCCCTGTTTCACTCTATTTGTTTTTGTCATGCTGAAAAAGTATTTTTTATTCCGGTTTGATTTGCCAAGTATTAAGCATCAAGTGTATAATTAATATTAAATTAAGTTGATCGGGCAACAACATGGGCAAAAAGCAAAAAGTTATAGAATATAGGACATTGGCAGTAGAATTAGAAAAGATTATGTTGGACGTAGTGTAAGTTTCAAGCCTAAGACTTCAGTGGTGAAGGCTACTTTAAAAAGATTTATGCATGTTGAACAAAGCAGAAGTTGGTTATATAAGTGTGATAGGAAAAACAAAGAATGATTGAAGGGGGACGTTGAGTTTATCATGTATTATATTGGTGTAGATATGGGTGGAACAAAAATAGCGGTAGGTATTGTTAATGAAAAAGGAGATATAATTAGCAAAGACAGCATACCGACATATAGGGAACGCGGCTATGAGGAAGTTGTAAAGGATATGGGTTTGTTGATTCTTCGCCTCATAAAAGCTCAAAAACTTTTCGTAAGCGACTTTGAATATATTGGGATAGGGCTTCCTGGATCAATTAATAAAAAGGATGGAATATTAATATATGCAAATAACTTTGGTTATCATAATGCTCCTATTGCTGATGAATTGAGAAAGTATATTGATCTGCCTGTGTTTTTAGAAAATGATGCGAACTGTGCAGCATTAGCTGAAAATGTTGCAGGAGCAGCTATAGGAACTCAAAACTCAATTACAATTACCTTGGGAACTGGTGTTGGAGGGGGAATTGTTGTTGGGGGCAAGGTATACAGTGGATTTAATGATGCGGCGGGAGAAATCGGTCACACAGTCATCTTAAGTGATGGCAAAGAGTGTACATGCGGCAGAAAAGGATGCTGGGAGGTATATGCTTCAGCTACTGGACTAATAGCACAGACAAAACGGGCAGCTTTTAAAAACCCCGAATCGCTTATAAATACATTAGTTAAAGGCAATCTTGACAATATTGATGCTAAGACGGCTTTTGATGCTGAACGTGAAGGCGATAAAACAGGCTCACAGGTAGTTGAGCAATATATAAAATACATAGCTGAGGGAATAATTGATCTTATAAATATTTTCACTCCCGAAGTGCTAGTTGTTGGCGGTGGTGTTTCAAAAGAGGGAGAAAATCTACTGGGAAGGCTTAAAAAGATAGTCTATGACAATATATATTTTAAGGGAGAACCTAAGACAAAAATTCTAGAAGCAAAGATGGGCAATGATGCAGGCATAATAGGTGCTGCCATGATCGGAAGAGAAGGCTGATAATTTAGGTGATTTTTCGTGAAAAACATTAAGCTTATATTAGAATATGACGGTTCAAATTATCATGGCTGGCAGAGTCAAAAGAACGCATCTGCTATCCAAGATATTCTTGAAGGAGCAGTACTCAAACTTACTGGTGAGCCCAGCAAAATTATCGGTTCGGGCAGGACAGATGCAGGAGTACATGCTTTAGGTCAGGTCGCTAATTTTTTTTCAAATGCTAAAATTCCACCTGAAAAATATTCCTATGCACTAAACAGTCTTCTTCCACCAGATATTGTTATAAAACATTCTGAGGAGGTAGATAACGACTTTCATGCTAGGTTTGATGCAATTGGGAAAACATACATATACAGAATAAGAAATTCTATATATCCATCAGCTCTTTACAGGAATAAAGAGCTTCATGTAAGGCTACCTCTTGAAGTTTCACTTATGAGAGAATCTACATTGCATTTTCTGGGCAAGCACGATTTTGCAGCCTTTCAGGCAACTGGCAGCAGTGTTTTATCAACTGTAAGGACAATTTATAATTTAAATTTATCCTGTGATGGTGAGATTATTACCTTAGAAATAACGGGGAACGGTTTTCTATATAATATGGTCAGAATTATTACCGGTACTTTGATTGATGTTGGGATAGGAAAGCTCAAGAGTGCAGATATTCCTAAAATATTGGGAAGCAGGGACCGCAGGAGTGCAGGTAAAACGGTAGCCCCTCATGGTCTTTACCTCAAACAAGTATATTATTAATGCACGTGAATTATAAATGCTTTTAATGGGTCATAGGCTCTTATCTTAAAAAACGGAGAAAAACGGTTGTATTTAATATGCATAAAATGAAATGGCGAGGGACTATCAGGAAGTTACAGGCATATTACGGATAGAAAGCAAAGAAAATTAGAGGTAAATTAAAATTTCGGGATATTTTACTTGACAGGCAGGAATTCCTGTATTAAACTATTATAGTCTCTAAAAACACGAGGAGATTAAGCAGAATTTGATGTTCTGTGGATATAAATACGAAATCATAAAGGAGGAAAAGTTCAATGAATACTTTCATGGCGAAAGCTGAAAGCATTGAAAGAAAATGGTATATCATTGACGCTGAAGGAAAACCGCTGGGAAGAATGGCTAGTGAAATCGCCAAGATTTTAAGAGGTAAAAATAAGCCAATATATACTCCGCATGTTGATACCGGAGATCATGTTATAGTACTTAACGCCGAAAAAGTAGTATTGACCGGTAAGAAGCTAGATAAGAAATTTTACAGGTACCATACAGGTTATGTAGGTGGATTAAAGGAAATCAAATACAGAGATCTTATGGCAAAAAATCCTGAAAAGGCAATTGAATTAGCTGTAAAGCGTATGCTTCCAGGTAACAGTCTGGGCAGGGCAATGATCAAGAAGATGAAAGTTTACAAAGGTGCGGAACATAACCATGATGCTCAAAAACCTGAAGTTCTGGAACTTAAAATATAGGAAAGGGGGACTGGATTAAATGGAAAAAGTACAATATTATGGAACAGGTAGAAGAAAGAAATCAGTTGCAAGAGTAAGGCTGGTTCCTGGGAATGGTAATATCACGATAAATAGTAGAAGTATAGACGAATATTTTGGTCTTGAGACACTTAAAGTTATCTGTAAACAGCCCCTTACACTTACTGATACCCTACAGAAGTTTGATGTAATATGTAAAGTTGTGGGTGGAGGGTTTACAGGACAGGCAGGAGCTATCAGACATGGAACTGCACGCGCACTTCTTCAGGCTGATGAAGAATTAAGACCTGCGCTCAAAAAAGCTGGATATCTTACAAGAGATCCAAGAATGAAGGAAAGAAAGAAATACGGACTCAAAAAAGCAAGAAGAGCACCACAATTCTCAAAGAGATAATTGGTGTCAACATACACAAAAGTATGTTTACAATTACAAAGTATGTTCACGAAAGATACTTAAGCGTCAGACTGGGAAACCAGGCTGGCGCCTTTTATTTGTGCTAAAAGAGATCCTCCTGCCAAAAAGACACCTCATAGCCTAGCGCAGTTTATTTTGTGTAAAATGACGTCGCCTACCAGAAAGAATCCTTAAAGTTAAAAAAAATAAATTTTTGCAGGGAAGTAAAAAAGTTGTGTACGAGAAGTAAGAAGATAAAAAACCGGTCGCATGACCGCTGTTTTGAATTATAATCTTGTTAATTCTAGTATCCAATTAATCCACCCTGATATAGAGGATGCCCGTCTATAAAATGTATCTTCGGACCTTACATTATATAAATTACTATGTTTCATAAACTTTACAATTTCATCCCTAGAAGGCATTTCACCTCGATCTATACACAATTTAAAAGTCTTACTAAAGGCTTTGTGTGATAAAATCAATTCTACTAGTTTTAACTGCCTTGGCTTATATTTCAATCTAAACAATCTCTGCCCTTCATCACTTAGTGAGAATATTTTCTGTCCATCTTCTGTACGCCTATCTATTAAACCTAAATATCTTCCTGCATCCGTGTAATAATTTGTCTGTCTAGGGTCAAAGTCATAATTAGCAGTTATTTCATCTCTGGATAGCTCTGATTCATACAAAAGTTCGCATAGATTAACTACAGAATGTCATAATTTTAAAGTTAAAAGACTCAGAGCTCATTCTACCACTGATCGTTGGCAATATCTCTTCATCTTCTATAAAGTCAGCTAATATGCCCGATACATAAGCACAATTAAGGGCTGCTGATTCGCTTGTTATGTTCTCAAAGTCAATACTTTCAATATGAGTAGGGAATGGAACCTTAATAATTTTACTCTCTGTTTTTTCAAAATCTTTATAGGCCTCAAAGTGAGAAATTAAGTAGCTTCCTCTTGTGACTGGAAGAATCGAAAGTTTATTTGTCTCAAAGATTTCTGGCAGATTCTTCCGATGATCAAACTTTGTCATCAATCTTGCTTCTCTGAATTCATTTATCTGCCTTGATGCAATTTCAAATACAGCATGTTTTTCTATTTTTTCTAATATCGCATATTTTTCGAAAAGCTGCTTCCATGCGGTTTCGTTTTTTGTATCACTCATAATTCTTCACCAATACTTCAGCAACCTTTCCTCTTTTATCCCCTCTAGAATTAATAGCCCTATTTGCTTGAACAATTGTTTTGTTATAATCTTCGTATAGTTCTAAAATAAATTCTGTGACAGAATTAGAGAGCAGAAATTTTATGCCTCTAGCATCTAATTTATCACATAGATTTTTAAGCCGTATCTGTTCTTCTTTATCAAAACCGCCTTTGTTATATCCTGTAAAATTAGCACTATCTGAAACTGGGTCATAAGGTGGGTCAAAATATACAAAGCTACTTTTTCTTATGCCTTTTACTGCCTCTTCAAAATCTCCGCATTTGAAGATTATTTTTGCTTTATTAAAATAATTACTCACTGCTCTTAATGTAGTCTCATTAACGATGTTTGGGTTTTTATATCTTCCAAAGGGGGTATTAAACTCTCCTTGTTGGTTTACCCTAAATAGTCCATTATAGCAGGTTTTATTAAGATAAATAATCCTTGATGCTTTTTCAATTTTACTTAACTGACTATATTTCTTTTTATCTCTATCTAATTCTCTTATTTCATAAAAGTAATCTGCTTTATTTTTATGATTCTTTAAGTCTTCAATTAACTCTTCAAGATTGTCTCGGATTATGGTATATACATTAATTAAATCTTCATTTATATCATTAACCACAGCTTTATCAGGCTGAAGGTTAAACAAAACGGCACCACCGCCTAAGAAGGGCTCGTAATAAGTAGAGTATTTCTCTGGTATATGTTTTGAAATATCTTGCAATAACTGTCGCTTCCCGCCAACCCATTTTAGAACGGGAGCGGCTAATGGATTCTTTTTCATATAATCACCCTAACCTAATTATAGCATAAAAATTTAATTATAACCCTCTAATTTTTCCTTTGCTTTCTTTCTACACGCGCATGTGAATTGTAACGTAGCATCTTTTATATATCTAAATCGATCCAGCCAAATACACACTAATCATCTCATTGTTGCCGATGGACACGGGGTTGTTTCATAATGGTAACTAAGTCAACATAATATTGCTAACAAAAATGACAGTTTTCATTGAATTATGCCATGATTTGCTATATAATTAAGACTATGTTACGTAGCATGTCAAAGAAGGACTTATTTTGGTAGTATAACAAGCTTTTAAGAGATTATAATATGCTTCTGGAAGATGGTGTAATTACATCAAAAAAAAGCAAGTGGTATTATATAATATCGAAAATAATGTTGTAAAGATATATCGGGGGTTGATATGGCAGAAAAGAAAATAAATAAATGGGAGCCGGATAATTTCGAGCTCCAGATGAATACGGTTTGGAGTTTTCCTGACAGAGGAAGTTGGGCAACACACGATTCAAAATGGAGGGGTAATTGGTCGCCGTACATACCAAGAAATTTACTTCTGCGTTATTCGAGTGAGGGCGATTTAGTGCTTGATCAATTTGCAGGTGGCGGAACTACGCTTGTGGAAGCCAAATTATTAAAACGCAACATTATCGGGGCTGATGTAAATCCAGATGCGCTTGAATGTTGTCGCGAAAAAATAAATTTTAAATATAAAAATGCAGGGCAAGTTTATTTATATAAAGGCGATGCACGCAGCCTTGAATTTGTTTCTGATGAAAGTATTGACTTTATTTGTACTCATCCACCTTATGCAAATATTATTGAATATAGTGAGGATATAGAAGAGGACTTATCTCACTGTAAGGTTCCGCAGTTTTTAGATGAAATGAAAAGTGTTGCTTCGGAAAGTTATCGTGTTCTTAAAAAGGGCAAGTTTTGTGCGATTCTAATGGGTGATACAAGACAAAAAGGTCATGTTATTCCTATGAGTTTTGAGGTTATGAAAATCTTTGAGGCACAAGGGTTTAAGCTGAAAGAAATAATAATTAAAGAACAACACAACTGCAAGGCTACAGGTTACTGGAAGATAAAAAGCGTTAAGTATAATTTCTTGTTGCTGGCGCATGAGTATTTGTTTGTATTTAAGAAGTAGTACTCGATTAAATTATGAGAGTGGCAAAAGGATTGCAAGAATAAGAAGGGATAAAATAATAAATAGCTTTAAATAAGAAGGGGTGATTAATATGTTAGCAAATGATATTTTACAAAATCCATGGGATATTTTTGATGGTGTTGATGAGGAAACAAAACAAGAATTTGAGTTATCCGATATACTTGTTGATATTGCTTGTAAAATAATTAATTACAGACTAGATAATAATATTACTCAAAAGGATTTGGCTGATAAATTGAATATAACGCAAGCGATGGTTTCAAAACTAGAAAGTGGTGAATACAATCCTTCAATAGGGTTTCTATTTAAGATTGCTAGTAAATTAGATTGGAAATTTCAATTAATAATAGAGGAAAATTATACTGATGAATTATTACAATACAATATAAAACGAGAAATAGATAAAGATATTACTCCCATTATCGGGGATTCCTACAATTAATTTGCCTATGATTAATATATATGCAATGAAGAAATATAAAGAAAACAATTAATAACACATGTTATTAAAAGAATAAAATGGAGATTCATTGTCTATTTACTTTGGAGTTTGTTTGCGAGTTTACAAAACCGTCATTGGTTGATTACCGTTGGTGGGATCTTTTCAAAAAAAGCAGAATAAAGCCAGTGAAGCTTGATTAATTCTGGGAAATTGGTTATACTATTATATAAAAGTGTGATTTATTCACGCAGAACATATATAATAATGTGATCACCGGAGATGGTATTATGGAAAGATTAATTATGCAAAAACTGCTTGAATGGAAGAACTCCAAGTATCGAAAGCCCCTTATTTTAAAAGGAATACGTCAGGTAGGCAAGACTTGGCTTCTCAAAGAATTTGCTAAGCGTTATTATAAAAATATTGCTTACTTTAACTTTGATGAACACCTTGAATATAGGCAGTTTTTTGAAAGCACCAAAGATGTAGAGCGTATCTTGCAAAACTTGATGATGGCAAGTGGTGAAATTATTAACCAGGGCAACCCAGAGGATACACTTATTGTTTTTGATGAGATACAGGAATGCCCTAATGCTTTAAATACATTGAAGTATTTCTGTGAAAATACGCCTCAGTATCATGTTGCTTGTGCGGGTTCTCTTTTGGGCATTGCGCTTTCCAAACCAGCTTCTTTTCCAGTTGGCAAAGTAGACTTTTTACAAATTATGCCAATGACCTTTACTGAGTTTTTAATGGCAAATGGTGATGATAACTTTGCAGCCTACATGAATAGCGTAGATAGGATTGAGCCAATCCCAGATGCATTTTTCAATCCATTATATGAAAAGATTAAAATGTATTTTGTAGTGGGTGGTATGCCAGAATCCGTTCGTTCCTGGACACAAGACAGAGATGTAGAACTTATGCAGCAGGTACTATCCAATATTCTAGGGGCATATGAACGAGACTTTGCCAAGCATCCCGACCCTAAGGATTTTCCGAAAATATCGATGATATGGAAATCAATACCTTCACAACTGGCAAGGGAAAATAAAAAATTTATCTATAAAGTCGTAAAAGAAGGGGCACGAGCAAGGGAATATGAGGATGCCCTACAATGGCTTTGTGATGCTAACCTTACTTTTAAGATATACCGCAGCAGTGCTCCAGGTCTGCCTATTTCGGCATACGATGATTTGTCTTCCTTCAAGTTGTATATGGCGGATGTAGGACTATTGCGCCGCCTATCTCTTTTAGCCCCTTCTGCCTTTGGTGAGGGAAACAGGCTGTTTGTGGAGTTTAAAGGTGCATTAAGCGAAAATTATGTCCTGCAGGCGTTACAAAACCAGTTTGAAGCCATGCCTCGTTATTGGACTATGAATAACCCAAGGTATGAAGTAGACTTTCTTATCCAGAGAGAAAATGATATTATGCCCATAGAGGTAAAGTCTGAGAGCAATGTAGAAAGCCCAAGCTTAAAAAAATACAAGGAAAAGTATAGTGATAAGGTAAAGCTTCGTGTTCGTTTTTCTCTTAATAACCTGCGCCTTGACAATGACCTTTTAAACATTCCATTGTTTATGGCGGATTATGCAAATAAGCTCATTGGGAAGGCTTTAGAGCAAAAAAAATGTTTTGATATACAATAGAGTTCCTCTTAGGAAGTTACTGTTCACTCGGGTATTATATCCTATGAACAATCATCTCTAACACTTCTATACAGCTTCAGCAAGGAAAACACAGTTTAAAATGCCTTTTCGTTAAGTAATTCCGTGAACTCACTTGCGTGTAGAACAGCACGGACATTACTAAACTCTAAGGCATTTTAAACTTAGTTTTCCT
>Ga0265293_10009385_pt1 | contig 14089 bp, 13 predicted proteins | sample Munlanlewell138R_FD_192505 | JGI IMG/M metagenome (GOLD analysis project Ga0265293, IMG submission 192505) | Leachate microbial communities from a municipal landfill in Southern Ontario, Canada - Leachate well 138R | ecosystem: Engineered > Solid waste > Landfill > Unclassified | place: Canada...
AATGTGTTTTAAGATTTCTCCTTCCGGATTGGAGAAATCTTCCTGTTCAAAATTCCAGTTTAATTGTGCACCCGTTCTGACTGCAACATCTTCCATACCGGTTTCATGGTATATCCCCTTTAACCAGGGTTTGGTAAAAGGCCCGCCAGGACTATCACCTATGATGACCTGGGCACCAAGGGCATGAATTTGATTAACAATTGCCTCTACCAGGGCAGGGTGTGTGGTAACCGCCGCCTCCGGAGGTTTTTTCATGAGCAGGTTTACTTTTAATAATACTTTCTGCCCCGGCTGGATATATTGCTGCAAACCGCCCAATTCTTTAAACATCTCCTGGATGGCATAGTTAACATCCTCCTGTTGATATGTTTCACAAGGCACAAAAACAACTTTATTTTCTTTCATGGTTACCTTCAGTCAAACTCCCTTTACTTTTTATAACCTGTTCATTATAACAAAATTCTATTAAAATAAATAGTAAGAATCTTTTCTAATCCAAAAATGATCCTGAAAGCAAGAGTCATGCTACCAGTATTTTATCAAATAATTTATCTCCTTCAAACTGTATCTTTCCCGCCATCTCATTATCGGTGTATCGATAAGCTGCCTCATCTGACATGGCAAGGGTGATACCATCTTTTAGAAATTTCTCAACATCGGGGATACTTTTTAATTTTTCATATGGTGTTTCATAGTTCTGGTAATGGAAGTAGTCGAAATAAAAGCTATTGATGTTTTGGGCATATTCTTGTCTGATATGGCTATAGTCCAGCCATTTTTGGTCTCTACCAGGTACAATGTTTGCTACCTTTTTATTGATGTACTCTGTTCCATTATTGGTATGGAAATTTAAGATTGGGCTGGCTATTATCTTCTCCAGTAGGGGAACAAGGTATTCCTCTTTAATCTTCCCTGTTGTACCCATTACCTGCCATAGTATAACCTCATCTACAGTATAGATATGGTATGCCCCCTGGCTCGGGGTTGCATCTTTGGCCTATTGACTTTGCTTTCCCTTTGTTGGTTTACGGAAAGAGGCTGACACTGCGAAGATAGGACATTGTCCCCCCGCTTCCTCTCCAACCAGGTAAGACTATAATTTAAACTGTTGGGGAATAGAAGTAATATGGAAACAAAAAGAAGGCAGCACAGTAGGCAATTCAAGAAAGAAACGGTGGGGTATAGCCTGACATGTAAATCTATATAAAGAGGTTGCCAAAGATCTGGGTATCCCATATCACAATCTGGAGAGCTGTCTTCCCCGGTCATGGCAGGGAAAGCCTGAACCTCCCCCGCTTTACTGGTCACCCAGATAAAGATTAACCAAGGACTTAGTAATTGCAGCACTTAATATGGCTCTAAGGGGGTGCAATCTCTCAACTTGCCTACTTCTACATTCCGACATGGATAGTCAGCATGTGAGTAAACTTTATCAGTTACTCCTCCTAAAGAATGGTGGTATAATATGTTCTATGAGTGGCAAGGGCAACTGCTTAAGATAATGCTTATATGGAGGGTTTCTATCGTACGTTGAGAGTAGGATTAATTTACCAGACCACTTATCATGCCGGACAAAAAACTCAAAGGGATATCTTCGAATATATTGAGATATTTTACAACGGGGGAAGATTGCATTCCTTTATCAAGGGTGATCATCATTCTAGAGAATTATTCTAATAATAAAAAACTACAGGTTTAATATTCTATTTTATATTTCTATAAGTTTGTTTTTATTTTGGTTGTAATTTGGAAAGAAAAACTGCATAATCTTTTTTCAATATGAGTTCAATGGTCGGATTAAAATTATAATTATAAATTATGTTATAATATTATTATGAATTCTTGAATTAATAATTAATTCATTAGTTAGCAGTTAGCAATACAATTTAATTAAAGGTTAGTAATCAATATGAAAAGTATAAAATTTTATCACGCAAAATATTACAATTTAAAAGAAGCTTGGGAAAATTTTGTAAAATTCGGAAAAATTAATAGTAATGTAGTTCGGCCAATGATTGCCGAATCTTGGCTTAGATGTAAAGATGCAAATCTGAATCCATATATAGATAATAGTAAAACATATTTAGATAATTATTATATTTCTAATTTATTAGAAAGGAATAAATTCCTTATTAAAATTTCCTTACCTATCATTGAAATGGCTGGAAGTTTAATTAAAGGTTCTGGTTTCAGAATTGATTTAGTTGATGCAGATGGTTATATATTAAAATCTATAATTACTGAAAATGATGTTCTTGAGAACTCAAAAAAAGTTGGTTCTATTGTAGGTACCAATAGGCGTGAATTATTAGCAGGAACAAATGGAATAGGATTGTCGTTAAGCTTAAAAGAACCTGTTCAGATTTTTGGACCGGAACATTATAATGTTCATTACCATCAATGGACTTGTGCAAGTGCACCAATTTGGGATAATGATAATATTATTGGTTTAATCAATATCTCCGGTCATTTCAGCTTAATGCATCAGCATACCAAAGGAATGGCGGGCAGCATTGCAACTGCTATAGAAAATGCTATTCTTAATGAAAAGAAGATTGTTGAGTTAACAGATGTAAATAAATTTTTAAGTATGCTGATTGATTCAATTTACGATGGTTTAGTTGTTGTAGATACTAAAAATAAAATAACTCATTTAAATTCTATTGGTGCTCAAATATTAGGTGGGGATGTTAAGCAATTAATAGGTGAGAAATTAGATAAAATTAAACCTGACCCCTCTTTGGTAGAAGTATTTAATATTAACAGGCAATATTTTGATAAAACTGTCAGTCTATTAATACCTAAAACTAATGAAAAAAGACAGTTTTTAGTTAATACTAAATTTATTCGAAATACCAGCTCAAATATAACAAATGTAATGGCTGTTTTTGGAGAAATGGAAAGAATTCAACGATTGGCTAGTGGGATAATTGGCGCAAAGGCCCGTTTTATCTTTAAAGATATCATACATGCAAGTGAGGTAATGGAAAAAATAATCCATATTGCTAGAAAGATAGCAGGAAGCGATTCTAAAGTTTTAATAAGTGGAGAAAGTGGTACCGGAAAGGAATTATTTGCTCAATCGATTCATAATGAAAGTATTCGTAAAAAACAACCATTTCTTGCTATTAATTGTGCAGCGTTGCCAAGAGACTTAGTAGAGAGCGAATTATTTGGTTATGAAGAAGGAGCATTTACCGGGGCCAAAAAAGGAGGTAGACCAGGAAAATTTGAATTAGCAAATGGTGGAACACTTTTCTTGGATGAAATTGAAAGTATGCCTTTAGATGTACAAGCAAAATTACTTCGAGCAATTGAATCTAATGAAATTATGCGTATTGGTGGCAATAAAGTAATACCTATAAATGTAAGGATCATTGCTTCTACTAACAAAGACTTGTCTTCGGCAATTCAAGAAGGGAAATTCCGGGATGATTTATACTATAGAATCAATACAACGATAATAGAAATACCTCCACTTAGGGAGAGAAAAGAAGATATTACTGTTTTGGTAGAGTATTTTATAGCAAAATTGGGGTATAGATTTGATAAGAATACTCTTAATAGTAAAAAAATATTGGAAGCTTTGTTAAACTATCATTGGCCTGGTAATGTAAGAGAGTTGGAAAATATTATTGAAAATCTCATTATTTTATCTCCAAATCATAAAATTTCTTTTAATTTATTGCCTGAAAAAATAAAAAATGCATTGAAGCACACTACTCAGACTAAAATAGCCCATATATCAGATTATGATAAAAATAATTTAAATTTGGCAGATAATGAAAAGAACATTATTCTTATTGCTTTACAAAAAAATAAGGGTAATATAACTAAGACTGCTTTGGATCTTGGAATAGACCGCACGACTCTAATAAGAAAGAAAAGCAAATATTCTATTGACTAAACATTTTAATATATTTAAATAATTTCTACTTGTAAAACTTGTCCTTAATATTAAAAAGTGTTGCGAAATGCTATAGTAAAATACAATAGTATTAAGTTATATTAAAAAGGAAGATAAGATATAAAATGACTGCATCTTATCTTCCTTTTTAATTTTTTATAAGGTATTCATTAATCCATAAACAAATTATTATAATATTTTGTAGTTTGGCACAATTCTTGCTTATTTAAATAAATAGAAAACCATAAATTTTTTTATTATAAATTGTGTTTAGGAGTAGTTTATGATGGGTAAAAAAGATATTTCCTGGGAGGAAAGAGTTGAAAATTTACAGAAAAAAGCAAAGGAAATAAGGAGTGAAATTGTTAAAATGATATACAAAGCTCAGTCTGGACATCCAGGAGGGGCACTGTCTGCTGCAGATATATTAACAGTGCTTTATTTTGACATTTTGAAAATTGATGCTACTCAACCAAAATTGATATCAAGGGATAGGTTTATTCTTTCTAAAGGACATGCCTGCCCGGTTTGGTATGCTTGTCTTGCAAAAAAGGGGTTCTTCCCGGTGCAAGAATTAAGCAAATTAAGAACGATTGGGGGAATTTTGCAAGGCCACCCTGATATGAAAAAGGTTCCTGGTTTAGATATGACTACCGGATCATTAGGGCAGGGATTATCGGCAGGGGTAGGCATGGCTTTAGGTGCAAAACTACTAAATCTAAGTTTCAAAACTTATGTTTTATTGGGTGATGGAGAATTAAATGAGGGGCAGATATGGGAAGCTGCCATGTCAGCCCATAAATTTAATCTAAATAATCTGATTGCCATTATTGACTATAATAATCTACAACTAGATGGTTATTGTCATGATGTTATGCCAATCGAACCCTTGAAAGACAAATGGATAAGTTTTGGATGGATGGTTAAGGAAATTGATGGTCATAATATTTTTGAAATCTTAAATGTATTAGAAAAATTAAAGGAATATCAGAGGAAGTCTACAGTAGTTATTGCTCATACAATCAAAGGGAAAGGTGTCAGTTTTATGGAAAACAAGGCTGAATGGCATGGCAAAGCCCCTAATGAAGAGGAATTTCAGCTTGCTATGCAGGAATTGGAGGGAAATAGGTAATGGTAGATAACTGGATTGCTACTAGAGAAGCATTCGGCAATACCCTAAAAGAGCTGGGGGAAAAATATAAAGAATTAGTAGTTTTTGAAGCAGATATATCGAAATCTACTAAAACTTGTGAATTTGCAAAGTTATTTCCAGACCGTTTTTTTAATATGGGTATTGCGGAACAAAATATGTTTACTGCAGCAGCTGGTTTGTCAACTTTGGGTTTAGTACCTTTTGTGAGTACTTATGCTGTTTTTGCAGCTTATAAAGCATGTGAGCAAATTAGAACTTTTATTGCCTATCCAGAATTAAATGTGAAAATAACGGTTAGCCATGGTGGAATAACACCTGGAACTGATGGGGTTACTCATCAGGCAACTGAGGACTTGTCGATAATGCGCAGCATCCCCAATTTAACTGTTGCAATGCCAGCTGATGCCATTGCCACTAGAGCCATGGTAGAACAAGCTTATTATCTTAAAGGACCTGTTTATTTAAGATTTACTAGATGCCCGATTCCTATTATTTATCCCAAAGATGATAAAAATTTTAATTTTGGACAGGCAAGAATTGTTAAAGAAGGGGCAAAAGTGAGCTTAATTGCCATTGGGGATATGGTTTACCAGGCATTACAAGCTGCAAAAGAACTTGAAAAAGAAGGCATAAATGCCAGGGTGGTTGATATGTATTGTTTAAAGCCACTTGACTATGATTGTTTGTATAAGATTGCTCTCAATAGCAAATTTATATTTACCATTGAAGACAACACAATTATAGGGGGTTTAGGGAGCGCAGTTTGCGAATTTTATGCTGAACATTATCAGATTCCTGTATATAGAATAGGCCTTCAGGATACTTTTGCAGAGTCAGGAGAATACCATGAACTATTAGAAAAATATGGTTTAAGTTCTAGAGATATTGTACTAAAAGTGAAAAATATTATGGCACAAAAAGGGACTATAGACCAATGAAATACAAAAATATTAGTGTTTCAGATTTTTTGCCAGAATTAAACGGGATGTGTAAAGTTCAAAAATGGATAAAGAAAGAAGGAGAAAATATCTCAAAAGGAGATTTTCTAATAGCAGTAGTAGTTGATAATGAAGTATATGAAATTACATCATTATGGTCAGGGGAAATTATTAAAATATATACTCCTATAAACCAAGTTGTATCTACTAAAACAATAATTGCAGAAATTTTAATAACAAATTAAATGTAATTTAAAATGATATTAAAAGTATTATCCATTTGTAAATGAACGATAGTGAAGCTACTAAAGAAAAAAAATGAGTTAAAGTTTGAACATAGGTTGATTGAAAGAAAAGCAAAAGAGATGAATAAAAGCGTTAATATAGAAAGTATTGTATGCAAAGAAGCTTTTGAAGCCTTGATAAAGGGTGATAAAGAAGAACACAACCAAATACTTTTGGAGACAGCAACTCAAATTGCTAACAAAGTAGAGATAATTGTTTTGGCACAGGGTTCTATGACTGCCTTAGCCCCTGTTTTAGAAAATAAAACAGGATTAAAGGTATTAACTTGTCCTGAATCAGGGATAAAAGCTGCTGGAGAAATATTGATAGAAAAGATTTAGCTATTTAAAAACAATAATTTTAAATATTTGAGGTATTTATGACAAAATTTACAATTCATGAAAGTGAAGTAAAATCAGTTGATTTGCCAGGCAGGAAGCATAAGATGATCATAGGTCCAGAACATTTTGGCAAAGCAAAAAACATATGTTTTGGTGTAGCCTCTTTTCCTGCTAAAAAACATGCCCCTTCTCATGTGCATGATATCCAAGAAGAAGTGATTTATATTGCTAGTGGTAAGGGTGAGATATATTTTAATGGTATTCCCGAATCTGTGGTAGCAGGAAGCTGTATTTATATTCCACCGGGTGTTGAGCATAGTATAAATAATCAGTCAGATGTTGATATGAAAGTAATTTATGCATTTTCACCCCCGGCAAAACAAGGCTCATATGATAGGAAAACTAAAGTTTAGAAAAGCAGGTAGAAAAGGATAATTAAAATCAAGCATTATTTAAATAAATTTTTAAATATACTGTATATACCAGCAATGATAAATAATACTGATGAAATGGTTAATAAAACATATTAGATTAATTGAAAATTAATTCAGAAATAATAAAAATATAAAGATTCATAATTATTATGTATTGCAATTCAGGTAAAAGTCATCAGGCTACTATGATTTAAATGAAACAATTTGAAAATAAAAAAATAAAACTAATTATAAGAGGAGGAAATTAAGTTGAATAAATTCATTATTGCAAAGACGCTGATAGATGGGAAATGTGACAAGCCATTAAAAAACAAAGTAATTGTTATAAGAGACGATAAGATTGAAGCAGTAAAACCGTTGGGATCAATAAATAAAGGTGAAATGATTCCAGATTCTACCTATGAACTAAATTACGTGTTACCAGGATTTATAGATTCTCATAACCATTTAGCAGCCGATATTGGTGATCAAGAAAATCAAAGTAGACAACATGTGACTTATAGAAGTTTAAGAGTTGCAAGAAATGCACGTAAAGACCTATTATCAGGCGTAACTACTATGAGAACAATGGGTGAAACTGAAGAAATTGATTTTGCATATAGAAGAGCTATTAAGGAATGGATTGTACCAGGCCCAAGAGTTCTCGCTTCGGGGGCCCCTATTGGTGTAACCGGCAGCCATGCTTGGACTTTTTTGACTGAGCAGGTTGATGGACCGGAAGCAATGCGTAATGCAATCCGTAGACGCAGAAGAGCAGGTGCTGATTTTATTAAGCTCATGGTAAGTGGTGGAATGATGACACCTGACTCTGACCCTATGATGGCTGAGATCACTCTAGAGGAATTAAAGGCTGCAGTGGTTGAAGCAAAAAGATGGGGGAAACGTACAGCTGCCCATATTGCCGGGGGACAAGCACTGGATTTTGCAATTGAAGCTGGAATTGACAGTATTGAACATGGTTCTTTTGCAACAGAGGAACAACTAAGAAAGATGCATAAAAATGGACAGTTTTTAGTTGCAACAGTTAATGATATTAAAATCTATGGCCAAGAAGGGGATAAATATGGAGTACCTATCTATGCTCAGGAAAAATGCCGTACAGCATTTGGCCCTTGCTGTGAAGTTATGTCTAAAGCAAGAGAAATAGGAATAAGGATTGCTATTGGTCAGGATTGTAACCATGGGAACTTTGCTGAAGAGATGGTTAGCCTTGTCAAATGTGCAAAATTTCCAGCAATGGATGCTATAAAGTCTGCAACTATTATTGGTGCTGAAACTTGTGGGCTTGAACATGTTACAGGTACTATTGAAACAGGCAAATTTGCAGATTTAATAGGCTTGAATGATGATCCAATTAGTGATATCGGTGCCTTAAAACAAATATCTTTTGTAATGAAAGAAGGCATTTTATGTCTTAATAATGGAATAGCATTAGTGTAGAACGTATTTTATAAGGCTAATCATAATTGCTTTATGATAGACAATAGATACGAAAACATATAAAAATAATAGGTGGTGATAAAAAAATTTAAAAGTATAGTAAAATTAACTTTATTAACTGTAGCGTACTACAATGTAATTGGTTATTTTTATCTTTGAATATTTAAAAAAATTATTAAGGAGAATACATTAAAATGAAAAAAATATTGTTAATACTACTATTTTTATCTTTTATTCCTAGTTGCGTTGTTCTTGCTGATGCCCCTTTTCATATCGGGATAGTAACTGCTTCAGTTTCTCAAGCAGAAGATGCTTATAGGGGTGCTGAAAGATTAGTAGAGGAGTATGGCAGGATTTCGGATGGCGGTATATTTGATCATCTTACTCTTCCAGATAATTTTGCAGCAGAAATGGAAACAACAATAAATCAAATTGTTAGTTTTGCAGAAGATCCATTGATGAAGGCAATTGTTCTTGAACCCGGAATGGATGGTACTGTCGAAGCCTTCAGAAGAGTCCGCGCTCTTAGACCAGATATTCTTCTATTGGCCGGAGAACCAGCAGAAGATCCATTGATGCTTGCTGAAACTGCTGATCTAAGTATATATGCAGATTTAATTTCGCGTGGGTATACAACAGCTGTAGAAGCAAAAAAAATGGGGGCAGATACTTTAGTATATATTGCATTTCCACGGGCAATAAGTATTGAATTGATTGGTAGACATAGAGATATTACAGAAGCTGCATGTGAGGATCTTGGCTTAAAATTTATAAATGTGGGTGCTCCAGATCCGGCTAGTGATGTTGGAGTAGCAGGAGCCCAACAATTTATTCTTGAAAAAGTTCCAGCCTGGATAGATCAATATGGTACCAAGTCTGCTTTTTTTGCACCAATTCAGGGACATCAGGAACCTCTTGTCAGAAGAGTGTTAGAAGGTGGAGCTATTTATCTTGAGCCAGTTGCTGCTTCCCCAACGATGGGTTATCCAGGTGCACTGGGAATTGGGTTTGAAGAATCTGAAAAGGGTGATTGGCCAAAAATACTTGAAAAAGTTGAAGAAGCTGTTATTGCTCGCGGAGGCAGTGGACGAATGGCTACATGGGCATATTCCCTTGCTTATTCTTTTGTAGCTTCACTTGGAGAACATGCCAAAAGAGTTATTGAAGGTCAATCAGAAATATTAAACATTGATGATATTATGGACGCTTTTAGTAAATATACTCCTGGTGCAGAATGGAAGGGAAACTATCTTGTTGATCCAGATGGAATAGAAAGAGAAAATTACTTACTTTTATATCAAGATACTTACGTCCATGGGCTTGGTTATTTAAAAGTAACATCTGAGGAAATACCTAAAAAATATTATGATCCAAATATTGGGAAAAAATAAATATTATCACTAAGTAGTAAATTGATAATTTTATAAAAAAGTAGGGGAAGAAGCCCCTTTCTTTCCCTACTTATTTTTAAAAATTAAGATTAAGATAAAAAGGTGAATGAATGGAGTTAAAAGAAGAAAAATATCTACTAAAGATGGAACATGTTAATAAGGATTTCTATGGTAACAGAGTTTTAAATGATGTTACTCTTTTGGCAAAGCCTGGTGAAATTATTGGTTTAGTAGGTGAAAATGGTGCTGGGAAATCTACTTTAATGAATATTCTTACTGGCGATCCTGTTATACATGAAACCGGTGGATTTGAAGGTAGGATTATTTTTGAAGGAAAGGAAGTAATTTTTTCTTCACCTCTTGAAGCGATTAATGCAGGTATTGGTATGGTTCATCAGGAATTCATACTGCTTCCGGAATTCACAGCAACTGAAAATATTTTGCTTAATAGAGAACCAACTAAATATAATATTCTTTCTGAAGTTTTTGGAGACAGGCTTAATTTACTTGATAGAAAAGAAATGGAAAAAAGAGCAACTGCAGCTATAAAAAAGTTAGAAATTAATCTTGATTCCGAAATGTTAGCCAAGGAGATGCCAGTAGGTTATAAGCAATTTACAGAGATAGCACGAGAAATTAATAGAGAGTCGACAAAATTGTTGATTTTTGATGAGCCAACTGCAGTATTAGCTGAGTCAGAAGCAAATATTGTATTAAAGATATTAAGAAAAATTGCCGATACAGGTATTTCTATAATATTTATTTCCCATAGATTACAAGAAATTCTAGAAATTTGCGACAGAATAGTTGTGCTTAAGGATGGTTCAGTGCAAAATGAACTAATTCCTTCAATGACTAACTCAACAGAGATAGCAGAATATATGATTGGTCGAGAACTCAAAAAAAGAATACGAAAATTTACTGAAACAAGGAAATTTAATAATACAATCTTAGAAGTAAATAATTTATGGGTAGATATGGTTGCTGAACAAGTAAATGGAGTTTCATTTGAAGTTAAGGAAGGTGAAATATTTGGCATTGGAGGCCTTACCGGTCAAGGGAAATTAGGTATTGCTAATGGCATTTTGGGAATTTACCCAGCAGAGGGGGAAGTAAAGTTTAAAGGGAAACTCATTAATCTCAATAATCCTAAGTTTGTTTTGGACCAAGGAATAGCATTTGTTTCCGAGGATAGACGTGGCCTTGGATTACTTCTTGACCAGCCAATTTTTTGGAATATTGCTTTCACATCTATGCAAGTTAAAGATAAATTTACAAGGTCATTATTAGGAGGAATAGTTAAATGGTGTGATGATAATGCCATGATTAAAATGAGCAGGGAGTATATTGATTCTTTAAAGATAAAATGTGAATCAGAAAAACAACTTGCACGTGAACTTTCGGGTGGGAATCAACAAAAGTTATGTTTAGCTAAAGCATTTGTCTTAAAGCCAGAATTAATATTTGTTTCAGAACCAACACGAGGGATTGATGTAGGCGCAAAGGATTTGGTTTTGGATACATTACGCCATTACAATAATCAATATGGCACAACAATCATTATTACATCTTCCGAGCTTGAGGAGTTAATATCGATATGTGACCGTATAGCAATAGTGGATGAAGGGCAAATTGCTGGTATATTACCTGCGACGTCAGATCCCGTGGAGTTTGGATTGCTTATGCTGGGTAAAAAAACTGAAAAAGTGGTGAAATAAATAAATGAAGGAAAAGCTTAAAAATACAATTGAAAGTGTTGGTTTACCTCGTATCATAATTTTTCTTTTTTTAGTTATACTTTTTATTTTAACTCCTTTTGTGGGGGTTCGTTTTGATACCTCTCTTAATGATGTTATTGTTAGATTTGGAATGAATGGAATATTAGTATTATCGTTAGTTCCAATGGTAAAATCAGGTTGTGGCTTAAATTTTGGTTTACAGTTAGGAATCATTGCCGGGCTTCTGGGTTCGGTTATTAGTATCGAAATGGAGTTGATAGGTTTTACAGGATTTTTTGTAGCTATAGGAATTGCAATTCTATTTGCTGTTATTTTTGGATTTTTATATGGACTTCTTCTTAATAAAGTTAAAGGAGAAGAGATGGTTGTAGCAACTTATGTGGGTTTTTCATCAGTGTCTGTAATGTGTATTATGTGGTTAATTTTACCTTTTAAAAATCCCAACATTATTTGGCCTTATGGAGGAACAGGCTTACGCACAACAATCAGTAATCAAGGTTATTGGTTCCATGTTTTAACTGATTTTCTTAGAATTAATATAGGAAATTACATATCTTTTCCTACGGGTACTATATTATTTTTTGCTTTTTTAACTTTTTTAGTCTGGGCTTTTTTTAGAACAAAAATAGGTGCTTCAATAACTGCTGTTGGTTCTAATATTGACTATGCTAAATCCTGTGGCATAAACACAGACAGAATGCGAACAATTTCTATTATACTATCTACTATTATTGCTGCAATTGGAATTATAGTTTTTGAAGAAGGTTTTGGCTTTATCCAATTATATTTATCACCTCTCTATATGCCCTTCCCTGCAATTGCTGCTCTACTTATCGGAGGTGCATCTGTAGGTAAGGCGTCAATTAAAAATGTTATTATTGGAACATTCCTTTTTCAGGGTATTTTAACAATGACTCCTTCAGTTCTTAATAGTATTATTCAATCTGAGATGTCAGAAGTTATTAGAATAATTGTGTCAAATGGAATGATTGTCTATGCATTAACAAGAATAGAGAGGATAAGGTTAAGATGAATAAAAGAAATAATTTAACCAAAACTATGAATCCATTTGTGTATTTTTTAATAAATTTTGCTGTACCTATCTTAATTACCATTATAGTGTTTATTGCAATTCCTTTGTCAGGGCTTTCGTGGGAATTCCTTATCCGAGAGCTTGTGATCCGGTTGTCAAGAGATTCATTCCTCATAATAGCCCTCCTTATACCAATAATGGCAGGCATGGGAATGAATTTTGCTATTCCTCTTGGAGCTATGGCTGGACAAATTGGTATTATTTTTATAACAGATTGGGGAATTGTTGGAATGCCAGGTTTATTGTTGGCCGTATTGATTTCGACACCAATAGCAATTTTATTAGGTTATTTTGCTGGAATCGTGCTTAACCGTGCTAAGGGAAGAGAAATGGTGACAGGATTTATGCTTGCATTTTTTATGAATGGAATTTATCAACTTGTTGTATTATACGGAATGGGAAGTATGATTCCTATGAAAAATTCTAGCATTCTATTATCAAGAGGATATGGTATTAGAAATGCAATAAACTTACTTGGAATCAGACAAGTTTTGGATAACTTAATAGTTATAGATATTGGAGGTATATTAATTCCTGTTGCCACTTCATTAACCATTGCTTTAGTTTGTTTATTTATTATTTTTTTTAGAAAAACAAAATTAGGTCAGGATATTCGTTCAGTGGGACAAGATAATGAAATTGCCCGCTCTTTAGGTATTAATGTAGAGATAACACGTATTTTGTCAGTTACTATTTCAACGATTCTGGCTTGTTATGGTCAAATTATATTTTTACAGAACATTGGTTCTTTAGCCACTTATAATTGTCATGATTTCGTTGGCGTATTTGCAGTTGCTGCTTTGTTAGTTGGCGGGGCATCAGTGAGAAAAGCAACTATACCTAATGTATTTATCGGGGTCATTCTTTTTCATACCATGTTTGTAGTATCACCTCGAGCCGGGAAGGAGCTTCTTGGACAAGCACAACTTGGAGAATATTTTAGGGTTTTTATTTCTTATGGTGTAATTGCTTTTTCATTAGCATTATATGCTTGGAGAAAAAGAGTTGAAAAGGAAAACGAACGAAAAAAGACTATGGCTGCTAAAAGAAGTATTGTTGTAAGTAATGATTGATAGGAGAAAACATAATTTGAAGATAAAAAGAACATTAATTCGAATTAGTATTATTATTATATTAATATTTCTTGGAATTTTTTTATATACAATTGGTAAAGAACATAAAGTGCTTATTGATAATGTAGATGTAACTGTTAATGATACTTATTATATATCAGATACTAATTATAATGTTTTGGTAAACAATCAAGAAATTGGCTTGCTTGAAAAAGGCAAAAGAAAAGCGGCTATGGTTGTAGGTAAAAATCATAAGATTATTATACAAGAAGTTAAGAATAAGGAGCTAATCGGA
>Ga0265293_10009386_pt1 | contig 14088 bp, 17 predicted proteins | sample Munlanlewell138R_FD_192505 | JGI IMG/M metagenome (GOLD analysis project Ga0265293, IMG submission 192505) | Leachate microbial communities from a municipal landfill in Southern Ontario, Canada - Leachate well 138R | ecosystem: Engineered > Solid waste > Landfill > Unclassified | place: Canada...
CTAGTGAGATTTTAAAGAAAAAAGGTGAGCTAAGAGCAGAAAAAAAAGAAGATAGCGATACTAAGAGTGGAGTAGTAGAATCCTATATCCATTCTAATCATCGCGTAGGAGCTTTAGTAGAATTAAGATGTGAAACTGATTTTGTAGCTAATAATGAAGAGTTTAAAAAATTGGCTTATAATTTAGCGATGCATATTACTGCTTTAAATCCTAAATATGTTGCTTACAGTAAAGTTCCTAGGGAGATCATAGAAGAAAAAGAAAAAGAATATGCTGATGAATTAAAAGGAACTGATAAACCAACTGAAATTGTAGAGAAAATAATAAAAGGTAAATTAGAAAAGGAGTTTCAAGAAATTTGTTTAGACAAACAAACATTTGTTAAAGATGAAACAAAAAGCGTTGAAGAATTAATTAAAGAAGCTATTGCTAAGTTTGGTGAAAAAATAGAGATTAGTCGATTTATTCGTTTCCAAATTTAATATGTTTAATATCTTGCCTTCTCTTTTAATTATTGTAGGAATTGCTGGGTTAATTTATATATTTCAATGTTACCAAGGGAAAGAGAAAGAATTTAATGATATAGAAATTGAAAAACTTGAAAACAAAAAAAGACAATTTTTAGAAAAGTTTTATAAATTTTTTAATAAAGAAAATTATCATAAAATAGGTGATTGCCTATTTGGTTTTACAGAGAAAGCTTTGGTTCGTTCTCGAATAATAATTTTAAGGATTGATAGAACTATCTTTAAAAATTTAACAAAAATTAGAATAAGAAAAAATATATTAGATATTGGAGATGGAAAGCAGAATGGTATTATTGAAGTTTTTTCTGAAGACAAGCTTTTGCCAGATGATAATGATGCTTCTCATGTTTTAGACATGGTTCAGGAAGAAAAAAAATTATTAAAAAAGCTTAAAACTCACCCTGAAGATATAGCAGTTTTTAAAAATTTAGCTCGAATATATCTTTGGCAAAAAGATTTTTCTTCCGCTCGTTGGGCTTTGCTCCAAGCCTTTCGGTTAGATAAAAAGGATAATGTTGTGCAGGATTTATTATTAGAACTATACGAGAAAAGGGGTGGAGCAAGATAGTTTTAAGAAGCCGAGGTAGCTCAATGGCAGAGCAACGGTTTTGTAAACCGTAGGTTGGGGGTTCGAATCCTCTTCTCGGCTCATTGGTTGGGCAGGTGGCAGAGTGGACAATTGCACGAGACTGTAAATCTCGCGGCCTTAGGCCTCCATAGGTTCGAATCCTATCCTGCCCACCATTTAAAACGTATTGAGGCCAAAGTAGTTCAGTGGTAGAACATCCCCTTGGTAAGGGGAAGGTCGAGGGTTCAATTCCCTCCTTTGGCTCTGCTAGTATATACAATAAAAGTAATAAATAGATAAAATAGTTATGAAAAAAGAGTTTATAGTAAAATTACAATGCACAGAATGTAAGCGTATTAATTATTACACTCGTCGCAACAAAAAAACTGTTGAGCGTAAATTAGAATTGAAAAGATATTGTCCTTGGTGTAAAAAACACACGCTTCATAAAGAAGGGAAGAGGTAGTCTTTGTAGTATTTTTGATAGGGGCGTAGCTCAACTGGTAGAGTAGCGGTCTCCAAAACCGTTGGTTGCAGGTTCGAGTCCTGCCGCCCCTGCCAGACATTGACTTTTACCATAAAATATGGCATATTTATAACATCCTTTTTAGGATTTTTTTAGTTCTTTGAAAATATATTTTTTACCTTTTGCTGCATATTTTATTTACTATATGCTAATGTTGAAATTAATATTTAAAAGAAGGAGAAAGAATGAAGAAATTTCAGTTAGTGATTTTAGTACTTATTAGTTTAGTGTTATTAATGGCTTGTTATTTTTTAAACGTGAATGGTCCAGAATGGAAAATTGAAACATTAGATGTCTCAAATATTTTGAGAGAGAATCCTTTAGTTGCTCAAGCAGAGCTTGAATCACCTCAATTATTAAGAGAATTTGAGATGAGAATTGCAGTGTTTCAAATTAGAAGTCCAAAAGGGAGTTTGATTCTAGATCACATTTCTCGAGCATGGCACCAAAAAGGGTTGATACAGGGTTATTCGATAGGGCTGGAAGATGTTTATTTCCGGTTTGAAGACAAAAAAATTGAAGCTTGGATTAACGCAGATAAATTTTTTACTGCTCAAGGTGAAATTATTATTCGATTATTGAGTGATGATGGCCAAATAGTTGCTGAAGCGAGAAGGAAGGTGGATATTGATCATCGGCCTTTGCTAATAAATGATTAGTCAATTAAAATAAAGAGCTCTAAATAGAGCTCTTTTAAATTTGCTTTAAGTCGATTTTTTTCTTTTTTATTAGATTTTATTAATAAAATTGTCTGTACATCAAAGCGATTTTTTGGTAAAATAAATTAATCTTATTAAAAAGAAAATTTAAAGAAATGGAAAATATAATTAAAGCCGAAAGATTAAAGAAAAATTATAGTAGCTTTAATGCTGTTAATGGTATTTCTTTTGCTGTTAAAAAAGGTGAAATATTTGGTTTATTAGGACCTAATGGAGCAGGTAAAACTACTACTATCAGAATGCTAACGGGAATATTAAAACCAACAGAAGGAGAAGTTCATATAGGAAAATACAATATTCAGAAAGAATCAATGGAAGCGAGGCAGATAATGGGAATTGTTCCAGAAATGGCCGATGCTTACATAGATTTATCTGCAATTAGAAATCTTTTATTAACAGGAGAATTATATGGAATAGAAAAAGAAAAAAGTATCAAGAAGGCAGAAGATTTATTAAAAATGTTTCATTTATATGAAAAAAGGAATCAAAAAGTGAAAACTTTTTCAAAAGGAATGAAGCAAAGATTAATTTTAGCGATGGCTTTGATGAATGATGCTGATATTTTATTTCTAGATGAGCCTACCTCTGGGTTGGATGTAGAAAGCGTAAGGTTAATCAGGGATCTTATCAGAAAATTTAATCAAGAGGGAGTTACTATTTTTTTAACTACTCATAATATAAAAGAGGCTGATTTACTTTGTGATCGAGTAGCAATTATGAATTATGGAAAAATTATGGCCATTGATCGTCCTGAAATGTTGAAGAGTGTTATTAAAAAAACTTCTTCAGTCGAAGTTGCTTTTAAAAATTTAGTAGAAGAGAAAGTTTTTAATTTTAAAGAGATTATTGAAGTAAAAAAAATGGGAGATAAATTTCAATTATATGGTAATAAAATGGAAGATATTATTTTCTTTTTGATAAATCATTCTCAGAAAACTAATAATGAAATTATTTCTTTAAAGATATTGGAACCAAGCCTTGAAGATATTTTTGTAAAATTAACTCAAAAAAATGAGAATTTTTGAACAGCTTAAAAGATCGTTTGCTATTACTAAAAAAGATTTATCCATTTATTATTTGAAAGGATCAGTTATAATTCAAGGATTACTTATTCCTGCTTTCGTTTTTATTTCATTTATTTTAAAAAGAGAAATGTCTCTAGATATGATGATTCCTGGTTTGTTAGGAATGGCTCTCTTTTTTGCAGTTTCTGCTATAACTCCCGTGATAACACCTTGGGAAACAAGAATGAGGACCTTTGAAAGATTAGTGTCTTCACCGGTTTATCTTTGGGCGATTATCCTAGGGGATATTATGGCATCGGTTCTGTTTGGGCTTTTTGTTGTCTCTTTTATTGTTTTAGCTGGCATTATATTACTAGGAGTAGAAATTATAAGTTTTCCATTAATTTTTGGAACGATAATAGCTGCTTTTTGTTTTTCGAGCCTAGGGACTTTAATTTCAGCTCCACCAGCCGATAAGCCTTCTGATATTATGCTCATTGCTTCTATAATTAAATTTCCTTTAATTTTTATAAGCGGAGTATTTATACCTATTACTGAGATGGGTGTATTAAAAATTCTTTCCTTTTTTTCTCCATTAACTTATTATACCGATTTGGCTAGATATTCGATTCAAGGGACGAGCTATTTTTCCCCTGTTGTTGATTTGTTAGTTCTTTCTGTTTTTACTATCTTTTTGTTTGTAATCGCGGTAAAATGGCACGAGAAGAGTTTAGATAAAAGATTTTAAAAAACATAAAATTTAAAATTAATATAAAAAATGAAAAAAAATTTAATATTTATTATTTTAATTATTGTTCTTATAATTTCAGGGATATTATATTTGAATAATAAAGATAAAAATTTAGTTACTCCAAATACATCGAATTTTATTGATCAAGTTTTTTATACTTGTGATGATGGTAAAACAATTGACGCTTCTTTTTATGAAGGAGAAATTACTTTAGTGGAGCCAGGGGAACCACCAATTCCATCTGGGAGTGTGAAAATTATTTTGAGTGATGGGCGAGATTTTGATTTGCCTCAAACTATTTCTGCATCAGGAATACGTTATGCTGATAGTAACGAATCAATAATCTTTTGGAGTAAAGGAGACGGAGCATTTATTGTAGAAAACGATGAGGAAACTTATAAAAATTGTTTTGCTGTTAAAGATTGTTATATAGGAGGTTGTAGTGGAGAGCTTTGTACAAACAATCCAGAAGCAGTGAGCACTTGTGAGTTTCTTGCGGGAATGGAGTGTTTAAATAAAGATATGAGGTGTGAATTAGTGGATAATGAATGCACATGGGTTTTATCCGAAGAGGCAGCTGAATGTTTTATGAGAATTAAAGAAGAACAAGGAGATCAAGTAATGGAAACAAGGGTTGGGCATTTTTTTGAAAAAGCAATTAATGTCCTGGGCTATTAAAGTTATCCACCATTGACAATGTTTTTGCTTAATATAAAATTTATTTAAGAAGATTGATAGGGATGGTCTCCTATCCTCTTCTCATTTTAAAAAGGTTTTAATAAATACAAAATATTTAGGAAAACCTAAAAAATATGGCTAAGAAAAAGAAAGATAGCAAGAAGAAGAAATAAATTAGAATTTGCTTAAGCGCCAGATAATTACTGGCGCTTTTTTGTAAATTTCTTATATTTTATGTTATAATAAATAACTATTATAGATAATAAAAGTATGAATAAACAAGGGTCAACTTCAATTTTTTTAATGATAGCAGTTTTGTTTTTAGGAGTAGGCTATTTAGTAAATAAAGGAATTATTGTTCTTAATCTACCTGAAGATTTTTCAATAATTACAACACCAACTAGCAAACCTGTGACCTCGACGATTTCAGACGAAGAATTAGAAGAGGAATTTTGTCAGAAAGAAGGAACTAATTTTAAACTCAGTTTATCAGAGGCTAAAGAAATTGCTATTTTAGGTGAATGTGGAAACAAACTTAAAGATACTTATATTTGTAATGAAGTCACTGGTACTTGGTGGATAAATCTAGATATAGAAAAGGAAGGATGTAGCCCTGCTTGCGTTATTGATGTGGAAACAAAAATAGCAGAAATTAATTGGAGATGTACTGGGTTATTACCAATTTAATTTTCTATTGACCATTTTATAGTATAATGTTATAATTTAAATATCCTTTTTTAAAGGATATTTTAGAACCTTTACAAATTAAAAAATATTAATGAAAGGAGGTGATTTGATTGGTATGGACTAAGGAAAAGGAGGAAGAGTTTTTTCATCAACATGAGGTTTTTGAAGCAAATAAAAAGAAAATTATAAATGCGAACGTTAACCAGGCACACGTTATTTTCCCCTATAATCAGAAAAATTTATGGATACCTGATGATAAGTTTTGGTTAGAAATAAGAAAAGAAATGATGGAAAAGAAAAGTTTACTTATCTGTTCTCCGAATGCCTTAGTTAGAGCAAGACCTAAATTAGACCAAGATAAATATTTAATTACAATAAACGAAATGGTTCTTTGTTACTGGCTTGAAATTCAGGGGTATTTGGGGCTCAATCCAAATATTCAAAAGATTACATTCATTTGTACCGATATTAATCTAGAAAGAATTAGGCGAGACTTCAAAATAGTTTTTCAAGATAAAACATCAATAATTACTGAATACAATATTGAAGAAAAAATTAGAATAGTGCCTCTAAGCTTTTGGAAAATTTTTTATAAATTTAGAGAAGCGATTGTATTTAATCTGCCAATATGGTTATATGAATTTTTAGGAAGGAGATAAAAATGTTAAGAAATTGTCAGGTATTAAAGAACAGACCTTATTTTGGTGGGATTGAGTGTGAGGATCAAATTAGGAGTATTCGAGATGTGGAAAAACACGAAGAGGGGAAAATTATTGTATTTAATAGATATTACGGAGTAGAAGAATTGTATCGTATAGTGAGCCCTCCTTTTAAAGCAGGTAATAATTATTTGTTTAAAGCGGAAGATAATAAATGGTTTGAGGCAGAAGAAGGATGCTGGTATGTCTTAGTTGAAAGAATTGGAACATATTTTAGATCAGAAGGAGATATAGCTTTAAAACTATGTCTCTACTCAGTGGTTCCAAATAGCGATGGAGAGTGGGAACAGGAAAGATGCTTAATAAAAACATGCTTTTCTAATCCACAAAAAATTCATGTTGAGAGAAGTTATTATCAACCCAAATTTTATTAAATTTTATTAATAGTAGAACTAAAGCCCTTGCTGTTAAATCAGGAGGGCTTTTAAATTTCTTAGGTTTTTGTATGGTATACTAAGTATATTAAAAGCTTATGTCTTCTAAAGAAATTCTTATCCAAGAGATAATTGATATTGGTTATTTAAAATCTCCTCAGATCATTGAAGCTTTTCTTGCAATTGATAGAAAGGATTTTGTGACTTTAAAGGAAAACAATATTTTTGAGAAGGAATTCTTTAAAGGATTTAGTTTCATTCCCCTAGTTTCTGGTATTGAGGATTAAGCATTAAAAAGAATAAAGTTGTTTTTTAGGTCTAAATTTGTTAATATTTTAAAATGTTAAAAGAAGATAGAGAAACGCAGGATATTTCTTATGATTCTCGTAATATCACTCTTTCAATTTATGCTGGAGCAGGTGGGCGTGATGCTGAAGATTGGGCTTTAATGTTGTTAAGGATGTATCAAAGATACTCGGAAAGAAAAAATTGGAAATTTTCTTTGCTAGACAAAAGAGAAAATGAATTTGGTGGTATTAAAAGCGTGATAGTAGAAATAAACGGGAACGATCTTTTCAAAATTTTAAAAAATGAAAATGGTGTACATCGTTTAGTAAGGATTTCTCCTTTCTCTTCTGCAAAATTACGTCATACATCCTTCGCTTTAGTTGAGGTTTTGCCAATTGTTAAAGCAAAAGAGCTGCCTTTAGAAGATAGTGATTTAGAAGTTGAAACCTTTCGTTCTTCAGGGCCAGGAGGGCAAAATGTTCAAAAAGTGGAAACAGCAGTAAGAATAACTCATAAGCCATCAGGCATTACTGTAAGTTGTCAAGCAGAAAGATCCCAGTCAAGAAACAAGGAAAAGGCATTGACTGTTCTAAGGTCTAGGCTTCATCAACTAGCAGAAAAAGAAAAAGTAAGTACCTTAGCTGAATTAAAAGGGAAAAAAATAAAAATTGAATGGGGTAATCAAATTCGTTCTTATGTTCTCCATCCTTATCAATTAGTAAAAGACCATCGTACTGGAAAGAAAAAAGGTAATGTTGAAGAAGTATTAGATGGTAACTTGGATAAAATTCTAAATATTTAATTTTAATTTTTATATTGTGTCTCTAGTATATTTTAAAAATGTTTCCAAAGCATATAACGGATCTTTGATTTTAGATAATATCACTTTTAAAATAGATCCAGGAGAATTTGTTTCTTTGGTAGGGAGATCAGGGGTAGGAAAAACCACTCTTTTAAAGATGCTCCTCAAAGAAGAGTCTCCTACAAAAGGAAGAATTTTTTTTGATGATAAAGATGTTAATAAATTTACAAATCAGGATATAACATTTCTTCGTCGAAAAATTGGAATGGTTTTTCAGGATTTTAAGCTTTTAACTCAGAAAACTGCTTATGAAAATGTAGCTTTTGCGATGGAAGTAGCTGGCTATCCAGAAAAAATGATTGAAAAAGATGCTCCAGAATTATTAAAGTTAGTAAATCTAGAAGGAAGAGCTAATAATTTTCCTTACCAACTTTCTGCTGGTGAAAAACAAAGGGTGGTTATTGCTAGGGTTCTAGCACAAAGACCTGAATTAATTTTAGCAGATGAACCTACAGGAGATTTAGATCCAATCAATACCTGGGATATTATTAAACTCTTAACTAAGATTAATGAATTAGGTACGGCAATAATACTAGCAACTCATAACAAGGAAGTAATTAATACTTTAGGAAGAAGGGTGATCAGTCTAGATGATGGTAAAATTATTCGTGATGAAGAAGAAGGGAGATATCTTATTTAAAACAATTTAATAAATTTAAACTTTAATTATGTTAGTTATTCTAAAAAGAGTTTTTCGAACTGCCTGGCAAGGGTTAATAAGAAACAGTTGGCTTTCGATTGCTTGTATTACAATGCTAGTTATCAGTTTGATGATATTAGGAGCTATTCTAATCTTTAATAATGTTAGTAATGAACTTGTTGGTATTTTGGAAGAAAAAATGGATATTAGCATTTATTTTAAAAGAGAAGTCCCTGAAGAAGATATCTTAAAAATTAGAGACGAACTTATTGGTAATGAAAAAATTGCTAAGATTGAATATATCTCTCAAGAAGAAGCATTGTTAATGTTTGAAGAAAGAAGTAGCCGTAATCCAGCGATTGCAAGAGCTTTAGAAGAATTAGGGGAGAATCCTTTAGCTGCTTTTTTGAGTATTAAAGCTAAAGATACTGCTTATTATACTAGTATTATTGATGAAGTTAATGAATCTGCTTTTAAAGACAAGTTAATGACAGTTGACTTAGCAGAAAATCAAAGAGTGATTGAAAGAATAAATGCTTTATCTACTGGAATAAAATTAGGTTCTATTCTTATGATTATTGTTGCTGCTATTCTAAGTGTTTTAATTAGTTTTAATACTATTCGAATGGCAATTTATTCCTTGAGAGGAGAGATAGAGATAATGAAATTAGTTGGTGCTTCTAATTGGTTTATTCGAGGACCATTTCTTTTAGAAGGAGCTCTTTATGGATTGTTTGCTTCCTTTATTGCAGCGATTGTTCTTATGCCTTTGGTAGTATGGATTAGTCCTAAAGTTCAAAGCTTTATCTCGGAGATAAGTATTAATTCATATTTTTGGTCTAATTTTTGGTTTATCTTTGGGACCCAAATAATATTTGGTGTAGCCCTAGGAATTATTGCTGGTTTTTGGGCAATGAATAGATATCTAAAAGTTTAATAATTGCGGGGTCGTCTAATGGTAGGACTGCAGATTTTGGATCTGCCTATCCTGGTTCGAGTCCAGGCCTCGCAGCTAAATTTGATAAAGCTAAATTTGATAAATGGAAGAAGCTGCCTCGCCGCCGAGCTTATAAATAAAAGATTACGATAAAATATAACTATTGAGAAAATTAATATGAACTCAAAAACAAAAATCTTGATTGTGATTTTGATAATTGTGATTATATTGGTTGGATGTTGGTGGATTTGGGATTTAATTAGCAAAGAAAAATTACAAACTAGTAAATCTCTGATTTATCCCAATTCTACTTTGATGATAGTTGAGAAACGTGACAACATCACTTTTGTCGAATACGAAAGTTCCGATGGGAATATTAGAAATTTTTACAAAAATAAATTACAACAATTAGGTTGGACAAAGATCAGCGATTTAACCGGAGAAGATTTTACTTTATGTGGAGGTGATTGGGGTGGAACTTACAAGAATGAAGGGATGGAATTTAAATTGCATATCTGTGGACAAGACACAAAAGGGTTTCAAAAGAGTATCTTTTTCTATTTTTACAATATTGAACCAGAACAGGTTTTAGGAGCAGACTTATCTGGAGGTACCATTAATTGTATTACAAATTCAGGAATAAAGTTAATTGATGCATGCTATACAAATAGCACTTTAATGATTTCGATTAAAACAAACAATTCTGAGGTCAGTAAATTTAAGGTTGATATCGATGCAGAAAAATATCGTGATACGGAAGAGGTAAATGCAATAATCGATAAACTTGGAATGGCAGAGATTAATATTAAGTATAATATAGAGGAGTACGGAATTATTGAGAACATAAAAATAACACCTATTATTTTGAAAAAAGGTATCACTTACTATTGTAACAGTCAAAGTATAGAATCTGAAGTAAAAAGTTGTGGATTTTAATTTTTAAGAAAGAATGCAGAAATCTTGATATTTTAGGCTTAAATTTGTGATATTTTTGTCAAAAAGGTTCCAACATCGTTTCAGAGAGTCAGCATTCTATCGTTCGGTATACAAAATTAATGAAATTTAAAAAAGATATTTTAATAATTGATTTTGAGGGTTTAAAAGAGCCAGTTCAGATTGGAGCTGTGCTTTTAGATAAAGAAACTTTGGTTGAGAAAGATAGTTTTTCAACATATATTTTTGCTGATTTGAAAGATAAAATTAAAGTTATTTCAGGTATATCTCAAGAGACTTTGAAGGGTGCGCCTACTCAAGCTAAAGTTGGGCAAATAATTTTTGAAAAATTTGGTACAGATATTCTTATAGGAGCATGGGTTGCAAAATCCGATATTAAAAATTTTAAAAAGATAATTGAGGCTGCTGGATTAGACTTTAATCTATATGATTATCATATTTTAGATATTTGGCCTGCCGCATATATTTATCTAATAAAACAAGGGTATAATGGTGGTATGCGTTCGGAAGAAATCTTTAAAGAATTTGGGGCTAAGCCAAGGGACCTACACGATGCCTTGGAAGATTGTAGAATAGTAGCAGATGTTTTACGCGAGATTGTTTTATATGGTAAAATAAAAACATGAATAACAATACCACTGTAAAAAGCACCCCAAAAGATGTTTTTTTACATCTTTTAAATATTTTTACGTTTTATCTTGGCGTTATTAGTTTTATTACACTTTATATTCAATATATTAGCGCTCTTTTTCCAGATCCTCTTAGCTTTCATTATACGAGCATGGCTAATTCGGTTCGTTTATCAACGTCAATACTTGTTATAGCAATTCCAGTATATATTTTTACTTCATGGCTTTTAGAAAAAGATTTAGTCAATAATCACGAAAGACGAGAATTAAAATTGAGAAAATGGTTGACTTATTTTACTCTTTTTATATCGGCAATTACTATTATTATAGATTTGATAATGTTTGTTTTTAGTTTTTTAAGTGGGGAGTTAACTATTCAGTTTTTTTTAAAGGTACTAGTTGTGCTCTTAGTGGCTGGAGCTGTCTTTGGTTATTATACTTGGGATTTAAGACGGAAAGATGTAAAATCAAAAATTCTTAAAATACTTGCTTGGATTCTTTCCTCTATAGTTTTAGTTAGTGTTATTGCAGGTTTTTTCATTGTTGGGACACCAGCAGAACAGCGAATGAGGAGATTTGATGAACAAAGGGTGGCTAATCTTCAAGTATTGCAGAATCAAATCGTTAATTACTGGGTGCAGAAAGAGGTATTTCCTCAAGATCTCAGTGAATTAGAAGACAGTATTTCTGGGTTTGTTGTTCCAGTAGATCCAGAATCTGGTTTGTCATATGAGTATATTGTTATTGATGCACTTTCTTGTGAATTATGTGCCACGTTTAAAACTTCAACAGAAGATTTTGACTCCATTTATCAAGGTTCAAAATATTTTTATCCCTATGATCCGTTTCAACAAAGTTGGGAGCATGAAGCAGAGAGAACTTGTTTTACTAGAACTGTTGATCCTGAGTTATATAAAGATATTAGGTAGTTAAAAGAGTCTATGTTTATGAGAAATTAATACTTTGTTAATTTAAGTTTTAGATTGAGATTATTAATATTAATTAGTATAAGATTGAAGAACGAAGACCCATTAAGGGTCTTTTAAAAATATTTATTTTGAGAGCTAGGGTTTATTAAGATGTATCTGCTTATCGTTATATAAAATTTTTTGCTATAATATATAAAAGTTGAATAAAAATAATTTTTAATCTGTATGCTTAAAGAAAGAGGCAATTTTGATGTCGCAGTAATAGGTGGAGGGCCCAGTGGAATGATAGCTGCAATTAGAGCAAGTGAGCTAGGAGCTAGGGTAGTGCTTTTGGAAAAAAATCTTACTTTAGGAGAAAAACTATTATTGACAGGAAAAGGAAGGAGTAATATTACGAAAGCAGAGTTTAATTCTAGAGAACTTGCTAAAAAATATGGCAGAGAAGGAGATTTTCTTTTACATGCTTTATCTGTTTTTGGTGTAAAGGAAACAATTAAGTTTTTTGAAAAAAGCGGACTAAAAATAAAGGAAGAAAGAGGGAAAAGAATGTTTCCACAAAGCAATAAAGCGATTGATGTTTTGAATGCTTTAGTACGGCTTTTAAAAAAGAATAATGTTTCAATTTTAACTGATGCAAAGGTTTTAAGGGTTCTAGTTAAAGGGAATAAAATTACAAAATTAGTTTTAAAGAATGGTAGTGAAATTACTGCTAAAAATTATCTTATTTGTACTGGAGGAAAATCATATCCGAAACTAGGCTCTACTGGTGATGGTTATAAATGGTTGCATAGATTAGGACATAATGTTATTAAACCGCGGCCAGCATTAACAGCAATTAATATAAAAGAATTTTGGACTAAGAAAGCACAAGGTTTATCTTTAAAAAATATTCAGCTTGATGTTTTTCAAGGAGGCAAAAAAAAGGATAGTAGATTTGGCGAGCTTCTTTTTACCCATTTTGGGATTAGTGGTCCAATTGTTTTAAGTTTAAGTGAAAAGGTTGGAGAACTATTAGAAAAAGGTAAAGTTACTTTGTTTCTAGATTTAAAGCCAGCATTAACCTTAGAAAAGCTAGATAAAAGGATCCTATCTGATTTTTCTAAATATAGTAATAAAATGTTTAAAAATTCTTTATCTAATTTGCTTCCTTCAAAACTTATTCCTGTAATTGTAGAATTATCTGGTGTAGATGGTATGAAAAAAGTAAATGAAATTACAAAAGAAGAAAGGAATAAATTGGTAAAATTATTAAAAAAATTAGAATTGACAGTTAATTCTCTTTTAGGATTTGAAACAGCCATTATAACTTCTGGCGGGGTATCTTTAAAAGAAATAGATTCTAAGACTATGAAATCAAAAATAATAGATAATTTATTTCTTGCTGGAGAAGTAATTAATTTGCATGGGCCTACTGGAGGTTATAATTTACAACTTTGTTGGAGTACTGGGTATTTAGCTGGTCAGAGTTGTGCCAGTAACTTATCTTGATAATATGCTAATTGATGATATTAAAATTAAAGTAAAGGCTGGGCACGGAGGGCGTGGTGCTGTAGCTTTTAATAAAGTAATGATGAGCTTAGGTCCAACTGGGGCGAATGGTGGAAAAGGTGGAAGTGTTTATTTAGAAGGAGTGTCTGATATTGGAGCTCTTTCTCAGTTTCGTGGAAAAAAGGAATTAAAAGTAGAAGATGGTGAAGATGGAAAATCACAGTTTCGTGATGGCGAGGATGGAAAAGATATTATTTTAAAAGTACCAATTGGTACATTAATTCATAATCTATCAACTGGTGAAGATTTAGAAATTATTTCTATTGGTCAACGCTTGTTGATAGCTAAAGGCGGCAAGGGAGGTAAAGGTAATTTTAAATTTAGATCTTCTGTTAATACAAGCCCAACTGAATTTCAAGAAGGACTACCTGGAGAAGAATATGAGTTAAGGCTTGAACTCAAATTAATCGCTGATGTTGGGTTTGTTGGTTTACCAAATGTAGGAAAATCTAGTTTGTTGAATGAACTTACAAATGCTCAAAGTAAAGTTGCTAATTATCCATTTACAACTCTTGATCCAAATTTAGGAGTTTATTATGAATTGATTTTAGCTGATATCCCAGGAATTATTGAAGGAGCTTCTGAAAATAAAGGCCTGGGTATTAAATTTTTACGACATATTGATAGAACAAAAACCCTTTTCCATTTTATTTCCGCTGGATCTTTAAATCCAATAAAAGATTATAAAATTATTAGAAACGAATTAGGGGCTTATAATAAAAAACTTTTAGATAAAACTGAATATATT
>Ga0265293_10009387_pt1 | contig 14088 bp, 9 predicted proteins | sample Munlanlewell138R_FD_192505 | JGI IMG/M metagenome (GOLD analysis project Ga0265293, IMG submission 192505) | Leachate microbial communities from a municipal landfill in Southern Ontario, Canada - Leachate well 138R | ecosystem: Engineered > Solid waste > Landfill > Unclassified | place: Canada...
GGAAGACTTGAGGCGCTCGAGAACACCTAGAGCCAGCTCCGCTCCAACTACCTCGTGGTTGTGGAAAGTTATAATTGCGTTAGAGTCGACTCTTTTGGTAAAAGCTTTTCCGATATCGTGGAGGAGGGCTGCTAGGCGGACAATTGGTTTGCTACGGGGAGCGGCATCACAGGCACTGAAATTGTGCTGGAGGACATCTTGGTTGTGAAACCCCTTCTGTTCAACCTTGTCACCGGCTTTTAGCTCGGGAAAAAGGATTGCTAAAGCCCCACAGGCATCTAATGCTCTCAGCCCCAAGGAGGGTTTGGGACTGGCCAGGATTTTAAAGAGTTCACTATGGATTCTCTCTCCAGAGACCTCTTTGAGATTAACTGATAGAGAGCGCATCGCCTCCATAGTCCCTTCTTCGAGGTTAAACTCGAGTTGGCTTACCAAGCGGCACCCCCGCATAATCCGTAGGGCATCTTCGTTAAAACGCTTATAGGGGTCCCCTATAGCTCTAATAATCCCCGCTTTGAGGTCCTTCAGACCCCCGTGTTGGTCTATCAGCAGCCCTGTGGAGACCTCAACGGCTAAGGCGTTGATTGTAAAGTCACGCCTCTTGAGGTCTTCTTCAAGATTGCTCACAAAGGTGATGGCACTGGGACGGCGTAAATCTTCGTATTTCCCATCTATTCTAAAGGTGGTCACCTCGTAAGAGGCCCCTTTGAAGAGGACAGTAACTGTACCGTGTTTTATGCCGGTAGGGATAACCCGTTTAAAGATCTTCTGCACCTCACTGGGGAGGGCATCGGTGGCAAAGTCGTAATCGCTATTCTTAATTCCTAGATAATAATCTCTTACGGCTCCCCCCACGATATAGAGGGAAAAACCGTTAGAATGAAAATAGTCACCAAACTTTTTTACCAGTGCCGGAACGCGAAATTTTGCCATAAGTTATGCTATAGACAATCGACTTCTATTGTCAATATCGATTGAATATAAGGCGCAAAGTGTCTATAGTAACCCTAATGGAAACTTATCAGAGCAGGAGTTCAAAAGATGTTTAAGCCGGTAGACTCAAAAACCGATTTTGTAAAAATGGAAGAAAAAATCCTCAAGTTTTGGCAAGAAAACTCAATTTACCAAAAATCTGTGGAGACTCGCAGTAGCGACAATGAGTATGTTTTCTACGATGGTCCATTTGCCACTGGTCTACCCCATTTTGGACACCTTGTACCGGGAACTATTAAGGACCTCTACCCTCGCTACCAGACAATGTTGGGTAAGCGGGTCAACCGTCGCTTTGGCTGGGATTGCCATGGTCTTCCGGTAGAGTATGAAATAGAGAAAACCCTCAACTTAAGTGGCCACAAAGCTATTTTGGATTACGGAGTGGCTAAATTTAATGAAAAGTGTCGCTCTATCGTGCTCCGTTATACTGAAGAGTGGAAAGAGACCATTAACCGCACAGGTCGCTGGGTCGATTTTGAAAACGACTATAAGACAATGGACAGAGATTATATGGAGTCTATCTGGTGGGTTTTTAAAACTCTCTATGAGAAAGGTCTCATTTACGAGGGTTACAACATCCTCCCCTATAGTCCCGCATTGGCCACCCCTTTGAGCAACTTTGAGGTAAATCTGGGGGGCTACCGTGATGTAGTTGATCAAGCTATCACGGTGCGCTTCCGTATTTTAGACCAAGAGAAGAGTTACTTTCTAGCTTGGACAACGACTCCTTGGACCCTTCCGAGTAACTTAGCCTTGGCCTTAGGGCCTTCAATCGACTATGTCAAAGTGCACGATAAAGGGGAAGACCTCTACTATATCCTAGGCAAAGAGCGCCTTACGGACTATTTTCGCAATCCTGAAGAGTATGAAATTGTGGCAACTTACAAAGGGCAAGAGTTAGAGGGGATTGCCTATGAACCTCTTTTTCCTTTCTTTGCCAACTTGGTAGAGACCGGTGCTTTTAAAACGGTCCTTGGCGATTATGTCGCGGTAGAGGAGGGTAGTGGGATTGTCCACACTGCTCCGGGCTTCGGTGAAGATGACTACGAGGTCCTCAAAGGCAGTGGTATCCCTGTGGTCTGTCCCATCGATGACGATTGTAAGTTTACCGCGGAGGTCTCCTACTGGGAGGGCCTTTTCGTTAAGGATGCCGATAAAGGGATTATAGAGCGCCTCAAAGCAGAAGGGAAATTGGTCAAGGCAGAAAACTACCTCCACAGTTATCCCTTCTGCTATCGCACCAATCAACCTTTGATTTACCGTGCCATGGAGTGTTGGTATGTCGATATCACCAAAATTAAGGAATCGATGCTCAATGCCAATGAGCAGATTAACTGGATGCCCCACCACTTGAAACATGGGCGCTTTGGTAAATGGTTGGAAGGGGCACGCGACTGGGCAATTAGTCGTAACCGTTTTTGGGGTAACCCTATACCTATTTGGAAATGTGACAACAGTGACTACATCGAAGTGATCGGTTCAATTGCCGAGCTGGAAGCGAAAAGTGGTGTTAAAGTGGAGGACCTCCATAAACACTTCGTCGATGAGATTACTTGGCCCAGTGCCGACGGCAAGGGTGTTATGCGCAGAATCGGGGATGTTTTGGACTGTTGGTTTGAATCGGGGTCGATGCCCTATGCCCAAAACCACTACCCCTTTGAAAATAAAGAGTTTGTGGAGGAGCATTTTCCGGCCGACTTTATTTGTGAAGGACTGGACCAGACAAGAGGGTGGTTCTACACCTTAGTGGTCATCGGTGCGGCCCTTTTTGACAAACCGGCGTTTCTCAATTGCGTTACCAACGGGATTGTCTTAAACGAAGATGGGAAGAAGATGAGCAAATCTCTCAGGAATTATACTGACCCGATGGATTTGGTTAATCAGTATGGAGCCGATGCACTGCGCTTTGCTTTGATGAACAGTGCGGTAACTCGCGCCGAGGATATGAAATTCTCTCAAGAAATCGTCAAAGACGTCCTCAAGAGCCTCATTCTGCCCCTTTGGAACGCTTACTCATTCTTTGTCACATATGCTAACATCGACCAATATTCCCCGTCTCAGACCCCCTTCGAGGAGTTGAGTAACCCTATGGACCGTTGGATAGTCTCCGCCAGTGAAGCGCTGGTTGAAGAGGTGCGCGAAGCCTGGGATAACTACGAGACTCAACGGGGCTGTCTGGCGATTCTCAATTTCATCGACTCCCTAAATAATTGGTATATCCGCCGTTCGAGGCGTCGTTTCTGGCGCTCAGAGAACGATGAGGACAAAAAGATGGCCTACGATACCCTTTATAGGGTACTCATGAGCGTTATCCATGTCGCTGCGCCGGTTATCCCTTTTACGACGGAAGAGATCTACCAAAACTTAAAAGAGGAGGGGATGGAAGAGTCAGTGCACCTGCGTCTTTTCCCCAGCTACGATGCTCAACAGCGCGATTTCGCCCTTGAACACAAAATGGAGCTTACCCGCCAAGCCATCACTATGGGGCGCAGTTTACGAAGTTCTCAAGCTATTAAAATACGCCAGCCTCTAAATAAACTCTATCTGGTAACTCCCGATACCCATGAGAGGGAGATCTTGAAGTCGATGATTACTATCATCAAAGAAGAGCTCAACGTTAAGGACGTTTTGCTGCAAAGCGATGAGAGCAACTTGGTTACCTACGAAGCCAAGGCTAATTTCAAGGTCTTAGGGAAACAACTCGGCAAGGATATGAAAGAGGTAGCCCAGAAGATAGCCCAGTTGTCGAGTGAGAAGATCGGTCGTCTACTCAATGGAGAGAAGCGCTCAATCGAGTACAGTGGCGGAGCAATAGAGATTGGTGAGGGGGAAGTTGTCGTCCAACGGCGTGAAACAGAGGACCTTACCGTCATCAATGAGGGACAACTCACAGTTGGCTTTGACACCAAAATTACCCGTTCCCTCCTACTGGAGGGGATTGCCCGTGATATAGTTCGAGGAGTGCAGAACCTTCGTAAGGAGAAGGACTATGATGTGGCCGACCGGATTACTTTGAGTATGGGGGGGGACGCGTTAATAAAAGAGGCCTACGGAGAATTTAAAGACTACATTGCCAAAGAGACCTTGGCAGAAGAACTCATCTTTACATCTGAGCCCGGAGAGGTAAGTATCCCGGTAGGGGACGGTGCAGCTACGATCAAAATTGCCAAAGGAGAGTAGCTATGCGGTTAAGAGGGGGCATTACAATCCTTCTGTTAACACTCCTGCTCTCGGCGTGCGTTCATAAAATTCCCAAAGGGGAGCACTATTTCCAAGCCATGGGTGATGCTGGTGAAGTGGTAGTAACCGTCGATACCAGCGACCTTAAACGCCTCCCTTTTAAGATCGAGGAGGGGAGTTTCTCCGCCCTCCTTTCGCGCGTTAACCGGCTCTCGGTTGCCCTGTATGACCTAGATGAAGAGGAAGAGTTCTCAGGGCTAAGCAATTACGCCTATTACGGCGCCCTTGAGGGGAATATCCCCGCTTTTCTAACGAATTCAGCTTTTAAGAAGGATCCTGACTGGTCAAAAGTTACTGAGGGGAAGGTCCGCTACTACCGCAACAATCAGTTGGGCCTCGATGTCTATGCCGTTAAACAGGGGCTCCTCCTGTTTGCCAGTGAGAACTATATGAAGGCCTATAACAAAACATACGGCAACCGCGAAGTAAAAATTGAGCAGGCATTGGCCGATCGGATGGCCTCTGCATTGTTTGGTTTTTATCTGGCAAGCCCCAAAGTAATGCTTGATATCGGCTTAAACATTCCTAAAACAGTTATTCCCCATATTGCTAGTATGACTTTTGTAGTTGAGGAAGGGACAAAAGAGGGCTATGTTTTAGGAGGAATAATTAACATGAAGAGCGAAAAATTAGCCAGAAGCCTTTCCATTTTAGTTAAAAGTTCTTATATTTCCGATAAGCGTAGAAATAAGGAGCCCCTGGGAGACTTAACAGATCTTTTTATTTTGGAAGGGGATGCTTTTTACATCAATGCTTTACCCCTGACAGAGGCAGAGCTAAAAAGTTTCCAGGCCCTCTTTGCTAAGCTGTTACCATTTTCGTGAGGAGTTAGTTAGATGCCTATTTATGAGTATGCTTGTGATGAGTGTAAGTGTGAATTGGAATTTGAGCAGAAGATGAGCGACGAACCTCTCACAGTGTGCCCGCGGTGTTCCGGTCGGTTGAGAAGAGTATTTAACGCCTCTTCTATCATCTTTAAAGGCAGCGGCTTCTATGTTAACGACAGTCGTCCCCAAGAGGAGTCAAAACCCTCCTCATAGATGGAGGGTCTCACACTTTTCAACAGCTTCAGCGTATAACCCTTCAATTTCCATTTTTGCATAACTCTTTTGCAGCGTTGCCAAGTCAGGCCTTACCACGGGGTGTTTAGGGCTGAAGAGGGTACAGCAGTCATCAAAGGGGAGAATTGATGTTTCGTAGGTCCCGATCTCTTTAGCCAACTCAATTATAAAGGCTTTATCTAGTCCGATAAGGGGTCTAAAGACCGGCAGGTTGCTCATACTATTGGTAAAGGCTAAACTCTCCACAGTTTGACTGGCAACTTGGGAAAGTGATTCTCCGGTAACAATCGCCTGGCAATCGCGTTTAGTGGCTAAAAGATTGGCAATCTTCATCATACAAGCCCGCATCAGTAGGGTGTGCTCTCTAACCGGGCCGTTAGCAGCGATATGGAGTTGGATAGGGGTGAAGGGGACAATATGGAGGACCAAGGAGTTGAGGTATGGGCTGAGAATCTCGCCCAGTCTGATCACTTTCTCTTTTGCTTCATCGGAAGTGTAGGGATAGGAGTGGTAGTAGATTGACTCGAGTTTAAGACCCCTTTTAGCCATTAAGTAACCACTCACAGGTGAATCAATCCCCCCCGATAACATAAGCATACCGCGGCCGGCGGTACCTACCGGCAGGCCACTCAACCCCCCTTGGGGTGAGTAGTAGAGGTAGGCCTGGTCTCTAATCTCGACGTAGAGGGTTTTATGGGGGTTCCTTACAGAAACTTTCAACTGAGGGTGAGAATTCAAAATGGCTGTACCGAGGGCACTGCTAATAGTGTAAGAGTCGAGGGGGAAACTCTTGTCTGCTCGACGGGTTTCAACTTTGAAAGTCTCGGTCCCCTCTAGGAAATGTTGTTCTCCGGTGAGGCTAATGGCGGCCTCAATTATACTATCCAGCGCCTTATGACACTTAATTGAACGGGCGTAGCCCACAATACCGGCGGTGGTAGTGAGGGCGTGGTGGACTATAGAGGAGGGGGTGGCCTGCTCTACTTCTAAAAAGAGGCGTCCTTTTTGGCGTAGCAATCGATTGTTATAGGGGCGCAGTTTCTCTTTAATATTCTCTTTCAGTTTTTTCTCAAAAAAAGCTCTGTTTTGCCCTTTCAAAGCAATTTCTCCTAGTTTAATCAGGTACAAAGTAGTGTCCATCAGTAGCTTCTCCTCGAGTTTAGTTTGGCTCTCTCAACACGCAAAGCGTGGGCAAGCGCGCGTAGGTCGTTTTCATCAATCTCCGGGCCAAATGAAATTCTTAGCGATCCCTTGGCTTGTGAAGGGGAGAAAGAGGCCTCTAAGAAGACCTCCTGTGTGGCTTTGGGCGCATTGTTAGCACACGCTGAGCCGCTGGAGAGACAAAATCCTCTATCGTAGAGGATACGGCTAAAGACCTCGCCGGGGAAATCTTTTACACTCAAAGCCAAGATAAAAGGGGTGATAGCTCGAGCACTATCGACTGTGGGACTAAGCTGCTCAATGCCCTCAATTTTAGCCACCTCTTGTTCAAAAAGTGCTCTAAGGGCTACCCCACGCCTTAATTTGGCCTCTAGATCAGATAGACTCTCTTCAAGGGCACAATTGAGGGCCGCTATGGCCGGCAAGGGCTCGGTGCCCCCCCTGATGCCACCCTCCTGTCCACCGCCCGGAGAGAGGGTCTGGAGGGAACCACTAGGCAGATAGAGGAGCCCCATTCCACGGGGTCCGTGGAATTTGTGGGCACTAAAAGAGGCCGAGTCGATGCCTAGACCTCTCAAATTAAACTCTATTTTAGCCGGCCCTTGGGCACCATCACAGTGGAGATGGGCCAGTGGAGACTTCTCTTTAACCAAGGAACTAACGCGCTTTAAGTCTTGTACGGTACCAAAAATATTACTCACCAATAAAAGAGCGACTAACTGGGTCTCGTCGTTTAAACTCTGCTTTAAGTGCTCGTAATCGAGGTACCCTGCGGGTGCTCTGACAAAAATGACCTCAAAACCTTGTGCTTGTAGAAAAGTTTTGTATTTGGTAATGGAGCTATGTTCCAAAGCACTCAAGATAACTCTACCACGCTTCTTCTTCCACAACAGGGAGTTAAGTACGATAGCATTACTTTCAGTGGCACCACTGGTGTAAAAGATATGGCGACTGTCAACACCTAAAAGCTCTCCCGTTTTAGCCCTCTCAGTAGCCAGCCTCTTAGCGGCTTTGCGCCCCTCTTGGTGCCTACTGGAAGGGTTACCTATATATTCTTGGGCTACCTCTTTGTAGATATCGAGAGCTTTAAGGCTCATTTCTGTGGTAGCGGCTGCATCAAAATAGAGACGTTTCATGCCCTAATCATGCTCTAAAACGCTTTCTTTGACAAGAACTCGCCTTGTCTGATTCTCTGCAACGCTGTAGACTGGTGCCATGGAAAAATTCTTCACAGTGACCCTAGGCGATAAAGCCAGCGAAATCTACTACGGCGACTCTCTGGCGAGCTTCTGGGGTAGCCTTGAAGCTCTTGAGGGGCAAAAGCTTTTCGTGTGTGACACCAATACAGTTAAGTTTATACCAGAAAAAAGGGCTAAAGTGGTCATCGCTAGCGGCGAGGCGTTTAAGAATTGGCAGAGCGTTGCCCAGATTCTAGAGCAGGCGCGGGAGTTGAATTTTGGCAGAGACGATTACCTCATCGCCTGTGGTGGCGGAGTTATTGGGGATATAACCGCCTTTGCCGCCTCGCTCTACATGCGAGGCTGCCGCTTAATTTTAGTGCCAACTACTCTGTTGGCGATGGTGGATGCCACTTTGGGGGGCAAAACGGCGATAGATTTTGCCGGCAGCAAAAACTTAGTGGGGACTTTTTATCCCGCTAATCAGGTCTATTTATGGCCACAATTTTTAGAGACTTTGAGTCCTCGTGAGTACAAGAATGGTCTAGCCGAAGTTCTCAAACATGCCCTAATAGCTCAAGATGAAGAGTTACTCCACTTTTTAGAGCAAAACAGAGAAGCTCTGCTTAGCCGTCAGCCTAAAGTATTTAGGGAACTCCTGTATATTTCACTCTTGGTGAAAAAGAGCTTTATTGAGAGGGATCCTTTTGAGACTAAGGGCATCCGAGAGGCCCTCAATTTTGGCCACACTTTTGCCCACGCCTTAGAGGTACTGGGAAATTTTAAGCGCTATTCACACGGAGAAGCGGTCGCCTGGGGTATGGCTAAAGCCCTTAAGGCGGGGGTCGAACTTGGTCTAACCAAGCGAGAGTTTGCCCAAATGGCCCAAGCTCTACTAGTGAGTTACACCTTTAGCAGTGATTACAAAGTTGACGATAAAGAGGCCTTTCTAAAGGCTCTCCAGAGTGATAAAAAGCGGCGAAAAGGCGATATTCGCTTTGTCCTCCTTAAAGAGCGGGGTAGTTACCTAATGCGCCCCCTGCCGACTGAATTAATCAGAGCCGTCATTGAATAGGCGATTAAGCTCATTTAAGATCTTTTTGGCTTGCTTTAGCTCTTGGGCATCTCTCTTTTGATCTAACTCTTCAACTAGATTAGTTAAGGCGTAGAGGGAAGTATCTAAGGCCTCAAAGAAGTAGCGGGTACTACTGAAGCGGTATAGGCCGTTGTTTTGCAATACCAACTGGACAAACCCGAGGTGCTTTTTTCTTTTCAGGCGGCAGAAGGCGAGGATGTGGTCTAAATTGGCACAAAGGGCTTTGATTTCGCCTAAAAAGAAGGTCCCGCCCGGGGGAGCAGCCAGCACCCCTTTTTCACTCTTGAGTTTGCCTTGTAAAGTAACCAAAGTGGGCAGTTTATCACCAAAATGGATGTAATGGTCTTGCCAAAGGAGAGTCGAGGGGTAGTTTCTGAGCTCTCTTTTGGAGTTTTTACTCTTTTGGTAGAGAAACTCCAAGTCTTCAAGGGGGATGACTACCACACTCCGTTTCCCCTTTCCCCGTGCGATCAAGTTAAAAGTTTTACCGTAGAGGTTGAGGGTGCTACCAATAGCCTCTTTGGTCACTTTATCTTTTACTTGCACTTGTCTACTCCCCATTAGACGACTTCTAAGGTTGGGTGAAATAGAGTCGAGCCACTCTTTCTTCAAGGGAGAGACCGTACGGGCATAGAGACGACTGGTTTGTACAATTTCACCGGCTAATAAAAACTGGGGCAACTCTTTAAACCAAGCTGAGCCGGGGTGGATAAAGATTTGGTCAACACTAAGGCTACGGTACATATTACGTTTACTTTTAACGCAGACGTATTGGAGAAGTCCGGCCGCTAAGCAACACAGATAATCTTGATTACTGCCCCCCTTTGAGAGGGGAAAGCCATTGTCACTGACAATCTCACTGAGTTGTTCTCTAATGTGGTGAATCTCAACCATTGAGGGGTAGTCGAGGTAACTCTCTTTGCAAAAGGCTTCCCTCTTTTCCTTAGTGCCGGCAGTCCAAAATTTTTCATAGATTGTGAGATAGCTGAAGAAATCGCCCTTTTCACTGTTGAAGGTGTGATGGGCTATTTTAGCGGCCTCTTCCTCACCGGGGGGCAAAATGAAGGGGGTTTTAGTGGAGAGGAAGGCGATAGCTATCAAAACCTCCTCCATAACAGAGGGGTAGCGGTACATGGCTTCAACTATAGCTCGTGCATGGCGAGGCAGAAGGGGGAACTTAACCATCAACTCTCCAATTTTGGTGAGTTGGCGCTCTTGGTCGATGGCGTCTATGAGGTAAAGAGTCTCTTGGGCACTGTGAATCGCTTCGCGTTGGGGAGCGGTTATAAAGGGGAAATTTTCCCAGTCATAGATGCCTAGTTCACTCATACGGATGATCACTTCCGAGAGGTCGGTTCGTAAAATCTCTTCGAGGGTAAACATCTGTCGATTATTGTAATCCCCCTCACTGTAGAGCCGGTAACACAGTCCGGGGGCCGTGCGACCGGCTCTTCCCGAGCGCTGTTCGCAGGAGCTCTTACTGATAGGGAGCGTAATTAAGGAGCTGGTAAAGTTTCTTTGATTGTAGTAGTTAAGTTTGGCGATACCACTGTCGATCACCGTGGTAATGCCATCAATGGTAACGCTGGTTTCGGCGATATTGGTAGCAACGACCACCTTTGTTTTACCCGGCGGTGTGGGGATAAAAACCATCTCTTGCTCCTCTTTGCTGAGGCGTCCAAAAAGGGGTAAAAGGAGGAGTTTGTGACTATAATTGGCTTTATCGAGGTACTGGAGGCACATCTTTATATCAAACTCACCGGGAAGGAAAATTAAGATGTCTCCCTCTCTTTTGGCGACACTTCTACCGACTAAATCGCGTATGCGTTTATATATTTCGTCTCTATCCTCCCGGTTTTTAAGTGGCCGGTAGATAATATCTACCGGATGCTGGCGCGCTTGGATTGAGATTACCGGAGCGTTGTTAAAGAAATCGCTGAAGACTTTGGTGTTGATAGTTGCCGACGAGATAATGACTTTAAAATCGCTCCTCTGGGCGAGGACATTTTTCAGCAATCCCAATACAAAATCGATGTTTAAACTGCGCTCGTGGGCTTCATCAATTAAAATTACCGAATAAGCCGAGAGAAGCGGGTCATTTTTGGCCTCCATGAGGAGGATGCCATCGGTCATAATTTTAATTCTAGTGTTGGCCTTAGTTGTGTCGCTGAAGCGCATTTTATAGGCGACATAACCATTGGTAAAGTTGAGTTGCTTCTCAATAAAAGAGGTCACCGATAGGGTTGCAATGCGGCGAGGTTGACTCACCCCAATAACTCCCTTTTTAGCATACCCTGCCTCATGTAGAATTAGGGGCATTTGGGTGGTTTTTCCACTCCCTGTGGGGCTCTCTACAACGATTACTTGATTATTCTCAAGGGCCTTAAGGATCTTAATCCTGTGTTGGTAAACCGGGAGGTTCTGCATTGTCACCACTAATTATTGCCTCTCACGCGCTCTACAATGGCCTCCAGGGTTAACTCGGCATCACTGCGTTGCGCCAAGTCCCGTAAGGTATAAGACCCCGCTGCTCGTACGAAGAGGGCATAAGGAATGGCATGCTCTTCGGCGTATTTGTACTGGCTACCAATTTTGCGCTCATCTAAGTAGAGATCACACCTAAGTCCCTGTTTACGAAGAAATTGGGCTGTTGTTAGATAGAGCGGTAAATCGATAGCATCCAAGTTAAGGATCAGAATATCACTGGCGGAGGGAGAGCCTTTCAAAGGTGAGTCAAGTTCATCTAGGGCACTTAAGAGACGGTCCAGCCCAATGGATGAGCCCACTCCCGGGAGTTTTTCCTTGGTGTAAAGAGAAGCTAGGTTGTTGTAACGGCCACCGGAGCAGACCGAACCGATGGAGGGAAGGTCGTCTAAGAAGGTCTCAAAAACGACACCGGTGTAGTAATCTAGTCCCCTGGTAATCGAGGGGTCAATTTTAAAATTATCCCCAATGCCCAGAGTTTGAAGCAGTAGTACAATCTCCTTAAGGCGTAGGCTGTTGTCAGCCTCCTGCCCTGCGAGTTGTGCTAAGCGTTCAATAGTCTCTAGGGGCCCCTCACTCTCATCAGTATTTATATAAGAGAGAATTGCATCGGCATCTTGAGTACTGGTGAGTAGCTCTTCCAGTTGCTGCCTTACGGCTTGCGGGCCAATTTTACGAATTTTATCGACAAGGCGCAGGATTTCGACTGAGTGGCGTTCACACCCGATATGTTTTAAGAAAGCATTGAAAAGACCCCGGTGGGCGAGGTGAATGGTAAAATTGGAGAGCCCCAAAGCCTTAAAAGCAGCGTGCATCATGATGAGGATTTCAGTATCACTAGAGGCGTTGTCCACCCCCACGATATCGAAATCGCACTGATAAAACTCTCTGTAGCGCCCTTTTTGGGGGTTTTCTCCACGCCAAACTTTATCGATGTGGTAGCGCTTGAAGGGGAGGGGCAGTTTATGGAGGTTAGCCGCCATGAAGCGGGCAAAGGGGACAGTCAAGTCAAAACGGAGGGCAACATCCCGTCCTCCATTATCGAGGAAGTGGAAGATCTGTTTATCAGTTTCACCCCCCCCTTTTCCTAAGAGCACCTCAGTATATTCCAAGGCCGGGGTATCGATAGGGACAAAGCCGTGTAAGGCGAAAACCGTTGCCAATTTTTCCATGACCTGCTTTTTTACTATTTCTTGGCTTGGTAGTGAGTCTCTAAAGCCTTTTAATACTTTTGGTTGAATCATGCGAAACAGCTCCTGTTGCATTTTTGAAAGAGATGGTATACACATTGTAGTGTAAACAAATCAGGGGGAAACTGCAATAAGCTACGATGGCAGAGGCTAATGTTAATACGTTATAAAAAGGGAAAGAACGGCTCTAGTATTCCTGTGGCCCAAGTTTATACCCTCAATGAACACCCTTTAAATGGCTCATTAATCGATAAAGACGCCCTGGCGGTAATCCGCAAGCTTAAAAGTATAGGTGCCGAAGCCTATATTGTAGGGGGGGCAGTCAGGGACCTGCTTTTAGGACACAACCCCAAAGATTTTGATATCGCCACTTCGGCTACCCCCCGGCAAATCCAAAAATTGTTTTGGAATGCCCGTATTATTGGTAAACGCTTTAGGTTGGTCCACCTAATCTACCGCGATAAAGTTCTGGAAGTCTCTACCTTCCGCTCAGGGGATGAGTCCTCAATATACGGCAGTGTTGAGCAAGATGCCAAGCGTCGCGACTTTAGCCTCAACAGCCTCTATTGGGACCCGGTAGAGGCTGAGATAATCGATTTTAATGGAGCGATGCAAGATTTTAAGCGTAAACGAATTCGCTCGATAATTGGGTTACCGGCCTCTTTTGTTGATGACCCTGTGCGGATGGTCAGGGCGGTAAAATATAGCGTTGTGACCGGTTTTACTTTGGATAGACGGATAAAAGGCGCTATTCGCAAAAGCCGTTTTGAGTTGGCCAAAGTGCCCTCTTCAAGAATCACCGAAGAGGTCTTTAAAATCTTCAATTCAGGCTCTTCGGCGACCATCATGGAGCAGCTCAACGCCTACAAACTTTTAGTCTATTTGCTCCCTTGTGTAAGCGTCTCCAATGAGCTAGACAGTATCTTGCAGTTGTTGAAAAACCTTGATAAAAAAGTGGCTAAAATTATTGAGCTAAACCGCCATACCCGTCTCGACTCGTTAAGAGGGGAGATGATTGCCCATCTAGTCAAGCCAATTATTTTACCCCTTCAAGAGGGTGAAGAGGGGAGTGTCCCTGAACTCTTCAGAGCCACCTACGGTCAAATTAAACGGTTAATAAACCCGATTACCCCGCCCAACTACGACGTGGAGCAAGCGACACTGTTGGTCCTAAAAGAGGCAGGCATTGAAGTGCCCCAAAGCTGTCTGAGGACCAAACCTCCCCTTAAACCTTACAGCCGGCTGCGCACCGCACAGACGAGAAGGCAAAAACGGGGTAAACGGATCTAGGACCACTCTTCAATCTCTAAGTCGACTCCCGCTACAAAGATTCCACCATACTTTTCCAAAGAGTCCCCAATATATTCCTGCAGTTCCGTAAGGGTCGAAGAGATTTGGTGTTTCATAGGGACACGGAGTTTTACACTCAACTTGTACCCTTCAGGCACCACTTTCATATTGACCTTGGTCACCTTTAACATCTGGTCAAACTCATCAAGACAGTGGATAACCATTTGACTTAAAGCCGCTTCGCTCATCGTAATCTTGCCGTATTTGCTAAATTCGGGGCGAACAATTGTTTTTTCCCACCCTTTCTTTTTACTCCATGGCAGGCGCGTTCTGTTTTTGAAAAAAACCCGCATAGAGTCGTAGACAATTTGGGGGTAACTGCGGGTAATTTCAAT
>Ga0265293_10009388_pt1 | contig 14088 bp, 13 predicted proteins | sample Munlanlewell138R_FD_192505 | JGI IMG/M metagenome (GOLD analysis project Ga0265293, IMG submission 192505) | Leachate microbial communities from a municipal landfill in Southern Ontario, Canada - Leachate well 138R | ecosystem: Engineered > Solid waste > Landfill > Unclassified | place: Canada...
TGTAAAGATTAACGAACTCTTTAGGGCAACCGGTCGGATGCGGGTTGAAGACGTTGCCTTAACGGTCGGAATTAATCTTAAAGATAAAACTTCTTGGGAAACCGGCTTACAAATCATAATTGAGGAAATTTAATCTTACTTCTTAAATAAAAACAAAGCCATAGATATCAGATTATTATCTATGGCTTTTAAATTTGTATTTGTGTTTTAAAATAATTATTGTTCTTCTTTTTGCCGATTTTTAAACCGGATAAACAAGGCTTTTAGTTTGGACCAACCAAACATGGCGACAAAAGCAACAAAAAAACCGCTGATAACCGCTCCGATTATTTCATACCAGATAACAGTTATTTTATTTATTTCACATAGGGCAAAATAGGATATTGTTGAGAGGAAAACCGAAAGAACGATTACCACTAAATCGGTCGGTATTTTTTTAAACACTTTAGTTTCTTTAATCACTTCGGTAATTACGGAAACAACAAAAGCTAAAAAGCCAATAATCGGCAGTCCCGCTGCCATAAAGTTGCTGAAATTATCGAACATTTTATTTCTCCCTTCCTTTATATAAATATGCTTTTTGAAAGGAAAAGATGATAATTAAAAAGCGGATAATAGCGGTTAAACGGCTATAACTTGTTTGTTTTTTACAAGAAAACATTGATTATAACCGTCTTTGTTTTCTTTAAAGACAATATGACTTACATTTATAACGGTGACATTCGGTAAATCCAAAATGCTTTTTTCAATTTCTTTTGCCGTTTCACTGTCTAGATGGGCAAAGGGTTCATCGAGCAATAAAATATCGGCTTTATTAAGCAAACCCCGGGCGATGGCGATGCGGCTGCGTTCACCGCCGGATATATTTTTACCGTTATCATAAATAACAGTATCCAATCCTTGCGGTAATCCCCTGATAAAATCGGTAAGGCCGGCTTGTTTTAAAGCATTGGTAATTTCATTTTCAGTGTAATTTTTATAAAGGGTTAGGTTATTGCGGACGGTATCTTCAAAAACAAAGATGTTTTGTTCGATATTGGCGATATTGGCAAAGTATTGATCTTTTTGAATATCTTTAAGCGGAACATTATCGATTAAGATTTCGCCGGATTGAGGATTGAAATATTTCCTTAATAAACGCAATAAGGTTGATTTGCCGCCGCCAGAAGGACCGACAATCAGATATTTCCCTCCTTTTTTAAACTGAAGTGAAACATTATCTAAAATAACATTGTCTTCGTAACTGAATTTCACATTTCTCAATGTAATTTCTTGATTTAAACCGGAATAGTCAAGGGTTTCCGTATATTCGTTTTGGTTAAGCAGAGATTTTTCGATTTTATCATATAATGATTTAACCGAAAACATTTTTGGAAAAGCTTCGCTGGCGGCATATACCGGCCAAATTAGTTTGTCGATGGAATTTATAATTAAAATAACGCCGCCAAAGGAAATAATACCCTTAATATCAAGGTAAACAACAGCAATATAAAGGCCTAAGAAAGTAAATGAGAAATTGGCTTGTTGGATAGCTGAAACATAAGATATAATTTTGTCGATTAGGTAACCTTTATTTTGTATTTGTTCGCTTTTGACTTGAAAGTTACGGCGAACACGATCATCTAGATCATTGGTTTTAATTATATGAAAAGCTGATAGTATTTCCTTTATATAAACCGTATAATCAGAAAACATGGCACTTCGTTCTTTGTTATGCCGATTTAGCGGCTTTGCTGCCAGGATGCTGACGGTCAGGTTGATAATCATAATAACGGCAATTATCAGCAGAACTAAGGGGCTTACCACCGTAATCAAAAATATTCCGGCGATAAAGTTGGCAATTGCGGCAATAAGATCGGTTAACGGTTCAAGATAATTTTTCTCGATTTGATTAAAATCATTAGTAAGTGCCGACATATAGGTAGCGTTATTTTCTTTTTGAAATTCATTAATATTCTTTTTAAAAACCCGTTGAACGTATTTTTTTCTTAAACCGCCCATACACTTCCATATAAAACGATTCCTTAAATAGTTATTTAATAACAATCCCGGAAAATAAAGCAAGAGCAGGATTAAAAAATAAAGGGTAGGTTTTTTAAAATTGTCGATTACCTCGGTTCCGATTGCGGTATCAATAATTTCCTTGATTTTTAGCGATATAAAAACATCAAGAATAACGTATATGGCCGCACTTAACAACAGCAGAAGCAAAAGGAAAATAAATGGTTTTAATATTTTAAACATAATTAACCTCCGTTGCGAAATATACGTTGCCTGGATACATGTTGATTTTCCCGTTTTTTATTTCCAAGACATAATCATAGTTTTCGCTTATGCCGTGATAATAACGATGGCTGACATTAATAACCGTCCCCGCAAGCGATAAAAAGGTTTTTTCGATTTCCCGCCCCAATTCTTCATTTAATGACGAAGTACCTTCGTCAATAAATATGATGGCCGCATCTTTGGCGATCGCCCGGGCGATTGAGATTCTTTGTCTTTCGCCGCCGGATAAGTTTTTCCCGTTTTCGGTTATTACGGTATCGATGCCGTTTTCTTTATCTTTGATAAACATATGAAGTCCGGCTTTATCAACCGCTTTGTTAAGATCAGCCGGTGATAAGTCTTTATATAATGCGATATTGTTTTTAATCGTATCTTCAAATAAAAAGACATCTTGATAAACAAAAGCGATAGCGTTGTTAAATGACTTTTCGTTGATTGAACGATAATCAACCCCATCAACGGCAATATCGCCTTGATAATTTTCATAAATCATAGCAAGCAATTTGATTAGGGTTGACTTTCCGATTCCGCTTGGCCCTTTTATCAGATATTTTTTCCCTTTTTGGATTGATAAAGAAAGATTAGAGAAGATTGGCTTCTCGTCCAAACTGAAATTCAGGTTTTCGACGCGAATTTCTTTTTCAAACCGAAAAGCATTGGGCTTTTCGATTATAGTGTTTTCTTTTTCCGCTGCTGTGATTTTTTTGTAAATGGCATTGGATGATTTAATGACGTTAAGGCGCGGAAAGATATCGGGTAAAGATAAAGTTATATTATCGGTGAGCATTACCAAAACCATGGCAATCCCATAGTCCATCCCGTTTTGGATTTTAATTACTAAATAAAGCAGTAATCCGAGGACGGTTGCCAATCCGATCAAGCTTGTTAAGTTCCGCTGACCGGCCGTAAAAAAGCGGAAGTTGAATTTGCTGATTTCAACATCTTCGACTACTCGATTGCTATTTAATAAAAATCTTTCTTCAATATTATTCAATTTAATAATTTCCAATCCGTTAAAGACATTAGCGATATTCACTGTCATTTTTTCATTGACGGCAGAAACTTCTTTTTGTAATCGTTCGGTTTTTTTACTGAAACCCTTAGCCAGATAAAAAACCATCACCGAAATCGCAAATAAGGCAAGCCCCAATTTCCAATCAATAAACATAGCAATTATTAGCGATATGAAATAAATCCCTCCGCGAAAAATAACGTTAAGAAGATTAATAAAGAAATCCTTTTCAAAAATATTAATATCGTTGACTAAATTTGAAATATATATTTCTTTTGATTTCATATTAAATTCGTGGTACGAAGTATTCATTATTTTATCGAACGCCGCTATTCTAAAATCAAAAATTGTATTGCGCATATATTTAATCCGTAACATTCTTGATGATATTTGCAGGAGAAAACTTATTGGTATATAAATAAGGGTCATGATTACAACTTTAATAAAAAATGTCATTTCGCTTACTTGAATTGACTGCGTTAAGAGGCCGAGAATGCCGATCCGCAACAAATCGTTTATAACCGGAAAAAAGCAGGCAAATAAATATAAAAAGAATTGCTTTTTTCTTTCGAATAATAAGTTTTTTATATTCTTTCCCTCACATTATTCATTAAACTGCCTATATTATATAATAGGATAATAATAATGTCAATGATAAAGTTAAATATATTAATATATAAATTAATAAAATTAATATCATGATAAAATAAATTAACAACTATATTTTATATTTTATTTAATTAATCAAAAACAAACATAATATCTTAAAAATTACTATATTATTAAATAAAAAACTAAAAAAAGAACTGATGTTTACACTGTTTTTAATTTTATAATGATATTTTTTAAAAAATTCTTGAGAAAAAACATTTAAAAAGGTAAAATTATTATAATTGAGGAGGAGGTAAAATATTGGTGCTGAACGTACAAATCGTCATCAAAAAATGGGTTTTATACGTTAGATTGGACGGCGAACTGGATCAGTATACCGTTGACGGATTACGAACCAGGATTGTAGAACTGATTGAAAAATACCAAATCCGATATTTAGTTATCAACTGCGAACAACTCGAATTTATGGATAGCAGTGGTGTTGGGTTTATTATCGGCCGGTTTAATCGGTTAAAAAAGGTGAATGGAGCCGTTTTATTGTGTTCGATGAATGAACATATTTATCGTTTAGTTTATTTATCGGGTTTACACCGCATCTGCATAATTAAAAACGATGAGGAAGAAGTAGATAAATTTTTGGGGGTTGCATAATGAGAAACTTTGTGGAAATGAAATTTAGTGCCAAACTGCGTAATGTTGTTTTTGCCCGGGCGGCCGCCGCCGGTTTTTTGTTAGAACATGATTTACGGTTAAATATTGTCAATGAAATTAAGACGATTATTTCCGAAGCCGTAACCAATTGCATCGTTCACGGATATTTAAGCAATGAAGAAGAATTGGTTTATATGAGTCTTGAAATAGTTGATGATAAGTTAATAATTAAGGTTGTCGATACGGGAACGGGAATTGAAGATATTGAAAAAGCGCGCGAACCTTTATATTCAACCCGTGAATTTGAAGAAAGGTCCGGACTGGGATTTACGATAATGGATATTTTTTCTGACGAGCTAACCGTACTGTCGACCCCGGGAGAAGGAACAACGATTATCGCCGTTAAAAATATTGAGTATGATGCTGTTTGAAAAAAATCTTGAGCTTGTTGAAAAGATTGTTAATCGGATGAATTACGGTTTTATCAGCAAGGAAGATTTAAAGCAAGCCGGTCTTATGGGCCTTTTTAATGCTGCGCAAAAATACAATCCGAATTTGGGTGTTAAATTCAATACTTATGCGACTTATTATATAATTGGTGAAATAAAAAAAGAGTTAAGAGATAATCAACTGATAAAGTTAAATCGCGAATTGTATCGGATTATCCGCGAAATTAAAAAAAATGAACATTTCTCCCCGGAAGAAATTGCAAAAAGATTAAATGTTACTCGGGAAAATGTGATTTTAGCGTACAATTATCTTTATGATATTGTTTCTTTAAATCAAAGTCGCTCTAAAAATGAAGATAAAGAAAGGGAATTGTTAGAAGAAATTCCGGCTCAGCTCCGGCGGACCCAGATTGATGAAGCGGTTGATTGTTTACAAGGAATCGATCAGGAAATAATAATTTTACGTTACTTCAAAAATTACACCCAAACGGAAATTGCAAAAATGAAAAATGAATCCCAAAGCAAAATTTCGCGTATTGAGTCGCGGGCTTTAGAGAAAATACGAAGTTATTTACTCGGAAAAGGCATTTAATTGATGTGGTAAAATTTTAACGGTAACGCTAAGAATCTATAGGTATAAATTACCCCTTTTATTAATATATATAATATGTCAGTAGACAGACATTAAGCTATTGGCATACTAAAATATCGACTTTTAGTATTTATCAATATTAAAAGTCTTTTTAATAAAAAGGGGGCGCCATGAACCGCTTTTATAACCTTTCCAAACAGCAGGTGCTTGAATATTTCGGGGTCGGTTATGACGGACTGACGACAAAACAAGTTAGTGAAAATGGTAAAAAGTATGGTCGCAACGAGTTTGAAGAAAAAGCAACCAAGTCGCGCACTCGGGTTTTTTTTGAGCAGTTTCAGGATTTATTAGTGATTATTTTGATTATCGCCGCGATTTTATCGCTTTTTACCGGAGAAATTGAAAGTACCATTGTAATCTTTTTTGTTATTACTTTAAATGCCGCTCTGGGAACTTATCAACATATTAAAGCCGAAAAATCCTTAAGGAGTCTGCGGAAACTTTCTAGTCCGATGGCGCGGGTGGTAAGAGCGGGGAAAGAATATGATATTTCGTCCGCGGAAATTACGATAGGTGATATTGTGGTTATTAAAGCCGGCGATGTTATTGGCGCTGACGGACGAATTATTTACTGTCAATCCTTGGAAGTAAACGAGAGTTCATTAACCGGTGAATCATTGGCTATTGAAAAAAATGATCTCATTATTGAAAAAGCGGATATGCCGCTCGCTGATCAAAAAAATATGTTGTTTTCCGGGTCGCTGGTTACCGCCGGGAAAGGGTTGATGGTGGTTACAAAAATCGGGATGGAGACCGAACTGGGTAAGATTGCTCGGCTGCTGGAAGCAACCGAAGCCCATAAAACGCCTTTACAAATTGCGCTCGATGAATTTAGTCGGCAACTGGCGATTTGGATAATAATTATTTGTTTAATTATTTTTGGAATATCCCTATACCGTCATGTTGCTTTGATCGATGCATTAATGTTTGCGGTCGCTTTAGCGGTAGCGGCGATTCCGGAGGCTCTAAGTTCAATTGTTACCATTGTTCTTGCCATCGGAACACAAAAAATGGCGGAGGAAAATGCGATTGTAAAAGAATTGCGTGCGGTGGAAGGGTTAGGCTGTATTAATGTGATTTGTTCCGATAAAACCGGCACTCTTACCCAAAATCGGATGGTGGTGGATCAGGCCTATATCGTCGGGCGGCCCTTGCCGGCCAATGAAATTAATACTGCCGATAAGACTGCTCGTTATTTATTAATGTGTTGTTATTTATGCAATGATTCCGTATTTCTTACTCGCGATGCCGCTAATGCTACTGAACTTGCTTTACTTGATTATGTGAAAAGTTTAAGAATCAATGTTTATCGGGAAAATGAAAAATATCCGCGATTGTCGGAAATTCCTTTTGATTCCAATCGAAAAATGATGAGCACCCTTAACCAAGTCAACGGCGATTACTTGATGTTGGTAAAAGGAGGCGTAGAAATTATTCTCGAGAAATCCGATTCTATATTATTGAACGGTAAAACAAGACGATTAAACAGCGGCGACCGTTACGATATAAAAATTAACAATAAACACCTTACCGCTAAAGGGTATCGGACAATTGCTTTTGCCTATCGGGAATATACAATAAGAAATAATGATATGCAAATAACTTTTTCTGATGAGAGTAATTTAATATTTTTAGGTTTTGTCGCTATTATTGATCCCCCGCGAAAAGAAGCCAAAAAAGCGATTCTTGAAGCGACTCAGGCCGGAATAAAACCGGTGATGATTACCGGTGACCATCAAAATACGGCAATGGCAATCGCCTATTATTTGGGGATAAGCGATCCGAATGACCAGGCTCTTACCGGCGGCGAACTTGATAGTCTAGGCGATAATGAGTTGGAAGAAAAAATTAAAACGATTGCGGTTTATGCGCGGGTTTCTCCCGAACATAAAATCCGGATTGTCGGTGCCTGGCAAAAGAGCGGTGCGATTGTCGCCTTCATCGGCGACGGTGTTAATGATGCACCGGCAATTCGACAGGCTAATATCGGTATCGCGATGGGGAAAAGCGGTACCGAGGTATCTAAGGATGCCGCGGCGATAATTCTTACCGATGATAATTATTATACAATTGTAAAGGCCGTTCGAAACGGGCGAAAAATATATAAAAATATTCAAAATGCGATTATGTTTTTGCTTTCCGGCAATGCCGCCGGTTTGCTGACCGTTCTTTATACCAGTTTTTTGTCGCTTCCGGTTCCTTTTGCTCCGGTTCATTTATTATTCATTAATTTATTGACCGACAGTTTACCGGCGATTGCTATCGGCATGGAAGAAAATGAGGAAGATTTAATGTTGAAGCCGCCCCGGAAAACAAATGAGCCGTTACTTTCCCGCCGGGTCATGCGTATTATTTTGTTTGAAGGAATATTAATCGGAATTTTTACCGTACTTGCTTACTATCTCGGTCTTGACACGGATCGCTATGTGGCGCGAACTTGCGTGTTTGGCACTCTTTGTATGGCCCGGCTTTTTCACAGTTTTAATTGTCGGGGCAATAAACTGCTGTTTCGAACCAAAGTCAAAAACCGAGCTATGATTTTTTCCTTTATCATTGGTATGATTTTAATAAACATGGTCCTTTTCATCCCCTATTTACAAAGTATTTTTGATACTTATCGGTTGACTGATATTCAAATATTTCATATGTTTTTATTTGCGGTAGCCCCGACGATTATTATTCAAATATTATTGTTTATCAGGCAAAGAAAACGGCAAAAAACTATCGGTAAGCGATAGTTTTTTTTGTATAAATAGGAATAAAAAACAAACAATAGCATTAAAGGAGTGTTTAAAAATGAATAATGAAATGAAAGGAGCAATTGAAAAAGTAAAAAAGGAAACTAAGCCGAAAAGAAAAGTTCTTCTAAACATGATAAAAGCTTTTTTGGTCGGCGGACTTATTTGTCTTGTTGCTCAGATCATTATTGAAATATTAAAAAAGCAATTTGCGTTAGATAAAACAATGGCCAATAGTGTCGGCATTGCTATTATGGTGTTTTTCGGATCGTTTTTAACCGGTCTCGGTATCTATGATAAAATCGGTCAATTTGCCGGAGCCGGCACAATTATACCGATTACCGGTTTTGCCAATTCGATGACAAGTGCCGCTTTGGAATCAAAAAGCGAAGGCGTTATCCTTGGTGTTTTTACCAATATGTTTAAAGTTGCCGGCAGCGTTATCGTGGTTGGCGTTATCAGCGCGTTTGTTTTTGGTACGATTCGATATCTTTTGGGGATATAATTATGAAATTAGGGAAACAAAGTATTGTTTTTGATCATGTTTATCTTGGACAAGCCGCGGTTGCAACCGGACCGAAAGAAAAGCTAGGACCTTTAGGGAGTTACTTCGACCAAACTTACGATGATTTATATTGCGGAGCCAAGACTTGGGAAAAAGCAGAAATGCAACTGATGCGCGATGCGATTGAAAATTGTCTTACCAAGAATAATATCGGCAGCGGCGAGATTGATTGTTTTATCGGCGGTGATTTAAACAACCAAATTATTATCGGCAATTATGTTATGCGTGATTACGATATTCCTTACCTGGGTGTTTTTGGCGCCTGCAGTACCAGTGTTGAAGGCTTGATTATCGGTGCCGGCATGATTAACGGCGGTTCATTTAATCGTGTTTTAGCCGGGACCTCATCGCATAATGCCACCTCGGAACGACAATTCCGTTATCCGACCGAATACGGAGGGCAAAAGCCGGATACTCTTACTTTTACTTCGACGGCGGCCGGTGTTATTTTATTATGTGATAACGCTACTGATTTACGCTTATCCGGCGTTACCTTAGGAATGGTGATTGATGCGAAATTAAACGACCCGCTTGATTTGGGGCGGGCGATGGCGCCGGCAGCGTTTAGTACAATCGAAGCACATTTTCGTGATTTTAATACCAAACCGGAAGATTATGATTTAATTGTTACCGGTGATTTATCTTATTACGGCAAAGCTATGTTAATTAAGTTATTTAAGGAAATAAATATTGATATTACCGACCGTTATAACGATTGCGGTCTCTTGCTTTATGACCGTTTTCAGCAAGAGGTTTTTGCCGGAGGATCGGGTTGCGGTTGTTGTGCGGCGGTTACTTACGGATATCTGTTGTCTAAATTGCGGGATAAAACCTATAAAAAAATATTGGTTGTGGCCACCGGTGCATTGCTCAATCCGGTGATTGTCGCCCAAAAAGAAACAATTCCCGGTATTGCCCATGCCGCAGTAATAGAAAGGATTGGTGAATAGATGATATATTTGATGGCGTTTTTAGTCGGCGGTACCATTTGTGCCCTCGGTCAGATTATTCTTGATGTTTTCAAACTTGTTCCGATTTATATTACCTCGCTTTTTGTTAGTTTGGGTGCCATGTTTGATACTTTCGGTCTTTATGATAAACTGGTAGAAAAAGCGGGAGCGGGAGCAACGATGCCGATTTCTTCGTTTGGTCATTCGCTTGTTCATAGTGCATTGGAAAAGGCGGAGCAGGTCGGGTATATTGGCATCTTAACCGGAATTTTCAATTTAACGGCCGCCGGCATCGCCGCCTCAATTATATTTGCCTTTTTTATCGCTTTAATTTTTCGGCCGAAAGGATAGAAAAAATGAATATCGCTTCCGATTTTATCGGTTTTATCAGTCATTTGGAAAAAGAACTGGGAATCGGCGAATCTTATGATGTTGAGGTTCGCGAAATTAAAGTATTTAGCAAGCAAATCAATATTTATTATCTTTCCGGTCTGGCTGACGGTCTGCAGGCAATTAAAATTATTGAAAGTATCCTAAGTATTCCCCGGGAACGAGATTATTCTTTTGATTTAATTAAAGATAATATTTCTCATCATGCCGTAACGGTTATTAATGATTTATCCGAAGTGTTTTTTGAAATACTAAACGGTATGCTTTTATTGATTTTTGAAGGTTACAATCAAGTTTTATCGGTTGATGTTCGCAGTTATCCGACGCGTTCCATCGATGAGCCCGATATGGAAAAAGTTATTCGCGGGGCCCATGACGGATTTACCGAAAATTTTCATACTAATGTAACTCTGGTGCGCCGGCGGATTAAAGATCCGAAACTTCGCAATGAAATATATAAAATTGGGAAAGCAAGTCCGACTTCGGTTTGTTTAAGTTATATAAAGGATATCTGTCCGGAGGATACGCTTCAATATATCAAAGATAAACTGCATCAAGTTAAGGTTGAACATTTGATTATGGCCGATAAAGCTTTGGAAGAATTATTAATCCATCAGCGCTTTAATCCCTATCCCTTGGTTCGGTATACGGAACGTGCCGATACGGTCGCGGTCCATTTGTATCAGGGAATGTTTGCCCTGTTTGTTGATACATCACCGAGTGTTATTTTGGCCCCGGCGACCTTTGCCGATCATATCCAGCATACCGAAGAGTACCGCCAAACGCCGCTGGCCGGAACATATTTACGCCTGATTCGTTATTTCGGGATATTGGTTTCGCTTTTTTTAACCCCGATTTGGCTGGCACTTGTAAAAGCGGGAGCGTTAAGCGGTATTTTATCGGTTTTAGCTCCGAATCAAGCGGTTACGATCAATATATATTTACAAGTATTAGCGGCGGAAGTGGGGGTTGAGTTTTTACGGATGGCTTCGATTCATACTCCGAATGCTTTGTCGACAGCAATGGGGTTGATTGCCGGTATCCTGCTTGGTGACATTGCCGTTGCGGTCGGGCTATTTGCGATTCAAACCGTGCTTTTGGTGGCACTTAGCGCCATCGGCACTTATGTTACCCCCAGTTATGAATTGGGACTGGCCAATAAAATATCGAAGTTATTTTTTATTTTTTCGGTTTTTGTGTTCGGTTATTGGGGCCTTATTATGGCCGCCTTATTTTGGTTTATTTATCTTTGCCGATTAAAGAGTGTGAAGAAACCCTATTTATATCCTCTGGTTCCCTTTAATTTTAAAAGATTACTGAAAATATTAATACGCTATCCCTATCAAAACGAAAAGACAGGAGGTTAATAATGCCCAGACTTAAATGTGATGTTAATAGTTGTATTTTTTTTCAGAATAATAATTGCACGCGAAGCAGCATTGTTGTAAAAGGACCGACAGCGTTAGATGAAGCGGAAACCCGCTGCCACAGTTATCACCGGAAGATGCCGAATGATAAAAATGATTTTTTATATCAAATTGAAATCGGCAGTATCGGTGAAATCAATTATCATATGCCGGTTTATTGTGAAGCGATAAACTGTAAGTATAACCTTTACCAGGTTTGTTATGCAAAAGACATTAAGATCGGCGGCAGCCGTGCCCTTTCCACAAAAGACACTTTTTGTTCTTCTTTTATAATCAAGTAATCGATTTAATTATAAAAAAAACAGGGTTAAATTTGATTTGCTTCAGTAATAATCATAATTAACTCTGTTTTTATATTTGGGGTTTATCGGGGTTATTTATCATCAAAAATGCGGTAATAATCCTTAACCAAAATCTTTATTTTTCCCACATTAGTTTTTTATTTGCTGATTTTTTTTAGAAAAAGTGATATACTTGTTATATAATAAAAAAATTAAGAGGTGTCAAGATGCGTGTTATTACCAAAATTGTTCCCCGTTATCAGGAAACCGATAAAATGGGGATTATTCATCATTCGGTTTATCCGATTTGGTATGAATGCGGCCGTACCGATTTTTGTAAAGCGTTGGGTATGCCTTATCATGAAATCGAAAAGCGCAAAGTAAGTCAAGCTTTGATTGAATTAAATGTAAAATATCATAAATCAACCCATTACGGCGAAGAGTTGAAATTAATAACCAAACTTAAAACCGTAACCGGCGTTCGCCTTGTGTTTGAATATGAACTTTATAATGAGAAGGATGAGTTGATTAATACCGGTTTTACAACACTTGTTTGGCTGGATGAGAATTATAAGCCAACTAATATCACAAAACATCACCCTGACATTTATAATGCGTTACTCGATAGTCTTGAATAAAAATGATTGTAAATACGGCCAAGAATATGTATAATATTGATAGGTGATACGATGAGTGTAATTAAATTTTTTGCTTTAGGCGGATTAGGGGAAAGCGGTAAAAATATATATATTGTCGATGTTGACGATAAAATTTTTATTTTGGATTGCGGACTTAAATTCCCCAGTTTTGATTTATACGGTATCGATGCCGTTATTCCCGATATCTCTTATTTAATTAAAAATAAAGAACGTATTCAGGGAATATTCCTTTCTCATGGTCATGAAGATCATATCGGAGCTTTGCCGGAATTGTTGAAAAAGATTAATACCGCCGTTTTTGGTTCCCGGTTTACAATGGCTTTAGCCGAACTGGCGCTTGTGGATGCGGGAATGCCGGTTGAGGATTACCGGCTTTACCGGGTAACTGATGATAAGATTCTCTTTTTTGGGAATATCAAGGTTCATTTTTTTGCCTTAAGCCATAGCGTTCCCGAAACCTTCGGCATTACCATTATGACCGAAAACGGTGCTTTGGTTTATGCTCCGGATTTTTCTTTTACCCATAATAATGACCGCCGTTATCAGACATCTTATCAGAAGATTGTTGAGACGGCCCAAGGCGGGGTCTTGGCCTTGTTTTCCGAAAGTCTCGGCGCCGGTAATCTTAATCGCGTAACCAACGACTATATTTTAGTTCATCATATTAACGATATTCTTCAATCGGCAAAAAGAGTTATATTTTCGATGTTTTCCGATGATTTGCAGCGCATTCAAAAAATCATCAATATCAGTGTCGAAAAGAAGCGACGAATTGCAATCATCGGTAAAAAAGCGCAAAAAACGATTAACATTGCTTTAAAAAATGACTATCTTAATATTCCGTCGGATCGGCTTGTTAATTTAAAATATATTACCGATGATAACAAAAATGATGAAGAGGACTTGGTTGTTATCGTTACCGGGAATCGGCATGAACCCTATTATAATTTGCAAAGAATGAGTACCGGACAGGACCGATTGATTGAAATAACCAACCGCGACCATATCGTTGTTATTTCCGAACCGCGGACCGGAACCGAGCGTCTGGCGCAAAAGGTCATCGGCCTGCTTCATCGGCTTGATGCAAAAGTTACAATTATTCCCAAAGATATCCTTCAAAGCTCTCATGCCAACAGTGAAGATTTAAAACTTTTATATGCGATGCTGAAACCCAAATATGTAATTCCAATCAACGGAGAATATCGGCATCAATGTCAACAATATGATATTGCACTTGAGGCTGGTTTCCGCAAAGAAAACGTAATATTGATTGGGAATGGGGAAATTGTCAGTTTTGTTGACGGAGAACTTGCTGCGAAAGGCGATAAAATCCCGGTCGGTGATGTTTTGGTCGACGGTTCTTTTGTTGGTGATATTAATGAGGTGGTACTAAAAGACCGCGAGTTTTTATCACAG
>Ga0265293_10009390_pt1 | contig 14087 bp, 12 predicted proteins | sample Munlanlewell138R_FD_192505 | JGI IMG/M metagenome (GOLD analysis project Ga0265293, IMG submission 192505) | Leachate microbial communities from a municipal landfill in Southern Ontario, Canada - Leachate well 138R | ecosystem: Engineered > Solid waste > Landfill > Unclassified | place: Canada...
CCGCGCAACCGGCCGCTTGGTGACCGTGCCGCGATCGTCGCCTGGACGACGACGCCATGGACGCTCCCCGGCAACACTGCCCTCGCCGTGAAGCCCGACGCGGAGTACGGCATGTACACACACGACGGCGACATCCTCGTGGTCGCCACCGAGCTCGCCGAAAAGGTGCTCGGCGAGGATGCACGGCCCATCCTGAAGATCAAGGGCGAAGGGCTCGTGGGCCTCGAGTACGAGCCGCTCTACCGCCCGGAGTTCGTCGGCCAGGAAATCATGCGCTTCGACGGCGAAGGGCGCCTTCGCCGCGTGACCGATGCCGACGAGACGAACGGGCTGCGGCGCGTCATCGCCGCCGACTACGTCTCGCTCGACGACGGCACCGGCATCGTGCACATCGCGCCAGCCTTCGGTGGCGAAGACTTCGAAGAGGGCAAGAAGCACCGCCTGCTCTTCGCCCAGCCGATCGACCTCCGCGGCATCATGGCCGAGAACCTGCCGGGCGCCGGCAAGTTCGCCAAGGACGCCGATAAGGACGTCATCCGCGACCTCGAAACGCGCGGCCTGATGATGAAAAGCACCACGATCAAGCACACGTACCCGTTCTGCTGGCGCTGCAAGACGCCCCTGCTCTACTACGCGAAGCCGAGCTGGTACATCCGCACCACCAGGCAGCGCGAACACCTCCTCGCCGGCAACGAGCGCATCAACTGGTACCCGGAGCACATCAAGCACGGGCGCTTCGGCAACTGGCTCGAAAACAACATCGACTGGGCTGTGAGCCGTGAACGCTACTGGGGCACGCCCCTGCCGTTCTGGAAGTGCGAATCGTGCGGCGAAGCGGCCTGCGTTGGTTCCCGAGCGGAGCTCGCTGAGCGCGCCACCGATCGCGCAAAGGCGGAGGCGCTGGACGACCTCCACCGGCCCTACATCGACGAGATCACGCTGCGCTGCGACTGTGGTGGCGAGATGCGGCGCGCACCCGAAGTGGCGGACGCCTGGTTCGATAGCGGCGCCATGCCCTACGCCCAATGGCACTACCCCTTCGAAAACGAGGACCAGTTCCTCAAGCGCTTCCCCGCGGACTTCATTTGCGAGGCGATCGACCAGACGCGCGGCTGGTTCTACACGCTGCATGCCGAGGCGACGCTGCTCAAGGCCGCCGAGGCGGTCCCCGACGGCATCGCCTTCAAGAACGTCATCTGCGTTGGCCACATCCAGGACGAAAAAGGCCAGAAGATGTCAAAGTCGCGCGGGAACGTCGTCGACCCGTGGAGCATCCTCGACCAGTATGGTGCGGACGCGACGCGCTGGTACATGTTCTCGGCGGGCTTCGCGCGCACCTCGGGCCGCTTCGGCGCGGGCCTCGTGGAGGAAGGGCTGCGCCGCTTCCTGCTCACGCTCTGGAACACCTACTCCTTCTTCGTCAGCTACGCGAATATCGACAAGATCGACCCCCGCAACGCACCCGGCGGCGAGGTGCCGGAGATCGACCGCTGGCTCCTGAGCGAACTGAACGCGCTCGCGCTGAAGGTCACCGACGAACTCGACCGCTACGACCCGACGGACGCCTCGCGCGCGCTCGACGCCTTCGTCGACGACCTGTCGAACTGGTACGTGCGGCGCTCGCGGCGGCGCTTCTGGCGCGGCGTCAGCGAGTCGGACACCGACAAGCAGAGCGCGTACTACACGCTCTACACGGCACTCGTCACGCTCTCGAAGCTGCTGGCGCCGTTCACGCCGTTCGTCGCCGAGGAGATCTACCAGAACCTGGTCCGCTCAATCGACGATTCCGCCCCGCTTTCGGTACACCTGGCCGACTGGCCGAAGGTCGAACACCACCGCGTGGACCAGCGCCTGAACGAAGAGACGCAGCTCGTGAAGCGCATCTGCTCGCTCGGGCGGGCGGCGCGGGCGAAAGCGCAGATCAAGGTGCGACAGCCGGTCGCGGAGGTCGCGGTGAAGGTACGCCGTCCGGAGGACACCGAGGCCCTTCGCAAGAACGAACACCTTGTACTCGAAGAGCTGAACGCGAAGGTGCTCCGCCTGTTGACCGACGAGACGGAGGTCCTGCGCTTCGAAGTGAAGCCGAACCTGCCGGTGCTCGGGCGGAAGTATGGATCGGGCCTCGCGGCCATCCGCCAGGGCCTCACCGCGATGCCCGCACAGGCCGTTGCTGATCTTGTGCGCAGCGGCAAGACCGTCCCGGTCGAGGGCTTCGAGCTCGAACCGGAGGACATCCTGCTCGAAGCGAAGGACAGCGAGGGCTACGCCGCGGCGACCGACTGGGGTATGGCCGTGGCCATCACCACCGCCATCACGCCCGAGCTCGCCGACGAAGGCGTCGCGCGCGAACTCGTGCGCCGCATCCAGGACATGCGCCGCGACGCTGGCTTCGACCTCGCGGACCGCATCACCACCTGGTACCAAAGCGACGCGGACCTCGCACGCGTTGTCGAAGCGCAGGCGGAGTACATCAAGGGCGAGACGCTGAGCACGAAGCTCGTCGCCGGAGACCCGCCAGCGGACGCCCACCGCGCCGAACACGACCTGGACGGCATCACCCTCGTGCTCGCCGTCCGCCAGAACACCTAGCGCCAGCCACGATGGCGCCGGACGAGGGGGAGGCCGTTGGCCTCCCCTTCTCATTATTCGTCGAGCACGGGTGCAACAAGGTCGGCGCAGAGTGACCTACTGACTGGTAAGGAGAAGAGGGGGTAAGCTGCGCGAAATGCTAGGGTGCCCTCACGATATTGCATCCTCTTAAGTTAGGACTTAAGTTTGCCACGTCGGCTGCTCCTCAGCGGACAGAAACACAGGATTGAGGTCTACGTAGCCGAGAACGGCCGCAGTCCAGTTTTGGACTACCTGGGCTCTCTGGCCCAGGCGGAACGGGAAAGGGCGATGGCCCTTATTGACTACACCGCCCAGCACGGCCCACCAAGAAACAAGGAGAAGGGCCGCAAGCTGGAAGGCGAGCACTTCTTTGAGCTGAAGAGTTCGGCGCAGCGCATTCTATGGCGATGGGGGCCTCGCGGAGGCATCATTCTCATGCACGGATTTACGAAGGAGAGCCAGAAGACCCCCAAGCGTGAAATACGAGTTGGCCGAGAGCGGTTTCACATCCTCGAAAGTGAGCTTGAAAAGTGAATTCCATCCAGGATTGGACAGCATACTTTCAAGAACTCCAGCATGACCCCGACTACCAGTACGAACTGCTGATGATTGCGGTTGGTGAAGTCATTGTCGATCGGATGGAGGCCTTGGGAGTTTCGAGAAGCGAGCTCGCAGAACGGCTCGGGGTGAAGCCTCCACGGGTGACGCAGATCCTCGCGGGCAGTGGGAACTTGACCCTCCGCACGCTCGCCCACGTGGCCCACGCGCTCGATGCCCGCGTCGTTATCGAGTTCAAAGACCGGGAACTGGGAGAGGTCGCCCTCGACACGCTGACGTGGCCCGCCATCGCGGCTGACGACCAAGCGGTTCGCGATGGCCACGCGCTGGCTCTTGCGGCTTAGTGACGTGAACGAAAAAGCGCTGCGACTCACGAAGGTCCCACAAGCAGCACTCCAGCTGGAGGCAGCGTGGGCCGATGAGTTACACGTGTTGGTCGAAAGGTCGGAGATGGACCAAGAGGTCAAAGTCTCGCGGCCAGACATCAGACGAAGCCCCGACGATCCCAATCGCTATGCCGTCCGTCTCCGCGTTCGCTATGTCGATCCGGATTTCAGAATCACCGTAGCGGCGAGAGGGGTCTTCAGCCTGGATCCCACACAAGAGGAGCCGCAACGGCTCCTGCAGTACAACGCCCCGGCCATACTCTATGGCCTGATCCGTGGCTGGGTAATGCTCATGACCGGTGGTGCAAGTGTACGCCGCGTCGAGCTACCGGCGGTAAACCTGGCCGAACGAATCGAGCGTGGGTAGCTCCGCGCGGCCATGTCCGGATGCTGTGGCCGGTTGACGGCGCCGGCCCGGGCTGCTTCCCTCTTGCAGCGCTGCTTTCCGGCGCTGGAGGAGCCGTGGACACATCCGGGCCACTACGCGACGTGCACGAGCAGAACCGCCTCTCCTGGAACGAGGCGACGAAGGCGCACAACAGCCATAAGCACGACCAGGCGGCCTTCTTTCGCGAGGGCGGGAATAAGCTCTACCCCGAAGAGCGCGCGCTCCTTGGCGATGTCCGCGGCAAGCGCATCGTCCACCTGCAGTGCAATGCCGGCCAGGACACCCTGAGCCTGGCACAGCTCGGCGCCGACGTGACTGGCGTCGATATCAGCGACGAGGCGGTCGCGTTCGCCACCCAGCTCTCGCACGACTCCGGTATCCCGGCGGCGTTCGTCCGCGCGGACGTCTATGACTGGCTAGCAGAAGCGGCGGCGGGGAGCGAGCGGTGGGAGGTGGCGTTTTCGTCCTACGGCGCCGTCAACTGGCTTTCCGGCCTTACGACCTGGGCGAGGGGCATCCACGACATCCTCGCGCCGGGGGGCCGCTTCGTCCTCGTCGAATTTCACCCGGTGCTCTGGATGTTCGAAGTGGACTGGTCGTTGAAGTACGACTACTTCGAAGCAGGCCCGCAAAAGTGGGACGAGGGCGTCAGCGATTACGTGGCGGAGTCCGGCGCGAACCTCACGCCCAGCGGCTACAAGGAGGGTGTGGTCGATTTCAAGAACCCGCACCCGGTGTGGGAGTTCCAGTGGCCGACATCGAGTGTCATCGGAGCCCTGCTCGGCGCTGGCTTGGTGCTCGAATCGTTCGCCGAGTACCCGTACGCGAACGGCTGGAAGGGGTTCTCGGGCATGCGCGAAGGGGAAGGACGCCGCGTCTATCCGCCGGAGCACATCCCCGGCTTGCCGATGATGTTTTCGGTGTCGGCCCGGAGACCCTGAGCTACTTGTGGACGGTGCGGAGCGAAAGCAGGTGCACCGTGATCGCCATCGCAATGGCGATGAGCAGCACCTCGGCCCATGGCATCTCCCGCACGAAATACACGGCCGCGCCGATACCGATCCAGAGCGAGCTGATGGAGAAGAGCTTCGCGCCCGCCGTCGCGCCCTTCTCTTCGCGGTACTCGCGCAGGTAGCGGCCGAACAGGCGGTTCGTGGTCAGCCATTCGTAGGCACCGGGCGAACTCTTGCCGAAACAGGCGGCCGCGCCCAGAAGAAAGACGGTCGTGGGAAGCAGGGGGAGAAAGATCCCCAAAACACCGAGCGCGACGAGGAAGCCACCCGCCCCGCGAAGGATAATGCGGGTAAGGCGGCTGGAGGAAGGCGCCGGGTCCTGCTGCAAACCTGCCATTTCTGTCATTTCGGCTGTATCACCATGTGAATGGCAGGTTCAGTATGTCATACGGATGCCCCGGGCGTCAGCCAGTTCTGTGAAGTTCCCTGTCGCGAGCGCAGCGTGCCGCCGAACTTTGAGTCATGGCAACGACCTGGCAATTCGCATTCCGCCTCCCCGCCCTGCTCTTCTGCCTGGCGAGCATCGCCCTGGGGGCCGCGGGAGCACTCGATTGGGCGCCGGCATCGTCGTTGGCGCTGATCTTCGGCTTCGTCGCCTACCTCGCGGGGCTGATGGGCCGGCGCGCGGCAGCTCACCACGAAGAGCACGGAGCCACCCCACTCCCGCTCGCACCGAACGTCAGCGTACTCCCGGGGCTCAAGGGCCAGCGCAGCGGACTCGACCGCGCGGCCTAGCTATTTCGCCGCGAACACCTGCCGCAGCTCGAACGGCACCGTCGCCTCGAGCTGGTCGAAGGTGCAGTCCCGTGGCGGCTTGTCCGTACGCCAGCGCCTGAATGTCGCGGCGTGCCGGAAGCGCGGCCCCTGCAGGTAATCGAACGTCACTTCACACACCAGTTCCGGGCGGACGCGCTCCCACGAGGTGTCCTTGCCCTGGTTCCAGCGGCTCGGTCCGCCGGGGGAACGCCCCTGGCCGAAGCTCACGCTCTCGTCGTCCGTGCGATACGGGGTAAGCAGCTCGACCAGTTCCCGCTTCTCCTTCGCCTTGAAGCTGGAGGTGTGGCCCACCAGGTGCAGGATGCCGTCGTCGTCGTAGAGGCCGAGCAGCAGCGATCCCACCGCGCGATGCTCCTGGTCCTTCGCCCAGCGGAACCCGCCGACCACGCAGTCGGCCTCGCGCAGGTGCTTGATCTTCGCCATCGCGCGGACGCCCGGCTGGTAGGGGCCATCCTTCGGCTTCGCGATAACGCCATCGAACCCGGCGCCTTCGAAGCGCTCGAACCAGTCGCGCGCTGTCGCCGGGTCATCGGTGGCCGGCGTGAGGTAGACCGGGTGGCCCACTTCCCCGAGCAGCGCCTCCAGCTGCTCGCGCCGCGTCGCAAAGGGCCGCCCGCGCAGATCTTCGTCGCCCACCGCGAGCAGGTCGAACGCCACGAACGCAGCGGGTGTCTCGGCGGCGAGCTTTTGCACCCGCGATGCCGCCGGGTGGAGCCGGAGTTGCAGCGTTTCGAACTCCAGGCCGTTTTCGCCCATCACGACGATCTCACCATCGAGCACCATCGAGCCCGGGAGCGCAGCCACCAGGCCCGATTCGACCTCCGGGAAGTAGCGTCCAAGAGGGCGGCTATCGCGGCTCTGCAGGTATGCGCTGCTGCCGTCGAAGAAGACGATGCAGCGGAAGCCATCCCACTTCGGTTCGTAGAGCCAGCCGCCCTCACCCGGGATCTCCGGCGTGAGCTTCGCGAGCATCGGTTCGATCGGTGGTTCGAGCATGGCTCGAAATCGTAGCAGGTTGTCCGCGGCGCAAGACGGGGGCAGCGCTGCTGCGCTACCCCCGTGGATGGGCAAGCCTCGTGCTCTCGCCGCCGCGGGCCCCTGTTCCCGCAGCGCGGCAGCCGCTAAGCAGCCTGGCGGTGCTCTTCGTTCGTGATGAAGTCGGAGTCTTCGAGCCAGTTCTTGAAGAGCTTCTCTTCGCCACAGATCTTGCATACGCCGCGGCTCTGTGGGCCGCGAGCCTCTTCAATCCGCCAGCGGTGCGCGTGTGTGGTTTCCTTTTCAAGAACCGCAGTTGTTGCGTCCATCGTTTTCACTTGCCTGCTCCTTCGTTTCCCGGGGCAATTGCCCATTGGTTGTTTCGGTACCATAGCGAGCAGTCAGCAGAGCCATGACAGGCGTTTGACCCTTTGTTTTTCCGACTTTGGTCGGAACCCCGCCATCGCCGAGTGACCCACCTCACACCGGTAGGATCGGCGTCACCAGGGCCGTATTCGATCACCTCCAGATGGAGTTGCCTCGCAAACTGATTGCAGGGCTGCGGGTCGAAATGTGGCGTGAAGGTTTCACTGGCAGGGCGGAAATGGTTCTGCGAGAAATTCCAGCGCCTGTCCCAGCATGCCGGGCTCAGCGAGCAGGCTGATGCGGTAGGCGCCCGGCGCGGCATACATCTCACCGGGAACCAGGAACATCCCCGCCTTTCGCACACGTTCCTCTCCCGCGAGCGTCGCAGGCGCCGGTGGGCGCGCCTCCAGCGTCAGCCCGGCGACCGGCCGCGAATACCGCCAGCCCGCCGCATCGAGCACCCGGTAGACAGGCCCACTATTCGCCCGCACGCGCTCCAATGTCGCTGCCACCGTCCGCTCGTGGCACTGGAACGCGGCCACGGCGGCACGTGCGGAGAGGCTCGCGGGGCCGCCCGAGAGGAGCTGAAGCTGGCGGTCGAAGCGCTCACGCAGCTCTCTGTGGTGCGTCGCGATCCAGCCAATCCGCAGCCCGCCCATGCCGAGTGGCTTCGACAGCCCGCCCACGCTGACCGCCGTTGCGCTCCGGTCGACCGCCGCCGGGGCAGGCACCCCGTCGTGGACAAGGTCGCGGTAGACTTCGTCGAGCACGGCGATGGCGCCGCAGGACTCCGCCCTGGCGAGATACGCGTCCAGGTTCACGAGCTGGCCATCCGGCGCGCTGGGGTTGCAGGCGGCGGCAATCTTCGCCCCGCGTACGGGCACAGCCGAACGAAGGATCTCGCCGCCTGCGGTACGTGCTCCCTCGACGAAGCTCGGGTAGGAGCCACGGTCGACCACCACAACATCGCCCCGTCGCACCAATGAGAGCGCAATCGCGGCCAGCGCCTCGGACGCCCCGGCCGTGATAAGGAGCTCCCCCGGCTCGACCGTTTCGTAGTGGTTCGCGATCGCCTGCCGCAGGTTCTCGCAGCCCGACGGTGGCACATAGGACAGCTCTCCCGGTTCAATGTGTGAAGCTGGCTCGATGTCCAGGGGTACCGGGGGCGGATTCGAACTCGAAAGATCCACCACTCCCGGCCAGTAATAGCGCGAGTAGTAGCGCAGAAGATCGCTGCGTGGATCGGTGTTCACAACCGGGACAGTACCGGCGGTGATCGAATGGAAGCACCATCGAAAGGCACCGCGCGCTATCACCTCCGTTTCGGGCGATCGCGCTGGTTGGCCCCCTTGCCCGGCACAGCTACGATCGCGCCGAAGGAAGGAATGCCATGAACGAACGCCGCATGTTCGGGCTGTGGGACAGCCCCGTGACGCCAAAGAGCCTCGCCGCGAGCCTCCGCCTCGCCGAGCCCACATGGGACACCGATGGGCAGACCCTCGCCTGGGTTGAAGGACGCAGCGACCGCGGCCTCATCGTCGTGCAGGACATCGCCGGCGGTGCAATCCGCGACCTGACGCCGGGCGAGCTCTCCGTCCGCGCGAGCGTGGGCTATGGCGGCGGCGATTTTACGCTCGCGCATGGCGTCGCCTACTTCGTCGCGCAAGGCAACCAGCGCATCTACCGGCAGGAGCTCGCGGGCGGACCGGCCCGCCCGATCACACCAGCGTTCGGTGCGGCCGCACACCCGGTCGTCTCGCCGGACGGCCGCTGGCTCGCCTTCGTCCATAGCTACGAAGACGTCGACGCGATCGCTGTGGTCGATACCGAGGGCAGGCACTGGCCGGCCCGGTTGGCCAGCGGCCGCGACTTCTACATGCAGCCCGCCTGGCACCCGGACGGCGACCGGCTCGCGTGGGTCGAATGGGACCATCCGAACATGCCGTGGGACGGCACGGATCTGAAGCTCGGCCAACTCGCCTTCCCCGAAGGTGTGCCACCAGCGCTCGCCAGCAGCGAGACGATCGCGGGCGGGAAGCAGATCGCCGCCTACGGGCCGACCTTCACCCACGACGGCCAGGCCCTGGTCTTCGCCACGGACGAAACCGGCTGGGGCCAAATCTACCGCCGCGAGCTGGCGACCGCCGCCACGAAGCAGCTCACCAGCGGCGAGGCGGAGCACGCCGAACCCGCCTGGACCCAGGGGATGCGCCGCTTCGCCGTCACCGGCGGCGGCCGCATCATCGCGATTCGCAACGAGCGCGGCTTCAACCGGTTCGTCAGCATCGGACCGGATGGCGACGTGCGTGACGAAGGCTCGCGGCACCCGGAGTACACCGCACTGGCGTCGCCGGCGGCATCGCCTGTACACGACCGGGTGGCGTTTCTTGGCGCGTCCGGCGTGCAGCCCCCGCGGGTGGCAACGCTCGACTTCGCGACCGAAGCCCCTGCCGAGGTGCGGCGCCGCAGCGACACGGAGAGCATCCCCGCGGACGCGCTCTCCTCGCCCGAAGCGGTGTCGTGGACGTCGTTCGATGCTGAAGAGGCGCACGGCCTCTACTTCGCACCCGCCAGCGACGGCTTCGAGGCGGAAGGTGCGCCGCCCCTCATCGTGCTCGTGCACGGTGGCCCAACCAGCCAGGTGCAGGCTGGTTGGAACCAGCAGGCACAGTTCTTCACGACGCGCGGCTACGCTGTCCTCGTGCCGAACTACCGCGGCAGCACCGGTTACGGCCGCGACTACATGCTGAAGCTTCGCGAAAGCTGGGGCGTCTACGACGTGCAGGACGCGAAGACCGGCGCCGAAATGCTCGCCGAACGCGGCCTCGCCGACCGCTCGCGGCTCATCATCATGGGTGGAAGCGCGGGTGGCTACACCGTGCTGCAGTCCCTCGTCGACGTGCCCGGGTTCTACAAGGCCGGCATCTGCCTCTACGGCATTTCGAACCAGTTCATCCTCGCGAGCGACACCCACAAGTTCGAAGCGCGCTACAGCGAGTCGCTGCTCGGGCCGCTCCCCGAAGCTGCCGCGCGCTACCGCGACCGCTCGCCGCTCTTCCACGCGGAGAAGATCGTGGACCCCGTCTGCATCTTCCAGGGCGATATCGACAAGGTGGTGCCGCGCGAACAGAGCGACGCCATCGTCGCCTCCCTCCGCGCCCGCGGCGTCCCGCACGAGTACCACGTATATGAAGGCGAGGGCCACGGCTGGCGCAAAGCGGAGACGATCGAGGACTTCTACACGAAGTGCGACCGCTTCCTCCGCCAGCACGTGCTCTTCGCGTAGCGCGCGGCACTACCCGTTCGCCGTTTCGCCGGCGAGAAAGGGCTCGAATATGCCGGGATCGACGACATAGACGGCCGGGCGGTCGCTGACGGCTTCGCGGGCCTCCGCCAGGAGCCGCTGCGAAGCGTCGAGCTCACCGCGCAGCCGCGCCACCGCTGCCAGGCCAGTGAGACACAGCGCGCGACCATCTGCGTTTTCGTAGTCATCCCAGGTCGAGAGGCTCTCTTCGATCGCGGCTGCGGCCGCCTCGACCTCCCCCAGGTGGAGCAGCGCGCCGCCGAACGCGACCAGGCTCCGGGCCAGCTCGGTGCGGTTGCCCATCCTCCGATCGAGGCCAATGCTCGCCTGGTAGAGGTCTGCCGCCAACCGGAACTCACCCTCCCGCAAGGCGATGTTGCCCAGGGTGTGGACCACAATCGCCTGGCCCCACAGGTCCTGCTCCCGGACAAACGTCGCGAGCGCCCGGTTGTAGCAATCCTTGGCCGCGTCGAGATCTCCAGTGTCGAACAGCGCGTCACCCAGGTTGGCGAGCGCATACGCCTCGCCCCACGCGTGCCCGAGGGAACGGAAGCAGGCGAGCGATTCGCGCTGCAGTGCGACGGCTTCGCTGCCACGCCCGGCCGACACGGCGATGAGCCCCTGGAGGCCCACCGCGAACGCGAGATGGCGCTGGTCGCCGCCGTCGCGGGCCCGCGTGACTGCCTCGTCCACGTACGCCGCCGCCCGGGCAAGGTCGCCGTCCTTCCAACTGCAGGCAGCCGCTGTGTAGAGGAGCGCAGCGAGGTGTTCGTTGCGGCAGGCGGACGGCTCCGCCAGCAGCGCGCGTGTCCAGTACCGTGCCTCCGGCACTGCACCCCGCATGAGCCAGTACCAGCCGAGGGCACCCGCTATCCGAGCCCCCTCGCAGCGGCTTTCGGGGCTCGCCAGCGACCACTCGAGTGCCACGCGGAAGTTGCCCTCGTCCAGGTCCAGGCGGCGCATCGCCTCTTTCCCGGTGCGCCCGCGCAGCGTCTCCTCCGCCGACTCCGCAAGCTCGGCCATGTGGAGCGCGTGGCGTGCCCGTGTCAGCCGTTCGTCGGCACTCTCCGCGAGCCTGGCCATGGCGTAGCGATGGACCACCTCGAGCATCGCGAAGCGCCCATCCCCACCTCCTCGCGAAACAACAAGGCTCTTGTCCACCAGGGCCGCCAGGACGCCCGGCACGACGGACTCATGCAACTCGCCGTGGGCGCACACGGCAGCGGCTGACTCGGCAGAGAAGCCCCCCCGGAAGACTGCCAGCCGCCGGAACAACACCCGCTCACGCCCATCGAGGAGGTCGTGGCTCCAGTCCAGCGTCCCCTGGAGGCTGCGCTGGCGCGGCGGAATCGCCCGTGCGCCGCTTTCCAGGGCAATGCCCGACGCGAGCCTGCGCGAAAGCTCCGCCGGCGAAAAGTGCTTGAGGTAGGGCGCCGCGAGCTCCAGGGCGAGGGGCAGTCCATCCACACGCACGCAGACCTCCGCCACTGCCGCCGCGTTGGCAGGAGTCAGCCGGAAATCCGCAGCCACCGCCTGTGCCCGCTGGACGAGCAGCCTCACGGCATCCGCGCTACCAACCGCGCGTACGCCGCTAGCGGCGGCCGCCGGCAGGCCCAGCGGGGCGAGCTGGACCTCGTGCTCCCCGCTGACATGCAGCGCCTCTCGGCTGGTGACGAGCACCGTCAACCCCGGGCACGCCTGGAGCAGGCCAACGATGACCGGCGTCGCATCGAGCAAGTGCTCAAAGCCATCCAGGACAAGCAGAAGCCGATGCCGCCGCAGGTGGTGCGCAAGCGTCGTTTCGGGGGGCGTCGCAGGTTCTTCTGCAAGGCCAAAACCACGGGCGATAGCCGAGGGCACGGCGCCGGCTTCGACGATGGCCGCGAGCTCGAACCAGGCTACACCGTCCGGGAATTGGTCCTCCAGCTCGCGGGCTATCTCCATGGCGGCCCGCGTTTTCCCAACACCGCCGGGGCCGGTGAGGGTAACCAGACGCACCTCCGGGCGGCAGAGGAGCGTCCGGAGCCTGTCGAGTTCCCTCCGGCGCCCGACGATCGGCGCCATGGGTGAGGGAGGAGTTGGGCCCAGGCCACGCTCACCGGGGCTCGGCGCCGCGGCCCTGCCGCGCGGCGGCACCAGGGCGACCAGTTCCCGGCGCTCCGCATCCGAAAGCCCGAGCGCGTCTCCGAGGGCGGCGACCGTGTGCGGGTAGGGATGTCTCCGTTCGCCCCGCTCCAGCGCACCGACGGCAGCGGCCGTCAGGCCGGACCGCTCGGCCAATTCCTCCTGGGAGAGGCTGGCCGCCCTGCGCAACTCGCGAAGCCGATCACCGAACGTCGCCATCGCCTTCTTCCGCCATCCATGACGGAACTCCCACATTCCACCCGAACAGTCGCTGACTGTAGGGGAAGCGTTGGGGTCCTGTCGATGGTTGTGCGCAGAAGCGCCGCAGACGATTGCCCGGTCACGCGCCGCACTTACACACCCTGGCGCGTTCGAGACAAAGGAGTGACCAAAATGACCACCACAACCACCAGGAACCAGCCCGACGGAGAGGCGGCGAGCGCTGCAATCGCACGGTTCACCGACCTGCAGGCGAAGCTCCTCGACTACTACGGCGTGCGGGCAACCTCGCGGTTGGTACAGCTTGCCCGGCCAGCCATGCGCGCCCATGTGCTGGAGGCCGGCGAGGGCGAACCCATCATCTTCGTGCACGGTGGCGATGGCGAGGCCGTCAACTGGTCCCCGCTCCTCGCGGTGCTCCAGGACCACGCCCACGTCTACGCCGTCGACCGGCCGGGCTTCGGACTGAGCGATGCGTTCGACTATCGCACCGTCGATCTGCGGACCCATGCGTCGGACTTCATGGAGTCGCTCCTCGATGCGCTGGGCCTCGAGACAGCCACCCTCGTTGGCGGCTCGATGGGCGGGTTCTTCGTCCTCAACGCGGCGATCGCCCACCCCGAACGCGTTCACCGCGTGGTGCTCGTCGGCTACGCGGTCGGGACGACGCGCGACGTTGGCGGCATGGCCAAGATCTGCGGTACCCCCGGCGCGGCCGAAGCCTTCATGACCGGCCGCGACACCATGGAGGCACAGAAGAGCCAATACCGGGACATGTTCCAGACCGACCCCACGATCGTGCCGGAACTGTTCTTCGAAACCCGCATCGCGGGGCTGCGCCTGCCATCCGAGCAGGGAACGTGGGCCACGCTCCTCCCGCGCCTCGCCACGCTCGAAGGGCTGCGCCCGGAGATTTACCTCGGCGATGAGCTGCCCTCCATCCAGGCGCCGACGCTCGTGATGTGGGGAGAAAACGACCTCACCGCCGCAGCGGCGGGAGCGGCGGTGGCAACGCAAATCCCCGGTGGCCGCTTCGCCTACCTCGAAGGCGTCGGACACTTCCCGTTCCTCGAGGTGCCGGAGCTCACCGCGGACCACATCCTGGAGTTCGTACGGGAGACCTAGGCCGCCGACCCTCGATCTCGTAGTGCCCCCCGCGGGACGTGAAACTCTTCAACCAGATGGTTGACAACGTCCTCGTGGGGGCCTACTGTCCTGTTCAACCATTCGGTTGAATATTGGGGGGGCGAAGGTGAGCAGCGCAAACGGGCGAGAGGACGCTCCGGTGCACAACGCACAAAGGGGCCGCACCGGTGGCCGTTGATGTCCTCTCCCGGGCCTTCTCGGCGCTTGGCGACCCCACCCGC
>Ga0265293_10009391_pt1 | contig 14085 bp, 14 predicted proteins | sample Munlanlewell138R_FD_192505 | JGI IMG/M metagenome (GOLD analysis project Ga0265293, IMG submission 192505) | Leachate microbial communities from a municipal landfill in Southern Ontario, Canada - Leachate well 138R | ecosystem: Engineered > Solid waste > Landfill > Unclassified | place: Canada...
ACAAGGGCTGGTCGGGGTCGTCGTTCAGCGCCTTGTAGTCTTTGTAGTCGATGCCGTTGACGAAGGGATTGGGGTCGTAGCCCGGCAGGCTCACCAGCGCGAGCACCTCGCCGCTGCGGGGGTCGATTGCCACGGCCGAGCCGTTGAAGTCGCCGAAGGCCGCTTCGGTGGCCTGCTGCAGGCGCGCGTCCAGGCTGAGATAGAGGCTGCTGCCGGCGTGCGGCGGCTGGCGTGACAGCACGCGCAGTATGCGCCCTTGGGCGTTGGTCTCCACCTGCTGATGGCCAACACGGCCGTGCAGCAGGTCTTCGTAGGTCTTTTCGACTCCGACCTTGCCGATGTGGGTGGTGCCGCGGTAATTGACCGTGTCAATGACGGTCAGGTCGTCTTCGTTGATCCGCCCCACATAGCCGATCGCATGCGCCGAATGGCGGCCCAGCGGGTAGTTGCGCGACAGGCCCGCGCGGATGTCCACGCCCGGGAACAGGTGCCGGTTCACTGCGAAACGCGCCACCTCCTCGTCGCTCAGATGAAAACGCAGCGGTACACCCTCGAAGCGGCTCATGCGTGTGCGTATCTTGTGGAAGCGCTCACGGTCGAAGTCGCGTATCTCGACCAGTGCGCCCAGCTCGGCCAGGGTCGTCTCCATGTCATGCACCTGCTCGGGGACAATCTCCAGGCGGAAGGAGGGCAGGTTCTCGGCCAGCAGGATGCCGTTGCGATCGTAGATCAGGCCACGGTTGGGCGGGATCGGCTGCAGCTTGACGCGATTGTCTTCGGACAGGGTGCGGAAATGTTCGTGTGCGACCACCTGCAGCCAGGCGAGCCGCGCGATCAGTGCTGCGATCAGCAGGCCGGCAATGATCATGGCCGTGATGGAGCGTCCCAGGAACAGGCGGCTCTCCAACAGGCTGTCTTTGAATGTGTGTAAGGGGTGGGGCATCTGCGACCCGGGACTAAGGGCCAGGGGCCGGCGAGGCGAGGCGGCGGAATGACATAAAGCGATACACGGTTTTCTTGTCCCCAGTCCCTGATCAGATTACGCGAAATGTGCGTCGCAGGCCGCGCAGCAGCAGAAACACGACCGGCCACAGCAGCGCCCCGATCAACGATGGCATCCAATACAGCCAGGAGTGGATCGGGCGGCCGACGATGCCGTTGACCCACAGGATCAGCAGCTGCCCCAGCGCCAGCAGCACCAGCATGCTCAGTGCCTGCTGCCAGAGGGGGTAGAGGCGCAGGCGCTGGTGGAGCTTCAGGGTCAGGAAGGCCACCAGGCTGTAGGCCAGTGCGTGCTGGCCGAGCAGCGTGCCGGTGAGTGCGTCGGTGAACAGGCCGAGCAGCCAGCCGATGCCTACGCCCACCCGCTGCGGCAGGGCCATGCACCAGTAGATCAGCACCAGCAGTACCCAGTCGGGCCGCAGCATGCGCAGCTCGTTCGGCAGGGGTACTACCGTCAGTATCAGGGCCACCACGAAGGTGAAAATGATGATGGCGCCGCCATGGTGGCGGATCAGCGTGCTCATTCCGTCTCCTCTCCGACGGACGGTGCTGCGGGTGCACCCGGTTCGGCGGCCGTGACCGGTTCGGGGAGGAGCTCGGTATGGGCACCGGTGGGTGGTGTCCATACCAGCAGCACCTCACGGCTGCGGTCCAGGTGCGACAGCGGCCGGGCGCTGACCGCGGCGAAGGCGTGGCCGGGGTCGATGGTGACCGTCGTCACCACCGCGACCGGGTAGCCCGCTGGGAAACGGCCGCCCAGGCCAGAGGTCACCAGCAGATCGCCCACCCGGATGTCTGCCGAGTTGGGGATATAGGGCAGCGACAATTCCTGCAGCGCGCCGGTGCCGACGGCGATACTGCGCAGACCGTTACGATTGACCTGCACCGGCACGGCGTGCGCCGGATCGGTGATCAGCATGGCCGTGGAGGTGAAGGGCGTGACGTGCAGTGTCTGGCCCATGACGCCGTAGGCATCCACCAGTGGCTGACCGACGAATACGTCCTGGCGTGAGCCCTTGTTGAGCACCACCTGGTGGCGGTAGGGATCCAGGTCGACGGCCATCAGTTCGGCGATCAGCACCCGGTCGCCGACCTTGAACGAGGAGTCGAGCAGTTCGCGCAGCCGCAGATTCTCCGTCTCCAGGGCCTCGAACTTCTGCAGCCGGGCCTGCAACAGCAGATGCTGGGCCTGCAGGCGCGCGTTGTCCTCCTGCAGTTGCCGGCGTGTCGCGAACGACTCGCGCAGCCACTTGCCGGTCTGCCCGGGCAGATCGATCAGAGACTGGATGGGGTACACGACCACCGACAGGCCGGCGCGCAGGGACTCCAGGTGCTGCTGCCGGTGATCGACCGTCATGAGTACGACCGATGCAAGGACGAACACCACCAGACGCGCGGCGATCGAGGGGCCTTGGGTGAACAGTAGCTTGATGATCAGCCTCGGCTACAAAGATGCAAGATACAAGAGACAAGATGCAAGTAGAACTACGGGTGGTTTTCGACTTGTATCTTGTAACTTGCCTCTTGTATCTCTATTCCACACAAAACACGTCGCCGCCGCGTTCGTCCATCATCTCCAGCGCGCGGCCGCCGCCACGGGCGACGCAGGTGAGCGGATCGTCGGCGACCACCACGGGCAGGCCGGTCTCTTCCATCAGCAGCCGGTCCAGGTCCCGGAGCAGGGCACTGCCGCCGGTGAGCACGATGCCGCGCTCGGCGACGTCGGAACCAAGCTCGGGCGGGGTCTGCTCCAGGGCCGTTTTCACCGCACCGACGATACCGGCCAGCGGCTCCTGTAGCGCCTCGAGGATCTCGTTGCTGTTGAGGGTGAAGCTGCGCGGGACGCCCTGCGCCAGGTTGCGGCCCTTGACCTCGATCTCCTTCACCTCGTTGCCGGGGAAGGCCGAGCCGATCTCGTGCTTGATGCGCTCGGCGGTGGCCTCGCCGATCAGTGTACCGTAGTTGCGGCGCACATAGCTGATGATGGCGTCGTCGAAGCGGTCGCCACCGATGCGCACCGAGGCGGAATAGACGATGCCGTTCAGCGAGATCACCGCCACCTCGGAGGTGCCGCCGCCGATGTCCAGCACCATCGAGCCGCGCGCCTCGTCGACCGGCATGCCGGCACCGATGGCCGCCGCCATGGGTTCTTCGATCAGATACACCTCGCGTGCGCCGGCGCCGGCGGCGGATTCCTTGATGGCGCGGCGTTCCACCTGGGTCGAACCGCAGGGTACGCAGATCAGTACCCGCGGGCTCGGCCGGAACACCCGGCCCTCATGCACCTTGTGGATGAAGTGCTGGAGCATCTTCTCGGTGACGGTGAAGTCGGCGATGACGCCGTCCTTCAAGGGGCGGATGGCGGTGATGTTGCCGGGCGTGCGCCCCAGCATGGCCTTGGCCTCCAGGCCGACCGCCGCGATACTCTTGGGTCCGCCGGGGCCGCGGTCCTGGCGGATGGCCACCACCGAGGGCTCGTTGAGGACGATTCCGCGGTCGCGCACGTAAATAATGGTGTTGGCGGTCCCCAGGTCGATGGAAAGATCGTTGGAGAACATGCCGAGCAAACGTTTGAAACCAAACATGGAGTGGGCGCGCCTTTGCAGAGTTGGCGCGTAATTTAGCAACCTACAGGGGCTTTGGGCAAGGCGCCAAGTGTGTTATTTTCCGCCTTTTGCCGAAGCGGTCATTTTCAGGGAGCTGACATGGCATTGGATTCCTCCGCAGTGAACCGGATTGCACAGCTCGCGCAGATGGGCATTGCCGCCCAGGATGCCCCCGAGTACGCCCGCAATCTGTCCGCGATCCTCGCCTTCGTCGCGCAGCTCGACGCCGTCGACTGCAGCGGCGTACCGCCCATGGCCCACCCGCTGGATACGCCCCAGCGTCTGCGTGAGGATGCGGTGACCGAGTCCGACCAGCGCGACAAATTCCAGGCGCAGGCCCCCAAGGTCGAGGCCGGGCTGTATCTGGTACCCAAGGTTATTGAATAACGTGTTTGATATGGGAACCGCCAAGACGCCAAGAACGCCAAGATGTTTCTGAACCGCCAAGACGCCAAGACGCCAAGAGAGATCAAGTCATGGTGGCCGGTGATTGACTCGCGTTGGAAATAGTTCTCACTCAGTGGGTCGCGGTTTTTTTACTCAAAACGGATTTTCTTGGCGCCCTTGGCGTCTTGGCGGTTCCAATATCCAGCGCCTGCGGCGCCAAAGAGTAGCACATCACCATGTATAACAAGACCCTAGCTGAGCTGGCCGTAGACCTGAAGGCCAAGGCGTATTCCAGCGAGGAGCTGACCCGGAGCCTCCTGGAGCGCATCGGGCGGCTCGATCCGCAGCTCAACAGCTTCATCACCGTGACCGCCGAGACCGCCCTGGCCCAGGCGCGCGCCGCCGATGCGCGCCGCGCCGCCGGCGAGGACGGCCCGCTGCTGGGCATACCGTATGCCCACAAGGATATCTTCTGTACCGACGGGGTCCGCACCAGTTGCGGCTCCAGGATGCTCGACAACTTCATCGCGCCCTACGACGCCACCGTGACCGCGAAGCTGGTCGCGGCCGGTGCGGTCATGCTCGGCAAGACCAACATGGACGAATTCGCCATGGGTTCGTCCAACGAGACCAGTTTCTATGGGCCGGTGCTGAATCCCTGGGACCCGGAGCGCGTGCCCGGCGGGTCCTCGGGCGGCGCGGCCGCCGCGGTGGCCGCGCGCCTGGCGCCGGCGGCGACCGGCACCGACACCGGCGGTTCCATCCGCCAGCCGGCCGCGCTGTGCAACCTCACCGGTATCAAGCCGACCTACGGCCGGGTGTCCCGCTACGGCATGGTCGCCTTCGCCTCCAGCCTCGATCAGGCAGGCCCGATAACCCGTACCGCCGAGGATGCGGCGACCCTGCTCGGGGCCATGATCGGCTTCGACCCACGGGATTCCACCAGCATCGATCGGCCGGTGGAGGATTACCGCGCCGCATTGGGTGGCAGCCTCAAGGGGCTCAAGGTCGGGCTGCCGAAGGAATATTTTGGCGCGGGGCTCGACCCGGCCGTGGGTGCGCTGGTCCAGGCGGCCATCGGCGAGTTGCAGCGGCTCGGCGCCGAACCGGTGGAGATCACGCTGCCCAACGCCGGATTGGCCGTGCCGGCCTACTACGTCGTCGCACCGGCCGAATGCTCCTCGAACCTGTCGCGCTTTGACGGTGTGCGCTTCGGCTACCGTTGCGAGAACCCCAGGGACCTCGAGGACCTCTACACGCGCTCGCGCGGCGAGGGTTTCGGACCCGAGGTAAAGCGCCGCATCATGATCGGCACCTATGCGCTGTCGGCCGGCTACTACGATGCCTACTATCTGAAGGCGCAGCAGGTGCGCCAACTGATCGCGGCTGACTTCAAGCAGGCCTTTCAGGCGGTGGATGTCATCCTCGGCCCGACCTCGCCGACGGTGGCGTTCAAGCTCGGTGAGAAGGTCGATGACCCGGTGACGATGTATCTGTCGGATATTTACACCATCGCCGTGAATCTCGCCGGCCTGCCCGGCATGTCCATCCCGGCCGGCTTCGTCACCGGCCTGCCGGTGGGTCTGCAGCTGATCGGCAACTACTTCGACGAGGCACGCCTGCTCAACGTCGCCCACCAGTACCAGCAGGTGACGGATTGGCACCGACGCGCGCCGGCCGGGTTTGAGTGAATGATTGTTTGTTTGAACCGCCAAGGCGCCAAGGAACCCGTATTAACCGCCAAGGCGCCAAGACGCCAAGAAAGATCGATCAAGGTAACGGCGGTTGGAAGTTCACAAGCGATGGGGTTTTCCCATGTGGTGGCTTTGGGTTTTCATGTAGGGAACCTCTGATTAACCCGTCATTGCGAGGAGCGTAGCGACGCGGCAATCTCCAAACTATTGATCTGCCGTCGAAGGAGATTGCTTCGCTTCGCTCGCAATGACAGTACGACGAATTAACCAGAGGTTCCTTAGACAGATTTTCTTGGCGTCTTGGCGCCTTGGCGGTTCAAAACGAATCTTTGTGTCTTGGTGGTTCAAGATAAAGGTCAGCGGAAATGGAATGGGAAACAGTCATCGGGCTTGAGATTCATGCGCAGCTCGCGACGCAGAGCAAGATCTTTTCGGGTGCGGCGACGGCCTACGGTGCGGAACCGAACACCCAGGCCTGCGCGGTCGATCTCGGGCTGCCGGGCGTGCTGCCGGTGCTGAACAAGGAAGCGGTGCGCATGGCGGTGAAGTTCGGGCTGGCCAGTGGCTCGACGGTCGCGCCGCGCTCGGTGTTCGCGCGCAAGAACTACTTCTATCCCGATCTGCCCAAGGGCTACCAGATCAGCCAGTACGAACTGCCCATCGTGCAACATGGACACATGGACATCGAGCTCGATGACGGCAGCGTCAAGCGCATCGGTGTCACCCGTGCGCACCTGGAAGAGGATGCCGGCAAGTCGCTGCACGAGGACTTTCACGGCCAGACCGGTATCGACCTGAATCGCGCCGGCACGCCGCTGCTGGAGATCGTCTCCGAACCGGACCTGCGTTCGGCCAAAGAGGCCGTCGCCTATATGAAGAAACTGCATTCGCTGGTGCGCTATCTGGAGATCTGTGACGGCAATATGCAGGAAGGCTCCTTCCGCTGCGATGCCAACGTGTCGGTGCGTCCCAAGGGGCAGAAGGAATTCGGCACCCGCGCCGAGATCAAGAACCTCAACTCCTTCCGCTTCGTCGAAAAGGCCATCAACTACGAGGTCGAACGCCAGATCGACCTGATCGAAGGGGGTGGCACGGTCGTCCAGGAAACACGCCTGTACGATGCCAACAAGGACGAGACCCGCTCCATGCGGGCCAAGGAAGAGGCCAATGACTACCGCTATTTCCCGGATCCGGATCTGCTCCCGGTCGAGCTCGACGCCGCCTTCATCGAAGACGTGCGTACGACCCTGCCGGAGCTGCCGGACGCCAAGAAGGCGCGTTTCATGGATCAGTACGGCCTGAGCGCCTACGACGCCGGTGTACTGACCGCCACGCGTGAGCTGGCCGATTACTATGAGGCCGTCGTCGCCGCCGTCGGCGGTGAGGCCAAGCTGTGCGCCAACTGGGTGATGGGCGATCTGTCCGGCTTCCTCAATAAGGAAAACCGGGAGATCGGCGCCGCACCGGTGTCCGCGGACATGCTCGCCGGTATGATCCAGCGCATTCGCGACAACACCATCTCCGGCAAGATCGCCAAGGACGTGTTCGAGGCGATGTGGAACGGGGAGGGTGACGCGGATACAGTGATCGATAAGCGGGGTCTCAGGCAGATCACCGATACCGGCGCCATCGAGGCGGCCATCAAGGACATCCTGGCCAGAAACCCGAAGCAGGTCGAAGGGTACCGCGCCGGCCAGGAAAAACTCCTCGGCTTCTTCGTCGGCCAGGTCATGAAGGCCATGGGCGGCAAGGCCAACCCAGCGCAGCTCAACGAGCTTCTGAAGAAGCACCTGGCGGGTTGATCGAAAACGTTTAACCACCAAGGACACGAAGGACACAAAGTATTGCTTTGTCAGTGGGTCCCTCCGCCCGGAGTGTTCGTCAGACTGTGAGGATGTGGACGATTTTTTTCTCGATAGGTTTTCTTCGTGTCCGTTGTGTCCTTCGTGGTGAATGGTTTTGTCATTATGGACCGAGTAATAAGCTTCTCTCATGACCCAACGCGACAGTGATGTGCTCAGCCGGTTCGTCTTCGAACGCACCAACGTGCGTGGCGAGCTGGTGCATCTGGATGCGACCTGGCGCGCGATTCTGGAGCGCCGCGACTACCCCGTGCCGGTGCGCGAGCTGCTGGGCCAGGCGATGGCCGCGGCCGCGCTGCTGGTGACCACCATCAAGTTCAACGGTTCGCTGATCCTGCAGATTCAGGGCGACGGCCCGGTGTCCCTGATCGTGGTACAGGTCAAGTCCGACCGTACCCTGCGCGGGCTGGCACACTGGACCGATCCGGTACTCGCCGGACCGCTGGCGCAGCTGGTCGGCAAGGCCCGGCTTGCGATCACCATCGACCAGGGCGGTGACCGCGAGCGCTACCAGGGGATCGTCGCGCTCGAGACCGAAGAACATCTGGCGCACGCCTTCAGGGATTATTTCGAGCGCTCCGAACAGCTCGCCACGCGCCTGTGGCTGGCGGCCAGTGATACGCGCGCGGCCGGCATGCTGCTACAGACGCTGCCCGGTGAGACCGAGGATGCCGATGCCTGGAACCGTGTGGTGCAACTCGCCGCTACCCTCACCGAGCAGGAACTGCTGGAGTTGCCGCAGCGCGATGTGCTGCGCCGGTTGTTCCACGAGGAAGACGTGCGGGTCTTCGAGCCGGAGCCGGTGAGCTTCCGCTGTACCTGCACCCGCGAACGCATCGAGGCCGTACTGCGCAGCCTGGGCTACGATGAGGTGCAGGGCATCATCGCCGAACAGGGGCGGGTCAGCGTCGACTGTGAATTCTGTAATCAGAACTACACCTTCGATCCAGTGGACGTGGAGAAGCTGTTCGCAGCCTCCGCGCACCAGCCGACGGTACCGCCGACGCGGCATTGAGCGGACCGGTCATGCCGGAGTATGTTGGAGCCCCGGGCCTGGGCGCGTTCGCTGCAGCCTGTACGCCCGGGCGACGCCGTTTCCAGACGTTGACCAACGGTCGTTCCGACACCAGGATACCTGCCATGAAGACACGCCAAACACCGCTCTGGATCATCAACCTTCCCGATGACTGGGAGGATGAAGAGGACGATGAAGGCGTCACCCTGTTCGACCCCGCGGGCAGCGGTACGCTGAGGATCAGCGCGCTGGAGCGGGACGAGGAGGTCGACGACGCATTCCTCGACTATATGGCAGCCGAGCATCTGGAGGCCGGCGCAGAGCCAGAGGCGGTCGAGTACGGCGACTTCGACGGACTGGGGCTGAGCTATGGCGATGACGACCACTACTGGCGCGAGTGGTATCTGCGCGCGGACAGCGTGATGCTGTACGTCACCTACCATTGCCCGCTGGTGGACGAAGGCCGCGAGGACGATACGGTGGAGGCAATCCTGGAGACCCTGAGCCTCGCTTAGGGTGAATGGTACTCACGTAAGGAATCTCTGATTTGTTCATCATTGCGAGCGAAGCGAAGCAATGACGGTACGACGAATTAATCAGCGGTTCCTTACATCATTCTTGGCCACGGAACCCACGGAACAACACGGAAAGGATTTATTGCCTGAACCCGGCATCATCCCTCCGCGGTCGGGTGGTCGGGTTTTTACAATAGGCCTTTTTCCGTGTTGTTCCGTGGGTTCCGTGGCCATTTTTTCAAGACATCGGCTTGCGTGAATGCCATCGCACCTGGGGCCTGCACCTCCGGGCGATCTGCGGTATGGTGGCCGCACGAAGTCATCGATATCGACACCGCATGCCCGAACGCCTCCTCCTCTGCTCCGATCTCGACCGCACCTTGCTGCCGAACGGCCCGCAGCCGGAATCGCCGCAGGCACGACCGCTGTTGCGGCAGCTGGCCGGGCACCCGGGCGTGATCCTCGCCTATGTCAGCGGTCGGCATCTGGCGCTGATCGAGCAGGCGATCGCCGAGTATGATCTGCCGCGGCCGCAGTTCGCGGTCGGTGACGTGGGCACCAGCATCTACCGCACGGTCGGTGGGGAGTGGCGGCTGTGGGAGCAGTGGTCGCAGCATATCGCCGCGGATTGGCCCGGCCATACGGCGGCGGACCTCGCGGGCCTGTTCGCCGACATCGACGCCATCGTTCTGCAGGAGCCCGGGAAGCAGGGCCGCTTCAAGCTGAGCTATTACGCCGACCCCGCGCTCGATCACGCGGTGCTGCTCGCCGACATGCACCGGCGTCTGCAGGCCCGCGGCCTGCGCGCCAGTCTGGTGTGGAGCGTCGACGAGACCACCGCGACCGGGCTGCTGGATGTACTGCCCGCCGCAGCGACCAAGCTGGGGGCGGTGCGCTTCCTGATGGCGGAACTGGGTGTGGACGCGGCCCACACGCTGTTCGCCGGTGATTCCGGCAACGACCTGCCGGTACTGACCAGCGGCATCCCCGCGGTGCTGGTGGCGAATGCGATTCCCGAAGTGCGCGAGGAAGCGGAATGGGCGGCACAGGAGGCCGGACACGCCGACCGTCTGTACGTCGCCCGCGGCGGCTTTCTCGGTATGAATGGCAACTACACGGCCGGTGTGCTGGAGGGACTGGCGCACTTCCATCCGCAGTGGGTCGAGCGGCTGGCGCAGGTACGCTGACGCGAGCACCCCCGCCCCCTCCCGCGCGCGGCGACGCTCAGTCGCCGGTCGTCTCGATGGAGAACTCCCGCACCTGTGTCAGGTTGGTCAGCGATTCGGCCAGGCGCCGGTAGTTGTCACGCTTGCGGGTGCGGATGACCATCACGTACTCGAAGGTGTCGCTGTCGTCCTTCAGCGCATAGCTCGGGTTGGCGGGCGTGATGCCGTGCTGCACGATCAGTTCCTGCAGCGCCGTCTGCGGCATGATGCTGTCGTGCTCGAAGCGTACCGTGAGCTTGCCGTAGTGCAGCGCCGGGATGGCATTCTCGACCCAGCGGAACAGCGACAGCACCATGAGGCTGATCAGCGTCGCCAGTATGGCCGGCACATAGAACGTCAGCCCCAGCAGGATGCCGATGGCCGCGGTCATCCAGATCGAGGCGGCGGTCGTCAGGCCGCGGATGCTCAGGCCTTCCTTCATCACCACGCCCGCACCGAGGAAGCCGATCCCGGTCATGATGCCCTGGCCCATGCGCGTCGGATCGATGCGGATGGCCTCGAGCGGTACGTTCCCCATGAAATGCAGCTGATGCGTGGTGACCAGCATCAGCAGGCTGGAGGTGACGCATACCAGCGCGTGGGTGCGGAAGCCGGCGGGCCGGCCGTGGGCGGTGCGTTCCAGTCCGATCAGGCCGCCGGTGACGAGCGCGGCGAGCAGGGGCGTGAGGGCGTCGAAGGACAGGACGATCAGGGTATCGAACCAGGGCATGACAGTGCGCAGGCGCTCCTGTGGTGTTGTCGTTATGGGGGCGAACGGCCGGCGCTCAGCTTAGCTTATATCGCCATGATAAAGGAATGGGCGAGCGGTCAGGTCACCGGGCGGTTACCGCACACCGGGCAGGCAGGGTCGCGGCGCAGGCGCAGGGTGCGGATGTCCAGGTTCTTGCCGTCGATCACCAGCAGACGGCCGCACAGTGTCGCGCCGATGCCGGTGATCACCTTGATCACCTCCAGTGCCTGCAGGCTGCCGACGATGCCGACGATGGGCGCCAGTACGCCGTTCTCCGCGCAGGTCTGTTCGGTTTCCGTGCCGTCGCGGTACAGACAACGGTAACAGGGGCTGTCGGGCCGGTCGGCGCGGAACACGGCGACCTGACCTTCCATGCGGATGGCCGAGCCGGACACCAACGGTCGGCGCGCCGCGACGCAGGCCGCGTTGACCGCGAAGCGGGTGGCGAAGTTGTCACACCCGTCCACCACCAGATCGACGGCCTCCACCTGCTCACGCAGCACCTCGCCCGCGAGGCGGGTGGCGACGGGGATCACGCGGGTATCCGGATTGAGCTCGCGGATGCGGGCGACCGCGGAGTCCACCTTGGGGCGACCGAGGTCGGCGTGCCGGTGCAGGATCTGACGCTGCAGGTTGGAGATCTCCACCACGTCGTCATCGGCGATCGCCAGCGTGCCGACGCCGGCCGCGGCGAGGTACAGCGCCACCGGTGAACCCAGCCCGCCGGCACCGACGATCAGTACGCGCGCGTCGAGCAGGCGCTCCTGGGCCTCGATACCGAATTCGGGTAACAGGATCTGACGGCTGTAGCGAAGGAGCTGTTCATCGTCCATCGCGGGGAAGATACAGGCTGGTGGAGCGGCGGTACAAGCGACGCCTCATGCTGCGTTCGTTGTGAGGAGTGAGGGGTGAGGCGTGAGGCGTGAAACCCAATGATTTTTGGCCACGGAACCCACGGAAAAACACGGAAAAATTTACGATGTACAAGCCCAGATAGGGACACCACTGTTTTCCTACTGGGCCTTTGGCAGCATCATTCCCGTGTTTTTCCGTGGGTTCCGTGGCTAAAAAAGGGTTTGCTCCTCACGCCTCACGCCTCACTGATCCCCACGACCGGCTCCGTCGTCCGGTGTATCACTGGGCGATTGGTGCGGATAGGCGTAGCTGCAGCCGGCTAGAGATACCGTCGCCAGTGCTCCGGGCGCGGGTCGCGGCAGCCGTGCTCGAGTCGGCGGTAGCGGTTGATGAACACCGCCTGGGTGCAATTGCCGCGGCCACGGCTGCAGCCGCGGGCGGCCTGCTGTGCCTCTTCGCTGTAGTAATACAGCGCACGGCGCAGCTTCATGAACAGGTTGTTGTCGAGGTGGAAGCCGAGTTCGTCGAGCAGGCTGTCGATCACCTGCAGGGTGACATGGGTGATGTCGTACGATACCAGGATGAGCCGGGGATGCCGCGGCTGCACCTGCAGCACGCCTTCGACATCGCTGAGCACGAGCGTCGCCGAGCGGGCCTGGTTCGGATCCTCGTGCGGTTCGCGGAACCAGATCTCGCGGTGCTTGACGGTGTCGGTCGGTTTCTCACTCATGCTGTCGATGCTAACCCGTCTGGCATATTTATCAAGCTCTGGTAGGGTTATTAACCCCCCGGCCTATATAAGAATTTACTGAATCGTTCGGCGCACAGGGGCTGGTGGCAGCATTGTCAGGGGCGGCGTCCCAGCGTCACGCGCGGCTGCCCGCCGAGATCGTGGAACGTCTCGATGTCCGTGAAGCCGGCCGTGCGGAACAGGGCCGTGACCGCCTCAGCCTGATCGTAGCCGTGTTCGACCAGCAGCCAGCCGCCGCTGTGCAGATATGCGGGCGCGCCGGCGACGAGGACGCGCAGCGCGTCCAGGCCATCCGCGCCGGCAGTCAGCGCATCCGGCGGTTCGAAACGCAGGTCGCCCTGCGCGAGGTGCGGGTCGCCGGCGCGGACATAGGGCGGGTTGCTCAGGATCAGATCGTAACGCCCAGCCGCTGGATCGGGCAGCGGCGCGTACCAGGCGCCGTGCCGGAAATCGACAGCGGTGATGCCCAGCCGCGCCGCATTACGGCGCGCCACGTCGAGCGCCGCGCTCGCCCGGTCCGTCGCCGTCACCCGGCAGCGTGGCCGCTCGCGGGCGATGGCAAGCGCGATGGCACCCGTGCCGGTGCCGAGGTCGGCGACCGCCAGCGCCGCCGCCACCGGGATCCGCGCCAGCGCGAGTTCCACCAGCAGCTCGGTCTCCGGCCGCGGGATCAGTGTCGCCGGCGTCACCTCCAGCTCCAGCGACCAGAACTCGCGCCGGCCGCAGAGGTAGGCAACGGGTTCACCGGCGGCGCGGCGCGTAACGAGGTCTTCGTAGTGCGCGGCCTGTGCGGCGGTGAGGGTGCGCTCCGGCCAGGCGCGCAGGTGGCTGCGCGCCTGGCCCAGCACGTGGGCGAGCAGCACCTCGGCGTCCAGGCGCGCGTCATCAGCAGCGGAGCCGGCATGGGTGAGCCGGGTGAGCGCGGTGTGCAGGGCGGTGGCGATGGTCGGCGGCATGCGGGTCGGGGGGTGACGGGGCAGACGGCATCATAGCGTGTCCCGCGCCGGGCGCGGGAGGGGCGGGGCGGCGGCGCCAGCGGTTGCCCCCGTGTCGTGACGGCGCTAAGGTGGCGCCCCGATCTGCATTACAACCTGCCTCTGGATGGCGATTGAAGCCCTGATGTCCCGCCTAGCCACCGCGAAGCCGTCACTGAACCCGCCGCGTGCGCTCATCCCCGCCGCGGCGCTGGCCGTGCTGCTGTTCCTGGCACAGCTGGGCGTGCTGCTGCACGAACTGGGGCACGACGCCGCCGTGCCCGACGCCTATTGCGCCCTGTGCATCGCCACCCAGCATGTCGGCGATGCCGTGCCGCCGCCGGTGGTGGTTGCGGCCACCGGCGTCCGCGCCCTGGCCCTGCCTGTGCCGCGGCCCGCGCCGGCAGCGGCCGCACCACCCCGCTTTTTTCTCGCCCGCGCCCCGCCCGCACCGGCTCTGCACTGATC
>Ga0265293_10009393_pt1 | contig 14083 bp, 11 predicted proteins | sample Munlanlewell138R_FD_192505 | JGI IMG/M metagenome (GOLD analysis project Ga0265293, IMG submission 192505) | Leachate microbial communities from a municipal landfill in Southern Ontario, Canada - Leachate well 138R | ecosystem: Engineered > Solid waste > Landfill > Unclassified | place: Canada...
CATCCTCCTGCTATCTTGGAGAAGTAGTAGGAGAGTAGTAGGTATCTTGTTGTAGTCTTAAAGGCGTTATAATAGGTATTTGATAACTATTAAGATAGTTATAAGAATAATATAATATAATTGATGAGGTTTGGCAAATAATGTTTTTAAGGGATATAAAAATATATTAGCAGATCGAGTTGATAATACATAACATATGTATAAAATAAAGATAAAATGTAGAAATAAAAATGCAGTAATTATTATATAAGTAGGTAATTAACTGAAAAACAGTATGTTAAGAAATATAAGACAGATTGGCACAATAGATGCAATTTGTATAGTTATAAAAATATTAAGAAAGGAGGCACAGAATGACAAAATTTCGAAAATCTAATTCAGGTTACAGTCAATACAACACAGGCTCAGGCTGGAAATACACTCATCGTGAAGTAGCAGAAAAAAAGCTTGGCGGTCCAATTTACAACGGTTACCATGTCCATCATATCAACGGCAACAAAACAGACAATAGACCATCAAATTTAACAGTCGTAAGCCCATCTGAACATCGCAAGCTTCATAAATAATTTTTAAACTTATTGCCTCCTGTTATATGCTCTTAAACTTAAAGTAACGGGAGGCATACAAACCCACTTGACAACCTAAACAAAAGTTCGATTATTACAAGCATAACATTTAAAACACAATCAACAGAAGAGTTAAAATTTAGATAGAATTAGAAAGTTATTGAATAAAAAAAAACAAAAAGAAAAAAGGAGAAAAATAATGAAAATGAAAGTGATTCGCTATGAAAATCCGGTTAAAAAGTTATCACATAATCCACATAATTACAACAGAAATAATAAGGGTAGAACTATAAATGTAAGCACGGAATTTCAAACAACACCTCCAAGTTTCAGAGTAGATGTCTCATATGATAAAAGAATGGTTTTAGATACATTTCGTCTTTTTAAAAGAAGGTTTTAATTAAAAACTGCCTTCTACTATCAGTAAAAAACTGTAAATTAGTAGAAGGCATACAATTTTTTATGTAAATAAAGAGTGTTATAGTATATTCCAAGTATAAATTTATCAAATAGTAAAGTGAAGGTTCCATTGGTAATTATCTAATACTATTTTACTACACAAATATTAAAAATTTATAAACAAAATAGCATGTGCAATTATCCTAAAAAAGTTGTTTATATACCACGATAAAGATATATTAAGCTTTTATGATAACCAAGAACATATCACTATTTAGTAAGCAAGTACAGCTTTTGAGATAGATATTTAAAATACTGCATATAAAAATATTGAAAGTATAAAGAGAGGAGCTATTATATGAGACCATACAAAAAAATCAATTTATTATACAGCGTTTATAATGCGAAATCAGGCAAACAAAACACTTGTCGTACATCTAAAAATAAAGATCGTGAGAAAGATTTAGAATTGTTTGATACACGTGTTAAAATACTACCATCGTACGGGAAGCTTAAGGTTCGTTTTATTACATAGTAATCATTTGTCGTTCTGTCATCAATCAATTATATGTTATTGACTTCAGACAAATGATGACACTATGTATACAATTTGTTTATTAAGGAATCTTTTATAATATATCTTTTTTAAGTTCTTCCTTTAGTTTGTCAAAGTACACAACACGGTATTCCTTATCTTTCTTTTTAAATTCTTCAATTTTTTGAAACCACTCGTTATGATTATCGATAGATTGATCGATTATGTCACTTTCAAAAATAGGGAAGACTATCTTACTTATTGTTTTGGGTCCCAGTATCTTGTCTTGGTTTTTTGAACGAGCATCTAAATCTTTAGTTTTTGCAGCTGAATGATGTTGCTTCACTTCATAATTTATAAAATTTCCATCATTAAGCATAATCAAAACATCAAACTCAATTGATGTAAGTTGAGTACTTTCAGAAAGGCTTACATTTGAGTAAATACCCTTTACTCTATCATATAGCTCGCTATCATTTTTTACTATTTCTGAAATTGTATAGCTAACAATATTTTCAAACAAAAATGATAATCTTGAGTTCTCTTTTAAATGCAAAGCCTCAATAGATGTTTCATTTATTGCGTTATGTTCGCAATAGTCACTAATTGCATTGTAATAGTACTTTTGAGGCGGGTTTGGACTAATAAGTTCTTTATTTACATATAAGCTTAGTAGGTTAATTTCTTCTAATAAACTTAATTTAAATTTATTAAGAAATTTTGTAATAGCATTTTTTGCTTTTTTATTATTGTCATATTCAATTCCAGAATAATTAATAAGCTTATCTTTCCCATTTTTTGCGATATTTTTAAATGCATTATCAAATTCCTCATTACTAAAAAATGAGAGTAAATCATATTTATTCTTATAATTTAAACCTGCGTGTTCAAAAGAATCGATTAAAAAGCTTGTAACTTTTTTATAAGAACGGTCTTTAGTATCTTTTTTTAAAGCTGATCTAAATAGTTTAACAACAATTCTTTTAACAGTTTTTTTAAAGTTAAACTTAATTCTTTTTTTAGGTATTTCGTTTTCAATAATCCATTTCGTTACAATCTCATTACTGGAATTAAAAATCTTTCTAAAACTAAATTGATTAATTTCATTACTAAGGAGTTTAAGCCTCTTGTCTTTAAGAATTGTGTTTTTATCTGAAAATTTTTCCAAACATATTGTATAAGTGTCTTTTAAGGATGAATTAGTTATGCCTATTCTGTCTTCAAGGTTATTTGCTGCAAAATCTAAATGGACTTTTTTGTACTTATACTCAGGAATAATTTGTGGTGCATAATATATTATTGACTGTGAATCATAATCACAATAACAAATAAAAACCTCCTGCTCAAACCTTTTTATAATTTCTAAACTCATTAGTGCAAGTATTGATGAGGTTATTGCCTTTCCGCCAGTTATGTTGATGTAAATGGTATCATTGTTTTTTAGGGAGATCTTTTTTAAAGAAACAATGATTGTATTTAGTAAATCTTCTGGTTTATCATTGTCATTATTAATACTTTCTGATATGCTGCTTTCATCTAATTTGTAATGTTGTTTATATAAATCTATAACCCTTTGAGCCTTTTCATTTAATGCCTTTTCTTCTGAATACTTTTTAGTATCTACTAATAATATTTTTGTGGGCTTTAAAGTACCAATAATTTTCGCCATTACTAAAGAATCGCGCATTAAGGGGCTAATAAGTACAATGTTTTTCATAATTATATCCTTTATATTTTCTTATTCATTATTAAACTTTCATGATTTATATTGGAGAATAATTAGTAACTTCTTCTATTAGAATATTACAATAATCAATGGGCCAATTGACATATGTATCTTTGTGGATTATTTGTATTTCATCAATTATTGTTTTAATAGTCTTGCTATTTAAGTGTAAATCTTGCTGTTTTAATCCATTATCGAATTCAAGGGCTTTGTTTATGGCTTTCTTAGGGATTGATTCTCCTTGGTGAATAAAATAGTTCCTATTCTGCCTCAACCCTGATATTCTATCTATCAGATTCTTTAGTATATCATATTTATGATTATGCTTTTTATCTGTGCCTTGATTAATAATTTCTGCAATAACTTTCCAATTTAGTATATAGAGATCTGAATTAGAAGAAAATTTGCTTGATTCATAAGAAAGGTCGTTAATACGCATTTTAAAATCAAGTTTACTAATATCGATGAATATACGATCATTGTTCTCCACTATCGAGTCTTTGAAATAGTACTGAAAATAATCTTTTACAAATAATTCAATTGTAGAAATAAAAACTGTGGACATACCCCAGTAGTTTTTTGATCTTTCTTCTTGCATTGCTCGTATTAAATAACAGCCAACAACATTTTTCTTTAACATTATTTTCATCTTTAACAGAAGCTTGCTTAATTTTGGTTGATTTATAGATAATTTAAGAATATCATCTATTTGCTTTATTGTCTCGTTATTTTCGTCGTATAGCCATAATTTTGCTATAAGAATAAGTTGATATAAGTATTTATTGCTAACATTTATTTTCATAGACAATGCAATTTTTTGAGCTTCAGAGAAATTATAGTTTTTTAAGTTTTGTAGCAGTGCGAATTTTAACGAGTATCTTTTTTGGAATTTATGATAATCGCTTGGTACAACATCTCGTTCTTTGGTTTCTAAAAAGTTAGTTTTGTCGGGAAAATAGGCATTTAGGCTTAAGTCAAGAATTTGTGAGATTATGGGTATCCCTCCATCATTGAAAACATTTACTGAGGAAATACTTGGGTATTGGTTGTTTATGTCAGATACAATTTTATCAATAGTGGGGAAAGTGAAGGTGTAGCTATTAATATCGTAAGGTGCTTCCATATCATCACATATGTTTATTATTCTCAGATTAGCAGTCAAATCGTAATAAGTGCATAGTTCAGTCCAAAAATATTTAATAATTTCTGAGAAATAATAGGGTTCTTGTTCTATATATCTATTCATTGGGTATTTTTGTCTATCTGTAGTTAATAAATATAGCACTTGTTGTGTTTTATTATTTTTCATATAATTAAGTGTTTTTTCAAGAAGTGGAAAGCATACAGTTGGGTTTTCACTGATGTTCTGCTCTGTCAGATTTTCCTTTCCTTCATTTCCTGTTGCCTCTTTCCATTTTATTCTGTTGCAAGCAACTGTTTTCCTTAGTTCATTTTGTACAGCCAAAAATCTTTTTTTGTCAAAAGAACTATATTTTCCCTCTTTCGTATTTGTGTACAGCTGAACGTCTCTTTGTCCTATGGTATGTATCGTAAGAATCATATTATTCCTAACTTTCACTTGTATAGTCGATTTCAAAAGTCTTACGTTTCGAAATTAAATTTTTTGATTTATTTATTGTCTTTCTAAATTCCTCAATATCATGTTTATTAAAATCATTACCAGAAAGGATATTGCTTTCATCTACAATACATTTTATAGCACCTATACCATAGTTTTTCCCGTAGCCTATTTGGTGGCATAACGGCTTTTGCCCAGTTGAATTGTAATTTAACAGTTGATGAATATCTTTTGTATCTAACTCAATAGATGCAATTAATAGACCTAACTCTATTTCATTTAAACTATTAAAGTTTACTTTAAACTTAAAGTCAGCTTTTTCATCTTTTGCACCTTCTATAACATCTTTTAAAACTACGGAATAATCTTTTTTTTCTTTGTTTTGGAGTTTTGCTTTTATTTTTTTCTTATAGAATTTTCTTCCTTTTAGTCTAATATTTTGTAGATTATCTTGACTTTTACCAAAGGTTATTATTTGATCGGAGTTGTTTTGAATTAAATAGGATTTGCAAGTTCCTGGTTTGGGGGTTCCTGGTCTATCTAATGTATAATCATTTAATTCAAATTCTCTTGTAGGAGTCGCAAAATTTATGTGTATTTTTCCAGATTTGGAATATATTTTTTCATTATGATCATTAGAATACCCAAACATATCATCTATAATACTAAGTTCATTTTCAGCTGCAATATCCTCTGGGAAGTCTTTAGCACTTAATTCTTTTTCATAAATCCATGGATAACACGATGTGCTACCAAATGATAAAACCTTGTTGTTTTTTGTATCATTATTGGTGTCAATAAAATATTCGAAGAATACTAAATCTCCATCAGATATTTTTTTGCCACATTCTATTGCATCCTTCACTTTCTTAATATTGTCGTCAGTAGTGATGCTGGAAGCATTGTCGAGAAGATAGTGTTCTTTTAAAGACTTAAAAGTTTTTTTATGTTTATTCAATACTTCGCTGTCTATTTCATATTCTTGACTTTCAACGATACATTCTTTTTTGATAAATAGACATTTATTTTCTTTTATATCTTTGTAAGGGTATTTATACTTTGTACTTGCATTATCAAAAGCTTCAAAGTCAGCAGCTCCACAGTGTTCGTGATTTTCAGAATTAAAAGAATAGTGATTGTCTTTCATATAATAATCTTTTGGTTTGTTTTTATCAAAATTTTGCAGATTGTCAAATATAAAGACAGTATCTGTATCAAAATCAGTAATTTTTTCAATGTAATGTCTTTTTGAATTTGAATTGTCAGGTTCACTTATATCATTCGTGATTTCATTATAAATTCCTACAGCATACTTTGTGTTTTTCTGTGCATTTTTAGTTACATCATTTTCATAAACAAAATCCCTTTTATTAATTTGTTTCATCTTGCTATGTATTGCTGCAGATAATGTGCTTTTAAAACAGGACTTTAATGTATACGGGCTTATAAGAATTTTGTTTTGAACTTTTAATGGCTTTATTGTTGTAATATCATTCTCACCTTTTTCTTGTTCGTTACCAACAAATAATTGATTTAATATATATAAAGAGCAGTTTAAGTAACCTGAATATAATTTGTGTGATTCTCCATAAAAAAGTTTATTAAAGGCTGTTTCAATGTAATTGTACTGAGGGGACAGTATACATACTTTTTCAAAATCATAAGACAATTCTATAGTTTTATTTTCTGGTGTGCTTTTTTGATTAGCTTTATTCATGGTATAACCTCCATATATTTTTATCTTTATCTTCAACTACTTTTATATCAGAAGTTCCAAGGTTTTCTAAAATATGTAATTTGCTTGCAAAACGATAGTCTTTGTCACTCTTTTTTAGATTTTTTAGTTTTAAAATATTGTCTTGTTTTGGCTGAATAATACATTCATAGTAAATATACTCACATGAGTCATCTTGTTGAATGAAGTGCAATTGTGTATCTTCGTTAAAGTATATAAGAATGCGGCAATCTTGATAAGTATTATGATCTTTTATTTCTTTGTGCAAGAAAATTCCTGTTTTCTTTGGAATAGTATTGTTGTCATCACACTCTAATATTTCTTGATTGAGTATGTATGACCATTTACGTTCACCAATGACCCAAAGGTTTTTGTAATTGCCAATTATGTTCTTTATTTCTTCAAATGTTAATGTATTATTATTCATTTTACTATACCTCCTCTATCTCTATCTTAGGGTAACAGCTGTTGGCTCCAATAGAAATCAATCGATTTTTTAACCCTATGTTTAGTAATTCAAATAAGCGGTCGACTTTTTCTTTGTTGTTTTCGTAAAAAGCTGTTGGTACAAGAATATGTCCTTTGGCTTTATTATAAAAGAGTCTTTCTTCATTAAATTTGGCTGAACCCAATACAGCTCGGGTAAACTCATCTTCAGCGTGTCTTTCAATATTAATTAAATGGTTTTCATTAACATGTTCAAAAAAGAGGTCTGGAAAATATATGTATCCTTGGTTGTCGGAATCTTCTTGTCCAAATAAATCTTTGAGCAATTCTTTTCCGTCATATTTCTCAACAAACATTGAGAAAGCTCCTTTTAATGAAGAGCCAGGAATAAACAATCTCTTACCTGTATTAATAAAAATAGCATCTGAACCATTGTTTACTAAGCTATTGTGAGACGCTCCACCTTTTATTAATAATGCATTTGTTCCGTATCCATCAGTTTCGTCTTCTGAACTTACAGTAATTAAGTATTTTTTGTATATAGATTTGTCGCTTTGATTACCTCTGTAATTTTTAAAGCTATAATCATTTTTTAAATAGGAAGCAAAAGAATCTTGATTTATCTCAGCATAATTAACCTCAACGATTTTCACCTTACCGTTACCTGAGCTATTATGAGCTCCTAAAAAAAATCCTTCTGCCATCCATACATCCAATACATTTTGAATATAACTATCTATAGTGTCAAAACTATCAGCTTCATTATTGATTTTAGGTAATTTCATAGATAGATTATCAACTTCAATTTCAATATTAAAAAAAGCATCTTCAGGTTCAATTTCCCAATAAGAAAACAAAGATCCATCCTCTGCTGTTTTTAACTCACGATTTATTTTTACTCTATCTCTAATTTTCAGAGTTACATTGTTTGAAAACGTAGAGGATCTAAAGACGATTGGAGATGCGTTATCCTTGTCCAATAGTTCTAACGTGTCGTTTTCAATAAAATGTCTCAGTGTGTAGAAAAAAACTCCTGCTATTGATGTACCAGGAATTAATATTTTCCCATCACCTGTTTTCATAACATTCATTGCTCCGATAGGTGTTTGTTCTGCACAGCCAATATGCAGTGCTGTTTCCAGCTTACATTTCAATTGATATATTTTTTTGTATATAGTGTTATTCATTTTCGCTCCTTAAAATTAAAAAAGCCATCTTAATTATTTCATAGTCTTTGTTTTCTACTTTATCCCAGAAATGTTTTTTAAAGTTTATCCAATCGTTTTTACTATTTGTGTTTTTTGAAATATTGTGATTTATCAGATATTCAATCTTGTTTTTATCTTCACCCGCTTCAAGCATTGTTATAATTTTATTTATAAAGGTCTTTCCAAAACCGTGTTCACTATTTTTGCCTTCTGCTTTTAATAATTTTTCTGCTTCTACAAATAATTCTTCTGCTTTTTTTAAATTTCTCTTTTGATAGTGAGGCAGTAAAGATGTTTCTTTTTTAAAATGATAATTATCCTTAGATTTTCTGTCTGGCTTTTGATATTCATGTATAGGCAAGTTAAAGATTATTCTGCCAAAACCTTCAGATTTCTTAAAACCCAACCCTTTGTTTTGCAGTTCTTCCAAAGTATTATTAATATCATTAAAGCTTTTTCCTTCTTTGAATTCATATAAGAAGCAAGATCCTTTTTCAATAGAGATGTCGGTAAATCTTCTCATCCCTGCCAAGCCGGTAAATGATTGATTGATGCTTGTTGATGAAATATCGTTTTTTAATAATAAATAGTCCTGCAAACCCAAATCCTCGGGATATATTTTTAATTTTGGCATTAAGTGTTCATCGTATAGTATAATATCTGATTCAAGGGTTAATGTGATATATTTTTTATGATAAGAAAATTCTGATATCTTGTGTTTAGGTTTACCTATTGTAGTCTTTATCACACTGACAGGTTTTGCTCCTTTACCAAGATGAAAAAACCTTTCGCCAGTTAAAAAAGCCTTAAATACTTCAGCAAATCTTTTCATGTCTTCATTGTTATTAAACCAAATTTCGCCTACAAATTTGTTTCCGCTTAGTAATGCTTCTTGTGTAAAAACGCCGTCATCTTGCGTTTTTTGCGAACTCTCTTCAATTCTATTTCTCATAAGTAGATTAGTTTTTGGTTTATAGAATTTGGCATTTTCATAATTATTAAGTGAACCTTTAAAAATTATATACTCATTTGAAATACTCTTATCTGACGCCCCATCAGAGTCTTTTTTACTGTCAGTAATAAGTAAGTCTTGATTAACAAAATTATCAAAACTTCTCTTGCAGCCTTCCTTTGGGTCAATATCTATTGCCCAGTGTGGTATATCTTCTGAAATTCTTTCTTGTTTAAAGCTCATGTATTTATTCACTGGTTTGATTTTTCTTAAAGACAGAGGTGCAGGAATAACACGTAAATCTTCAATTTCTTCAGAATTTATAGGGTAAAAGTTAGTTAATTTAAATTTACCATCATCAAGAAAACTCATATCACCACTGCTTTGTGCTTTCATTAATACATTTCTAAACATTCCTAAAATTGTAGTCGCATTAATGTGATATAATGTTTGTATATGGTTTCCTTTGTAACCTCCCCCTCCAATACATACATCATCTTTTAGTTCTAATAGAATTCTCATAGGATTTGATGGATTATGTTTGATTGGGTTATGTGGTTCAAAATCATTTATTGAGCACTTTACTTTTCCAAAACCTCTTCTTCGAGATCCACCAATCCACTTTAAGTTTTGGATTCCCAGTTCTAAGAAAGTCTTTATATCTGTTTCTTTATCGGTATTTTTGATATCAAAGAATAAGTCAACATTAAAAATACAACCTTTAGAACCAAATTCTATATCTCTTAATGAACCAGATTCTCCTTTCCCTGTGTTTTCATCAATTTTTGTAAAAGTATGTATAATAAAAGGGTTATCGCTGCTATTTTCATCATATTTTATCAATAAGTCGAGCGACGATAAGTTTCTAAATGAAAAAATTTCTTCATATATTTCATTGTAAAAAGCATTCACTTTTTTTACTTCAGCACAAGATTGTTTAAGTAAACCTTTCAAAGTTTCTGATGGTATAAACGGCATTCCTTGCAAATCTTTTACTTGTCCATCATCATATAGTCCGATACAGTCAAGTCCTGTCCCAAGATGAAAATCTTCTAAAGTTTCGATAGAGAATGCTATCCTTAGAGTTTTCATTGCTTCCTCCTTTTATGCAAGTCCATAAGTTCAATAATATCAAGACTATTATTGATTTTAAAACTTAAATGTTCATTGCCTAATTCTTCATAATTAATGTTAATATGCTGATCTTTATCTAAACATAATAGTTTACCGTAAAGCTTTACATGTCTCTCACCTTTTTTAAGAAGATTTCTTACTCTTTTGTATTTGTTTCTGCCAGCGGCATCTCCATCTTCGCTTTGAATACTTTTGTAAAGCTCTTTGGATTTTTCCCAGATTTCATTTGCTTTATCAATGAAATATGGTTTTTGGGTCAGAATTTCTGAATTCTCCCCATATTGTAAATAATAATTTGATTTTCGTATAGTATCAATGTCTGTAATACCTGATGTAAAGTGGATATGCCAATCTATTGCATTCTCATATTCAATAAGTTTAGTATCATTATTCCATTTTCTGCTTTTAATTTTGGCAGAATCAAGCAGTGAATTTGCTAAATCATTACCATGTGAGAATGGGTAACTATGTTTGATTATTGCAATACCTGCGGATACAGTGAGTTTCTTATCAAGATTTTGGCAAATGCTAATTGTCAAAGGTATAGCCAATTCTGGAACAGTTACCATCAACAAATCATCACCTCCTAACATTAAGATATTGAAAGGTAAGTAGTCAGGGTATTCATTAAAATCGGTAGTACTAATTGAATTTTTGATTGCTGATCTCATTTTATTTCTTTGATCAAACCAGAATTTTTCAAATTCTACCATTGCATCAAAAGTGTTACTTTTTTTAAAATTATTTAGAAAGATATTAAATTGTTCACCCATTGCATTTCCATCTATAGAAATTATTGCAATTTTATTATTTCCTGGTATAAGTGAGGCATCTGCAAGAAAAAATCTATCGTCAATACCACTGCTACTTATATCTTTAGGTTTTTTGCCTAAATTATCGGGGAAGTTTTTCCCTAATTTTTCTTGAATCTCTTTTAATAATTGACATAAATGGTCATTAGTTTTAAATTCAGCAAAGCTTTTTCCTTGTTTTTTGATTAGTTTTGTTATATAACTATCTTTCTTGTGTTCTTTTTTCGAGCTATCTATTTCTGGGTTTTCACCATCTTCACCTGAAAGCCTGAAAAATGGATTATCAATGTGATAATAATTATTGCTATTAAGTGATTGAATATCGTTGATCTCTATCCCTTTCTTTAAAAACTCGTCATAACTCATGCTTTTAATATCATCATTATACTGCTTGATATAGAAGCTTAGTTTTACATTAGGTATAAATTCTTTGGCTTTTTGGATAACATCTTTAATAAAAGAATTTAAATCGTTTTCGTCATTTAAAAAAGTTTCAAAATGCCCCCCTGCAGAGCATATTACTCCTTTTTTAAAATTATCCAGAATATTGTCATTCTTCCAGTTGGGTAACTCTTTTAAAACACAAATATGATCTTCCCATGGTTTAAATTGTTTGTAATTGTCTCTAATGTTGGGTAGTTCATGCACGAAATATTGACCCAATAAAGAATTTGCACCTAACATTGTTTTCAATCTAGGAACTTTAAAAATAAATGATTGTACTTTTTGAGCCTTAATCTTCAAATAATACATTTAAATTCCCCCTTTCACTTTATTTAGCTAAACAAGTTTAACTAACTCATAATATGATTTTGATAAGTTTTGAATAACTTGTCAAGAAAATTATTGACAATAATTAAAATATTTTTATTGTTTGATTAAGGGGGAATTATGGAATCAAATACTCTTATTACATGGATTGGCTTTAATGATTTAGAAAACAAAATCGATTTAAATAAAAAAAAGAAACCGCCAATTGAAACAATATTAACTCATGATAGATTTAAAATAAATCAAGTAGTTGTTATTTTCGACGAGCAGCGGTTTAAAGAAGAATGGTATTACCAAAATATAGAAGCATTTATAGACGATTTAAAAAAAGTGTTCCCTTATAAAAGAATTATTTTAAAAAGAATTGATGAGATTCGTGCATCGGATTCAGAAGTGGTTTTTGAAGAGTCACACAAAATTCTTCGCCAGCTGAAATCTGAAAAACAAATAGATAATTGTAATTTGTTTTTCAATACTGGCTCTGGAACTAATGCCATGCTTATTTCGTGGCTATATATCAAACTTTTTACTGAATTTGATGGCCTTTTGGTTCAATCATATTATAATAAAAAAAAAGAACTATCTATTTCTGAACCTTTAAATTTACCAGAAAAAAGCATATTAAATGGCAAAACTGATATTGAAAATAGAAGAATAAAAGAAAAACAGTCAAGAAAAGATTTACATATCGACATAGTTGGTGAAGATCCAAATTTCTTAAGAGTGGTAGATCAAGCACAGATCTTATCAAAATATGAATCATTAAACGTTTTGATAGTTGGTGAAAGCGGTACTGGTAAAGAAGAAATAGCAAAAATTGTATACGGAGGCTCAAAAAATAAAACAAGAAAAATGCAGGCTGTAAATATTGCCGCTATACCAGAGACAACGATAGAAGCACAACTTTTTGGGTATAAAAAAGGCTCTTTTACAGGTGCAGATAAAGATTACGAAGGCATTATAATGTCTGCAAACAAAAGTGTATTGTTTCTCGATGAGATTGGTGATTTACCTTTATCTTCACAACCAAAACTGCTGAGAGTTATTCAAGAAAAGAAAATAAGACAGATAGGTGGTGAGGACAAAGATGTGGATGTTCGCTTTATTTCAGCAACCAATTGTCCTGAAAAATTGAGAGAAGATCTGTTTTACAGATTGGCTGAAGCAGTAATAGAAATTCCACCCCTTAGGGATCGAAAGAAAGATATCCCTATTTTGACCAATCATTTTTTAAATAAATTCAATGATGTTTTTCTAAAAGAAAACCCTTCATATATCCCTAAAACACTGCATCCGGAGCTTTCTGAACAGTTAATGGAGTACACATGGGAAGGCAACGTACGTGAACTAATGACTGTGTTAAAAAGTGCATGTGTTTTTACCGACAAAAGGGAAATAGCCATAAATGATATAAAGAAATACATATATAGGAATTACAAACGACATGACTTAAGTACACTATATATCCCATTTAATACTGATATTGATATTGCATTTGTAAACAGCTCAAAGCCTATTGCATTAAAAGATGAGGTAGAGAAATTTAAATCATCTTTAATTAACTCAGCAAAACAGTTAAAGGGTAAACAAAAAGATGCTGCAACATTTCTTGGTATATCTGAACAAAGTTTAAGTAATTATTTGACTAAAGATATAAGTAACAACAAAAAGTAGAATATTTTTCAATGTTTATATTAATTTTCTGTGCTGACCGTGTATTAATAAAAAAGTATTAGTGTACCTTTTAGGTGTTTCATTTTTTTAGATTTACATTTGCTTGATTTTGAGTATTGTCTTTTGCAGTTTGTTTTAAATGAGTTTCATATTGCTTTAATTGATTTGAACAGCTTATTATGCATTTTGATGGCAGCATCGAGTTTTTGACCCAAACGAGTTTGATAATAAATACAATATTTTAATTTTATGAGAAATGATGCAAATGCATGATATACAGGTCTATGTGATGCAAAAGAGAAATGCAAGTGAAGACTATAGACAATAATGCTATTCTGGGAGATGCATTTAGTAACCCTGAATGGAGTGGTTTATAAGAGATAAACTGGACAAATGTGTTTTAGTAAATAGTCAGCTAAATAAAAAAAGAATTAACACTCGAAGATTTTGTTTGACAAAAAAAGTAATTTATATTATAAAAGCTATAAAATAATATACGGAGGTAATGATTTTGAAAAACAAGGATTTGGTACAAAAAATTCTTC
>Ga0265293_10009395_pt1 | contig 14083 bp, 12 predicted proteins | sample Munlanlewell138R_FD_192505 | JGI IMG/M metagenome (GOLD analysis project Ga0265293, IMG submission 192505) | Leachate microbial communities from a municipal landfill in Southern Ontario, Canada - Leachate well 138R | ecosystem: Engineered > Solid waste > Landfill > Unclassified | place: Canada...
TTTTTAAAAAACAAGCTTTGCGCAACCTTGTTATCCTCTGTTTTGAGAGAGATAGAAAAGTCATGCCAGCCATCCTGAGTTTTAAGATATTTTTTTAATGATGGAATATTTCCATAGGCTATTGCCATAAATTTAAGAGCTGTTTTGGTTATAGCATTTGCCATTCCTCTTGGTTTTTCATAAACAGCATTCATAATGTTACTCCTAAATTTTTATTTTTTTATTTAAATAAATATCTTTGCATTCCTGTATTTTTTCTTTACTTTGCCATTGGGTAAAGTCTTTAATTTCTGGGTCTGTTTCCTTCCCTATGGAAAAGTTTTTTGGATACCATGTTGGATTATACGGTAATAGCTGTGACTCTTTAATACCCAGGGAAATTAAAAAATCAGCAGTTGCGTTTAAGTTTTCTTTTGTGTCTGATATTCCAGGTATCAGAGGTGTTCTTGCTAATAAAATAAGATTTGAATCGTTGGAGACTGTTGCAAGCTTTTTAAAATTGTTTAGGATGCTTTTATTATCCTGCCCACAATATTTTTTGTGAAGGGCTGTATCAAAAATTTTAATGTCAAAATAAATAGTATCTATGTAGGGAAGCATATATTTTTCAAATTTGGTATAGTTGAAACATCCACATGTTTCAACCAGGGTATTAATATTATTTTCCTTGCATCTTTTAAGTAATTCTCCGGCAAATTCAGGGTAGAGTGCAGCTTCTCCTCCTGAAAGAGTAACTCCACCATTGGATACATCATAAAATATTTTGTCTGATAATATTTTATGCATTAAATCATCAATGTCCCATTTTTCTCCAGCTGTTTTTAAAGCTTTTGATGGGCAAACGCTTACACATTCAAAACATCTGGTGCATTTTTCCCTATCAATAAAATATTTATTGGAAAAGTCAATGGCTCCATGTTTACAACTAACAATGCAGGAACCGCATTTTATGCAGTCTTCTTTTGAGTAGTATAATTCAGCTTCCTGTTTTTTGCTTTCAGGATTATGACACCAGACACAGGATAAGGGGCATCCTTTAAAAAAAACCACAGTTCGTATTCCCGGACCATCATCCAGGGAATTGCATTTTATATCTAAAATTAAAGGCTTTTGCACAGTGCATTTCCAGAGTTTATTAGTTAAAGTGCCAATAGTATAGGTAATGTTAATATTTTATTCAGCAAAGTCAAGTAGGGATTAATTTCCCATTTAAAAATATCCACATATTATTATCTCTAATAAAATTGAGAATGACGAATTATTCACTAAAAATTAATTATTTATTGACTTTCATTTGCCATTTTATTATTTTAAATGCGAATGGTTCGCATTTATGGAGAAATACAATGACATTAAATCTTACCATGCACAGAGAGGAAGTTTTAAACATCATCATAAAATCTCCTGTGCCTGTTAGTGCTGCAACCATTCATGAAAGGGTTAAAGATAGAATAAACCTTGCCACAGTTTACAGGGCTTTGAAGTTTCTTGAAAAGCATAACATGGCTGATGGATTTACAATCCTGTGCAAGTCTCAGGGAACAGTACGGTTTTATACCAAAAAAAGCAGGCATCATGATCATTATTTTCATTGTGAGGAATGTCACAGGTTTTTTCTTTTTGGTGCATGCAAGCTTAGTGAGTCTATAAAAAATTTTGAAAGGAATACTGACAATACAGTCCATGAGCATACCCTTTATTTAACAGGGATATGTAAAGATTGTAAATCTGAATAGTATAAAGAATTAATCAAGAGGGTTGGTAAATGGAAAAGTCAGGATTAGTGTTAATTTTAATAACAGCGGTTTTTTTAATACTGCTTGCAGGCTGTACAAGGCAAGCGCCTGATCCCAGGCCTCTGGTAATTACTACACTTTTTCCACAGTATGATTTTGTTAAGCAGATTGCAGGAGAAAAAATAAACCTTAAGCTTTTACTTAATCCTGGAGTAGAGGCTCACGCGTTTGAGCCCACACCTCGTGATATAGTTGAAATTTCCAAAGCCTCCCTTTTTATATATACAGGCGAATTTATGGAACCCTGGGCAGGCAAAATTCTAGAAGGGATAAAAAATGACAGGCTCATAGTAGTTGATGCTGGTAAAAATATAATTCTTCTTGGCGCAGATGATCACGAACATAATTCTGGTATGGATGCTAATGGTTCTCATAAAAATAAAAATTTTAATAATGCCACTAAAGATCCCCATATATGGACAGATCCTTTAAATGTTCTTAAAATGATCGATAATATACTTGAAGGCCTTGTTAAAGCTGATCCGGAGAACAGCACCTATTATATTGAAAATGCAGAAAAGTATAAAAATGAAATTATAAAACTCCACAGGGATTTTGTTAGCACATTTAAAAAAACAGAACATAAAAAAATTCTTTATGCTGGCCATTTTGCTTTTGGATATTTTTCTCATCGTTATGGTCTTGAACATGAGTCTCCATATAAAGGATTTTCTCCAAATGCTGAACCAAATCCCAGAGAAATTGTTACTTTAATAAAAACTATTGAGGCTAATAATATAAAGGTTATATATTATGAGGAGCTTGTTGACCCCAGGGTAGCGCGGGTCATTGCAGAGCATACTGGAGCTGAGATGCTGCTTCTTCATGGAGTACACAATATTTCAAAAGATGAATTTCAGGAAGGGGCTAGCTATATTTCTATTATGAAAAAAAACCTTGAGGCTTTGAAATATGGAATGGGCTATTCTGAATGAGATCAGTTCTTGAAATAAAAAATGTATATGTTAAATACGGTAATGAAGCAGTTCTTCAAAATGTAAGTTTTACTGTTGAACATGGAGATTATATTGGGGTTGTGGGGCCTAATGGTTCTGGGAAAACAACCATGATGAAGGCCCTTCTTGGTCTTGTGCCAGTTTCAGGTGGAGCTGTAATCTTCCCTGATAAAAATTTAAAAAAAGAGAATATTGGTTATGTTCAGCAGAAGCAGGGCGGTACTGACACAAACTTTCCAGCAACTGTAAGGGAGATAGTTTCAACAGGTTTAATAGTTCATAAAAAAGGGATTAAATATCTCACATCTCAGGACAAGGAGAGGGTTGATGAAATTCTTGGCACCCTTCAGATTAAAGATCTGCAAAATAAAAAAGTAGGTCATCTTTCAGGGGGGCAGTATCAAAGAATGCTTCTTGCCAGAGCTCTTGTAAACAGGCCAGGGATGCTTATACTTGATGAGCCTGCCAGTGCACTTGATCCTAAGATAAGAGATGACCTTTTTCTTATTCTTTCTGAGCTTAACAAAAATCAGGGCATAACAATACTTTTTGTTTCTCATGATATAGGCTCTATAGGAAAATATACTAACAAGATGCTTTACCTGGACAGGAAGGTTGTATTCTTTGGTGATTACGAGCAGTTTTGCCAGTCAAAGGATATGACTGAATATTTTGGATATGAAGCACAGCATAACTTCTGCTGGAGGCATAATCATGAATAATATAATGATGCTTTTGGCTGAAGCTGTCAGATACGATTTTATTACCAGGGCGCTTGTTGTTGGTTCCTTTATTGCTGTGTCCTGTTCGTTCCTGGGAATTTTTTTGGTATTAAAAAGGCTTTCACTAATTGGAGATGGGCTTGCACATGTCTCTTTTGGAGCTGTGGCAATTTCTATGGTATTGGGTGCATCTCCTTTATTTTTCACAATACCGCTTGTTGTAATTGCATCTTTCCTTATATTGCGATTAAAAGAAAAGGCCGGGATAGATGGCGATGCAGCAATAGGACTGGTATCTGCCACTGCTGTGGCTATTGGGGTTTTTCTTGCAAGCAAAGGCCAGGGGTTCAACATTGATCTTTTCAGCTATCTTTTTGGGAACATTCTTGTAATCAATAACAGCGATCTTTATATATCTATAATTTTATCAGTTTTTGTGACAGGTTCGGTTTTGTTTTTTTATCATGATATTTTTGCTGTAACCTTTGACGAGGATTTTGCAGGTATAGCAGGGATAAAAAGTAAAACAATTAATAATCTGGTTGTATTGCTTACAGCTGTTACAATAGCAGTGGGAATAAGAATTGTAGGTGCAATGCTTATTTCAAGCATGATAATATTTCCTGTTGTAACTGCTTTGCAGTTTGAAAAGGGTTTTAAACAAACTATAGTGATAGCTGCAGCTGTTTCAGTAATATGTGTTATAACAGGTATTTTACTTTCATTTATAATCAATGCTCCTTCAGGTGCAACTATTGTTATAATGAACTCCATAATGTTTATTTTTATATTCGTCACAACAAAAATAAAGGGCTAATAGCACTTCGCCGTGCAGCATAAAAATTATGGGGCAATTGATGGAAATTAATTGACCCATAATTTTTAAATTCTTTCTTTTTTTATTTTATTATTGACTGAATTTAAAAAATTTACACACGTTTTATATGCTATGATTAGCTGGGTAATGTTTTTTAAAATTGCCTGGAAATGGAATCGGGCAGGAGTAGATAATGCACAGAAAACTCTATTATTCTCAGATGTTCATACCTATTTATCTTTTTGTTATATTTGCGATTTTTAATCTTTTTAATACAAATATTACAACAGATCAGCCTAAGGCTTTTCTGGTTGTAACAACAATAGCTTCGTTTGTTATCTTTTTGGGTGTTTTTTATTTTCTTGCTACAATTTTATTAACTCGCAGATATAAAGCCCTTTTTATGGTTCCAATACAAGAGGGTACTGATGTTGACCTTCTTTTGAAGCGTTCTGTAAAACACATTCGTGTTGTGGTGTCTTTTGGTTTAGGCCTTTATTTTATGGCTCCATTTATATATTTGTTTGTACAAATTTTTCAGGGTCTTGGCCCTATTGTTGATTATGGGGTTACTGCTGAAAACACTGTAGCCTCAACTGGATTGGGAATTATATTTTCAGCGATTATGTATTTAAAGTTAAAACAGAACATGATAAAGCTGGCAGATGTTCAGGGCTTTCCTGTTCCAAAGCTTTCTCTCAGGTATAAAATTGTTGTGCCTATTTTGTCTCTTATACTGTTTTTGCTGATAATTATTTTTGCATTTACACTTTCATCAATAAGAGAACTTTATATGCCTTCCCATACTGCTATTAAAATGGTAGAAACGGAGAAGCTTATATCTGATAAAAAATATGATTTTTCTCAATCTGAAAACGTGTCTTTTGGTGAGTACATAAAAAAATATTTTTTGGATAAGGATTCTATTGATGATGAGTTCAGGATGGTGGTAAATAAAAAAGGGGAGATCCAGTATATTCATTATTTGCAGAGAAATGATAAATCCTTTTCTATTGTTGAAAACAGTTCCTATGCAGGCATGAGCTATGAAGATGTATTTGTTGAAAATCCCTTAAGGAGTCGGTGGATAATACAAACGGTTTTTGATGCTATAAATGATAAAAATCATAGAGCTTCATTTATGCATGATAAGTTTATTTATTATGGATATTCAATAAAATTACCAGATACAGATTTATATCTTATCTCCTGTGAAATAAGCAGCAAGGTTTGGGAGGGAACAAATTTTATTACATATGTAATAACAGCCATAGGTTGGGTTTTTCTTATTATTATTTCTTTTTATTCTCTTCGTATAACTACTGGCCGGTTTAAGTCCATAGCTATGGTTTCTTATTTTATGTCAGATATATCCAGGGGTATTGTTTATAATGATATTATCAGTGTATATGAAAAAGGTGATGAAATTGGTGATATGATAAAATCACTAAGCCTGGTTGTTGGAGGGTTGCGAAGAATGGCAGAGAGTCTTTCAGCTGATGGAGATGAGTTAATGAGATCTGCAAATACAGTCGATAAGGCAAGCCAGGATGTTTCCAAAGAAATGAGTGAAACAGCAGGGGCAATAGAAGAGGTATCTGCTTCTGTTGAAGAGATTATTTCTTCTATAGAAAATATTTCAAAAAATTTTGAAATGCAAAATGATAAAACGCAAAATATTTTTAACTCTCTGGAAAATTTTTCCAGAGCAATGAAGAGTATTCAGGACAAAACAAAGAATGCTGATATAACTGCAAGGGGAACCTACTCCAAGGTTATGGAGGTTGACAAGGATATAGAAGAAACTGTATCTACAATTCAGTCTATTGGTGAAAGCTCAAAGCAGATTGCTGATACACTTTCAATGATTAAGGATATTTCAGATCAGATAAACCTTTTGGCACTTAATGCATCTATTGAGGCAGCAAGGGCGGGTGATGCGGGAAGGGGTTTTGCTGTAGTTGCAGATGAAGTTGGAAAGCTTGCTGACAAAACCAATTCTGAAACAGGTGAGATAGAAAGAAGGATTGTTGAAAGTGCAGGGTTTGTGGAAAGGGCTGTAAGAACAATAGATAAAATTGAAGTTTCCATGAAAGATATGACTAATGCTGTAAAAGAAAGTTCAATTATTATGCAGGAGATATCGGATTTTTCATTGGATTTTTCAAATCAGGCAGTTGAGCTTTTTAAAGATATGAAACAGTTAAATGACATTTCAAATGAAAATACTCAGGCCACCAAGGAACAGCTTCTTGCAACACAGGAAGTGGCACTTTCCATGAATCATATGAATGATACAGTTGAAAGAGTTACAGGGGTTGCTGTCCATTTTGAAATGGTTGCCATGAATCTGGTGGACTCTGCAAAGAAAATTGAAAAATTATCAAAAATTATTAAAACAAAAAAGCCTGAATAAATATAATTTTTGGCTGTTTAAAAATAAGTGGTAAAGCTATTTTTCATTGTGTCATAAATATGGTATAGATGAATCTGCTATAATTTTACATATAAAGCGAGTAACAGCAATGATAATGCTTGGTACATTTGTAAATTTTTTTGCAATATTAGTTGGAGGATTTTTAGGTTCCATTTTAAGAGAAGGTATTAAGGATAACTATAAGGATATTGTTATGCAGGCAATCCCTCTTGCAGTAATATTTGTAGGAATATCCGGAGCTCTTAAAGGGCTCCTTGCTCCAGAGGCTGAACCCCTTCTTTTTATAATAAGTCTTGTAATAGGGGGCTTAATTGGTGAGGCCATGGGAATTGAAAGGAAACTGGAAAATTTTGGGGAGTTAATCCAAAAGCGCTTTATTAAGGGTGAAAGTAGTTTTGCACAAGGCTTTGTTTCTGCATCTCTCATATTCTGTGTTGGTTCAATGGCAATATTAGGCTCTTTGGATAGTGGTATAAGAAACAATCACAATATTCTTTATGCAAAGTCAATGCTGGATGGAACTTTTTCCTTAATGTATGCTGCCACGCTTGGCATAGGGGTTGCTTTTTCTGCAATACCTGTGCTTGTTTATCAGGGAACAATTACAATTTTGGCTAAATACATTGCGCCTTATCTTTCAGCTGATATGATACGGGAAATTTCAATTGTTGGGGGTATACTTATATTCTGCATAGGCATAAGTATGCTTGATCTAATAAATATTAAAATAGGAAATCTCCTTCCTGCAATGATTATTCCAGTAATATATTATCTGCTTAAAGAGCCAGTTATGTCCCTTTTTCTGTAATAGCTGCTCATTCCCTGACTCCTGTTTTCAGACTTATATAATCCTTCCAATGTTGCAAATAAAAAAAATGGGCTCATTCCGGATTATTGGGAAAAATGAACAAAAAATAAAGAAATGAGTAGAAAATCCCATCTCAAATTTTAAGATGTTTTTCACCACAAAAAATATCTAATAAAAGTGAGATGGGATTGAAACTACTAACAGAACTATTAGAACTCCCCGGCTGTTTTGTAAAGGAAATTACCAGACGGGATAAAGAAATTATCCTTACAGTTGAGAGAGAAGGATATCCTGAATGCCCTGAATGCGGACAAGCATACCTGGATGTACCAAAAGACAGGCGTTATCAGGAAGTTGAAGACTTATCAATATTTGGGAAAAGATGTTATTTAAAGGTATTGAAATATCGCATAAATTGTTCATGCGGTTATAACGGAACAGAGCATTTTGAATGGCTGGATCGATATCAGCGATTTACAGTGCGGTATAGAAAATGGATTTATGCATTTTGTAAGCGAATGACTTGTATAGATGTTTCCCGGATATTTGGGATTTCAAAGCACACTGTTTATCGTTTGGATAAAGAAGGAATTGAAGAAGAACTGTCTCAGCAGGAAGAGATACGACCATCGCGGCTTAGCATAGATGAGATATCTCGAAAGAAAGGACATCATTATGCAACAATCATCTCAGCTCCTGAAGAGAAGAAGGTTCTGGATGTTGTTAAAGGGCGAAAAGCAGAGGATATTACGCCATTTTTTAAAGAAAAAGAGAGAAAATGGCGGGATTCTGTCAAAGTGGTAAGTATGGATGCGTGGCTTGCTTATCGAAAAGTGATTAAAAAGTATTGTACGCATGCGATAATCTGTTTTGATCATTTTCATTTGACACAACACTTTTCAAAAGCTATAGATACATTACGAGTACATGAGGCTAAAAAAGCTGATAGAGAGAATAAGGAATTTTATAAAGGGACGCGGTGGTTGTTACTTAAACGACCAGAAAATCTCAAAGAAGGCCAGGACATTGCATTACAGAGATTATTTAAGATTAACGAGAAATTGTATAAGGCATATATATTGCGAGATGAATTCCGACAGATATTTAATGGAGTAACACCACGTAGTAGACTCATCCGTCTGACTAACTGGATCAAGAGAGCAAAGTTAGTCGGGATATCGGAGCTAGCAGAGTTTGTAAGACAGATTGAGAAATGGGAACCTTATATTAGGAATTCATTGCGTGGCAACTATTCAAATAGCTTTGCTGAAGGTATAAACACAAAGATAAGGGTTATACAGCGAATGGCTTATGGATATAAAGATTTTGAATATCTTAGGTTGAAGATATTTCAACAATTTAATTTCAAGGATATTAAATCACTCTTTGATGGATGAGGTTTCCCAATAATCCGGAATGAGTTAAAAAAGCTTCTTGCTTTTGCACGAAGAGGAATGGAAATAGAAGTCATTCTGGATCTTCATGAGCTTATTAAAGAATCAATTGTGTTGCTTGAAAGAAGCATAGATCGAAAAATAAATATTAAATCCATATTAAATGCGAAGTCTCAAATGATTAAGGGTGATCCTGTTCTTATTCAGAATGTAATCCTTAATCTTGGTTTAAATGCAAGGGATGCAATGACTGCTGGTGGGACTTTGACAATAACTACAAGCAATGTAGAGGTTGATGAAAAATTTGCATTAAACCGTAGTTATGTAATTACTCCTGGGAAGTATATTCAATTAGATGTTGAAGATACTGGCATAGGAATGAACGTAGAGTTGAGAAGCCGTATATTTGAACCTTTTTTTACAACAAAGCCGGAAGGAAAAGGTACAGGACTTGGTATGGCTGTGGTTTATGGTACTGTTAAAGAACATCACGGTTTTATTGAAGTTTATAGTGAGCCAGGGGCAGGTACTAATGTGAAAATATTTATACCTGTTGTTGAAAATGATAAGGCTGGAACAATCAGCATAAATAATGAACCTGTTTCAGGAAAGGGGGGTGTTCTTGTTGTTGATGATGAGGATATTGTTCGAACAATTGCAGGCTCATTGCTGGAATCCCTTGGTTATGAATGTTTTTTAGCAGAAAATGGATTAAGAGCCATTGAAATTTATATGCAGGAAAAAGATAAAATAGATATTGTTTTGCTTGATATTATAATGCCCGGAATCAGCGGACTTGAAACATCTGAAAGATTAAAAGAGATTGATGAAAATGTTAAAATTATATTTTCCTCAGGTTTTCGCAGAGATGAAACAGTTATGGGGCTTGCGAAAAACAGCAATAAACGATTTATTCAAAAGCCCTATCATCTGGTTGAGCTTAGTAGGATAATTTCTGAAACAATGAATTCATAGCAGAGATGTGCTGTTTTAAATATTTTGGTGGACACGGGGGTATATTATCTGGTTTATGTATTTAATAATCAGATAATTGAAGCAGTGGCTCTGGGCTATGAAGGATAAAATAAAAAATATTTTCAAATCATCCGGTATTGATATTACTGAAAAACAGGCCAGCCAGTTTTCACTCTATTATAAATTAATTAATGACAACAATAGCAACAATGATCTTACCAGAATAAAGGGAGAACAAAATTTTATTGTTAAGCATTTTGTTGACTCTGTGTATTATACGAAATTTGTTAAAATACCAGATTCAATAATTGATATTGGTACTGGTGCCGGTTTTCCTGGGATTCCCATAAAAATAATGTTTCCTCATATCAATATAATTTTTGCTGAACAAAGAAGCAAAAGGGTTGATTTTCTTAAGCTTGCAGTAAAAGCCTTAGGATTTACAGGAGTTGAATTTTATTCACATAAGGTAACTGAAAAATCTTTTTTTACTGTGGATGGAGTTGTTACAAGGGCTCTTGAAGATGCACCTGAAACCCTGGACAGAGTTGAGCATTTTCTTCCTCAAGGAGGGGTTGTAATACTTTTAAAAGGCCCTGATGCAGATGGGGATATTTATAAGCTTTCCCAAAAAAATAGGGATAATTTTAAACTTCTTATTGATAAAAAATATATTCTTCCAGGTACTGATAATGTCAGAAGGGTTCTTGTGTTTGAAAAAAATACTGGTATATTTAAAAAAATATATAAAATTATGAAAGATGAAAATGAAACCAGGGGAATAGCTGTTTCCTCTCCTGAAAACAAAACCTATAAAGATCTTAAAAAACTGGTTACAGGAAACGGGATAAAGAAAACAAATTCCATTACTATTTCAGGTAAAAAAATAATATCAGATTTTCTTTTACATAGGGATATTACACAGTGCAGGCTTGTTTTGCCCAATGATTATGTTGAAAATGACCCAGAGTTTGATTCATTGATTTCCAGATTTTATAACAGAGGAGCTCTTTATATTTTTAAAAGCTCTCTTTTTAATGAAATAGATATTTTAAGGATCAAGGCTCCGATTCTTGTCACAGACATGCCGGTTATAGAAAAATGGAATGGCTTTGCAGAGAAAGGGTGTAATCCTGTGATCCCGTTTCAGGATCCTGCAAATGTAGGGGCTGCTGTACGTTCAGCAGCTGGATTTGGTGTTAAGCGTATTATTTTAGCTAAGGGTGCTGCAAATCCATTTCATCCAAAATCAATCAGGGCATCATCAGGTGCTGTGTTTAAAATGCACTTTGTTAAAGGTCCTTCTATTGATGAGTTGTCCAACTTTGCTGCCAGGGATATTTCTATTGTGTCTATGGACAAAGAGGGTCTAAGCATTGAGGAGTTTATTTTTCCGAAGAGTTTTTTCCTTGTTTTAGGCCTGGAGGGGCAGGGACTTCCTGAAAGCCTTATGCAAAGTTCAGTGTCCATACCTGTGACTGATTCAGTTGAATCCTTGAACGCCTCTGTTGCTTTTTCGATTTTTTTGTATGAATGGTCAAAACATAAAAATTAATTATTTTTAAAAGGAGAAAATACATGTCATTAAAGAAGAAGATAAGGACAATACCTGATTTTCCTAAAAAGGGTATAATGTTTCGTGATATTACTACTCTTCTAAAAGACCCTGAGGGGTTTAGGGAGGCTGTTGATTTAATTACGGATCATTGCAAGGATATGGATATAGACCTTGTTGCAGGCATAGAGGCAAGGGGATTTATCCTTGGTGGAGCAATAGCCTATAATCTTAAAAAAGGTTTTGTGCCAGTGCGTAAACCTGGCAAGCTTCCTTTTGACTCAATTGATTATGAATATGAACTTGAATATGGGAAAGACAGCCTGGAGGTGCATGTTGATTCAATTAAAAAGGGGGATAAGGTTTTGTTGATAGATGATCTCCTTGCAACAGGAGGAACTGCTTTTGCTACAGCAAAGCTTATTGAAAAGCTTGGTGGAGAGGTTGTGAAAATGGCCTTTATTATAGATTTACCTGAGGTAGGGGGGAGAAAAAAACTGGAAGATAACGGCTACAGTGTGTTTCATCTGGTTGAATTTGAAGGTGATTAAATAATAAAAAGCAGGTTTTAATCCAGGTTGTAGTTAAAATTATGCCCCTGTTAAAACAGGGGCAGGTAAAGAAAAAATCATAGTTATAAAAAATTAGTAGAAAACGGTTATTCGTAAATTAAATTTCAGCAACATTTTCATAACTGTCACTGTTTTCTTTGTGGCTTTCCATATAATCAAGCCTGTCAAATCCGGTTTGAACTGTTCTGGAACTTTCTGTTCTGTAATTAGGGCTGTTTATTCCAGTACCGCTGCTTTCATCAATGGATGAATTTTCAATTGAGCTTTCATCCTGAATATTCTTTTTGTACCTGTAGAGCATTTCCTTTCTGCTCATTTCTTTCCATTCCTTTGCACGTTTTATGTGCCGGCCAGTGGGATACTGATCCATATATGTCTGAAATTCTTTTGCAGCAAGCTCATAATTTTTAGCCATGAAAAAAGAGTATCCGGTTTTTATCCTGGCATCCTCATCCTTATGGTAATAGTTGTTTGACAGGGTTTTTCTGAAATACGATATAGCTGAATCATATCTTTTAAGTGCAAAATAGCTTTCTCCTATCCAGTATAGTGAATTTTCTGATCTTTCAGTATGGGGAAAGTTTTTTAAATATCTCTGAAAATATTCAATTGCAGGAAAGTAACTCCCTCTGCGATAGCTGTTAATACCACTATCATAAAGCTGCTTCATATATGCGCTGCTTATATCATCTGCATAATTGCTGAAATTTGCATAATATTTTAAAAAGTGATCGTAAAGATTATATGCTTCCATGTCCTGTCCCATTCTTTTATAAAAGCGGGCTTTTCCGATAATCGCTTCTTCATTATTTCCATTTTCAGATATTGCAAGATCAAACATTCTGCCAGCTCTTTTAACTTCATTGCGTTTAAGATATGTATGGCCAAGTTCTGCATAAACACGGCTTCTGAAATCCTTATTATCACTGTAATTAAGGGTTGTCATGAGCTGATGAATGCCTTCTTCATCATATCTTTTCATGATCTTTAGTTTGGCAACTCTGGCTTTTATTTCTTCATTCATTTCTTTGGGGATTCTTTCCTCTGATTTAAGAATATAAATATATTTTAAATAGGCAAGGCGGTTAAGATTAAGCTTTTCATAGCTTTGTGCAATATGATAATAGGCATCAAGGGCAGAACCGGTTTTGGGATATTTGGCCACAACTTTTGTAAATGTATCTATGGCTTTATTAAGGGATTCTTTTGAGCCTCTTTCAAATGACATTTTTCCTTCTACAAGGAGTTCCCTGGCTTCTTTTTCAGGTTTTACAAAAGAATCATAATAGGCAATAAGCGCTACCCCAAAAAATATAAAAAGTATTCCAACAATTATCCAGTGTTTCATTTAATAGCACTCCTCTTATGTTCTATGTTAAGTATATACTGTTAAAGCTTTATTGTCATTTAAAAAAGATTAAAACCTATTTTAATTGTAACAGGGCAAATTCGTACCAGAATCTGGATTCTACAGGAAAAGCCTCTGCTACATCTTTACTGCTTAATATAAGAATTGCTTTTTCATATTCTCCTGTCTCTATATATGTCTTTCCCAGGAATAGCTTTGCAAGTGTTCTTTGATAATTATTATCGGTGTTTTTTATGAATCTGTTCAACTCTTTTGATGCAATTTCATAACGATCTTTATAGAAATAAAGTCTTAGTATTTTATTCAGCGTGTTGTTTATTTTAGCCGGATGTTCTTTATTTTTGTTAATTGCAGATTGTTTTCCAATATCAGATTCCATGCTGTACTGATTGCTTCTTTCAATTCTTTTTGCATTAATAATCCCAGGTTCAATTTCAGGTTTGTCATAAGGTGACACAGGGAATGCTGTTACATTTACATTTTTAAGAATATCTATTTCCCTTTTAAGTAGCTTGTCTTTTGAAATAACTACATAATAATAATTTTTTCCCTGTTCCAGATCTTTGTCGATTAATATTCCTTCAAGTGTTGAATTAAATATCCCAACCAGTCTTGATTTGAGTATATCGCTAATACTGTTAAGCGGAGATTCGCTTCTTCCTACTACAAAATCACCTGGAAA
>Ga0265293_10009396_pt1 | contig 14082 bp, 10 predicted proteins | sample Munlanlewell138R_FD_192505 | JGI IMG/M metagenome (GOLD analysis project Ga0265293, IMG submission 192505) | Leachate microbial communities from a municipal landfill in Southern Ontario, Canada - Leachate well 138R | ecosystem: Engineered > Solid waste > Landfill > Unclassified | place: Canada...
CTTTTCTTTCTTGACGGTTTTTAGACCAAAGTGTCCGAATCATTTCCGTCATCACTGTCCGAATGATACCGTCATGGGTGTCCGAACTGAAGTGTCATAGGTGTCCGATTTGCTCCGTTTTTTGCATTCTCCTTTTATATCTCTTTCATTTATATTCATAATTGAACGATTTTTGGAGAAAAATTCTAATTTGATACAGTAACTTTTATTCTACATATAGCCTATAATATACAGGCTCAGTTAAAACAATGATTGTTGTGTATATGCTTGAAGAGATGTAAAATTTTTATATACAAGTTTATGTACATTAAGAATAGGCATATCCAAATGCTTACTTAAATAAGCATATGCGGTCTCATTTTTATATGGTAATACATTTTTAATAAACGGAGCATCTGTTTCTACTAAAATTCTATTTCTTGGTAATTTTGAAATAATATTTTGACCTTTTTTACTTTTACACATAAATTCATTTATAGAAAAATAATAACCACAATCCAAAATCTTATTCAATGTTCCAATCTTTCCACTATACCAATGAAAAATAGCTTTTTTTATATTGTATTTTACCAGTACATCTAATACTTCATCTTCAGCACTAGAACTATGAATATTTAAAATACTCTCATTAGTGTTTATATTTTGTAAAACAAATTCAAAAAGCTCTATTTGTTCTTCTTTTGATTTAACAGCTCTTTTTGAAAAATCCAATCCTATTTCACCGATAAATTTTGTATTCTTAACATGTTTTAAAAATATTTCTTTTTCTTTCACCAAGTTATAATTACTTTCTAAACAATGAAATCCCAATGATGGATAAATATATTTTAATGATTTTACATACTTAAAAGTTTCATCAAATTGAGATGGTAATGTTGTTACATAGATTGTATGCACTTTCCTTTTTTCACACTCAAGTGCAATATCTCCTGCATTTTTAAAAAAATTTATGTGACAATGAGTATCAACCAAGTTTTCTATCATATTAATAATCTTTTTATCTCATCAGATGCATTGTCACCAATATATTTTCTAAGTTCTACATAACCTCTATCTAACATTCTTGCTGTTTCTTCCATATTGTCTATATTTGCAATCAAAGCTATTTCTCGCTCATATTTACTTAGTTCATATTTTTTATTTAAAAAATTAATCAATGCCAATACATCGGTTGGGACTTTACTTATTGGTTTTGTAGTTTTATCTAATTTAAGTTCATGAATATCTAAATTCACACCATAGATTTCTACATCTTCTAATTCTCCATAATGATATATAGATGATCTTCGAATCAAACAAGGGATACAATATCCACAATTACGAATACCAGTTCGTCTAGTCCATGGTTCTTTTCTTTTTGAGTGAGAACAAGAAATTGTTTTATTTATCAAACTATCCAATAAAACTTTGTTTTGACACTCTGAAAGCATTTCACCTTTTGTCTTAAGTTGATATGGATTTACAATTTCTACATTAATATCAATGCTAATCAAAAAGTCCTGTAACTTTTTTATGAAATACGGATGTGTTGTTCTAGTACTGTTTGAAGAAGTTCTTGATTCATTTAACGGAATATTTATACTTATCAACCCATTTTCAGGCAAATATACTCGGTTCACATTAAAATTTAAAGCATGAAAGAGTGCAAACCCAAGGAATAGCAAAGATCTTGCTCGTAAATTACCATCATGAGTATCATAAAATGCTTCACCATCATACACATGAAACTGAGAAAGATCAATATTTTTAGAAGTATTACTTTTAAAAAAATCAAAGATATCTTTCTGGTCATTTAAGTTCGCACCAGCACCATCAAAATGTGATACAAAAAGGATATTGTCTTTTTCTTGTATTAAATCAATTGCACCAACCAAGGAATCAAGACCACCAGATAGTAAACAAATATTCTCTATTTCAATAGTATCTTCCAAATCTAATTCATCATTTAAAAAATATTTTTCTCTTAACTCATAAAATTCTATACTCCATTCATCACCAGTTAAAAAATTAAGTGCTTCAACTATTATGTATTTATTATTATTCCATAACGTTGGTTCAGAAACAGGTACCTTAATTCTAATTTCTCTCTGCCAATTATCAACAGCAAGAATATTTCTTGGTAATAAATTATCAATTAAATGTACATATATTGCAAAAAATAAAATATCTAAACTTTTCTCACTCGGAACAAATTTTAAAGTCTTAAGTATTTGCACCATATTAATACTTACATCACTACTTTTATTTATGTCAATATTTTTAATTGACATATTTAGTAAACCATTATTGTTCCTGCTGCCATCTTTGATGGCTATTTCTAAATTAATCATCATAATCCTCCAAAAATGCAAGAATATTTTGTAGTTGCTCTTGTATAAATGCTTCACCAGCACTGGTTGAAAAATCTATATTTTTTATTTTTTTATCACATTGGTAAGTTTTGAGCTTTATGTGAATATAGCTTTCTACATCTTCCAAAATCCTTCTTGCTTTATCATTACCATAGTGACCAATATCATATTCATCAAAATTTCGTTCAAATCTTTTAAAAATATATTTTTCATAAAATTGACATAATATATCCTCTGTTTCTAAAGATGATAAAAATTTTGTTTCTAAATCTTCAATATTATTAACTTCAATAAATAATTCATCAACTACTTCGGCCATAGCTTTATTTGCTGCATTGGCATCATCACTGTTTGATGTAGTTGAAAATATATGTATAAGTTCTTTATGAAGCTCTTCAATAGTTAAATCATTAAAATTTATTTTTAATGTATTGAAACTATTTTGAATTCCACTGACTCCAATAGAACCTAAAAAACTACCGAGGTTCACTGCAGTAGCACGACCTATTTTAGAACTATAAATTGTCGTCGAACCATCTCTTCTGGATTTTGATGAAGATGCGAAATTGTCAGCACCTCCAATTGCAGTGATAAAATCACTAACTACTTTGGCTGTAAGTTTTCGTTTTTTCTCTTGATCGGGTATATCGATATTATTTACTAATGTTGTAATATCACCTTTTAATGAAGACCAGTCTCCATTTGAAGGCGGCATTGTTCCTTTTGATGTCCCCATATTTTACTCCTTAGCTTTCATTGCAGTCTTTTGTAATAAGCAAGATTCTTTTTGAGAAAACTCATATATTAACTCATCACAACCAGAAGTCTGTTTTTTGTATTTAGATTTCATAAATTTCAAAATATCAATAGGTTTTCTCTCATTTTTAATCAAAGTAAAACTCATTTTTTTGAAAGAATCTAATGCGAAAACAGCATACTTTTCATTATCAATTTTTTCTAAATAATCAAACAGTGTGTCTAATAAATTGCGTGTTTTAGAAGGATTATTAAGTAATTCATTATTTAATAATTCAAATACTTCATCCTTAACTAATTCATCAAGCTTCTTTAATTCAATAAAACCTACTGAACGCTGATGCTTGTCAGTAGATGAAATTTGAGAGTACAGTTTTTGAATTATTGGACTGACCATATGAATATTTGACATTGTTGATTCAGTCTTATCCCTTACTAGCCAAAAATAATTTCGTAGATCGACATTGCCAATTTTAGGTTCAATTCTAATCCAATTGTGAATTTGAGGAGTTTGCCAATCTTTAAAACCTTCTCCTAATTTATTTTCTTCACCATCTATAAAAACAGATTCAAGCATGCCTAGTTCAAGTACAATACCGCTTTCCCCTGATTGTAATTCGTTAAGTTTTTTAAACAAAGTTGGATTTAGGTATTCTAATAGCATTAATTTGATGAGTATAAGAATATCAATTTCTAAACTAGCAACTTGAGCTAATTTTCTTCTTAAAATAAATGTATTTAAAAATCTTTTTGTTTGCCTTGGATTGCCTTTTAAAACATTTGTAATCATTTGGCTCATAAAATGTGAAATATTTAATAAATTACTGAGTTCTGTTTTATCATCTAATGAAATCACCTCTTTAATGTTTCCAAAAGAAAATGGACTGTAAAAGTCACCTTTTCTAAACTCTAAATACTCGTCATAAATCTTTTGAAATTCTTCACTATCAAGTAGATTCAAACTAAACAATAAATTATTGTAAGTTTCAATTTCTGATGCCGATAATTTTGGTATTCTGTATGGAATTTGAATAAGTTTTTCAATATAATCCGTCACTATTTGTTGCGTATTTTGTAAATATTCTGAATCATTATTAAAAGTGTGCAACTTTAGATGCATTGAGATAGAATGTTTTAAAATTCTTTCATCTGCCCCTATTACAAAAGCTGTATTATCAACAGATAAAAACAATTTAATTGCTTCTAATGTATCTATGACTCTTTCAGGTAAACATCTATCTAAATCATCAATAAAAATCACTACACTATCATAAGCAGTTAGTTCTATAAGTTTTGCAAAATCATCTTTGAAGCTCTTTATTGTTGTTTTAGAAGTGTTTTCTTGTTCATCTTTTATATATTTATCAAGAGTTGAAATATCTGTATTTTTTAATGTTTCTACTTTATCTTTGTTTAGCATACTAAACCCAGCTTCAATTGCAGTTCCAATGCCACCAGTTGCTACTATATCAATAACATTTTTGCCATATTTCTTTACCCCATCAGAAGTAAGCTTTAAAAAATCAATTCTTGACAATAATTGTAAAACTTTACTTTTTGCTTCTTCTGAAAGTGTTTTTCCTTTTGATAATTCTAAAATAATGTTTTCAAGTAATGATACTTTTGCATCTTCATAACCTTCAAATAACCAACTATTAAAATATATGGTTAGAATTCTTTCATCACCTTCTAGTTTTTGCTCAAGCATTCTCATAATACTTGATTTTCCACTTCCCCAATCTCCAAATACTCCAATAGTTAAAGGTAATAAATGAGGATTTACAACATACTCTTTAATTAAATTTGCATGCATTTCATAATTTAAAAAATCTTCAGTTGTCTCATTATCTGCCCACACTTATACTCCTTAATAGTTCTTATAAAATGATTCTGCACTAAATTTTACAAATTCTTCAGTCTTTACACTGCTTCTAGCAATTACTTGAAACGGTTCAAGTTTAGCTATTTCAGATTGTAAGTCTTTTGCGGTTTTTGAACTACAACCCAAAATGTCTTGAATAGCCTTTGATGATGCACCTTCGCTTTGAAAGATATAAGAAAATTCCAATAACTCTTGAAAATTGAAAAATTTTTGTTGATAATCACTTGGAGATTGTGAAGCAAAAAACACAACTATTCCTTTTGATCTACCCTCTCTTATAATCTTTTCTAAGAAAATATTTTTTTGACCTAGATAGTTATGTGCTTCATCTATTACCAAAATCGTTCTTATAGTTCGTCTTCCATCTTTTATCGTACTATCAGGTAATGATGCCATCTCCTTATATAACCTTTCAATTATTAGGTAGCCAATAAGCTCTTTAAGTACAGGCATTTTATGTAAATCTATAATCATGGTACGATTACTTACCTTTTCCATAGGTGGTACACTAGAACCATGAGACCAAAAAAGATTGAAGCTTGCAAGATCCCTTAAAACCTCTATCAGTGAGTCTTCATTTTTCCCCTCTTCTTCGTATTCAGCTGTTACAATTTCTAAAATATCATTAAAATCAGGGTATGGCTTAGAATCATTTTCTCTTGCAGCATAACCAGCAGATATTGCTGCTGTGAGTGAACCTTTTTGAACAACCCCTAATTTTGAGTTAATAGAAGCAAAACTTTCAGCTTTTTCCCTTGCGGATATTTTGATAGACTGTTCATCATAGCTTGGAAGTATAAAAGGACTAATTGGAAGTGTTTCATTGTTTTGCAAGAGTTTATAAGTTCTTGCTCTTGTTGTATCTACAAAAGTTTCATTATCTACTACATCACCCTTATAATCAAAAAAGATAAAGTTAGTTTGATAATCAGACTGCACTCTTATATCAGCCAATAATTTTAGTAAAAATTGAGTTTTACCAACTCCAGGTTTCCCCATGATAGCAAGGTGCGAATTGGCATGTTTAGTTGTGTCATTGAGTGATAGTATAAGCTCATTATTATTTACAATATTTCTACCAATGAAGATATCTAAATCTTTTGTCTTAACCTCCTTCCCGCCTGAGAGTTGGATAGTAGAAACTACTTCACCATACCATTTATTTACATCTTCCCCATTTTTATAAAATATATCCCATAAAAGCTGTGATCCATTATCTACATGATCTTTGATAATAGACTTGTTACTATAGAACTCATTTTCTTCAAGTTCATCTATTTTATAAACCTGAAAAATTAAAGTTCTTAAAAAAATTTCATCATTTCCTACAAAAGAAGTCCTTTTCATCTCTCCGCCACTAAAGTTTGTGCTTCGTTGCACATCTGTTTTTGCATGAACCAAAGAGTAAAAAAATGCCATCTTTGCAAGTATTGCTTTATCAAGTTTTGTATGAGCTCTTAGAGAGCTTATTATCTCATCAGTTTTTAATGATGTGTATAATCTATCTGCCATAATAACCTCTCTTTAGTTCCAAAAATAACCATCTTTGATGGTTGTTAGTTCATTGTTTTTACTAAACTCTAATCTTATCGCACCTGATAGATTTGGTTCAAGATTTTTAAAGTAACTATTATCCACTTCTGTATCTGTTGAAAGTATTATCACTTGCGACGCAGCATTTGGGAAGTAATGATTTACTATGTTGTCTCTGTGAATACTATCAAGCCTAGAGAGTGGTGTATCTATGATGATTGGCAGATTTAATTGCGATGTTTGAGCTAATCCCCATAGGAGAGAAAGAGCAAAAATCTCTTTCTCTCCAGCTGAGAGTCCAGATTTTTTCATTTCATGACCACTTCTATCTCTTATGACTATTTCATAAGTTTTATCATCTATCTCAAGATCCTTGATTAAAGAAGCTTTACTTGAAAGCATCTTATACATCTCAAAAGTTTTCTCTTGCAGTAGATGCACTTTTTTCTTTCTTAGTTTTACCATGTAAGTGTTCATAAGGTTTGCAATAGCATCACACACTTCTATAAAATCAGATCTCTCTTTTGAGTAGCCATGTTTTTCATAAAGTTTTGATAGTTCTATTTCAATATCTTTGATTCTGTTTTCAAGTATTACAATCTCTTCATTGCTATTTGATAGCCTTACAGACAATCTTCCTATTTGAGTTTGACACCCTTCGATTGTACTTTGTAGCTCTTCAAAAAGTTCTTGTTCACTTGCACTATTGCCACTTATTTGCATACTTGCTTCAAGTGATCGTATCTCAAAATCTATTTCAGATTTTTCTTTTATCAAATCTTCTAGTTGCAACACATCACTTTGCTCTACTTCTTCTATTTTATTGAGTACTTTTGCAGCGTCTTTATCCGATAGATTGAGTATTGTTTTTATCTCATTATGTGGCTTATTTTGAGAAAGTAAGTTTAGCACTCTTTGTTCTAGCTTCTCTTTTTGCTCAAATGTCAAAGGTGTTTCTGTGATAGGTTCTGGATTATCAAAATTTTCTACTATCTGTTTTGCTAGCTCTTTTGCATTGTCAGAGATGACACTATCTTTTTTGCTTTTTTGCTCACATTCTATTTGAGCTTTTATATCCCCAAACAATCTTCCGCTTAATGCCCAAGGTAGATACTGTTCTGTCAGTATTTTTATCTGTGCTTCAAGAGTGGCACTTTTGTTTGAGAGTTGGATTCTTTTTTTTTCTTTTTGTTTTATGATTTCCGAAGACTCAGGATCTATGTTAAAAATAGCTTTAAATCTCTCTTGTGCTTCAGTTTTTTCTTTCTTAAAGTTTTCCAACTCATTTGAGATATCATCTCTCTCATCTTTTTTATTTTGAAGCTTTTTTTGCTCTTTTTTTAGTTCACTCTCTTTGAAATTGATATCTTCATCAGAGATTTCTACAAAATCTTTTCTCTCTTCTTGTTTGAGATACAAAACATCACTAGAGAGCCTAGAAATATACTGAATACCAAGTGCTGCTTCCAAAGATGATTTTAGTCTCACTTCTGAGTGATCATCGGATGCAATCTCTTGAATCTTCTCCCCATCAAAAAAGAAAAACTGCGTTATTCCTTTTGGTACGGTAGTATTGATATAGTCTTGCCACATCTCTTTGTTTTGGACACTTACTCTTTTTCCATTTTTCACCACCACAAGCTTTTCTGTTAGGTCTTTATGTTTTGGGCTTTCAGTCGCTCCTGCACTCCAAGAGCGGTTGATAAGTATAGTTTCATACTCATCGCTCTCAAGTTCAAGTTCAAAAGATACAAAAGCATTTCCTTTTGATAGCTCTTTACGGTTGATATATTTATAGATAAAATCAGTTTTTGCCCCATACAAGCAGATATTGATAGCCTCCAAAAGAGAAGTTTTACCAGCTCCATTCATACCACCAACTAAAAATATACTTTTCCCCTCACTACTTGTTGGGAAATTTATCTTTGTTGGATATTGAAATGACTTATAGTTTTCTATGATCAGTTTATTAAATTTCATCATTAGCCTTTTTGATGTCTGATTTTATGATCTCTTTTAAAGCTTCATAAACTCCTGTTCGTCTCTCTTTAAACTGATACTCTTTTATAGTAAATAGAAGTTTTTCTACTTTTTCATAAGAAATATCATACTCTCGGCACAGCTCCTGTAGTAGCTCTTTATCTGATTGTAAATTACTCATTTTAACCTCTTTATATCCTCTTCAAGCTCTTTGATACTCTCTACTCTTTGTAACTCTTTTTGCTCATCTTTAAACTTTTTGTACTCTAACTCACTTTTCTCTTTTGCCATTTGGTGGCTTATCTTGCCTGCATGGTTTAAAAGTTCTCTACCATTGAGTGAGACTACCATATCAAGTCTTTGTATCCAATCTTTCATATACATAGGTGTTCGCTGCACTGCCATAGTCTCTGCAAATGCCAAATATTGCTCTACTAAAAGCCCAAGAAGTTTTATCTCATCTTCATTGAGGTAGTTTTTAGCAACACTAACATCTTTTTTAGTGATGTTTTTGTTCTCTTTATCGAATGAACTCATCCCTAAAAGTGGTTTACTTATATCTACTCTGCTGTGTACCAGTTCCGCTGCTGTTTGAGTAGATACTGCCCAAAGAAGTTTGTTTTGTACTATCTTAAAAAACTCTACTGTTTTTTCATCTTTAGCATTATAATCTATACTTGTCATATAGATATCTTTGATCTTTTGGTAGAAAAATCTTTCACTAAGTCGTATCTCTCTTAGACGATTTTGGAGCTCATCAAAATACTCTTTTGATTTGCCACTTTTAAATCGCTCATCATCCAGCACAAAACCTTTGACTATGTACTCTTTGAGCTTCTCTTTTGCCCAGATACGAAACTGTGTACCACTAGAAGAGCGGACCCTAAAACCTAAGGCTATAACCATATCTAAGTTGTAGTGTTCTAGCTCTCTAGCAACTTCTCTTTCACCCTCTGTTTGAACTGTTCGGTAATTCCGAACAGTTGAAGAAGGGTCCAACTCCCCCTCTTCAAATATGGCTTTGATATGCTCACTTATGGTAGACTTTGCTTTTCCAAAAACTTCGGCTAGTTGCTTTTGAGAGAGCCAAATAGTCTCATCTTCTAGTTTTATATCAAGGTTGGTTTTGCCATCACTACTTTTGTAGATAACTATATCACTCACTCTGTGTTCCAGTTGCGTTTTCTATAAGCCCTTCAACTCTTTGCTTTGCTTGTTCTAAGAGTTTTTTGGATTGTTTAAGTGCGGATTTTGCTTTGACAACTAGATCATTCAATTTTTGCATTTTTGCATTTTCTAATAAAGGTATTTTTGTTTTTCGTATATCTTGTGGTTTCCAGTGACTTATCAATGCACCACTACAATCTCTATTAGCTTGCATTTGACAAATTTTAGAATTAATAACTAATGCAAGATATTCTTTAGGAATGCTTTCATTTAGCAAAGTTAAATTTACAATACCACTTGATATTATCCCCTCAACCTCTTCATCTACAACATAACACATACCCACTGTTCCATCTTTTGTTAAAAGGATATCTCCAATATTTGGCTTAAATGCTTTAAAAAAATTGTATGTAGTGTTTGATATATGTTTATCAGAATCTCCAAAACTAAATCCATTTTTTGTAAAGTTACTTACTCTTATAAAAGTAGGTCCTTCTTCTGTATAAAGCTTTGTTCCTACTTCATAACCCTTTATAAAACTACATAATGTACCTAATGCAATTGTATGGAGAGTTTTGAGATGCTCTTCAATTTGTCTAAAATGAACTTGATAATACTCAGAATCAGCTCTATTATTTAAAATAACTTCACTAAAACTAGCTCTATAGCTTCTTGGTTTTTCAAACTCTATAGTGTCTAATCCCAACTCTTTATCTAAAAGCTCAGTTGCTTGTTTGTAAAGGTCTTGGGATTGTTTTTGTAGTTGAAATGACAATCTAACATCATTACCAATTGATTTTTGTATATCAAAATCAACATTTGGAAATAATACTCTTTCTACTTCACGACAATTTAGATTAACTTGCTCAGTTTGTCTTGAGTGTCTCCATAGCTGATCTCTACCTAATTTTGATTGTAAATAAATCATTCCATAATAAGGATCGATATTAGATTTAAAATTTATAATACCGACATTTTGATTTGTTGTTGATTCTGGATTGATTTTTTCCTTAATAGCTACACGACCAACAATTTCTTTTGTTGCACCAATAATTGTTACAATAACTGCTTCATCTTCAATATAGTCATTTCCACTTAAACATCTTTCAGGTAAATATTCTACATCTTGATAAACAATACTGCCTTCTCTTAATGTATTAGTTTTTATAAATGGCACTAGAGAGTCACCTTTTTTTATTACTCTATTTTTTGGTGTATGACCTGTTCGTACTGGCTTAGTAATTACATTTTTAAGTTTTAACACTTCAAATTTTCCACTTACTTTTTCCCATTGCTTTAATTCTTGAGTGTATTTTGGTTGATAAAATTCAGCATCAATTCTAGTATATTCAAGTTCCTTATAACTTATTTGATTCCAAACAGCCATTATTCATCCCAAAAATCAAATTTTTGTTCTTTTGCAAACTTCACAAAAGCTTCTGCTATATAACACTGGCTATCTGGGATATTTTCACCATTTGTTAGCAACTCTTCACGACTTATTTTATGGTTTACTAGGTCTTGGTTTATCTCTGGATTTCCAAAACTATCTTCTACGATATTTCCATCGTCATCTAGTAGGTACTCATAGTCTCCACTATTGTTTTTACCGCCTTTTTCACTTACAGCCATAAAGATAGGATAATCAAGCTCTTTTGCTACTTGTGCATCTATGTATCTGTTTTTTAGCTTGTTTAAACTATCTTCACTGTTTAGCAGTATCTCTAGTTTCCCTTTGTTTGTAAGGAGTAGTTTCTCTTCCCTAGCTAGTGGCAGTGTGGTTTCATACGATTTTACTTCTGCTTTGAGAGCTTTTCTGATCTCTTTGTGTTTCTCTTTTAGCTCTTGTAGTTTTTGTTTGTTAGCTTCTTTGATAGGTTTATACTCTTTGTTAAACTCTGGGACACTTCCAGATCTATTCTCTTTAGCTATCTTCTCTTCTTCTTTGTTTTTATTATTCAAAGCCTCTACTGCATCATCAAGACCACTTAGTTTATCTTTTGCTTTCATAAGTGAGTTATGAATCTCTGCTATCTTTTCATCTGCTAGTTCTAGTTTATCTTCTAAGCTGAGTGATTCCATTGAGTCTTCGCTCTCCTCTTCATCATTTTGCTCATCTTCATTTGCTATATCTGCGTTTTCAGGTTCACTAAACTCTTCAAGAAGTAGCTCATAAATCTCTTCAGGTATATTCTCTTCTGCTATATCTATTTCGTTTTCATGAGCATTTAGTAGCTCTTCTATTTGTGAGCTATAATCAGGTGCGTTAGCCTCTACTTTGGCTTGAATGTTTGCTATGTTTTGTAGCTGTTCATTTGTGTATTTTTGTACAAAAAGAACGGATGTTTTAGTCCCTGTGTGAGGTTTAAAAGAGTTACCATGAAGTCCTACAACAGCCAAAAGCCTTGCATGTCTAAGTATCCACTCTCGTATAAATGCTAGTGAAGAGTTATTGAACTTTCCTTGTGGCAGTACTATAGCAGCTCTTCCTCCAGGGCGGAGCATCTTGATAATTCGCTCTATGAAAAGAACATCTCTCTCCTCTTTTGGAGTTTTATCTCCAGCTCTTTTAAGTGCTGGTTTTGCTAGGTCGTATTGAGAGAGCATCTTTTTATTTTTCATTTCACCTGCAAATGGAGGATTTGCAAGAACTATATCAAAGTTCATCTCTCCAAAATATTCCCAAGCTTTGTCATCATCTTTAAAAGTCTCACCATCTGGTATTTTTGCCTTGAGTAAAGGGGTTTTACTAAGTTCAGTCATGAGGTACTGACCAGATTTTGTAGAATACCAAGTACGAGGGTCTATACTACTCACATCAGGACCAAATATGTTTGTATGACCATCTCCTGCTATAAGCATCAATGCTCTTGAAGTTTTAGCAGCTCTTGATTCAAAGTCTATTCCCCATAGATACTTACCTGCATATTTGTGCTTTCTGTTCTCTTGTTCTTGTTGCGTTTTTGCAGGAACTGCCCACTCCATAGCATGAAGCAAAAATCCAGCTGAACCACAGCTAGGATCCATCACATACTCATCATATTGAGGGTTCATCATCCTTACACACATCTCGATTACATGTCTAGGGGTAAAAAACTGACCTTTTTTCTTTTTGGCTTCTGTTGGTAGTAGATATTCAAAAGCATCATCCATAATTCTAAGGTTTGAACCCATAAGTCGCACAGGTTCAACGGGACCTATACAAACTTGAAGATGGTCTTTTCTAAGTTTTATATTTTCATTATCTTCAAATACACCTTGCCACTCTTTGCAAGCCTTTTGAAATAATCCGTTGATATTGTCATAAGTGAGCTCTGAATCTTCAAACTTTTTAAACTCTACCTCTTGATTTGGCCTAGCTCTTTTGTTTTCATTTGCTTCTTTTTCATCCCAAATTTTGGCAAAGATGATTTTAAATATCTCGTTAAACTCATCAACACCACTATCTGCAAGGACTAGCTCTTCTAAGTCTTGAATGATTTTTTTAAAGTTGTAGGATGTTTTAAGTTGCCCTAGAGTTCTTTTGATCTCTAAGACATCTTTTTCTTCTTCATTTACTTTTGGAATCTCCGAGAGTGTATCAAAATCTTTGCTTTGTGGTTTATAAAGCACTAGCCTATCTGTACCATTAGACCAAATACCAATAGGATTACCTTTTGCTCCAAGATAAGTTTTAAGTTGTTCAATTCCATCTTTTCTTTTAGGTTTCTTGATTTCAAACAATAGTTTTACGGTCTCTTTTGTAGCATCTCTATACACTGCAATATCAGCAAATTTTGTATTTACTTCTGTTCCAAACTGTACTGGAACTTCAAGCTCTATTTGCTCTTTTTTGTATCCATAGTAATTCAATAGCTTATATACCCATAGCTGTCTTACAACCTCTTCTGGACTTGACTTACCATCTTCAACAAAAATTTGAATCTCTTCTTTTTCTGAGTGCATAGGTGCTAAAGGTTTAAGATAATAAATCTTTTTACCTGTTTGTTTTCCTGTTCCATTTTTGACTACGATATCTAGCATCTCATGGATAGATTTTCCCAACCCTTCAAATTCTGATAGTTCGTACTTTACCGCTGGATCTTTAAAGATTTTATCTATTACTTCACTATGCGTCATTTGATATTTCTTCCTTATGTTTTGTTTATATTTCTTAATCATTTGGTTTTAATAATATTTAATAAAGTAATTATTATATTCAAATTATTGTTAGGGTATGTTTATTTTAAATTGCTTCTTTTGACATTAAAATCTCCACTAATGATAAAATTATTATATCTTTATAGCATTTAATAACGCTAACTAAAAAACTTTTTAAAATTCCTAATTTTTTGATTGTAAAATAAAATCGTTCGCTACTATTCACTGTCGTTCATATATATGGCCTTTTCCTTACTCAAAACCAACAAAAAT
>Ga0265293_10009397_pt1 | contig 14081 bp, 11 predicted proteins | sample Munlanlewell138R_FD_192505 | JGI IMG/M metagenome (GOLD analysis project Ga0265293, IMG submission 192505) | Leachate microbial communities from a municipal landfill in Southern Ontario, Canada - Leachate well 138R | ecosystem: Engineered > Solid waste > Landfill > Unclassified | place: Canada...
ATAAAGGATTGCTGCGGCGCCTGGCTGTCGATATGGATGGCCGCCTGCCAGTCGCCGAAATGGCCGTTAAACCTGCGGCCTGCGTGGACACCGGCAAAGCGGATACGGCTGTTGGCGGTTGCCACCTGCCACAGCAGCGCCTGGGTGGCGCTGCCTGTTATCAGGGTCTGCAACACTGCGGCTTTGCCGGTGGGAGCCTGTACTGGGGCAGAAACCAGGCGGGTGGTGGCGGCATAACCGATCAGCAACGCGGCAACCAGCACCGTCATACCGGCAGCGGCCAGATTGCGGCCTGAGGGGCGTTGCCCACTTGGTGGCGCGATGGGCTGTTCGCGGCTTGCCAACCAGGGCAGCATGCGCGCCAGCACGCCGTCGCGCAGGACGAAATGGTGCCCCAGCGCCGCGCCCACATGGAGCACCAGCAGAATCATCAGCGCCAGTACCATGGCGCCGTGTGCGTTGAAGGCCACGGCGGCCACCTGCTGGCGCAACGCCCTGCCCGCTTCGCCGAGGCCAAACAGGTGCGGCACTTCAAACAGCCCAAACCACAGGGTGGGAATATTGAACGGTGCATCCCCCCGCCACTGGGCGGAGACATAGAACCAGCCACTGAGAGGAATGGCGATCATCAGGCCGTAGAACAGCCAGTGGGTTGCCGTTGCCAGGTATCGCTGCCAGGTAGCCATTGTCACCGGCTCTGGCGGGGGATACAGCAGGCGCCAGGCCAGCCGCAACAGGCTTAGCACCAGCACGGCAAGGCCGAGGGATTTATGAAACTGAAAGGCGTTCACCCCCCGTGCCTGGGTGGAAGCTGAGTCGATTGCCCCGCCCATCCACAGGCCGAGGGCAATATTGGCGAGAATGGCGGCGGCGATCAGCCAGTGCAGGGTGATCGCCACCGAGGTATAGCGTTGTGCCAGGGACATGGGTTCAGGTTTCGTCGCTGTCCTGGCTCTGTTCTTCGTCCTGGCTCTGTTCCACTGTCTGCTGCAGTTCACCCTCGAAGCGCAGCGTAACCACATCGCCGACCAGCGGCGGGTTGAGCAGGTGGGTTATGCCAAAATCGGAGCGGTTGAAGGTGCCGGTCACCGAAAACCCCATCAGCCCCACGCCAGAGAACGGATGCGCCTGCTCCGAACCCACCAGGGTAGCTTCCAGTGTCACGGGGTGAGTCTGACCGCGCAGGTTGAGGTCGCCGGTGATCATCAGGGTGCCGTTGTCACTGGGCGTAACCCCGGTGGAGGTAAAGCGGATGCTGTCGTATTTACCGGCGTTGAGGAAGTTTTCACTCATGGCCAGATCCTCTTCCCAGGAGGAGAACGACGAGTCCGGATGGGTGCCCTGATAGTCACCGGCGAAGTCGGTGTCGATGGAGGCCGGATCGATAGACACAGTCACGGAAGACGCTGCCAGGTCGTTCGGGTTGAGGTCGACCGTCACGTCGTAGTCAGTAAAGCGCATCACATAATTGGAGACCCCAAGGTGGGTGACGCTGAACGCCAGGCTGGCATGATCGGGATCGAGCTTGTACTGGCCAGCGGGGGCGGCGATATGGATCTGCACGGGCTCAGTTGTCGCCAGTTGTGCCGGGGCTTCCGCTGGCTGTTCCTCGGCAGCGGGCTGTTCCTCCGCCGCAGGCGCTGACGCAGGTTCAGGGGCTTCGGAGCAGGCCACCAGGGCGAACGCGGCCAGCGCCAGGATGATAGGTTTTTTCATGTTATTTCCTCCAAGGTTGAATTGGTGACACCGATTTAAACACAATGATACCGAGCGTGGGCAGGTCTTGAATTCGTTGATTTCTTCAATGACTGCAAAAGCAACGAAGTCAGATCAATATTTCAGGCAGAACAGAGCCACGGTTTTGGCTTATCTGACGCCATTTTGATTGGATTTTCAAGGAAAACCCAGCGCCACCCAGGTTGTCGACATGGCGACCGCAGGCTGATAGCGACGGCTGGGAGGCAAAAAGCCGCCCCAGCGGGGGATTTTGCGAAAGTTACGAAGAAAGGGATCGTACTGGAATGGCGCTCACTTAGCGCCAAAGTCACGATTTCCGTCATTCCCGCGCAGGTGGGAATCCGGTTTTTTCAGGGTATCGAGACTCTTGGATTCCCGCCTGCGCGGGAATGACGGCTTAAGTCAGTGCCATTCGGCTCGTATTGAATATTTGGCAAAGCCAGAGGCGGCTGCTGGAAATACTCAATACGAAACCTAGCCGTCATCAACAGGCTTCAAACAAGCCCGCCGCTCCCATACCCTTGCCCACGCACATGGAGACAACGCCGTACTTTTTGTTGCGGCGCTTGAGTTCGCGCAGCACTACGCCGGTCAGACGGGAACCGGTCATGCCGTAGGGGTGGCCGATGGCGATGGCGCCGCCGTTGACGTTGTAGATAGCGTTGTCGATTTCCAAAGCGTCACGGCAGTAAAGCACCTGTGAGGCAAAGGCTTCGTTCAGTTCCACCAGGTCGATGTCGTTCATGGTCAGGCCATTAAACTTGAGCAGTTTGGGAATGGCGAACACCGGGCCAATACCCATTTCGTCGGGTTCACAACCGGCAACAGCAAAGCCGCGGAAATAGGCCAGGGGCGTCAGACCCAATTCGATGGCCTTGGCTTCAGACATCAACAGGGTCATGGAGGCGCCGTCCGACAACTGGGAGGCGTTGCCGGCCGTGACGGTGCCGGTTTCCTCGTTGAATACGGGCTTGAGATTGGCCAGAGCCTCAAGGGTGGTGTCGGGGCGGTTGCATTCGTCGCTGGCAACGGTGCCTTCCAAAATTTCCACCTGGCCGGATTTGCGATCTTCTTTGCGCCATTTGACGGTCATGGGCGCGATTTCATCGGCCACGCGACCGTCGTTTACAGCGGCGGCATAGCGCTGTTGGCTTTGCAGTGCATACTGATCCTGCTGTTCACGGCTGATGTTGTAGCGTTTGGCGACGATTTCAGCGGTTTCGCCCATGGGCATCAGGAACTGGGGCAGCTCTTTGACCAAGCGCGGATTTTCGTCAAACTCTGACTTGCCCCGCTCCAGGCCGGTGACGGATTCCACGCCGCCAGCTATGGCGACATCGCCAGCGCCACTGGCAATGTGCTGGGCGGCAATGGCAATGGCATTCAGGCCCGAGGAGCAGGCGCGGCTGATGGTGAGGCCAGAGGTGGTCACCGGCAACCGGGACAGCGCCACAGCATAACGGGCGAGATTGGCAGACTGCTCGCCAGTCTGGCGGGCGGCACCAACCACCACGTCATCCACCAGCGCGGGATCCAGCTTGGGGTTTCTGGCCAGGAGAGCATCGATGCAGTGGGCGACCATGTCATCGGCGCGGGTAAGGTTAAAGGTACCGCGGAAGGCCTTGGCCAACCCGGTTCTGATATTGTCGACAATTACGACCTGGTTCATTGCAGATGCGCTCCGGTTTATGGAAGGTTGATAACAAAGCGAATTATAAGCGCTCGAACAGAGCAGGGCAAATTAACTCTGACCCTCGGCAGCAAATCAGGCTAATCTGGGGCAGGAACGGGCAAATTTAAAGATACAATATTGCTTGCGTGGCAGTAGACTTGGAGTGTTAGGCAACGGACAAATATTATGGCGATTCGACAGATTTTGCGCATGGGTGACCCGCGCCTTCTGCAGGTATCAAGGTCGGTGACGGAGTTCAACACGGCGGAGCTGGATGGGCTGATTGCCGATATGCTGGAAACCATGGTTGCCAATAACGGCGCTGGTCTTGCGGCGCCGCAGATCGGTGTGTTGAAACGGGTGGTGATTTTTGGCATTGATAAAAATCCCCGCTATCCCCAGGCGGAGCCTGTGCCGCAAACCCTGTTGATCAATCCGGTGATTCACCTGTTGAGCAACGAGCAGGAAGCTGGTTGGGAGGGATGTTTGAGCGTGCCGGGAATGCGCGGGCTGGTGTCCCGTTACAACCATATTCGCTATAGCGGTTTTGATGCCGCGGGTAACCCCATAGAGGTTGAGGCCAGGGGATTTCATGCTCGAGTGGTGCAGCACGAGTGCGATCATCTCGACGGTATTCTCTACCCCCAGAAACTGGACGACCCCAGACAGTTTGGCTTTATTGAAGAGCTTACCGCCGCCGGTTATCTGGATTAAGTCCGAGGGTGGCAGCAGTTTTTTGCTGGAACCAGCTTTGCTGGCGATAACAAATCGAGATTGTTTGTGCTTCAAAAATCGCCTGCGGGGCAGGCTTCTACGTGATAAGGCTGACAAGTACTGGTATCGGTGCCTGGCGCGACGGCCTTCTCTTTACTGCCCATTTTAAAAATCACGCAAAACGGATTTACCTGTTCTACCCTATAACAACAATCACCCCTATTCAGCCGCCATTGAGGATAACCATCATGCAAAAAGCCACAACCTGCAACCCAGGCAAATATTTAAGCGCTGCAGGATCGGCAATGGTTGCGGGCTTGTTAGGCGCAGTATTGCTATCAGTCAGCCCGGCGGCGATCAGTGGCAATGGCCTGCCGGGAAATTACCAACAGGTTGTCGATCTAACCCACAGCTACGATGAAAATACCATTTATTGGCCGACAGCGAGCGGCTTCAAGCTGCATATTGATTTTCACGGCTATACAGACAAGGGCTATTACTACGAAGCCAACAGTTTCAGCACCGCCGAGCATGGCGGCACCCATCTGGATGCCCCTGTGCATTTTGCCGAGGGGCAACGGGCGGTGGCGGAAATTCCCCTGACCAATCTGATGGCGGTTGCGGCGGTCATCGATGTCAGTGAACAGTGCCGGAGTAATCGGGATTATCAGGTCACCATTGCCGATATTCAGGCCTGGGAAAAACGCCACGGCCAGTTGGCGGATGGCGCTATTCTGTTGTTGAAAACCGGGTTTGCGCAGTACTGGCCAGACCGCGAGCGCTATATGGGCACTGCCGAGCGCGGCGAGGAAGCGGTGGCCAAGTTGCATTTTCCCGGCTTGCATCCCCAGGCGGCACAGTGGCTGGCCACAGAGCGGCGTATCGCCGCTGTCGGCCTCGACACCCCCAGTATTGATTACGGTCAGTCGACCCTGTTTGAGTCTCACCAATATCTCTTTAAAGCCAACATTCCGGTTTTTGAGAATGTCGCCAATCTCGATGCCCTGCCCCCCAACGGTGCCTACGTTATTGCGCTGCCGATGAAAATCAAGGCGGGTTCAGGGGCGCCACTGCGAATTATTGCGCTGCTGCCCTGAGAATCTGCCCGAGCAATTGTCGCTCCAAAAACTGCTGGCTATCACAGCTTGACCGCGCCATAGGCGTCGATAACAGGCTGTATTTGCAAGGCATGATTGCGCTGGATACGGCGGTAGTGATTTAGGGTTTTGTCCAGATACGCTGCTGCTATGCGGCGTTGCTCCTCACTGGTGGTGTTCCATAGTTGGCTGCCCACAGGATGAATTTTCTGGCAGGGCGGTTCTGCAGGCTGGCCTGATGACACCAGCAGGATTTCATAAAAGCGCTGGTTTTCCTTGAGTAGGGTTTCGGTTTTCAAGCTGAAATTGAGAGCAATCAATTGCTGGCGCAGGGCGAATTGATGGTGAACGGGGCAGAGTAAAAAGTCGATGTCGGCGCTGGGGTGCTTTGTAAAAATAAGATTAACCAGTTCCGCCATGCGTTCACCGCCAATACCGGCGAGAATGATCAGATGTTTGCCCCTGAAGCTATCCAAGGGAAGCAATGCCGCATCGAGACAATGCACATACCACTGGCAATAGGTGGCCGATGTCGCCACCAGCGGGTAAAAGCGGTGCAGCCTGGTTTTGAGCTGTTGCATTATGTCTGCGACAATATCGACAAAATGAATACTGGGTGCGGCCTGTCGCGCCAGCAACGCCGCACCCAGAAGGCCGTGATCGCAACAGCAGTCCCAGATGTGGTCATACCCGGAGGCTACCATCGCTTCAATCTTTGTCAGCCTTTTGCCAAGCTTCAAGATAGGTGAATCTCTAGGGTATTGGCGCCCGGCCACCGCAGAAAGAGGGACGCTTTGGCAAGATTTCAGTTGCCTGACCGCGACAGCACGTCATCAATAGAGGGCAGTTTATCGGCCTCGGTATCGAGTCCCAGCGGTGCGCACCAGGCGCGCTGAGCCGGTAAAAATGCCTGTTGCTGGCGACACACAAAAGCGTCCAGTTCAGCCTCATAGGGTTTGCCGTTTGCCATTTTGACACTGTCGTTGATCAGTTCGCGCAATTTGCGGGCAACGAGGAGGTAGTCTTCGATTTCCGCCTCGGGGCGGACAAGCTCTTGGCTGCCGAGACTTTCCGTGGTTTTCATCTGGGTTGCCAATTCAGGCTGGTCGGCGGCGATAAGATTGCGCACAGCCGCCGAGCAGTCCATAAAATGTTGCAGTTCAAGTCTGTGGTAACCCCGCGCATAGGGCAGCCGCTGGCGCAGAAAGCTGAGGGTGGCCAGAGCCAGATTGAACTGCTCAAGCACATGGTTTTCGGCGCCGCTCAAGGCCGGAGCGACAACGTCCTGAAGTGCGCGTAAGGAAACCTCAAGCTGAGTATCAAATGTCTGGATCACTGTATGGCCTCCTTGAGAGAGTCGCAAAGTTCCGACAAGTTCTGGTAACCGAGTGCGGTCAGGTAGTTGGTGAGCACGTCCTGGTGAGTGCGGGCGCCATAGGAGGCGCGTGCCGACGAGCCCATGATAAGACCCAGCAGCAGGTAGCGGTTGTATATGTTGTAGTACGTCAGTCTCACGGGGTCGACCTTAAGACCAGAGGCTTTTTCATAGGCAGAAAAGAGCTCGGTTTTAGACATCATGCCAGAGGCTAGGCGGGTGGTGCCATCTTCGGCGAGGTGTCCAAAGGTGTCCATGGTGGCGTAGGTGAGATCCCGGTGCCTGTCACCGAGCACCGCACCCTCCCAGTCCAGCCAGGTGGTTATTTCGCCGGATTGTTCGTCAAACAGGAAATTGCCGTTGCGGTAGTCGCCATGGATCAGAGACACATGGTCGATGACAGGAGCATGCTTGATAAGCCATTTGTAAGTGACCTCCATGATCGGCTCATCTTCGAGGCGATCTTCTTCCCACATCCGTCTTATATAGTTGACCTGCTTGATGACAGCTTCATTGGAGCCGGGCGTCGGCACGTCAAAACTGGTCAACATGGCAAATCGCTGCGGATCTATAGTATGGAGTTTCGCCAGATAGTGGACGAATTGCGGCGCCAGCTTATTCCTCAGCTCTGGCCCATAGTTCTGGCCAAGGCCGGAGACCTTGTCCGCATCCAGGGAAGGTTTGGCAACACCTTTGCAAAACCCCAGGACAATGCCCGGATAGGGCAGGTACGTTGCATCCTCATCGATCCAGTACGACTCTGGCGCTGGGACAATGCCCGCCACCGCCTTCAGCACCTCAAATTCACGGCGCCGGCTGGATTCGGTAATGGAGGCCGCAGGCTCCGTGCGCAAGACCATTTTCGTGGCCAGGCTGGCATTTCCTTCAAAACCACGCCAATTTAGCACAAACACCGCCTGCAATTTGGAGGCCCCACCGGACAACCATTTGGCCTCGGAAATAGTTACGCTGTAGCCGAGGTTTGCCTCTATTAACTGGCGGGCGCCATCGATGAGGCGCGGCAAGGTTATTTGCTGAAATGGCGGGCCGTTGCGTCTTTGCATTTTGCGTGTGAAGACGGCGTCGACTTCCCTTTCCGTGGGATAGGCCGCGCGAATGCTTTCAATGAGCGCGTCGCTTGGCTGTTCTCTACTATCGCTTGCTTTTAATCGTTCAAGTGCGGTCATAACCCATTGCCCTTATTTTATAGCTTTAAACCGAAAATTGATTCGCCATGCCCCTGGAGAGAAAACCGTGGCCGACGAAATCGGCAATATGGCTATACCCGGAGAGACTGCCGCTTTGCCAGCGCATCAGGGTCTGGAAGCCACAGGTAGCCGGATTGAAGTTATACCAGGGAGCGCCGGCAATTGTCGTGCCCCGTGCGGTGATAATGTCACCACTTTCATCTTCCATCGTCACCACTGCGCGGGTAATCAGCATATCGTAGCGTTCAGCCACCATGGTGGCATTAAGGATAGGCCGCCTTTTGCCACCTTGAGCAATATAGCCATAGCGGAATGGGCCGTAAACCATTTCCTTGTTGTGAAAGTCGACATCAAGGACGAGGAATGCATTCATGTCCTTGCCCAAATCGATGTGAACCCAGGTGGCGCCCCTGTTGCCCCAATCGTTCCGCGGTCCCCAGCTTTTATTGATGCCATCAATACAGTCGATCTGATACTGCTGGCCATGGAGTAGCAGAGTGCCCGTGATCTGCCCCTTGCCCTCCATATGGCCATTGTTCCAGCCATCATAACCCTTGACCTTGGACTGTCCAGCGAGGGGGTTGTCATTGGGGTCGTGGGTGTCGATCAGTGGGCACACAGCCTTGAAGTCGAGATCCACTTCACAGTTGCCGTCGAGGGATTTGTAATGCCATTCCAGCTCCGAGGCGCTGTGGGCTTTAAAGCGCAACCCGTTCTCCAGGGTGAAATCGGCATAATTCTCGGGGCAGGGCAAATGCATCTGGGCATCGTTGTGGTCTATTTGCCAGGGTTGAAAACAAAAACCGCGGTGGATTTCAATAGAGCTGTGGAGAACACCCATATTGGGGCGCGCCACGCAGTAGAGATTGCCACTCACTGCGTGTTCGGCGTTGGAAAAAATAATGAAGAGCGTTTCCGTCCAGGTGCGATCGGAACAATCCCTGTCATGAAAGTTAAAGTCCTCGAGTGTAATCATGTTGTTATAGCCTCGCCACCTGGGTTCAGTTTGCGTACTGAATGTGCTGCTTGGCAAACTCAAGATATTCCTTGTTCCAGCAGAATTCACACCAGCCCGCACCTTTTTTACCGTCGATCTCCACGACCGTGGGCGACTCGTTGAGGGTAATCAGTGGGTCGGCCATGTATTGGTAAGTGGCAAATCTGGTGCAGTTGATAAGGGTGGTGCGCCCGGCAGAGTCTTTGGCAACCACGTCGATGGTTTTGTGGTGCATTTCATCGTCAAAGGTATATTCATGGTCCACACTGACAATTTCCGCCATATGATTGTCTTTAAACACAAAGCCTCGCAGATGCACTCTGCCGAAGGACTGCATTTCGAAAAAATGCACGGCGGATTCGCTTGTGGTGGCGTGAAACCATTTGTAGTGCTGATTTAAGCCCCATACCCGCGGCCCCCAGGCGTGATCCCGCTGGCCGATAGTGTCAAATTCAAAGTTGCGACCGTCCACTTTAAGGGTGCCTTTGATTTTGCCATGCTGTTCGGTGCGATCGATGGCGTAATAGGGTGGACAGCCATTTTTGTGAGAGCTGAACGGGTAGATGGGGTGCATGGCCTCAAAATGATAATCCAGTTCGATGCGCTTGCCTTTAAAGGAAAATTCCGCAGACACCAACGGTTCAAGAATTTTCATGTGCAGGCCTTTCACCTGCCAGTCGTAAAAATCCATGGTTTTGGGTACGCTGATTTCCTCAAAACGCTCCTCGATTTTTTCGCCAATGCCATCGCCGAAAATGCAGGTGGCGACACTGGCTTTTCCTTCCCAGGTGACCCATGTGTACATAAGACCCGCTATGCCCTGTTCTGGCAGCGACAACATATAAGCCGCCGCCTCGCGGCTATTGGGGTAAGCGCTGAGGTCGTGGCGATTATCGTGTTCAATGGCGAACGGGGGAAGGTCGGAAGTAATGTTTTCAAAAGCCATAAAAAAATCCCTTAATTGTATCTATTAAAAAAGTGTTTGTTCAGCAGGAATGTTGGTCTGCCATTCCCCGCGCCAAATAATTGATGCCGACAAAATCGGTGAGATGACTTACGCCGGTTTTACCATTGCACTGCCATTGCATCAGCGTTTGGTAGGAAACTGCCGAGGGGTTAAAGGTGTACCAGGGTGCGGCGGCAAGGGGCGTGCCGACAGCTTCAAAAACGCGATTTTTGGCATCCCTGAATTTAATGGTTGTTCGCAGCGAGTGCATATCGCGACGCTGAGATTTCATTTCCGCCTCAACAATGCCTGTGGTTTCGCCGTTGTCGGAGACAAAGCCAAAGCGCAGTGGACCGTAGACAAGTTCTTTTTGGTCAAAATTCAAGGCAACGGCGAGAAAGGCAGAGAAATCATTTCCGGTTGATACATGGAGCCAGCTGGCACCTTCCTGACCAAAGTCGGGGCGCGGCCCCCAGCTTTTATCCATACCGTCGATACAATCGACCCTGTATTTTTTGCCATTTAATTCCAACGTGCCCGTTATGCGGCCGTTGCTTTCCATATGGCCGTTGTGCCAGCCTTCGTAGCCAGGCACTTTGGCGGCTTTGACATCGGTTTTCAGCAAGGGGTTATCATTGGGATCGTGGGGATCAAAGGGGTATGAAAGCGCCTTGAAATCCAGATCAAAGGCGCAGGCACCATCCTTGCTTTTGTAGGCAAACCTGAAATCTTTGGGATCGTTGGTGACTTCAAATTCCAAACCGTTGGGTAGTTTAAATTTTGAAAAATTCTCGGGGCATGGCAGGTGCATCTGGGCATCCATAAATGCCGTTTGCCAGGGGTGCAAGCAAAAGCCTTTATGGATTTCGATGCTGCTGTGGCAAACGCCCAAATTGGGGCGAGCCAGCACATAAATCGAGCCACTGATGCCTTCTTCGGGAACTGAAAAAAACAAAAACGTTGTTTCGGTCCATGTCCAGTCGTCTTTGGGACTTTCATGAAAAGAAAAGACATTTTTTTCGATCATTTTATGGCTCCTGAGAAAACAGCGGTAAAAATCCTGGGCTGAAAAGACATGCTTTTTAGAAATTACAAAGAAATTAATTTTGTTGTCGTCATGATTGGTGCATTTTCAATATTGCAACAATCGTTGGACGACATCACATCGACAGATTTCCGGTTTAACGTCATGCCACTTGCGTGGCATGACGTTACCTTTTTACAGATGTTGTGCTTTTAGAAGTGGTAACCGACAGTTATTCCCGCAGTGCGCGGGTCGTTAAAGTTGTCTTGACCCGTACCCAAATCTGTCACTTCAATGCGATAAAGCGGCACCAGTTTATCGGTCAGGTTTTTCACCCAGAGGCGAGCAAATAATTTTTCATCTTCTCGCGTATAGGTCATATTGGTGTTGTAGAGGGAATAGCTCGGCAAGGTGGCCGCTGTCTGGTTCAAGACGTCGCCGTAGCGCTGTCCGACATAATTGCCGTCAAGCTGTATCGACAGGTATCCGGTGGGCACTGCCCATTCATAGCGAATCACAGCGTTGGCGGTGAGGTGTGGGGCTTCACCCATTTCATTTTCCATCACAGTGCCTGCTCTGACCACATCTTCAACCCGAGTTTCGAGGAAGCTGCTGCCGACAATGATATCCAGCCCCTCTACAGGGTTGGCAAACAACTCAACCTCTGCACCTAAAATATAGGCTTCGCGGTTTTCAAAGAAAATGCCTAAATCTTCAAAGCTGGAGGCCTGATAGTCCTGGTAGTCGTAATAAAAGGTCGCCATGTTAAGCCGCGATCTGCCGTCCCAAAAGGCCAGCTTGGCGCCGAGTTCATAGGCGTGGAGCACTTCCTGTTCATAGGGATAGCTTTCCGGTGAAAGCGCCAGGGGCACCACGCCATTATTGAAGCCGCCCGCTTTCAAACCACGGCGGAACGAGGCGTAGTAGAGAGAGTCGTCGTTAGGCTGCCAGTTAAGCTGGAGAGTGCCGCTGACACCGTCCTCGTCAATTTCGGTAAAGTCGGGGGCGGTGCTGTCGTTAAAAATATTGGATTGCAGGTTTTGCAGAGACACAATATTCGGAGCAAAAAAATCCGAAACGCCATCAAAGTCAACATCGTCTACCAGAGCAAAATCCTGGAAATTTTCCTGGGAAAAGGATTTTTTGTCTTGTGAAGCCCGCAAACCGGCAATTAAAGTGACTGTCTCTGTGAGGTGGTAATCGATTTGACCAAAGACGGCGTAGGATTCCACATCGATATCATAGTTGGCATACTGCAAAACACCGCCATTGGGAACGTTGGGGTCAAGCAGGCCATTAAACGCGTTGAGCCTGTAAAGACCAGCGGCGTCCTGGTTAAGATAATAGGCGCCCAGAGTCCAGTTGAACTTTTCGGTGTCGCCATTGAGGCGGAACTCCTGAGTATAGTGCTCGGATTCATAGGCGCCATGGAAGTTGCAAAGGCTGTCGGCTGAAGCGTCGCAGTCCTCAGTAATAGACAGGTTTTGATCCATAAAGCCGGTGATGGAGGTGAAGGTAACCTTGTCGCCCTCCCAGACGTTTTTCAGCAGATAGTGATCCACTTCATTGTTGGCCCAGTCGGCCGAATTGTGGCTGACGCTCAGAGGGTCGGCGTCTTTGGGTGTGCCCAATGGGTTGGTGGGTGCAAAGACAATGTCGTCGCCCTGTTTCATCATCGGGTTGAGGTTGTCACCGGGAATGTTGCCTTCCGCCTGCCCGGATTCGGCTTTGAAAAGAATTTCCCAGCGATCTGTGGCCTGGTATTTGATCTGGCCGCGATAGGCGTCGAAGTTGGATTCGTGAATATCATTTCTGCCGGGATAGTCATTTTTAACAAAGGGGTCGTGCTGGTCGATCAGGCCGGAGAAGCGCACTTTGAGCTTGTCTGTGACCGGCAGGTTGAGCATGGCTTCAGACTGCACTGTGCCACGGCTGCCCAGGGTGCCCTCAAGATAGGCGCCAAACTCATCCTCTGGCTCCTGGGTGGTGAATTGAAAGGCGCCGCCGGTGGCGTTGCGACCAAACAGCGTTCCCTGGGGGCCTTTGATAATTTCCGTTGACTTCATGTCAAACAGAGAAAAATCCACCGTGCTGTTGGTGATCAAATAAAACTCATCGACAAAAGCCGCCACCGGCGATTCCGAACCGTTGTTCAAGTCCGCCGAACCCACACCACGAATAAAAAGGTTGGTGATAAGCCCGCGACCGACAAAGTGGCGGCGCATCTCGACGTTGGGTGACTGAATGGCGACATCGCCCGCATTGGTGAAATTGAGGGCTTTCATTTGATCTGCCGAGAAAGCGGTGATGGCGATACCGACATCGTCAGCGCTTTGCTCCCGCTTTTGCGCGGTCACAGTCACCTCTTCCAGTATTGAACTGGCTCTTTGCTGCGCATGAACAGCTTGCGACACCAGGCCAGAGGCTGTCGCGATACTGATGGCTGTAGCCAGGTTTAAAATTGAAGATTTGCTTTTAACGCCTGTTGAGTACGTCATTATCCCTCCCGAGAGATAGCTTCAAGTGATTGATTTATTTATTGAAAAGCGATTCGCCGGACATTTGAAGTTGGCAATGCCTGAGCCTGGCTGAATACAGTGGCGCCCCGAATTCGGGCTGTTTTTTTCGCGCCACCTGCGCTTGCGTTCGATTCTAGGGTTTTGCCAAAAATAGATCAACCGTTATTTAAAAAATTGAGCATCGAAAGTTTTTTCATGATCGTGACCGTCCCCAACCGATACCGCCTCGCGCCGGCTGTGCAGGGCTTGGCTGGGGGTGGCTCTTTATCAATAACTTATTGATATATATGATTATAGTTGATTTTTTATAGTGGTTTTTACCTACTTTTGGTTATAAGTTTCGCCTTAAAAAACCCTTTATTAGGCAATATTTTTATTAGAGCATTTGTTTTTTATGTTTAGTTATTTCGTTATAAATAGCCGACTCTGTGGCTGCATTTTGCTACTGGCCGCGAAGGCTGAAGGGGCTTCTGTTGCAAAATTGCGCCAGTGCAGGTTCAGGTTTGGAGGGTTGTAGGGGGATAAAAAGCGTGAAGGCGATTTCAACCGCGCAGGAATTTGCCGCCGGTTAGTCTGGCGGTTTTTCTGTTGATATCACCCACTTCAGCGCGGGCGAATGTTCAACACAGGTGCGCCAAAGGCCAAAACTGGAAAGATAGAAAGATGGAATGAGCCCGAACGGGGCTCGGGGTTGTCAGCGCTAACCCAGCATCAGTGATGCGGTATTCAGCAACTGGATTCTGCTGTCTTTTTCTGTCGCCGACAGGGCTTCGTTGAGCACGGCCTGACCCT
>Ga0265293_10009400_pt1 | contig 14079 bp, 11 predicted proteins | sample Munlanlewell138R_FD_192505 | JGI IMG/M metagenome (GOLD analysis project Ga0265293, IMG submission 192505) | Leachate microbial communities from a municipal landfill in Southern Ontario, Canada - Leachate well 138R | ecosystem: Engineered > Solid waste > Landfill > Unclassified | place: Canada...
TGCTTCAGCTTTCTGTGATGCCAAGCCTGTGCTGGTGTTCTGCGCAATTAGTGTTGTTGATGCCATAAAAAACAACAACAACCACAAACTTGTAATTTGCTTCATAAGAAATTTGTTTTAGTTAGTAATAAATCAATTCAAAAAATTATTTGCATTCGTGAACCAAAATTCATTACATGGTCAAAAAAAATCACCGTTAGTGCATGGCAAAACCTGGTAGCTGATACTTAAAGTTTTTTTATCTTACTTCGCTTATAGTTTAGAAATCAGTAGAATGAGTTAGTTTGATAATAGTTAGTATTATTTGTTCATGAGTTTTTTCTTGTGCTAATGCTTTTACAAATCTTAGTTTGCAAATATAAAAATATCTTTAATGCTTTTAATGGTATCTATTATTTTATTTTGCAGCAAAGTTAAAAAATTAATAATAGATAATTCACAAAGAAGAAATATTTGTTGATATTTTTTTACTTATTAGCAAAATGTTCATTTTATCGTCATCTCATTTTTTTGAAATATGACCTCTAAAGCTGCTCACTTTCTCTACAAGACCCGCCCGGGTAGCTGGGTACTGTTGATTTTACTGATGCTTACCTGGGGGAGTTCGTTTATTCTCATGAAGCGGGGGCTGGAGATTTACAGCAGCGTTCAGGTAGGGGCCATCAGGATATTTATGGCATTTCTGGTTTTGCTGCCCGTGGCGCTGAAGCACATCAAAAGGATTCCGCGACAAAAGCTAAAATACATTTTTGTGGTAGGATTGCTGGGAACCGGGTTGCCGGCATTTCTTTTTGCCGAGGCACAAACCGGTCTCGACAGCGCGGTAGCAGGAATTCTCAACTCGCTCACACCGCTGTTCACCCTGCTTGCCGGGCTGGCATTTTTCGGCCAGAAAACCAGGGCAGCCAACGTTGCAGGCGTATTGATTGGGCTGGCAGGAGCTGTGGGGTTGATTTATGTAACCGGCAACGGCTCCCTCCAATTTCGCTTTTCTTATGCCATCTACATTGTGGTGGCTACGGTGTTTTACGCCATCCAATCGAATATGATCAAATATTACCTGCACGATGTGAAGGCTGCCGCCATTGCCGCGATAGGATTTTTCTTTATCGGTGCACCTGCCGGGATTCTGTTGTTTTTCTTTACCGACTTCACACAAGACGTTGTTTCGGGCACTAATGCAGCACTGGCTTTCGTTTACATTGCCCTGCTGGGGATTTTCGGCTCTGCCATCGCCATCATACTATATAACAAACTCGTACAAACTACCACCGCCATCTTTGCTTCGTCGGTCACCTATTTTGTTCCGGTGGTGGCGCTGCTGTGGGGAATAGCCGACGGTGAGCGCTTTGCAGCAAGCGCTTTCGTTTTTGCAGCAATAATTCTGGCGGGTGTTGTGCTGGTGAATCACAGCAAAAATCGCAATGCATTGAATAAAAAAAAGTAAGAAAAGATTTGCCGGTTAAAAAATAGTCTTACTTTTGCACTCCTTTTTTTAGTAACATATTATCAATACAAGCACGAACATGTACGCAATAGTTGACATAGCTGGACAACAGTTTAAAATTGAAAAAGATAAAGAAATCTTTGTACACCGCCAGGCTGGCGAAGCCGGCGACACTCTTAGTTTTGGATCGGTAATGCTGGTAGGCAACGGTGAGAGCATCAGCGTGGGGAAACCTTTTGTGGAGGGAGCCAAAGTAGAGGCTACCATACTGGAACACTTAAAAGGCGACAAAGTACTTATCTTCAAAAAGAAAAGAAGAAAAGGCTACCAGAAAGAAAATGGTCATCGCCAGCAGTTTACCAAAGTGAAAATCGAAAACATCGCTCTTTAGTAAGGAATTTTTTTGCAAACTATTAAAAAATAAATATTATGGCTCACAAGAAAGGTGCAGGTAGCTCATCAAACGGACGCGAATCGCATAGCAAACGTCTTGGTGTAAAGATTTATGGCGGGCAGTTTGCCAAAGCCGGCAACATCGTGGTACGTCAGCGCGGCACAGCGCATAATCCCGGCATGAACGTTGGCCTGGGCAAAGACCACACACTCTTCGCACTGGTGGATGGCACCGTTCAATTCAAAAGAAAAAGAGACAACAAATCGTTTGTTAATATTATCCCATTTGAGCAGGAAACTCCCGGTGTGAACTAACATCAATAATTATCATGTTGATAAAATCTCCTGTTTCAATTGAAAGCAGGAGATTTTTTTGTTTAAAAAAAACATAGCGTCATGCTGCAAATTACCACCATCCGCCAACAGCCCGAAGAAATCGTTGCCAGGCTGCGAATAAAAAACTTTGATGCCGCCACACATGTCGAATCCATCGTGGCGCTCGACGAGCAACGACGCGAGCTACAGACCCGCCTCGACGAAACGCTGGCCACGGCCAACCGTCTGGCCAAAAGCATAGGCGATCTATACAAAACCGGCAAAACCGGGGAAGCATCGCGACTGAAAGAAGAATCGACAGCACTAAAAAACACCTCTAAAGCTCTTAGCGAGGAGCTTGGCGATACGGTGAAAAAGCTCAACGACGTCCTGCTGTTGCTGCCCAACGTGCCTCATTCGAGTGTTCCTGCCGGCAAGTCGGAAGCCGACAACGAAATTTTAGCCAACGGCGGAACCCTCCCCGAGAAAAACCCCCAGGCCCTCCCCCACTGGGATTTGATAAAAAAATACAACATCATCGACTTCGACCTTGGCAACAAAGTGACGGGGGCAGGATTTCCTTTTTATCGCGGGCAGGGAGCGCGTTTGCAACGTGCACTCATCAACTTTTTTCTGGATCAGGCAATCGACGCCGGATATCTGGAGTATCAGCCACCGCTGCTGGTTAATGAAGATTCGGCTTACGGCACCGGTCAGCTTCCCGACAAAGACGGCCAAATGTACCATGCGCCTGCAGATAAACTTTACCTGATACCCACCGCCGAAGTACCCATCACCAACATCTACCGCGACGTGATTTTGCGCGAAGAGGAACTGCCGATAAAAAACGTGGCTTACTCCAACTGCTTCCGGCGAGAGGCCGGCTCGTGGGGGGCGCACGTGCGCGGCCTCAACCGGCTGCACCAATTCGACAAGGTAGAAATAGTGCAAATACGCACTCCCGAAGAATCATACCAGGCGCTGGAAGAGATGCGCCAATATGTGGCCGGCCTGCTTGAAAAGCTGGAGCTGCCTTACCGCATCGTTCGGCTCTGTGGCGGCGACCTTAGCTTTACCTCGGCACTCACCTACGATTTTGAGGTCTTCTCGTCGGCACAGGAGCGCTGGCTTGAGGTTAGCTCAGTGTCGAACTTTGAGAGCTTCCAGGCCAACCGCATGAAGCTGCGCTACAAAACCAAAGAAGGACGCACGCAACTGGCACACACCCTCAACGGCAGCGCGCTGGCTTTGCCGCGTATCGTGGCGGCATTACTCGAAAACAACCAGACCGAAGATGGCATCTGCATTCCTAAGGCGTTGCAAGCGTACATAGGGTTTGAGGTGATTACACTTGTGTAGATCGTTGTTCGTTGTTCGTTGTTTGTTGTTCGTTGTTCGTTGTTCGTTGTTCGTTGTTCCCTTCGGCAAGCTCAGGGCAAATGTTGTTTGTTGTTTAAAAAAAATCTCTTGCCTCTCAACCTTACGAAAATTCGCGCCAATTCGCTTAATTGGCGGAAATTCGCGGACAATAGAAGAATCCGCTAATTGGCGCGAATAAAGCCAATTAACACGGATTTGAATTTAAATCAATTCTACGGGTTTGGACGGGGTTGTACCTCGTCCGTTTTATTTTTACAGGCTCAGCCTGTTTTAAGATTAAAAAATAAAATTAGCGGCAATTCGCTTAATTGGCGGAAATTCGTGGACAATAGAAGAATCCGCTAAGTGGCGCGAATAAAGCTAATTAACACGAATTTGAATTAAAAACAACTCTATGATTTTGGACAAGGCTGTAACTCGTCCGTCCGATATCATTTTAACATTATCGACAGAGTGGTGTTTCATTCAAAAATAAACCTGCCTCAGCGGCTGCCTATAAAATATTTGAACCGCTTTGGGGTTTTGTAAACTCCGGAATGAATAGCATTATGAAAAAAATTTACACCATATTAATAATAGCGCTCTTTGGCGCAACCACTTTTTTGCCGGCACAGGAGATACCGGCTTTCCCTAAGGCTGAAACGGCCAAAAGTAAGATAGAGAAGCCTGACGACGAAAAGCTTGCTGCCGAGTACATGAAGGGCAAAGAGTACGAAAAAGCAGTGGAGCTTTACGCAAAGTTGTACGAAGAGAAGAAGACGCGTTATTTTTATACCTACTACATTTTTTGTCTCACCGAGCTGCAGGGCTTTAAAACCGCGCTGAAGGTGGTGCGACGAGAGCAAAAAGAAAACCCCGGCTCACTACGTCTGCTGGTGGACGAAGGCTACATCTATTCGCTGCAGGGCGACCAGCACAAAGCAAAGAAGCTGTGGGACGAAGCGCTCGAAAAACTTACCGCCAACCGCAACCAGATAAATGAGCTTGCCGGCGCCTACAGCTACCGCGGACAAACAGAGTACGCCTTGCAGACTTACCTCAAAGGACGGCAACTGGTGCAGGATTATAAATTTAACCTGGAGCTGGCACGGATGTATCAGCAGATGAACAACTACGCCGACATGGTGAACGAATATCTGAACCTGATGGACGACGACCTGTCGCGGCTCGAATACATCAAGGGGCGGCTTCAGTCGGCACTCGATGGCGACGAAGAAGGTACCATCGGTGAGGCCATGCGGACGGAGCTGCTGCGGCGTGTGCAAAAAAACCCCGATAAAATTTACTATTCAGAGATGCTCATCTGGTACGCTGTTCAGCAGAAAGATTTTGACCTGGCGCTGCTGCAGAGCAAGTCGATAGACCGGCGGCTGGGCGGTGACGGGCGCGCCGTAATTGACCTGGCAATGATCAGCCTGAATAATGAGGCCTATGATGTGGCTGTGGATGCCTACGAATATGTGCTGGCAAAGGGCGAACTGTCGACCTACTATCTGGATGCGCGCATCGGGCTGCTCAACGCGCGCTATCTCAAAATAACCCATCGCCTCGACTATACCCGCGACGACCTGATGGCTCTCGAACGAGAGTATCATTCGGCGCTTGCTGAGTTTGGCGAAAACAGCTCCACCATCACCATCATGAAATACCTGGCGCACCTGCAGGCTTTCTATCTCGACAAATACGAAGAGGCCGTCGCGCTGCTCGAAAAAGCTGTGGCTATGCCGGGAGTGTCGCCGCAGCTCATTGCCGAGTGTAAAATAGAGCTGGCCGACATCCTGCTGTTTACTGATCGTGAGTGGGACGCCACCTTGCTTTATTCGCAAGTGGATTATGATTTTAAAAACGATCCTGTGGGGCATCTTGCCAAATTCAAAAACGCAAAGCTATCGTACTATATCGGCGAATTTAATTGGGCCAAGATGCAGCTCGACGTGCTGAAAGCAGCTACTTCCAAGCTCATTGCCAACGACGCCATGGAACTCTCGCTGCTCATCAGCGACAACATCGACCTCGACAGCACCTACACAGCCCTTGGATATTATGCCCGCGCCGACCTTTTGGTATATCGCAACAAACCCGACGAAGCATTGCTCGTGCTGGATTCGATACAAACACTGGCCCTGTGGCACCCCCTGAACGATGAAGTGCTTTATAAAAAAGCCGACATCATGCTGAAAAAATCCAACTATCAAGCCGCCGACAGTCTGCTGCAAAAAGTTACGGAGATGTACCCGCAGGACATCCTGGCCGACGATGCACTGATACTGCGCGCCAGACTTTACGACCAGCACTTTATCGATCCCGCCAAAGCCATGATGCTTTACGAGCAGCTTATGACCGAATATCCCGGAAGCCTCTTCGTGGTGGAGGCCCGCAAACGATTCAGAGAGCTGCGGGGAGATATGATTAATTAGCTTTGATGTATTGAGTGTTTGTTAATAAAAATCCCAAATTCCAAAAAATCAAGTTCCAAATTAAAGAACAATTTTATCCGGTAGGCAAATTTGGAGGGAGAAATCCATTAAAGAAAAATGGGATCATTCATTGCACACGTTGGGTTTTTTAAAATGGCTTTGCCAATTCGTTTTAATAACCATTTCTTGAAAATGCAAAAGCTATTCTGATTTTACATGCATCCAAATGTTATTTGAAGAATGAAAAAGCAATTCCCCACCGCCGCCGGCTATGTGCGCCCCAAAAAAAGCCTGGGGCAACATTTTCTGGCCGACGACAACATTGCACAAAAGATTACTAACAGCCTCACCCTACGCCATCAGGTGCTGGAGGTAGGCTCGGGTACCGGCGTGCTCACCAGGTTTTTAATGGGGCATGTGCAGCAGCTCAGACTCATCGAAATCGACCGGCAGTCGGTGGCGTATCTGCGGGAGCATTACGCGTCGCTGGGCGACAATATCATCGAAGGCGATTTTCTGAAAACCGATCTCAGCGCCATTTTTCCGGGCGAATATTCCATCATCGGCAACTTCCCCTACAACATTTCGAGCCAGATATTATTCAGGGTTTTGCAGTATCGCAGCCAAATACCACAGGTGGTGGGCATGATACAAAAAGAGGTGGCTGAACGTTTGGCAGCGCCTCCGGGCAACAAGACATACGGCATCATGACGGTGCTGCTGGGAGCTTTTTATCAGATAGAATATCTTTTTACCGTAAACGAAAATGTTTTTATCCCGCCGCCACGCGTCAAGTCGGCGGTGATACGGCTGCAACGAAAAGAAGATTTTACCTTAGGATGCGATGAGAAATTGTTTTTTGAAGTTGTAAAAACGGCTTTCAACCAACGGCGAAAAACATTGCGCAATTCGTTGCGGGGGCTATGGACAGGTCATTTCGATTCGGCAGAGCACGCTATTTTCGACCAACGCCCCGAACAATTAAAGCTGGAAGAGTTTATTGAGCTTACGCGAATGCTTACAAAATAACAATCCGTTTTGGTCATAAACAATATGCCATCAGGCACTCCTTTTCAGCTCTGCATAAATCCGGGCGAGCGATCTAAATTAGAAACTCCTCCGTAGCTTTAAAACGGCGATGGAAAGGTAACCACACAATCTTCGCTTACGCGGATGTAATAGGCTTTGCCGGGCAACAGCCTGGTAAGGGTATAAATATTTTGTGAAGGCTGGTAGATTTTATCGCCGCCGATTTCGTGCACCACATCAATAATATCATCCAGATCGCGAAAAACCACAAAAGTGCTCACTTGCGCCGAGCTAAGCACTGGCATCACATTCCAACCCTGCTGCAGAAGCACCGTCTGCGATATTTCAAACAAGCCGCCAATCTTTATCTGGAAAGATTCTTTGGCTTTGATGACGTAGCCATCAAAAGTATTCCAATCTACAAGTGTATTGATTCCCTGGTCGGGCCAGAACATGCGTCCATGTATGTCGAATATCGCCTCGACATGTTGCGCTGTGGTGTCGAAAATCTCGGTGAGCTTTGTTTTGAAAGGAAGCACAAAAGTGGAGAGGCCGCTCCATCCTTCGGGTATGGTGATGTTGTGCTGCATGTTGTATGGAAAAACGATCATCTTTACAGGAACATTTAAAACCGGCATGCTGGTGTCGTTGCTCAGGATATGAAAGCTGCGTTGATGACTTCCTATGGTGAAGGCTCCGGAGTTGAAGAGCAGATCTACAGATTTGGTTTCTCCGGGCGGCACTGCGGCGGTGTCGGGGGTAGCGTTAAGCCAGATGTCCGCGGGCGAAAGCTGTAAAGTGTCGGTGATGGAGTGTGGCTGGCTGCCGTGGATGTCGCCACTGATGGTGTACACCAGATTAAGTGTGTCCTTGAGTGTAGCATCGAAGGTGAGGCCAACAACAGAAACGGCAGTCTCGCCCGGCAGAATATTACCACCCCCGCCATTGGCATCGTTCCAGCTCACCACCACACCATTGCCTGTGCTGCCATCATAAATCAATGGCCCCAGACTTCCGCCGGTAAAGTTGGAAGCATAATTGAGCGTAACTCCCGCCGGGAACTCAATCACCAGCGTGTCGAGCCATTCGTTGTCGGGGCTGCCATTGGTAAGCTCAAAAACGAAATCAGTGGTTTCGCCGGGGATGTATTCCTGCGGCTGACAGATAAGGGTAGAGCCCTGAACACTGCGGGGAGAGCCATTTGCAGCGCTATTTATTTTATCCGGATTAGGTTCGATGTAAAAGAAAAGCGTATCGGTGCCTGTATTAGAAATTAGCAACTGCCTATGAACCAATGTATCCGGTTTCAGTATTAAAAAAAACGAATCGGGTTCTATTTCGATCTGGGGATAAAGCGTGTCGGCGGGCATGATTGTTTTGGGCTGCAGCGGCACTTCATGCAGCGAAAAGCCTGACACTGCAAAACCAACCATCAGCAGGAAAAGCCATAGAAAATGAGAATGTGTTGTTTTACTATTGTCGTTCATTACACCTTATTATATAGGGTACAAAAATTTATGCTGTTGCAAAAATAATCAGAATCAGGAACTGCTGTGCCAAATGAGCACCTCGGTGGCACCATAGCCAAAATCTTTCTTGGAGGCATCGCGTGTTTTCACGTTTTCGTAAGCTTTGAGTATCTCCATGATTTTTGATTTCAGGATGCCGTCGCCAACGCCATGGATAAAGGTAACTTTGGTAAGATAACTTTTAATGGCACCCTCAAGACACCGCACAAAATAATTGAGCTGTACGTTGAGCATCTCCTGGTTGCTCATTTTGGAATAGTCGTCGGTAAGTTCGCCGATATGAAGATCGACCACGGCCTCGCGCGGACTGGTTTTGTGTTTGTCGATGATTTCTTTGCTCTGCTGGGGTTTTGCATGTTGCATAGCAATCTCTTCATCGTGTTTTTCGTCTTCCGATCGCTCGGCTACAGTCTTCTGAATAGCTATCTCGTTGATGAGAAAAAGAAAAGCTTTCTCTTGCAGAAATGACGAATCGATGTAAACATTTTCGCGATACAGACGTGCAGGCTTAAAGCTAAAAGTGCTGTTGACGGGTGCCAGCACCGAATCTGACAGCTCTTTGTGATAGAGCGCCTGAATTACTCCATAGCTCCAGCGCTCTATCTCTTCGCGATGGATAGAAGCCAGCAGCAAACGGCTGTCGGACGGGATGGCATCGTAGTCGCGGCCTTCCCAGGCACCATTCTCTTTGCGCAAAAACAAACTAAAAAGCACCTCATACCCGGTAAAGTTTACCAGATAAACATCGATAAGTCCCGTGAGCAACCACCGCTGATCCTGCGGAACGTATGCCAGATAAAGACCTTTTTTGTCGTCGCCCTTAGCTTTGAAAACACGCAGCTTGCTGATCCGGTCGTCGAAAAAAACGGGGTCTTCTTTTTCAGGCTCTGGCGCTGCAGCAGCCGTTCGGGAGGAGGTGAAGAAATCGCCGCGCTTCCGCTCAAAGTTCTCCAGCTCGTTGGCAAGCACCAGCTCGCTGACCAGCGTAGGGATTTCAAAACCATCTTCAATCTGAATATTTACCAGGCTGGCGCTGATTATCTTGGATACTACACCGCCACCGTTGTCATTCAAAAATTTTACCTTATCACCTATCTTAAATTTCATAGTTATCTTGAATTTTTTTACAAAAGTACGGAAATATGAAGATGTTCGGTGTTCGGTGTTTGGTGTTTGGTGTTTCCTTCGGCTGGTGGTTGAGCCGGGTGTTGAGCCTGTCGAAATCGGGCGAAATCAGCCCTGCTTTTTTTTGATCACATCGCGCCTTGCGCCAAGCGTTTTACCCTTTGCGCCCTGCGCCACGCGCCACGCGCCCTACGCCCTGCGTCACGCGCCCTGCCTTCTCTCACCACCCAACATTTGCTATCTTTGTTTTTTAAAAAAGAAAAAAAATTGAAAATGAATCGCCCGACACCACTTCTGATTTTACTTTTTATAATAATGCATTTCTTAGGTCCCTTTGCATTGCAGGCACAAATGGCTGCTTTGTCGGGGCGTATGGTGCTTGCCGACAAGCAGGCTGAGGCGATGGGCGTCCAAATAACGCTGACTCCCGGCGACCAAAAAACCACCACGAATGAAAAAGGATTTTTCCGATTCGACCAATTGCCTGCCGGCCAATACCAGCTCACAGCCATTCTGGAAGAGTACCAAAAGCTGGTGCGAACCATCACTTTACGCGCAGACGAAATGCTGGTGATCGATCTGGAACTGCAACCGGAGCCGGTATTTCTCGAAGGTGTCGAAATAACGGCTTCTCCCTTTGATTACCGTCCATACCTTACCGATGTGGTAAGCCGTGAGCAGATAGAACGCATGCCGGCACGCGATGTGGGCGACGTTTTGCGCAGCCAGCCCAATGTCAGCGGCATTCGCAAAGGCGGCAGCAATCTCGACCCGGTGGTGCGGGGTTTGAAATTCAGCCAACTCAATGTACAGACCAACACCGGGCAAAAGATTGAAGGTGGCTGCCCCAACCGCATGGATCCCGCCGCTTCTCATATCGACATCAACGATGTGACCCGCATCGAAATCCTGAAAGGCCCTTATGCGCTGCGCTATGGCCCCAATTTCGGCGCCGTACTCAACCTGATCACCGAAAAAGCCCGGCCTTATGAATCATGGCAACTGCATGCCCACGCCATAAAAGGTTGGGAGAGCAACCCCAATGGCACCAAAGAACATCTGACGCTGCAAGGTGGTAACAAAAAAATATTTTTTGCCCTTTCGGGAAATCGTCACGACTATGGCAACTATAAAGCCGGAAACGGAGAGCTGGTTCCTTCATCGTTTTTTAAATACAACTTTGCCGGTGAGGCGGGGTTTGTTCCTGCAAAGCACCATGAAGTGCGGCTTGCCTATCGCAACTCGCAGGGACGCGACGTCCGGTTTCCTTCCCTGCCAATGGACGAACGCAGCGACAACACGCATCTCTATTCGGCGACCTACCGCTATACCAATGGCGAATCGCGCGTTCAAAGCATCGACGCCCGCCTCTACCGCTCCGACGTGCACCACGAAATGGACAACAAATGGCGCCCTTTTTCTGATACCGTGGTGGCCGTTTCAACCATCGATGCGCTGAACCAGGGCGGCCGCATAGATGTTGGCATCCGGCAAAAAGCCGCCAGGCTTCACGTGGGGTTGGATTATGAAAATATTCATAAAGAGGGCGAGCGCATCAAATCGTTGATACAACAGCCCAACCTGCCGGTGAAAACCGAGGATTTATGGAAAAATGCTGCCATCAGCAACCTGGGTTTCTTCGGAGAATATCAGCGTCAGCAGACAGCTTCTTTAGATTTGGTGCTTTCGGCGCGGCTGGACATCAACCATGGCGGCAGCGATGCGATGGTGCTGCGCAACATGATGGGCGGCGAGATGTACCGCAACGACAACACCAGCTCCGACTTTGTGAATGTAAGCCTGAGTGGCGGCATATCTTACAAAATCAGCAGTGCGCTGACGCTGGATGTGGCGCTGGGACGCGGCGTGCGCAATCCCGACATGGTGGAGCGGTTTATCATCCTGCTGCCGGTAGGCTACGACAACTACGACTATCTCGGCAACCCGCAATTAGCACCCGAAAACAACCACCAGTTCGATGCAGGCATGACCTATTCCAGCGACAGGTCGGGCAAATTCAAGGTCAATGGTTTTTACGCTTACATCACCGATTTCATTACAGGGGTGCGGCTGCCGCCCGCACAGGTGATGCCACAAACAGCAGGCGTAGTTGGCGTAAAGCGATTCCAAAATATCGATCTGGCACACATGTACGGGTTTGAGTTTTTATGGACTTCGCCGCAGCGATTCCCGTTTTACATCAATCTCTCGGCAGCATACACTACGGGTTTCAATCCTGAAGCAACACGCTATTTGGTGCAAAACGGGCAGGTGGTTGCCACCGAAATTGTAAAAAACGATCCGCTGCCGGAGATACCCCCTTTTGAAACAAACCTGCGCCTCAACTATCCGTTGCTCAACAATCAGCTGGTACCGCAGCTTCATCTAAGGTGGGCTGCTTCACAAAACCGAATTTCGCAAGCTTACGACGAACAAACAACTCAGTCGTTTTTTATTACCAACATCAGCGTAAGCTACCAACTCAGCGAGCTTCTGTCGGCATCAGCCGGGGTGAGCAATTTGTTTGATGTAGCTTTTTACGAACATCTCAACCGCCGCATCATCGGCTCGCGGGCAGCGCTTTATGAACCTGGCCGCAACTTTTACCTCCATATCATCCTGACGTTATAATTTAAAAATAAAATTTTTGTGATAATGCTTTTGAAAATAAAATCTTATCCCGGCCTCTTTTTAATAAAGCATCAACCCTGGTTGCTTTTGGTTTTAATAATCGTCGCTTTGGGCGGATGCCACAAGCGCGACGACAAAATGGTAACCTACCTGGTGACCAGTGATGCCACAGAAATTGCACTTCAATACCGCGACGGGACTGGATTGTTGCAAAAAACAATACTGCACCCGGCAGGCGGACAGGACGAGTGGCGCCATAGTTTTGCAGCCGAACAGGGCGACATAGTGTACCTGTCGGGGAAATATGAGGAGGGACATGCCACGCTGAAACTCATGATCACCATCGATGGCAAAATTTACAAACAAGCGCAAAGTACGGGCGACACCATAAAATACGTTACTGTTTCCGGTGTGGTGCCTTACGATTAAAACATTTGAAAATGAAAATTTATAATCAAACAACCTTTTTTATCAGCCTGTTGATAGCGACGGGTATCTTAAGTTTTTCGGCTTGCAACCCCGGAGACGAACCGCAGCTGCATTATCTGCCGTCGCGTCTCTTGCTCAGCTTCGAACATCTTAATAATGGGAAGCCATTGCAATACGACACGATGCGCTACGTAAATGCTGCCGGCAATCCTTACCTGGTTAACGAAATTCAATATTTTATTTCGGATGTTACGCTGCATTACAACGATGGCAGCCGCCAGGTGCTCGACGGATGGCAGGCCATTCATTATGTGGATACAGATCTGCCGGACACATATTTTTTTAATCCACCCGACACACTCAGAGCGGGGCATGTGGATAAAATCACTTTTACTTTTGGTATTAATGAAGAGAAGAATCAATCGTTGATGTTTGTCAATCCGCCCGAGCGCGACATGTTCTGGCCCGAATACATGGGCGGCGGCTATCATTACCTGAAACTCAACGGCAAGTGGCTGGCTAAAGATGGCGTGGTGAAACCCTTTAATTTTCATCTTGGCATCGGACAGGTGTATGCCGGCGGCGGCAGCAACCCCGATTCCATCGTTGGCTTTATTCAGAATTATTTTGAGATTACGCTGCCTGCCTCTTCCTTCGAGGTAGAACAGGGAATGGCGGTTCAGGGCACGATACAAATGAATATCGAAAACTGGTTTCAGCATCCACACACCTATGATCACGATGTGTGGGGTGGCGACATCATGCAGCGGCAGGCGGCCATGCAACTGGGATGCGATAACGGCAAGGAAGATGTTTTCAGTTTCAGCTTAAATCAGTGAAAACAAAGAAAAAATAAGAAAAAGAATAACATTTGTGACGTCGTGCCTCTGTGGTGAAATGCAGGGCGCAGGACGCTGAGAGCAACAAATATTCTTTGTGCCTTCGTACCTTTGTGGTGAAATATGTTTTTTCTGCGTCTCTGCGGTGGCTCCCCACAATGAATCGAAATGAAAACCCGCAACAAACCCATGATGCATTTGTTCTATTTATCACTCAATCACGCTTTGCCATACTCCCCCAAAAATTATGTAGCATGTTAAAAAAAATGTTTTCCGGAAAGCCATCACCCAAATCATCTGATTTCTGGTTTGAACACCGCCAGCCTTGCGTTGCCGGCCAGTTTTATCCGGCTGATGCCGAAAGTTTGCGCCAGACCCTGCAAAGCTATTTTGCGTTGGCAAAACCCCGGGAAGATAATAATCTGCGCGCCATCATCGCACCGCATGCCGGCTATATTTTTTCCGGACAAACCGCTGCCCACGCCTACAACCAAATCGATCCGGAACGCCAATACCGGCGCATCTTCCTGATCGGTAGCAGCCAC
>Ga0265293_10009401_pt1 | contig 14077 bp, 12 predicted proteins | sample Munlanlewell138R_FD_192505 | JGI IMG/M metagenome (GOLD analysis project Ga0265293, IMG submission 192505) | Leachate microbial communities from a municipal landfill in Southern Ontario, Canada - Leachate well 138R | ecosystem: Engineered > Solid waste > Landfill > Unclassified | place: Canada...
AAAGAGAGAAGAGTTTAGATAGTTATGTTTTCAACCTTAAAAAAAAGAGCATTTGGAATAACAAATAGGATTTTGAGAAGAGATTTTTCAGGAAATACCGGACTTGCTTTAAAGAATTCTTTAATTAGTTTTCTAACGAGCTCATTCTCCAAACTCGGCTCAATAATTTTTGTCTATTTAATTATGATGAGATATCTTTCTCAGGAAGTATTCGGACTTTATTCTTTAACACTTTCAACAATTTTATTATTTTCAGGCCTTGCAGATTTAGGAATTGGAAATGCCTTAGTTCATTTTGTTTCTAAAAATGGGAGACAATCTAAAGGATATATTAAATATTTATTCAAAATTAGGCTTATTACAACTTCTATTGGAGGAATTGGATTGATAGTTATAGGATATTTCTTATCAAAATTTTACTATAATCAACCTATATTTTTAGGAATTCTTGCGGGAGCGTTTTATCTTCTCTCCATAAATCTATTAGGATTTTTTATAGGAATTTTTCAGGGAGAAAATAACTTTAAGGTACCTTTGTTAAAAGAAATAATTTTCCAAATTAGTAGAATTATCCTTGTTGCTTTAGCTATTTATTTAACAAATTCTAAGAATACTGAAATTTTAATTTTTTGGATAATAATAGCTTTAGGAATTTCAACTATAATTTCATGTATATTCTTATTTCCCGATTTGAAAAAATATAATGGAGAATTAAATGGAAAAGATAAGATTAGGATCAAAAGATATATTGTTCCTCTTTCTGCAAGTGTCCTATCAGGATTATTTTTTGGATATATAGATACATTTATGTTGGGAAGATATGTCTTACCTGAATTTATTGCATATTATAATGCAGCATTTTCATTGATAGTTTCTGCAGTAGTATTTATTTCATTTTCTGCAGTTCTTTTTCCTATATTTTCTAAGATTGATAAAAAGAGATTGGATATTGCCTTGAATAAATCTATTTTGATTACATTTTTCTTGGGATTGTTTGCAATGATTTTTACAATAGGAATCAGTCCTTATTTAATCAAAATTATTGGATTTGTAACGGGGAGGGATTATACGAACTCTTTGATAGTTCTAAAAATTCTTTCTATAATTCTTTTAGTAGATCCATTGATTGGAATATTAAGCACTTATTACTATTCCATTGGGAAACCTAAAAAAGTGATGAAATCCGTTATTATTTCTACAATTGTAAATATTGTACTGAATCTTGTTTTAATAAAGTACTTTCTTCAATTTGAAATGATTAAGGCCGTTTGGGGAGTTTCGATTGCAACGGTCATCAGTAAACTTGCTTATTTAGGATTGCTATTTAGTAAAAAATCGGATAAATAGAACTAAGGTTAACTTAGTTAGGAGAAAAATTATAAATTAGTCCTAAAGAGGATTGAATAAACTGAAAAATAGGCTAAAAGTTCGTATAATGTATCTTATGTGAACCCCTTTAGAGTCCAATTTAGAGCAATATTTTTAACTATCTGAGGAATTATATGGCTTCCTGAGAATTGATTATGTAGATTCTGAGATAATTTTCTAAGAATTAAGTAATCTTCACAAGTGAATAAATTTTAATTTAGGTCGACTTAGTTAAAGATTGAAATATATATGAAAGAAATAATATAAAATTTCATATATTGTAATAGTTCTGAAAAGCTAGATAATAAAAAATGAACTTAGGTTGGCTTAGTTACAGATCTGAAAATAATATATAAAAATCCTAAAATAGATATATTATATAAATTAGATATAAAATTAAACTTTTTAAAAAAATAAGAAAAGTAAAAAATGAACTTAGGTTGGCTTAGTTAAATAAACTATTTTCCAAATAGAGCCATTACGATACTTAGTATAGTTCCTACGATCACTATCCAACCTGCTACAGCAGTTATAATTGCTGGAATGATTGGCTCTAATGTTAAGATACTGTTAGCCATTCCTGCCCCTACTGAAAGGGAAACTAGGGCTCCGACAATTCCTGCAATTATAGCTGTAAAGCTATATGTAGGTTGAGTTTTTGTAGTTGTTTTTTTTGCCATTTTACCTCCTTTATTTTTTAGAATAAAATAGTTTAGATATTAAAATACTAAATAAAATAAATAATATTGTTCCAACAACTAATGTAAATAAAATTATGTTTTGAAAAATGCCTAAAAGGAATATGTTCTCTGTTTGAAATTCGATTGATTTTAAGGAATTTAGAGAACATAATGACCAAAAGGATTCAGAGTTTATAGGTATTGGAATAACTCTACATGGTAAGATTGGAGCTAAGAAAAAAAGTAAAATAGTTATTAATGTACTCATTCCAGAGATAAGAAAAACATTTCTAAACTTCATAGTATTTATTAGAATCTATTCTTTAAAAAGATTTTGATTATTAAAATCTAGATCCCCTATTAAATAGAATAGGACGATTCTCTTGTGAACTAGGATTTTTGTTTAGATTTGATAAGATTAATTAAAAAATTGTAATTAATGTTGTTGTATAAACGGCTGTTTATGGCTGTTTGGGAATTTGTTTGGTTGTTTGGACAATGTCATCTAAAAAACGAGCTGTTTGTGTAAATTTCGGATAATGATAAATTTATTTATTTTTATCGTCGGTAATTCTTGCTGTTTATTGTTTGGACAAACAAGCATAAACATAAACAATGACTTATTTTGTTGTCCAAACAGCAGCAAAATAGGAAGATTTATAAATAAAGATCTATTAAAAATATTAGAATGTTTAAATTTTTTAGAACAAAAAAAGAGGTAAAGAGAATTGAAGAAGAATCTAAAAGATCCTTTGAAAATATTAAAAATGATTTTTCTAAGGTGGGTAAATGGATTCAACATTTAGACGATAAAACTACGAATAATGATCTAGAGATGTTAGATATTAAACAACAGCTAAATCTAATTATAGAGGACTTAGAAGAGTTAAAAGAGGCATTTTCACTGTTTGGACGACCATTGTCCAAACAAACAACACATACTGTTTATAAACAAACAAACAATGTTGATGTCCAAACAGCTGTCCAAACAGCTGTCCAAACAAGCATTTTAAGTAACCTAACTACAAGTGAAAGAGCGATTGTAATGGCCTTGATGTACTCTTCAGGAGAAGATATGAAATTGAGCTATGAAGATCTTGCAGCGATGTTGAATAAGGATAAAAGCACAATAAGGGGTCAAATAAATGCCATAAAACAGAAAAGTGAGAGTTTAATTAAGGAATCTAGGGAGTTAAATGGCAAAAAAAGGTTATATATACCTGAAGAGATAGCTCAATTAATATTGAAAACTGTAAAAGTGAGGGTTAAAAAGGGTAAAAAAGAGAAGAAAACAGATAAAAAGTGAGTTAAAAAGATAAAATATACCCTATATTAAAAAAGTGAGTAATTTACAAAAAAGAAAAGGTAATATTTAACTCGGAATAAAGATAAACAAGCTCAAATATGTGAGATTTGAGGTTAAAAAGAGAGAATAGAAGATAATCAGAGAGTTGTAAAATGTATTCGGTTAACCGAATAAAGATATTTTTATAATTCTCTTAGTTTTATTAAAGTTTGTAAGGAGACTATATTTTTAAAATTATCGTCGATATGTAGTCTAATTGTCTTGTTATTCATCCTACTTTTATTCAAGGGAATTCCTTTCTGGATTAATCTATTTACATAGTCTCTTATTGAAGATTCTGTAAGATTTAGGTGATTTGCGATGAGCTTATATGTGATCTCGTCTATCTCTCGCTCCTCTAGAGAATATATTGTAGAGAATACGATCATTTCTTTATTTGTAAGCTTTTTGAATTTTATCCTTATTTCTTTCTTTATATTATCTAGAGAATCTAAGACTAATTTAGCTCTCTCAAATGCTAAAAAAGAATCGTTTGACGTATAATTCTCCTTAATTTGTGTTAAATTGTTGGTCTGTTGGTCTGTTGGTTTGTTTGTTAAATTGTCTGTCGGAACCCCTTCATTTCCTGTGGAAGTGTTGGAAAATGACTGTCGGAACCCCTTCATTTCCTGTGGAAGTGTTGGAAAATGTGTTGGAGTGTCTGTTGAATGTCTAGAAATAAAGGAAGATTGCTGAGATTCCATATTTAAAATTCGATTATTTAGATGATTAATTTCGCTTTTTAGAGAGATTATCTCTTCCTTTATTTTTAGAAAAGCCTCTTTGATTGGATCCATTATTTAATTAGATGAATGATGTTTATAATGTTAATTATAGCAAAAGATGTATATTTAAGAATTTCTTTCAAGAATGTTTTTATAATTTGAATCTTTTTGAGAATTTTTATATATTTTATATGCCTCATTAGATATTCTCCATCTAATTCTTCTCTGATATTTTACTCCCTCTTTGTTTATATTGATTCTTGTAATTAGTTTATCCTTTTCCATTTCAACTAAGAGATTTTTGATGAATTCCTCATCTCTAGCTACTTCTTCGGAAATATTAGAAGTAAACAATTGTTTAGGAAACGAAAAGAATAAAAATGATAGTATCTGTTCCTTTATTCTATCCCTCTTTAGTTTTGAAATTGGTGGCATAGTCAAGCTAATTAAATTAGTTTTAAATATGTTATGATGGAAAATATGATAAATTACGTAACACCGGATGATGGAAAATCTATTAAAAGAATATTAGATCCTTTAGTAGAAGAATGGTTCTTTTCTAGATTTAAAGATTTTTCAAATGCTCAAAAATATGGAGTTATGAATATAAATAATAGAAAAAATATATTGATTAGTGCTCCTACCGGAAGTACTAAGACTTTGACGGCTTTTTTATCTATAATAAATTATCTAGTTCAACTAGCTAGAAAGGAAGAATTAGATAATAGGGTTTATGCAGTTTATTGTTCTCCTTTAAAGGCATTGAGTAATGATATTTATGTAAACTTAGAACAACCACTAGAACAAATTAGAAATATTGCAAATGAAAAGGGAATTAAACTTCAAGAAATAAGAGTTGGATTAAGAACTGGAGATACATCGATTAAAGAAAGAGCTGAAATGGCTAAAAATCTTCCTCATATTTTAGTTACAACTCCTGAGAGTATTGCAATAATTCTTAATAGCCCTAAATTTATTGAAAAATTAAACCTACTAGAATTTATAGTTATTGATGAGATTCACTCACTTGCAGAAAATAAAAGAGGAGTTCATTTATCTCTTAGTTTGGAAAGATTGCAAGAAATAAGTGTTATTCCTCTTACGAGAATAGGTCTTAGTGCTACGGTAGCTCCTTTAGAAAATATAGCTAAGTTCTTAGTTGGAACAGAGAGAGAATGTTTAATTGCTATTGTTGAATCTACTAAAGAAATTGAATTAGATGTTTTAAGTCCTATTAAAAATATACTTGAAATTTCTGAAGAGGGATTGAATAAAAATCTATATAATTTATTAGATAAATTGATACAGAAAAATAAAACAACACTTATTTTTACAAATACTAGGGCAGCTACAGAAAGACTAGTTCATAGATTGAAGGAAGAATTTCCAAAAAAATACAGGGATAATATTGGAGCTCATCACTCCTCTCTTTCAAAAGATCATAGATATGATATTGAAACTAGATTAAGAGAAGGGAAACTGAAGGTTGTTGTTTGTTCTACTTCGTTAGAACTTGGAATTGATATAGGTTTCATAGATCTAGTTATATTACTTGGGAGTCCTAAATCTGTTTCTAAAGCTATTCAAAGAATCGGGCGAGCAGGACATCAACTGCATTCTACTCCTAAAGGAAAATTTATAGTTTCTGATTTTGATGATATGGTTGAATGTAGTGTTATCCTTAAAAATTCTAAAGAAAATATAATTGATGAAGTTCATATCCCTGAAAATTGCCTAGATGTTTTATCTCAACAAATTTTTGGAATGAGTATAAATAAGATTTACAATGTTGAAGATTTATATAAAATAATTAAACAAAGCTATTGTTATAGAGATTTATTAAGGGAGGATTTTCTCGCAGTTTTGTCTTACCTAGCAGGAGAGTATAAAGTTCAAATTAATAATTTATATCCTAAAATATGGTATGATAGAGAAAATAATACTATTGGAAAAAGAGGTAAATTGGCTAGAGTTATTTACCTTACTAATATAGGAACTATACCTGATGAAGGATTTATTAGTGTTCTAGATAGATCTGGAAATATGATTGGAAAGATAGATGAATTATTTCTTGAAAAGATCAAGAAAGGAGATATTTTTGTTTTAGGAGGAAAGAGTTATAAATTTTTATATGTCAGAGGAATGAAAGCAGTTGTTACACCTTCTTCCTCACCTCCTACTATTCCTTCCTGGTTTTCAGAAATTCTTCCACTAAGTTTTACAACAGCAATGGAAATTCAAAAATTTAGAAGAAAGATGGATGAAAAATTTAGAAAAAATAAAAAAGAAGCGGAAATTTTGGAATTTTTAAAAGAATATTGTTATTTGAACGATAGTGCTTCTTTAACTTTATTAGATTATTTTAAAAGACAATGGAAATATTCTAAGATACCTCATGAAAAAAAAATTATAATTGAAACTTATAGATCAGATAAAACCTATATTATATTTCATGGTGTTTTTGGAAGGAGAGTAAATGAGGCATTGAGTCGCTCTTTAGCCTATATTATTGCCTCTGTAAGAAAAAGAGATGTAGAAATAGGAGTAGGAGATAACGGATTTTTTATTACTGGAAAAGAGTTAAATATAGATAGTATAGAGAAAGGATTTAAAAAAATTAAGAAAGAAGATTTGAGGAGAATATTGGAAGAAAGTATTGAAAAGAGTGAAATATTTAAGAGAAGATTTAGACATTGTGCAGGAAGAAGTCTTATGATCTTAAGGAATTATAAAGGAGATAAAAAAAGTGTTGGAAGACAGCAAATGAGCTCTCATTTTTTACTTAGTGCTGTTTTAAAAATTTCTAAAGAATTCCCTATAATTAAGGAAACTAAAAGAGAAATTTTAGAAGATTATATGGATTTAAAAAATACTGAAAAAATTATTGAGCAAGTAAATAAAAATTATATTGAGATTAAAAAAATAGAAAGTAAACTTCCAAGTCCTTTTGCAATTAACTTAATACTTCAATCTCACTCAGATGTAATTAGAATTGAAGATAAAATTGACTTTATTAAAAGAATTTATAAGGAGTTAGAGAGAAATGAAAAATTATGAATTTATATCTAAAAGTATTTATTTTCCTAAAAAAAGGAATTTGATAATCGGAGATTTACATTTTGGATATGAAGAATCTCTTAATAGAAAAGGTGTAGCAATACCTAGGATCCAACTAGATAGTACTATTAAGGATTTAAATTTTATAATTAAAAAAATTAAAAAATTAGATAAGGTTATTTTGTTAGGGGATGTTAGACATTCTTTTAATAAAATAAGTTCTCAAGAAATTGAAGGGCTTAGAAAAATATTTGAATTGTTTAAAATTAAATTTCCTAAAATAGAAATAATTATAATTAAAGGAAATCATGATAATTTATTAAGAATATTATTAAATAAAGAAAAATTAGATAATATAAAATTAGTAGATTATTTTTTAGAAGATAAAATTTTATTTTTCCATGGTGATATTAAATCTTTTAAAAAAATAGAAATTGTAAAGAAAAAAGCTGAAATTTTAGTTATAGGTCATTTTCACCCATCAATAAAATTGAGTGACGGAATAAAAGTAGAAAAATATAAATGCTTTATAGAAGGTAGATTAGATAATAAGAAAATTGTTATTGTCCCTAGCTTTTTTCCATTGATAGAGGGAACTAATATTTTTGAAAATGAAGAATTAGAATCTTACAAGATAAAAGATAAGAGATTATTTGTAATTTCTCCAGATCAAAAAGTCTTAAATTTTGGAAGGATAAATTAGATGCCCAGACCAGGAATCGAACCTGGAGGCCGGTTAAGGCACGGTTTTCGAGACCGTTCGAGTACCATTGTCGCATCTGGGCCTTAATTATTTAGATAAATATAGTTTAAAAAAGTAAGGTTATAAAAATATTTTTAGAATTATTCTTTTTTAGAAATTTCTAATCTTGGAATTTTTATATGTAGAGGTAAATTCATTTCTTCCTCTAATTGAATTGCCTTTATAGACGCTTTTTGCATGATTATATTTAAAATAAGTGATTGAATTTCAGAATCTAAGGATTTATCTTTCCAAGTTTTAAGAATTTCTTTCTGAGTTTTAGCATCTGTTCTTAAGATTATTTCCCCTTCTAAAAGAATATTTGCTAGCTCAGAATATTTAATATTAAATGAAAATTTAACTTTGATAGAATCTTGTTTTAAAAGAGATAGTTCTTGTTTTTCTATAGAAGATATATTTATAGAAGGGGTTATTTGTAATTTTCCCTTGAAATCAGGTTTTTTTTCTATAGATATTTTATTATAAGAAATACCTAATAGTGAAATTTCTCTAGACATTTTTAAATTAAATCTTCTTCACTTACTACTATAAAATCACCCACTGCAATAACAGAATTGTAAGGAATTAAAGCTTCTTTATCTTTAGTTCTTTCTATAGACAAATTCAATGTATATGAAGTGAGATCCTTAAGAATAAGATTTATTAACTCTCCAGTTTTAGTTTCGAATGTTAAATCTTTGATAAAACCCAATCTCTTTCCTTCTTTTGTAACTACTTGTTTACCTATTAAACTCTTGAAAGATCTTTTTTCCATATAGTTATTATTTTGTAGATATTTATAAATGTTTGTATATTTAAGGCTCTATAATTAAATTTTAACTAGAAAATTTGATGAGATAAACTAATCATTAATAAAATAGAAAATATTTTTTAAATTATAAATACTTAAATTTTTTAGAATTAAAAATTAGAATATAGACTCACACCTTAATTTCTAATGGAGATTAGATTAAATAAATTTATTGAATGAAATAATATTTTCAAGGTAGTAAACTTAAATTATATTTATTTTATATTTATTTCATAATTATATTCTAGATAATATATTTTATAAAAATATCTTTATAATAATCATTATATAACATATCTTATTTATTATATATATTATATTATTTATTATATATTATATAAACTCTTTTAAATAAAATAATAAAATAATAGCTAATCAATGAGTTTTTAAATCTTTTTAATAAACTCCATAGGAAATATAGGTGTGAGTGTAATTATTATTCCAGAAGAAGTATAGGTTAAATAACCTCTATTTCTTTTATAATAATCTTTAAATAGTCTGATATTCTTTTAGATATAATAAAATTAATTTTAAAAAAATGGCGATAAAATTAGACAATATATTTAACTCTGCAATAGAAAATTCATTATTTAAAAATAAAAATATATTACAATCAAATTATAATCCTGAATCAATACTTCACAGAGAAAAACAAATAAAATTAGTAGCCTCTATTATGGCTCCTTTATTAAGAGGAGAAAGATGTAGTAATTTATTTTTATATGGTAAAACTGGAACTGGTAAAACTCTTTCAGTTTTATATGTTAAAGATGAAATAGATAAGAGAGCAAAAGATTTAGGGATTAATTTAAAAATAAGATATTTAAATTGTAAGTTAAAAAAAGTATCTGATACAGAGTATAGAATATTAGCTGAATTAATTGAACAATTAGGAGAGTCTGTTCCAGCTACTGGCCTTCCAACACAAGAGGTTTATTCTAGATTTATAGAATTAATAGATAAGGAGAAACAAGTTGTAGTAATATTATTTGATGAAATTGATCATGCTCTAAAGAAAATTTCGGATAGTTTTCTATATACTTTATTAAGGTTAAATTCTGAATTAAGTCAGGCACAAATTTCAATAGTAGGAATTTCAAATGATATAACTTTCTTAGATAATATAGATCCTAGAGTTAGAAGTTCTTTAGGGGAAGAAGAAATATTGTTTCCAACTTATAATGCAATTCAATTACAAGATATACTAAAAGAAAGAGCAAATCTCGCATTTAAGGAAAATGTTGTTAGCGAAGGGGTTATAGCTAAATGCTCTGCTTTAGCTGCTAGAGAACATGGAGATGCTAGAAGAGCATTAGATTTGTTAAGAATTGCAGGAGAGCTTGCGGAGAGAGATGGACAAAAAAATATTACTGAAGAATATTTAGATAAGGCAAATAAAAAAATAGAGAGAGATAAGATTTTAGATTTAGTTGAAACTCAACCTACTCAGTGTATGGTTGTTTTATATTCAATAATTCTATTAACTAATGAATCTAAAAAGGAAGATAAAGGATCTTTTTTTACAGGAGATGTTTTTAATTTATATCAAGATTTATGTAATAAATTAAAATTAGAAATTTTAACTCAGAGAAGAATTTCAGATATAATTGCAGATTTTGATATGTTAGGTTTAATCAATGCAAGAGTGATTTCAAAAGGGAGACATGGAAGAACTAGAGAGATTAAATTATCTATTCCTTCAAATATTTTACCTAAAGTAGAAGAAATATTAAAAGAATCTTTAAATTTGTAATTTAAAATATGGAATTTGATAAAAATGAACAAAACTCAAGAAATATTAAAGCAAACTATAGAAAAAGGATTTCTTTTAGATAAATCTATTTTAGATTATTTAACTTCTTTGGAAAATTTAGAATATAATTTAATTCTTAACTTATTTTTTCATCTAAATTTAGAAAAAAAATTAATTAATAAACAAAATTTAGAAAAAATCTCAAATAATATTTCTAAAAACTTAAAGTTTAAAGAGAATCCTGAATTATTTATTCAATTTTTTAATTTTTTAGAAATTAATTTAGAATTAAATTTAAAAAATGAAGAAAATAAGAAAATAGAATCTAAAAATGAAGATAAAACCTCAAAAAACTTTAAAGTTTTATTTTCTCCAACAATTCTTCCTAAAAAAATCAGTGTCCAAGACTTTGTTTCTCACTTTAGAGCAAGATATAATCAACTTAAATCAGTTTTAATGGAAAAAAATTTAGAAGATTTAAAATCTATAAGAAAAATTGGAAATGAAAGAGGAAATTATTCTATTATTGTTTCTATAATTGACAAAAAAACCACAAAAAATGGAAATATTTTATTAACTGTAGAAGATTTAAATGGAACTGCATCAGTTTTAGCTGCAAAAACCAAAGAAGATGTATTTTTGAAAGCTAGCGAAGTTCTTTTAGATGAAGTTGTTGCATTAAATGTATCTGGAAATAGTGAATTTTTATTTTTAAATGATATTATATATCCAGATACATCAATTTATGAAAAAAAAAGACTTCCAATAGAAGAATCAATTGCATTTATATCGGATATTCATGTAGGATCTAATATGTTTTATGAAAAAAATTTTTTAAAATTTATAAAATGGTTAAATGGAGAGGAGGGAGATGAAGAACAAAGAAAAATTGCTAAAAAAGTTAAATATCTTTTAATAATTGGTGATACAGTGGATGGTGTTGGAGTTTTTCCAGATCAAGAAAAATTTTTAGAATTAAAAGATATAAAACTACAATATAAAAAATTAGCTGAAATTCTTTCATTGATAAGAAAAGATGTAGAGATAATTATTTCTCCTGGACAGCACGATGCAGTCTGGGTTGGTGAGCCTCAACCTATAATTGGAGAAGAATGGGCTCCTGAACTATTCGAAATGGAAAATGTAACCTTAGTTACTAATCCTGCAATGATTGAAATTCAAAATTCTTTTAAGATTTTAATGTATCATGGAGCAAGTATGCATGGAATAATTGAAGAAATTGAAGATATAAGATTAAATTATGGACATAAATCTCCAACAAGAGTTGTAAAGGAAATGTTAAAAAGAAGGCATCTATCTCCAATGCACGGACTTTGTGATTATGTTCCTAATGAAACTCAAGACATGATGGTAATTAATCAAATTCCGGATTTGGTTTGTACAGGAGATCAACATAGGACTGAAATTTCTTCATACAATAATATTTTATTAGTTTCTTCTTCTTGTTGGCAGGCCAAAACTCCATTCGAAGAAAAAGTAGGTAATGAACCTGACCCTTGCAAGGTTCCAATTTATAATTTAAAAACAAGGGAGGTAAAAATCTTAGATTTTTCATCAGATGAGTAAAACCGAAAATTATTTTATAAATCTTTCAAAGGTTGTTAATGAAGAATATAAAATTGCAAATGAAGCAAGGGCGAAAGGATTAGATCCTGTAAACGAGGTTGAGGTTCCTTTAGCAATGTCTCTTGCAGAAAAAACTGTCGGATTAATTTCTACAGTTTATCCTCAATTAAAAGGTTCAAAAATTTCAGAAAGAATTTTAGAGCTTGAAGAGCTCTATGGAAAATTAAATTTTAGAATCTGTTTAAAAATTGCTGAGGAAGTTGCTAAGGAAAAATTTTGTAAATTTTCTAATCTCTTAGAAGCAATAGACGCAGGAGCTAGAATTGGTTTTTCTTATGATACCTTAGGAGTTGTTGCTTCCCCTATTGAAGGTTATACAGGTTTAACTTTAGGAAAGACTAAAGAAGGAAAAGATTATTTTATTGTGAATTTTTCTGGACCTATTAGAAGTGCGGGAACGACTGCTACGTGTAGATTTTTAATGTTAATAGATTATTTAAGAGAGTTATTTGGCTATGCTAAATTTGATCCAGATGAGAATGAAGTCAAAAGATATATTACTGAAAATTTAGATTATCATGAAAGAGTTACTAATTTGCAATATCTTCCTACCGAGGAGGAAATGGAATTCCTAGCAAAATATTTACCTATACAAATTTCAGGAGATCCTACTGAAAAAAAAGAAGTTTCCAATTTCAAAGATTTACCAAGAGTTCCAACAAATTTTATCAGAGGAGGAATGTGTTTATGTTTTTCAGAAGGACTTGCTCAGAAGGCTCAGAAAGCATTAAGATCATTGAAGGAAGCAAAAGAGTCAGGTTTTGAAACTACTGGTTGGGATTATTTAGATGAATATTTAGTTTTACATAAAAAAAGAGAGAAAGGAACTAAAGATACAACTGCTACATATATTAAAGATCTAGTTGCAGGAAGACCTGTTTATGGACACCCTTCTAGGAGTGGAAGTTTTAGAATAAGATATGGGAGAAGTAGAGCGGCAGGATTTTCTGCAACTTCAATTCATCCTGCGACAATGTTTATTTCTAACAAATTTATTTCTAACGGAACTCAGCTTAAAATTGAAAAACCTACTAAAGGATGTATTGTAACAACTTGTGATAGTATAGATGGGCCTATTGTCAAATTGAAAAATGGTTCTGTAAAAAAAGTGGAAAATTTAGAAGAGGCAAAGAAAATTTTTCATAATATCAAGGAAATAATTTATATTGGAGATATGTTATTTCCGCTAGGAGATATATTAAATAGAAATACTAATCTATTAAAATCTGGATATGTTGAAGAATGGTGGAAATTAGAATTAGAAAAGATAGATAAAACAAAATTTAAGGATTTAGATCCTTGGAATATATCTTTAGAAAAAGCAATTGAAATTTCAAAAGAGTATAAGGTTCCTCTCCATCCAAAATATATTTTTTATTGGAGTCAGATAAATATTGAACAATTTTTATCATTACTAAATTGGTTAAAAATTTCTCACTGGAATGAAAAATTAGTTTTACCTTTTACATCTAAAGAAAAGGAAAAATTTGAAGAAGGAAAAAGAGCTTTAGAGCTTTTAGGGGTAGAACACGAGGTTGTTTTAGATAATATTGTTATAAAATATGGAAAGGCTCTTCTATTAAATTTAGGTTCGGATGAAAATAGTTTCAAAGAGAACGTTTCTAAAATTATAGAATCTATTAATGAAGAATCTAAAGATATCCTTTCAATAATTAATCAATTTTCTGAATTTAAAATTAAAGATAAGGCGGGAGATTTTATCGGAGCGAGAATGGGAAGACCTGAAAAAGCGAAGCTCAGAAGATTAACTGGAAGTCCAAATATTTTATTTTCTATTGGAGAGCAGGGAGGAAGATTTAGGAGTTTAAATGAGGCTGTAAATATAGGTTATGTGAAATCAGATTTTCCTTTATATCATTGTGAAAAATGTAATAAAGATAGCTCTTATAAACAATGTCCAATTTGTTCTGAAGAATCTAAAAAACAAT
>Ga0265293_10009402_pt1 | contig 14076 bp, 7 predicted proteins | sample Munlanlewell138R_FD_192505 | JGI IMG/M metagenome (GOLD analysis project Ga0265293, IMG submission 192505) | Leachate microbial communities from a municipal landfill in Southern Ontario, Canada - Leachate well 138R | ecosystem: Engineered > Solid waste > Landfill > Unclassified | place: Canada...
CGCCGCGATTTCATGGACGAGATCGGCTGAAGTCTACCGTTGTTTCTGTCGGAATCAACCAAGGCGCAGAAAACCTCACTTTTATTTCTCCGGGGTCGCTACCTTCATATTTAATGTAAGCCACCATGCGCCCATGATATACCCGATGTTTATGATCGGTATAATCGCTCATATCGCTGTTATTGCTTGCTTCCAAACCCAACAAACGTGCATTGCCCAAGATACGGCAAGTAACCTCATCATCGGAAATCATCACCGGAACCCCATCCTCATCAACCACTTGAAGAGCAATTCGGGCAACTCCTTCTTCACGATCCACCCGCTGCTCTTCAGGAATAATTTTTAACGCATATGACCTCTTCGAAGTGCGAATCGTACATGTGTTTATTTCGTTGTTATCGGCATCCAATCCAATGACTTTCAACTCACCCGGCTCATAAGGTATATCCCAATACATTATGCCTGTTTCATCATTGTAATCTTGAAGCGCACCAACTTCTCTTTCGTTCAACAACAGTTTTGCCCTTGCAGCATTGGTATAACATACCACCCGTATCATTTGTCCCTCCCGATAATTCCAGATAGGCCAAGCATCCATCGAGGGCGTTTTTTCCTCATAATCTCCGGCTTTTTTTGCTTCTAGCTGAGACCACACATCGCTCATTTGGCTTTTACCTCCTTTACCCGGAGTAGGATAGGTACCCAGATAAGCCATCGGTTTATCCGACCAAAGTGATTGACGAAAATATCCTCTCGGCTTGATAAACCCGCCAAAATCAATTAATCCGGAATAGAATCCTCGCGAAGGCCAGGGTCCCGATTCGCCCAAATAATCGATGCCTGTCCAGAGGAATTGACCAAAAATGAATTCTTTGTCGCGAACCGCTTTCCATGCACTCATGTCGTGCCGATTCTCACTTCCGAATATTACCCGGTCGGGATATTTCTTGTGATCCAAATCATACATACTCTCCGTGTAATTGTACCCCGTTATGTCCAAAACAAAAGGATATTCGGTTTCGTTCGACATAGCCACGCCTGCCAATCCGGCCGTTGTTGGTCGCGATTTGTCATATTTTTTTACTACTGCCACCAACCGTTTGGCAATATCTCCCAAACGTCGCGCATCGGGTGCATCTTTTTTGTAGCCACCGAAAATTGGCTGGGTGAAACCGGTATCGCCACCTCCGTCGAGCACCGGATGCGAATACGGATCATTGGGATAATCTACTTCATTACCGATACTCCAGGCAAAAATCGAAATATGGTTCCGATCGCGACGCACCATATCGGCCAAATCCTGCTCTCCCCATTCCTCAAAGAAATCGTATGAGCCATCGAATCCCGGCGTCCCCACATTCCAACCTTCAATCCATTTGCGTTTGGGAAATTCCCATTCGTCAAACGCTTCATCCATTACCAAAAATCCCATTTCATCGCATAAATCGTAAAAATCGGGAGCCTGCGGGTTATGACTGGTACGTATGGCATTGCATCCGATTTCTTTAAGCCTTAAAAATCGCTGCCGCCATACATCTTTGGGAACAGCCGCCCCCAACACACCGGCATCGTGATGCAAACACACACCTTTCACCTTCATCCATTCTCCGTTGAGGGCAAAACCCTTATTCGGATCGAAAGTATAACTTCTGAAACCTGTTTTGGTAACAGAAGAATCGATTTCTTCGCCATTTTTCAACAAGGTGGTTTTAAGCGTATACAGATACGGTCGGTCAATGCTCCATAAATGGGGCTTGGAAACAGAAAGAGCGGTCGAAAGCGTTGAATTTTCACCCGCCGCAACCGATAATTTATTCTTCCGTACGGCAACGATTTTTTCCTGACCGTCGAACAGTTCGTTCACGACCGTCAAATTCTCGGTGTTTTCCCCTCCGTTTGTCACCTCGACTTCGACTTGCAAAGTCCCTTTTTTTACATTGGCTTCGGAAGGATATGCATATACACCCCACTGAGCAATGTGTACCGGATTTGCATAAATCAACCACACGTTGCGATAGATACCCGAACCGGTATACCATCTCGAATCCGCCGCACGACTGTGATCAACACGCACGGCAATAACATTATCCTCACCATACTTAATATAAGGAGAAGCATCATACAGAAAAGAAATATATCCGTTCGGGCGTTTGCCAAGTAGATGACCATTAATATACACCTCGCTTCGGTTGTAAATGCCTTCGAAATAAAGATAAACCTTCTCGCCCGACTTCTCGGCGGGAATAGGCAAATTTTTTCGATACCACCCAATGCCTCCCGGAAGATATCCCATGCAACTTGCATAGGTGGGACTAAATTGTTGTCGAATGCTCCAATCGTGTGGTAAATCGACCTTTTGCCATGTAACATCATTAAAATTTTCTTCTTTTGCCGTCGGAATATCTTGTAAAATAAATTTCCAATTGTCATTTATCTTTTCGGCTTTGCCAAATCCGGATTGGGCAGAAGAAATCCCAACATATAAAAACAAAAAAGACAGAAAAAAGAAATGCTTGATTTTTATTATATGCTTCATATTATTTTGTGTTTTGTATATCGTTTAACTTGTTTATTTATTCTTGATTTGCAGATAACGTACCATTTCGCAAGACGCCAAAAGAAAAGCTCCAACACCAAAATTGGCCGTCGAATTCGCATCAACCACCTGACCCGGAATCGCTTTTTCTCCGATCGGTTGCACATACCCCACTCTTCCATCGGGCTGTAGCGCCATGTTCTGCAGATAATCCCATGATTTTATTATTGTTGATTCGTATTTTTCTTTATCCAAATAACCATTATTCATCCCCCACAAGAAACCGTACGTAAAAAAAGCCGTACCACTCGTTTCCGGTCCCGGTGCATGTTCGGGATCAAGTAAACTGCGGGTCCAGTACCCTTGAGGCTGTTGGCAAACAGCCAATGCTGCAGCCATTGAACGGAAACGTTCAATATACATATCGCGATGCGGATCGGACTTCGGCAAATCTTGCAACACCTTTGCATAAGCCGCAAAAACCCAACCGTTTCCGCGCGACCAAAAATCTTTTTCTCCGTTAATCGTTTTATGCTTCGGATACACATATTTGGCATCACGGTAATACAACCCTTCCTCTTTGTCATACATCAGGCTGTCGGCATAACTCCAATATTCATGGAGTTTCTCCAGATAAAGCGGATTACCGGTAACCGCATGCAACTTGGTCATCACAGGCATCACCATAAATAAACCGTCGGCCCACCACCAGTAATCTCTTTTGTCGGTACTCAACTGATACTCCATCACCTCTATGGCCCTTTCGATTTTATAAGGCTTCGGATCAATCCTGTACAAATCGATATAAACCTGAAAACACGCCTGATGATCGCCAAAAAGCACATATTCGTCTGTTTCTCCATAGGTATATTTCCATGTCTCTTTATCGTCTGATTTGGCTCCCTTCCATTCGTTGTATTCGGCCCATCTCAAAGAATAATCGAGATACGCAGGATTCTTCGTCAAAAAATAAGCTTCCATGTTTCCAATATGATAAGCAGCATTATCCCAGAAAGCATTCACTTCGGGCGGATGATTTTTTTGGTAATAATCGTTTACCGTCTCTATAATTTTCAGCACCTCTTCTGTTTTCGGAGAAGTTTGACACGAGACTAACAGTAAGATCGACAAAAAAGTCGATGTTGTTGTAATTAATTTATTCATCATCGTTATGTTTTTAATTATTCACTTCCAAGACATAAATAGGTTGAGGCGACAGCGAACCGATCATTTCTCCATCCCCTTGTTCGGTATGTTGTACAAACAGATGCAACCGATGCTTCTCACGCCACAACTCCGAATCGTAAGTCGGTTCCCACACGCCAACCGAAAAATCGGTTAAATCTTCTATATCCCAAACGCCGTTTTCAAGATCCTTCGTTGATGCCAACGAAACCCTACTTCCCCGCTCTTCATCCCTGAAAATATAATAGATTTTATCCTTCCTCCACTTATTGTCAATGACAATTTGAGGTCGTGATATGGGAATTCTCTTGGTCCCCCCTCCCTTCAACGTAAAAGGCGTTTTCCGCTCGAAGACCTGTTGCATATGCCATGTTTCTCCATCAAACCAAACCAGGCGATATTGCGGAACTGTACTATCTTGATCGCGCCAATAGGTCGCTATAAAGGGATTCCCGTTCTCATCGGCACACATGCCGGTCTGATTGATCAACTCGCTGTCTTGAGGAATATGCCATACGTACTCGGCATTCTCGACAGTAATGGGAAGCCGATATTTTTCTCCGTCCGATTTTTCCCATGTCACACCACCATCACGCGAGCACGCATAACACAAATCGTGATTTGTGGCCACATCCGGCGTTTCGCGCCATACCCACGACAAATGGATCGTATTGAAATTATCTACATACAATTGCCAATAAGCATTCCGCTTATTTTCTCCGTCAATCAGCACATCATGTACCCGTTCCCATGTTTTCCTCTTCACATCGTATCGGTTCATGATTAGGTTTCCTCGACCGGAACCACCCGAACGGTAGACAAAAATCAAATCCCCATTCGTAAGCCGGTAAAATTCGGGATAGGTTACTTCCTTTTCATCCCTCCCAACCATAATTTGCTTTTCGCCGAGAATCAACGATTCGGGAGCGATGCCTTTGCAATAATTCAGCGCATTATTATGATGATTAAAGGCCACGTGCAGAAAACCATCGCCATCTACCATAATACTAATCACATTATGTGCATCCTTGCAATTGCCTTTATACTGTGAAATACAAAATGACCATTGACAGCTTTCAAGATCTCTTTTTCCTACTGTTAAATATTCGTTTTCATCATAAAAAGCGATATATTGAACCCCGTTATAGGTAACAATTGAATTTTTACGAAAAATAGCTGTATTGACAGAAGTTTTGCTGTATCCTCTTTTCCCGGTTGGAACCAACTTTTGAGCATACCCTTCAAAAGCTATCAGAAACAAAACCACCGAAAGAAAACCATGCTTCATATTATTCTTTCCGTTTTATTGAATAAAATTTAAATCCCATTCATCCATCCATTCCAAGTAAGGAATATCCTTTTCAAACTTTATCGGCAACCACATATACCGCCCATCGATGGGATGTTTCGGCCTCCACATATCTGCCATAAAAACATAAGCGTCTTTCTTGCCGTAAACCTGCTGAATAAAAGTACCCTGTCCTCCGAAAGTAATTTCCGATTTTTCTCCTCGACACGGATTGACATGCTGCTTCCACGGTCCCCATATCGACGGTGCAGAAAACATTCTCGCTGCATTGGGCTCCCAACCCGTACAACCCGACGTAATCATCCAGTAGGTGCCTTTTCTTTTAAAAATGGTTGGCGCTTCGTTGTGTCCTCCCGGCGCCACGCGAATATATTTTCCGGTATGACCGGCATAATCATCCGTCAGTTCCGCAATATGCAAGGTAAGATTTTCCTCTGAAGCATAAATATGATAAGCTTTTCCATCGTCGTCAACAAACAGGGTCATGTCTCTGGCCATCTGACCTTCCGCAAGATCTCTCTTTAGAAACAAGCCGTTCTCCACCGCCTTATACCATTCCGGTGTCCACCACGTTGTATATTTATTGGGATCAAGCTGCAATTTTCGAATGTCGTCAGGCATATCAAAAGGATAAAACCCTTTATTAATGCGTTCGGAACGCACAAAAGTATATGGTCCCGTCACATTATCGCTCACCGCCAAAGCCGAGCGTGCAGCCTTGTATCCCTGTCCCTTCAACTCCAGATGAAACCACATCACAAACTTGCCGGTTTTTTCATTGTAAATCACCTTTGGCCGCTCCATTACACATCCTTTCGTGATTTCACTTTGCGGATCATCCGAAACCGGCAATGCCACTCCCTCGTATTTCCAATTCACCAAATTGCCCGAAGAATAACAATTAATGCCGACCAGCGCCGCACTACTGTTCTCGTTCTTGTGTTCGCCAAACCAGTAATATTTACCCTCATGATAAAGCACACCTCCTCCGTGGGCATTGATGTGCTCACCACGATCGTCCAACCAAAGTCTCCCCGGACGGATCACTTGCTCTTTCTTCTGATAAACCCTCACATAATCGATTTCGTATTTCATCGGAAAAGCCAACACATCAGGCTCACCTCCATTGGCCCCCAACGCCAAATTCAGCAAAAGGTAATGCGGTTGTTTAAACGGATGAGTATAATTGCCCCACGCACCATTTACGGTTTCTTTCAACGATACTTCATTCAACAATTCGTCATCGAGATACAGTTTTATGGAATTTTCCTCCCAATCCATCCTCCAAACATGAAATTCTTTTCCCCAATTGCTATTCTTTTCGAGAAAATGACGAAAGGGAATAGCTTGGGTTCTCCACTCCGCCTTATACCGCTTATCCGTTCCCCATGCCACATTGGCAAGAAGATGAGGGTCGTTGTTTATTCGGTAATATTCCATGATGTCGATTTCACCGCACGAAGGCCACTCCATCGTTGTACCCAACGTCCAAATGGCAGGCCACGAACCGCTTTCCAACGGTATTCGTGCCCGTATTTCAAAACGGCCATACAAAAACTCCTTCTTACCTGCCGTTTTCAGCGAAGAAGAAGTATATTTGATAAATGGTCGCGATTTTCTCCAATCGGTACTTCCCTTTTCGTAGAGGGGATTCGGCCTTTTTTCGCGTCTTCCTTCAATAATCAATTTACCATCCTTGCAATACGCATTGTCTTCCTGATACCACTGCAACTCGTTGTTGCGTACAAACCCCTTTTCAAAACTCCAATATTCGGAATTCGGTTTCCCATCTTCGTTAAACTCATCGCTCCATACCAATGTATATTCTTGTGCGATAAGGCTCATCGAAAAAGACAAAAAAATACAATTACACAGCCAGACCCTTATCGAGAACTTCAACCTATCTTTTTTCATTTCCTTCTAGTAATTTACGGGATAATCTTTATTGAATTTGTCGTTTTTGTAAGCCTTTTTCGCTGTCCAATCTTCAGCCTTCGAAGTCCAAAAACTATCGTCGGCAGGCAAACCCAACGGTAAAAAACTCTCCGATGTAAGATACATGCTTCCGTTGTTACTGTAGCTGTCGCCCAATTCAGGCTGGTGACCGGCAAAACCGATCGTCAAAAAACCATCTTCATTAAAATTGGTAGGATTACTAAAAATGCTTTTATGTACGGCAACCAATGCGGCTCTTACCTGCCCTTCCGTCAGTTTTGTGGGTAATTGCTTCCGCAAAGCAAGCAATGCCGGTGGCTGAAAAGCACCTGTACGGTACGTCAGCGACCTACCGAATGGCGGAAACGTTCCCTCAGGCGAAATCATGCGCTCCAAATGTTCACAATAGCGTTGCATCCGCTTCAATGCTTGCTCATATACCCTTTTCTCCATTTGATTTGCCTCAACCATCACTTCGGTTACTTTCAGCAACATAGGCTGTATCACGAACGAATTGTAATAATCGAAATGAAACCTTTCGCCGTCGGCATACCAACCGTCACCCACATACCATTCGTTTATTTTTCTTACTGTCAAATCCACACGCATTGGATCGTAATCTTCACCCACCGACAATAAAAAAGCCTCATTCATGGCTGCAAAAAGCAACCAGTTTGAATAAGGCGGTTTCACGCGTCGCAACAATTTCAATTCCGTCACAATTCGCTCTTTGGTTATTTTATCCAAAGGTTCCCACAATTGTTTTGGTGCTCTTAGTAGTGAACTTGAAAAGAAAGCCGAATCCACCAGCGGCTGACCTTCTTTTCTCCAAAGTAGATAATCGGGACTTTTCGGATCTACCGCATGAGCATAACTCATCAAAGCTTGTTCGCGAAGTTTTTTTCGGACTCTCCCTTCCTCGGAATCGTCATCGGGCAACGTCAGCCACGGAGCAAGACCATCCATTAGTCGACCAAAACACTCCAGGTAAGCTACCCTCTTATCCCTGCCATCCCATGTCGGACTCACCTCAACCTGCATTTTCTTGTGAAGTTCGCCTTTCGACATGCTTTCCAGCACCGGTGTCGCCATAGCGGCGAGCAATTTCCACAAATATTCACGATCCGATCCGGAAACATGCGTCGAAAAAAACTTTTTCTCCCTTTCATTTACGGCATGAGCATATGACGGCAGCATTCCTGCTGCTGCCGTCATCCCCATCGCCTTGATAAAATTACGACGAATCATTTGTTAACTATTAATTATCCTCATCAAAATTATTGAAATTATTGTGCCCCCTGCCCTGCAACTGTAGGCCACCCGGGGTTTTGATATATCGGCGATGTAGATATTGTTTTTCCGTCTGTTGCGGTAATAAGAAAATGTTGAATGGCGATAGGTTGCAAATAATGAGCCATAGCCCATCTATATCCATCATACACCAAGGAAGTTGGAACTTTTTCATATGGCCGTAAATACATACTTCTTTCAGGTGAAGAAACGTTAGCATCATTTGTACCATAAACCAGTTTTGAGGTACCATCTTCATTTTTATACCAATTCTGCATCTCTCCCCAAATTTTTATTCCTTCTATATGGTAAGGATTGTCAATCATCTGATCCATTGCTCTCCAACGTCGTAAATCCATATACCTTAATGCCTCTGCCATAAGTTCACTTCGTCGTTCGCGTCTGATATTGTATAACGTCGGATTTATTACAACCCCTCTCGAGAATGCGCCCCAATCGTTAAGAGCCTCTTTACTCATATTTGTTGCGGCAATAGTTCTACCATAATCGGTATCCACACCGGCACGAGAGCGAATTGCTCTCCAATATTCATCAGCTTTAGCATCAATCGTTCCATTTTTTTCGTAACTGGCTTCAATGTAATTTAACAGAGCTTCAACAGCCCTAAAAGTAATTGAACCAGTATATGACTGCCCATTGCCACACTGATTTTGATAGAATGAACCACCTTTTCGCAAAGCATATCCGGTACTGTAAGCTTTTTCTGCAGATGCAGCTGTAATATTAGGTATCGGCTCAATCGGAACAGCATGATCACCTTCAGTTGATTCATAAAGAATATTTTTTTGTCCCGGCTCCTTCAAAAATAGAGATAAACGTGGATCTCGATTTTTTCTTACATTCGCTATGTTGTCATCACCTTCGTAGCCACTGTTGGGATCATATATGGGCAAACCGTTTTTCATCAAGAAACTTTCAACAAGTCCTCTTGTAACTCCTACACCATAATCACCAAATTGGGTAGCTACAACGACACAATGAGTTATACCCAATCCTTTACTGTATTCACGCCATAAAAGCACCTCATCATAACCCGACAAATCAACCGACCCAAACATATCCATATATGGATTAACAGGGTCAGACGCAGATTGCTGAACTTTGCCTGTATTTACTGTTAACTTATCTATATATTTATCGGCAACCTGTTTTGCTGCATCCATTGACTGCTGCAAAAAGTAATCTATTTCGCCATCAATATTCCCTGTAGGATAAGTATAATCTGCATTATAATCTTTTTCTTTACCTGGCCATCCTTCGCCATCAGGAACAAAAGCAGTTTCTTTAAAATATTTTAACCATGTACCTTCGAATAGGGCAACCCTTGATTTCAGTAACAATGCAACATCTCTTGTTATTCTTGTTCTTCTACTATCGATGTTCGTGGATAAAAATTCTATAGCTTTATCCAAATCACTTAAAATAAATCGGGCTACTTCATTTCTTGGGCTCCTTTTACTGGCTTCAATTAATGGTTCTAATTGATCCGGCAACGGTTCCGTTATTATAGGAAAATCACCAAACTCTTGATACCTCTTAAAATATTCATATGCTCTTAGAAAATAGATTTCTCCTATATAATGTTTTATATTTTCTTCTGATCCACTGATCTCTCCTGAATTATATCTAGGTAAAACTTTAGACAAAAAGTAATTACAACTATAAATATAATTAAAATACCAGTCACCTCCTGTTTGTCCCACTTTCCATTGGCCTGGAACATATCGATTATCATAAGTTATATATGCCTGGTTATCTGTGTGTTGGTCTATCCCAAAAGTACCATAACTCCAATTAGCATGGGAAGGTAATATATCGGTATATAACCCATTAGCATAAGCAGCCAATTGTGATTCTTCGTTTAAATAATTTTCCGGCGTAATTTGACTTTGAGGAGCTTTATCCAAAAAATCATCACAAGAAACAAAACCGCATATAAGAAATATGCTTAAAATATGTCTTATTATATTAAAATATTTCATAAAAAAGAATTTAAAGTGTTATACTTAATCCAAAAGAAAAAATTTTCGATAAGGGATAAGCATTCCCATTTCCCTCTGCTCCTCCGCTTATCGTTTCAGGATCAAACATTTCGGAAGTTTTCGTTCCTGTCCACAAATTTTCCCCTGAAACAAATATTCTTACTTTGCTTAAATTTGCTTTTGTCGTTAGAGCAGAGGGCAGGGTATATCCCAATTGTAGATTTTTTAAACGGATATAAGAAGCATTTTGTAAATAACGTGTTTGTACTTGCTGGTTTTTACCCGTTCCAAATATCGGCCGCGGATAATATGAATCCAAATTTACATCTAAATGATTCGACACTTCATCCCTAAAATAATCCACATGAGGAACTAAACCACATGACCACCATTTGTTCTCTGTTACCCCCCAAAAATAATAGCTTCCTTGCCAATAATCTCTTTTTAGAACACCTTGAAAAAATGCTCTAAAATCAAAACCTTTCCAATCGGCAGATAGGTCAATCCCGAAAAGATAACGCGGCGTGTTGTTCCCAATTACTTTTAAGTCTCCATGATCGTCCAATGTATTAGCACCATCGTCAATTTTCCCATCATCGTTCAAATCTCTATACATGATATCTCCCGCTCTCCAGTCACTACCCAACGCGTTTTGCCCTCCATTTGGCAAAGAAACAAGATGTTCTTGCATTTCTGAGTCGGTTTTTGCTATTCCAATCGTCTCATATCCCCATATTTCTCCCAATTTGCGTCCTTCTAAATACTTACTTAAGGTATTGGTAGGATTAGGATATTTTGTTATTTCTGTTTGGGAATCAGACAAAAGCAATTTAGCACTATAACCTAAACCATTCTTTAAACGATCCCTCCAAACTAACTCAAAATCAAACCCATAGGTCTTTAGGTCAGTATTATTCGTCTTAGGAACGTCAATACCGAGAACAGCCGGCAATTCTTGTGCAGGTCCAATCATATCCTTTGTTCGTCTGATATAATAATCGAAAGATCCAGTCAACCGGTTTCTCAAAAGTCCAAAATCAATACCGCCATTCCAGTTTTCTACTTTTTCCCATCCCATTGTTGAACTTACCAAAGCGGGCACATAAGCAGTATTAGGGCGAGTTCCATTTTGAAGCCAACTTCCCTCATTTGAATGAACTGGCATAATTTGGTAAGTAGGATACCAATTCGACGTATTCTGATTTCCTAATTCTCCATAAGAAACTCTAAATTTTAAGAGATTAATTGTTGGTAATAATGTTTCCCAAAAATTTTCTTGCGCCATATTCCATCCTAACGAAAAAGAAGGAAACAGGTTCCACCTTTGATCTTCACGAAATCTAGATGTTCCATCATATCTTAAATTAATCTCTGCCAAATATTTATTTTCGTAATCATAATTAAACCTGCCAAAATAACCTGCCGTACTCCAAGAATCTCTTGATCCATTTACTGAAGGAGTTATAGGATTCCCATTATAATCAAGACCCGTTGTAAGATCTATTTCAGGAAGTTCGGGTACTATTATTCCATCACGCTGCACACCAAATACGGTTCTGTCTAAATTTTCAGCCTGAAATCCTGCCATTAACTTTAGATTGTGTGTCTCATTCAAGGAAAAACTGTATTCTGTATAGGCATTAATATTAAAATAATTATCATTGAAATAATCTTCATGAACATTAGAACTGCTTTTGTAGACATATGGATTTCCATTAACATCATGATTATATGTTCTTTGTGAATCCCAATGTCTTTCTGCAGTTGTTATCCGATAATTTAAATCGACATGGGTAATCCAATTCTTTATAGGCTCAAAGATCAAAAAACCCTGATGATATGTATTATCCGTCATGGTCTTATCTTTTCCGCCTGTTGCCAAGCCAAGTGCAGGGGAAGGAGAAGAATACAAATATCCATTCGGATCATATAAAGGCAAGGTTGGCCAACCCTGTCTAGCAAGATCCCAATACAAAGCATCGGTCATTGCAGCCGGTCTTTGGTAATTTTCACGAGAAAAACGGAAATTATAACCAAATCTCAACCAGTTAGTTAATTCTGAATTGATTTTACCCGATACCGTGTAACGATCATAAAAATCTTTCGATAATTTCATTAATCCATTCTGATCCAAATAATTAAACGAAGTGTAAAAAGTAGTTTTTTCACTAATTCCTCCGCTTGCACTAAAATTATGTTCTTGACCATATGTACTGGATTTATATATGGCATCATACCAATCCACATTATCATTCCCGTAAGCATATCCATCTGCCCAATATTGGGGATTATTGGGATCAGGAATAATAGAATAAGTAATTTTCCCTTCCTGGTAATCTTTTATCCTTTGCAAATGCTCGGAAGAAAAGTGAGGGCTCCATCCTGCATTAATAGAGGCATCATTAAAATAAGTGGCAAAAGTATAAGAATCCATCATATCGGGTTTCAAAACAGGAGACCCCCATCTGAAATTATTGTTATAGTTTACTGTTATTTTGCCTGGGTCACCTTTTTTGGTGGTCACTAATATAACACCAAATGGAGCTCGTGATCCATAAATGGAAGAAGCTGCTGCATCCTTCAATACAGAAATGCTTTCAATATCTTGGGGATTAATTGAGTTCAAATCCCCTTCCATTCCATCTATTAATATCAACGGATCCCCCGTCGATCCTTCTCCTATTGTGGTTACACCTCTAATATTTACACTGGGCTTCGCCTCCAAACTCCCATTGGATGACGAAATATTTAAACCCGGAACTAATCCTTGCAAAGCTTGTGTAACATTCACTACAGGCCTTGACTCAATCTCTCTTGAACTTGCCGTACTGACCGCACCTGTTAAATTCACTTTCTTTTGTGTACCAAAACCAACCACAACCACTTCTTCCAACATCTCGGCTTCTTCCTCCATCACAACGTCTATTGACGTTCTTCCATTCACCGGTATGCGTTGCGTCTTCATTCCTACATAGGAAAATTCCAGCGTAGCATCTGTCGGAACATTAGACAAAGTAAAAACACCATCCATATCGGTTATTGTCCCCATGGATGTGCCTTCAACCCGAACGGTAACACCGATAAGCGGCTCGCCCTTTGTGTCTTTTACCGTTCCTTTTACGGTAATCTGCTGGGCAAACATCGCAAGGGAAATTATCCACATAAATGCCAATAATATCCCTTTTCCAAAACTAAATGAAATCTTTTTTTTCATTTTCATGTTTTTAAATTGAATTTTTTGTTAAACAAAGAATAATACATCAGTATTAAATTCTTTTTGTCAGTCTTTTGCAAAATCATTACTTTTCGTAAAAGTACCTTTCATACGATAGCGGGTAGCACCATCCATATAATCATACCAAAAAGAAAACACCCCGTTATCGAATGTTGCTTTTCCGTCTAGGATATTCATGGAACTCCAAGGCATTATAGCAAAAGTATTGGAATCGTCAATTCTAGATAGTACAATGCAATAGTTATCTATTGCTTGAAAATAATCTTTCCCGGGATCCCAAGAATTGCTATATTCGCTGAGTGTTTCTTTCTGTTTTTCATGGAAGAAACGTACCGCATTAGCCGAAACTGCTGTTAGTGTGCGATGGATAATAACAGGAATAGGCATACCTGTTTCGATCCATTGCCCATCCTCTTCTTTAAGCGTGCTTTTTGCTGCTTCCATCAAATAGATACCCGAAAACTCATTCGTCAGTTTTAATGTAAGAATTACTACCGTATCTTTTTCTGATTTCTGATAATCGGAAATTGAATCGATGGCAAAACCAATAGCATAAAGCGAATCACAATGTAGCCCTGTTGTC
>Ga0265293_10009403_pt1 | contig 14072 bp, 6 predicted proteins | sample Munlanlewell138R_FD_192505 | JGI IMG/M metagenome (GOLD analysis project Ga0265293, IMG submission 192505) | Leachate microbial communities from a municipal landfill in Southern Ontario, Canada - Leachate well 138R | ecosystem: Engineered > Solid waste > Landfill > Unclassified | place: Canada...
CGTGTACCCGTTGATCGAGGAGAGCGAGACGCTCGACCTGAAGAACTTGGAAGAAGGGTATGAACATATCAAAGAGGCGTTCCCGGAATTTACCGTCTGCAAGATGCACGGGCGGATGAAGCCCGCCGAGAAAGAAGAGGTGATGCGCCGGTTCGTTACCAACGAGGCACAAATCATGGTCTCCACCACCGTGATCGAGGTAGGGGTGAACGTGCCCAACGCGAGCGTGATGGTGATCGAAAGCGCGCAGCGGTTCGGCCTCTCCCAGCTTCACCAGCTGCGGGGCAGGGTGGGGCGGGGAGCGGATCAGTCGTACTGCGTCTTGATCACGCCTTATGAGATATCGTCCGACACCCGCAAGCGGATGGAGATCATGACCGAGAGCAACGACGGCTTCGTGATCGCCGAGGCCGATCTCAAGCTGCGCGGCCCGGGGGACCTGGAAGGGACGCAGCAGAGCGGTATCCCTTTCGATCTCCGGATCGCCGATCTGGTACGGGACAACGCCATCCTCTTCCGTGCCCGGGAGGTCGCCGAAGAGGTAATCAATAAAGACCCGGCACTCGAGCAGCCGCAACACGGGGTGCTCAAACAGCAACTCGACCGGTTGGGGGGCAACCGCTACGAGTGGGGTCGAATCAGTTGACTCCCGATTATTTTTACTCCCGTCGTGTTTATCGTGATCGTAACGTCATAATTGGCAGATAAATAGACCGAAGGGTGCTTTTGCAAGTTGCTTTCTTGCAAGTTGCTTTCTTGTAACTTACAAATTTGTAAGTTACAAATTTGTAAGTTGTAAAAGTGTAACTTATCTTTGCAGGAAAACTGGTAATTATGGAAACACCCTTTGCATATGGGAAGTTACCCCAGCGTATCGACTTCACTAATAGAAAGCGGGAAATTGAGAGATTGAAGAATAATTTCAATTCTCTCGTGAATACTATCATCATTTCGCCTCGTCGGTGGGGAAAAACATCATTGGTAAAAGTGGCGGCATCGTTAGCAACCCGTGAAAACAAAAAACTTAAGATCGTGCATCTGGATATTTTCAATATCCGGAGCGAATATGACTTTTACCTGTTGTTAGCAAACGAAGTATTGAAGGCCACCTCCTCGGGATGGGACGAATTTGTGAAAAATACGCGGTCTTTTTTGAAGCAATTGATACCTCAGATTTCATTTTCTTCCGACAAGCAAAGTAGAGTTTCATTTTCCATCGGTTGGGAGCAACTACAGAAGCATCCGGATGACATCCTCAATTTAGCAGAAAATATTGCCGCGAAAAAGGATTTTAACATTATTGTCTGTATTGATGAGTTTCAAAATATCGACTCGTTCGAACAACCCGACGCGTTTCAGCGAAAGTTGCGATCGCATTGGCAAAACCATCAAAAGACCGCTTATTGTTTGTACGGCAGCAAGCATCATATGCTACTGAATGTGTTTTCAAATTATTCGATGCCCTTCTATAAATTTGGGGATCTCCTATTTTTAGAAAAGATTCCTACCGCCGACTGGGTTTCGTTTATTCAAAAGCGTTTTGCTGACACGAAAAAAGAAATTTTACCAGCCGAAGCAGAGCAAGTCGCCCGGTTGGCAGATAACCATTCTTATTACGTGCAACAGCTTGCTCAGCAGGTTTGGTTCAGGACCGTGAATCGGGCAACTCCTGAAATCGTGGTAAACGCGTTCGAAGATATTATCAGCCAGCTTAGCCTCCTCTTTGTGAATATGACGGATTCGTTGACTAAAAGACAGTTGTCATTATTGCAAGCCATATTGAATAACGAGGAACAGCTGAGTTCGAAAGCCACGCTGGCAAAATACAACTTGGGTACTTCGGCGAACGTGATTCAACTGAAAAAGAGGCTTACCGAGTTGGATATTATTGATGATATGCCCGGGCAAATCCGGTTTCTGGATCCCATGTACGAGCACTGGTTGAAAACCCGTTATTTTAGGCTTCAGCCGGATATCTAACGAGCCGTGCGGCGCACGTGAAAACTCCTCGCGACTGTTTTTAGATTGCAACCGGGTAGCTAAGGAGCCGTGGTGATGACCAGCTCCTTGCCCTTTTTTAACTGGTCGTGGTTGATGAACCAACGGTCTATCGACTTGCCGTCGTAGGTGATTTTTTCGATTTTTCTCCCTTCTCCCTCTTTCCGGATGGTAAACGTGGTGTTATCTCCCAGTGTAAACCGCACCTCGTCAAACAAGGGTACCGAAACGATGTATTCCGGGTCGGCCGGTGAATAGGTGTAGAGCCCGATCGCGTTGAACACGTACCAAGCCGACATCTCCCCGGCATCGTCCATGCCCGCGTACGCCAAGCCCTCGGCGCCCATATCGTAAAAGCGATCCATGATGCTGTCCAGCACACATTGTGCTTTTTCTTGTTGACCCACGAAGTAATAGGTGTAGGGAATGCTATGTGCCGGCTGATTGCCATGGCAATAGTTGCCGATAAAGCCAGTCAGGTTATGAACCTCGTATCCTCTCCACGGTTCGGTAAACAAAGAATCAAGCTTTTGCTCCACTGCCTGATAGCTGGGATAGAGCGCGAGCATCCCTTCAATATCGTGGGGCGCGAAGAAGAGCGACTGCCACGCGTTGGCTTCGCGGTACATGTAAGCGAAGTAGGGGTAATAGGGGTCGAAGTCCTTGATCCATTCGCCGCTATCGACCTTCCCCCGCCAGAAGCCGGTGGAGGGGTCGAACAGGTGCTTGTAATTGTTGGAACGTTCCATCAATGTCCGGTAGTTTTCATCGTCACCCAGTTCTTTGGCTACCAACGCGGTCGCGTAGTCGTCGTACGCGTACTCCACGGTCTTGGTCACCGCGGCCTTGTACTCGTCCCAGAAGGGTACGTCGGTGGTGTCTTTCTCGGCAATCCATCCCCTCTCGAGGTACTCGTCCAGATAAGGGCGCCCGCCGCGGCCTGGCACGGTGGCATTCTGCAAGAGCAACGCGTAAGCCCGTTCCAGATCAAAGTCGGTGATACCCCGCAGGTAGCTCCCTGCCACGAATACCGAGGCGTGGTCGCCATGAAAGAAGGTGGGCATGTAGCCGTCTCTTTTCTCTCCCTTGTCGGTGATCGACTTGAGGATGTCGGTGGTTACCTCGGGCGATATCATGGCCAACAGTACCAGCTTGTTGCGGTAGTCGTCCCAGAACGAGGGGTTGGTATAGTAATGGAACCCTTCGTTGACCACGTCTCCCCGCTCGTCGGTGAAATCGCCGTTCACGTCGCTGCGCAGGGCAGGCCATAGGAGCGAACGGTAAAGGGTGGAGTAGAAGATCCCTTTCTGGCGTTCGGTGCCACCGGCAACTTCGATATGGGAGAGGAGCTCGTTCCACGTGTCGTTGGCTTCGTCCACCACTTGTTCAAAACTCTTGTGGAGCATCTCCTCCTCCAAGTTCATCTTCGCGTTCTGAATGCTCACGAACGAGAACCCGATCTTCAGTTCCAACGGCTCGTTCGCCTGTTGCTCGCCAAAATGAACCAGCGAGACTTCGTGCTGGTCATCCTTCAGTTGGCGGATATCGTCAATGGGGTAATTTGAAAGCGCGTAAAAGTACATCTTGCCATCGGCATCCTGAAAACCGGAGAAAGCATAATCGTCCACCTTTTGAATGCTCCAGTCTCGTACCCGGTTGTTGGACCGCGTCATATCTGCCAGCAGTTTCTTGTCCCCTCCTTCGGGAAAATGGTATTTGTGAAACCCGCAGCGCAAGGTAGAGGTCAGCTCCGCGTTGATGCCGTAGGTTTCGAGGAACACTTGGTAGTATCCCGGCCGGGCCGACTCGTTCTCGTGGCTGAAAGTAGACATGTACCGGCTTGGCGAGATCTCGCCAAGCACCGGCAGGAGGGGAATATGAAGCAGGTTCCAGTGCCCTTTGTTGGTGTGTGAAAAACCATAAATTACCGTATCCTCGTATTGATAGCCCGCCCCGCTCCGGAACTGGGTGATGGGGCTCAGTTGCACCATGGCGTTGGGCAGGGAGCTGCCGGGAAATACTTCGGCACCCCACGTGCGGTCGTCCCACGTGCGTTCGTAACCAAGGTCTTGGGTCTCCCACAGCGTGGCTGTTCCAAGGAATGGATTCACGTGATCGGTGAGTTGTTTGTCAGTAGGTTGAGCAGAGCAGCTGATAATTAGCGTTGCCATGCAAATCAAGATAATGTTCTTTCTCATAAAATTATTAATTCTTCTATCGCGGGAACAAAGTTAATTGTTTTCGCGGATTCGCGGAATGGAAAAGTCAGGTGATTCCTATCTTCACCGGCAACGTGGATCAGTCTATTAACCCCTCTTTGTCTAAAAGAGCCATTGCCTCGATGAGCATAGAGCCGCTGAGTTGTTCGGTCAGCCCTGTCGAAGTCCCGGGTTTCTGGCGCCAGTTGGGGCCGAAAAGAGTGGCAGGCTTGGTTGTGCCTTGCTCCCAAAGCGTTTCGGCATTGTATTCCATAAATTGCAGGTACCGCCGGAGCTTGGAAGCATCAAGCCGTTCTTGCTGGATTAACTCCGTGAAATAGCGAACGAATATTCCCTTGAAAAGCCCTCCGTCTCCGGTTCCCTCGCTTTTTAATAGGGAGTTCTCGACCAAAGTGCTGATGGTATAATCGGCGGCGAGCACCGCGTCATTGAGGTAGGCTCTTTCGTTAAAGATCTTGTGCAACTCCACGGCTGCCCCAATGTACGTGCCTTGGTTGTAGGTGAATACCCATTCTTTGTTAATATCCCCCGTGGAAGAGTCAATGTTGTCCCACACCGCGCCGGTAGTAGGGTTCACGAGGGTCGATTTCAGCCAGCCATAGATACGGGTAGCCCAGTCCCTGTCTTCTTCGTTGCCAAACTCTTGGTAAAGCCGGGCGGCAAGGATGGCGGCAGGCCCGTTGGAGCAAGCATTCTTACTATATTCCATCCCTTTTTTCCACATGATGCCACCACCGGCGTTGTCGTTCCACCCTTCTTTGATATATCCCCAGAGTTCCAGGGCCGCATCTTTATATTTTGTATTGTCAGTGGCTTTGTAAGCGCGGAGCAGGGCCAGCGCGATCCACTCCATGTCATCGTAATATTCGTTATCCCAAGTGTTTCCGTTGCGGGCTTTTACTCCCGTGAACCAAAGATCGAAGTAGGCGCGATAACTGGCATTTCCGGTACGCTCGTACGCGTCGATGAGCACATCGAGCCCGTGCGCGTTGGGCCAGTACTGGAAGTTGGTGTTGCCGCTGTTATCGGTGTTGAAGTAACTCCCGCCGCTGTTCCAGAAATGGGTGGTGAGTGCCGTGCTGCTCGCGTTTGCCGCGGCTTGCCAATCAATTGTCTCATCCTCGTTATCGTCATCGCCGTTGGAGGGTATGTCGTCTTTTTCGCAGGAGTACCACAAGGGTATCACGAGCATCAATAAGAAAAGAATCTTTTTGTTCATATTTAGTGGTTTTTGTCCTCTACGTCATTCCGGTAATCGGGGTAAACCGGATTACCGGTAGGCAAGCAATCGCGGCAGTGCTGCAGAAGAGGGGAATATCCCGACTTTAAGAGGATAAAAATAGCCTCCTCTTAAAGTGCGGGATACAAGTGATTAATGCGTTATTTAATTATCAGGTTATGGGTGTACGGCCCGGTGGGACTCAAGGTGAACGTGATATCGTATCTCTTTCCACTCCATCCATCCGTGGCGGGCGTCTTCCATATCTGCCCGTCGGTCCACTGGGTCACGTTGGTTCGCTCCACCATGTGGTAATACTCGGGGTCGCCGGTGGGTTTGCTGTCGTTATTGGGGGCGCGCCATTCCGTTTCACCCGCGTCACTGTCCATCCTGAATTTGTAACGGTCGTCGCTGTTATCGCTACCCGAAAGGCCGCTGATCTCGTAATCGGTCACGCCCCATACGCCTGACCCAATATATGGCAGGTCGATATACCGCTGTGACCAGTTGAGGAAGAGGCTCACCTTGGTAACATGTTTCATCTCGAAGGAACCGATCTCGAAGTCGAGGTAGAATTTGTAAACCCCTGTCTCCCCTACTTCGGAGGTGCCATCCATCACGATATTCTCCTCCGTGAGGGAGTAGGTGGTTCTGTCTTCCGAAGTCCCACTCACGAATTGGAAAGGTTGCCCTTCGGTCAATCGGGTATAGATTTCGAATACGCCTTCAGAGATTTTTTTCATCGCGATGGCATTGGCTATATTACTCCCCGCTTCGGTAGCTGCTCCGGTGATAAAAATTTCCAGGGGGATTTCTTCAAACCCTCCCAGCCGGGTGATAATAAGCGTGTGCTCCACGTTTGATTTTGTTCTTTTTGTGCCTTTTGACGAAAAGACGGTCCATTTTAATGTGCCCGTGGCGGAGGGAGTGACCCCCGCCTTGCCGGCAATCTTGTTCATCTCTTTGTGAGAGATCGAGACCGAGTTGGCAAATCCGTTGTTGCCGGCATTCACCACGTGAATGGGACTTGAGAAGTCGCCATCTTCGGTGTCAAAAGCGAGTTGGTAGGTGAGGATGCCGGCCTCTTTGGGATCAACGAGGTCCCATTCAAAGTAGAGGGCGTCGGATAGGCCCGGTTGCAGGACCACTTCTCTCGCGTTGATCGGTTCAACGAAGGTTGTTACCGGTGCCAATCGATCATCGGGTGTTCCCATATTGTCGTTACAAGAGACAAAGAGTGCAGCGACAAGAAGGAGGGACACGATTGAAATATTTATTTTATACATATGTCTATTATTTTAATTTTTGTGAATACGCCATCTGTCCGCGTAAATTAAAACAGTGTCTGTTTTAAACTACTTGGGAACAATACTTATGGCATTAATATAAAAGAATTTGCTGCCATTCGTATTGTTCGGACCGGCTTCGAGCTTGAGCTTTATTTCGCCGTTCGTGTTTGGCGCGAGTGTAAAGGTCGCCAGTTCCGATGAGTTGCTCGAGCTGTTGACATCGGCCGTTAATGTTTCCGCCCCCGTGATGGTAAATCGCGTCTCGCGGTTATCACTTACGCCCGACCGGGCTGAAAACAGGTTAAACTCAAACTCTCCCGATGGATCCAACCCACTAAACAGGAATTCCCCCGTTGGCTCTGACTGCCCCGAAAAGACTCCTTCTCCGTTCCCCCAGAAGGAGTTTCTTGATACCCAATCAGGCAGGTTCAAGCTCGTTTGGGTGGTGGTGGGGCCGTCACCGTTGATTCCCCCAAACCGGTCGGTGATCGTGACCGATACGTTGGTGTAGTTGTTCTCTTCATCCACCAAGTACCGGATGGTGGAGTTTGTCTCGTACGAAGTCATCGAATTCCAAAACGGGGCTTCTGTCGAGGCGGAACTCCCTCCCGTGTTGATGTAGATCGGTCTCGTGAAATCCACCGTCGGGGCATCGCCCCATTGGTCGGCCATCGACGTCACCCTGTCGGGGTTCGCCACGGCCAGTTTCGCCGCGTTTTTAGCAATCTCCGCGTTGATGCTTGACAATCCCGAGGGGCTATAACCGTTTGCCGTGACATCGCCGTCGAACAGCTTCTCGTACCACGCGCAGGCAGCCGTAAACCGCCCGTAGGTGGTCTCCAGGTGGTACCCGTCCCTGTCAAACGTGTCGCCCAGCAGACTGGTCCTGCCGTTCTGAATCGCCGTGCCCGCGGGAATGATGATGCCGATGCCGGCAGTTTCCGCCGCTTTTTCCGCCGCGTCGACGATCGCGTTATACATCGTCATTTGATTGTTCCCGTAATTAGCGAATCCCGAATGGTTCGAGTGTTCGGCATATGCCCATGTTTGGTGCAAGATAAACTCCACGTCGGGGTTGGTGGTGAGATTCCTCGCGTAGGTGATCAAGTTGGTGAGGTAAGGAAAATAGGTATTGAACTGTCCCGAATGCTGGCTCACCTGCTGGAAGCTGATGTAATCCCACCGCTCGTCTTTCAACGCGTGCTCGATGGTGTTGCTATTGCTGACCGTGTTCTTTTGGCCGTCCACGATTTTACGGTAGGAATAACTCGCCGCGTTGTTTCGGGCGTTATTCCAGTGAAGTTCGAGCGCGCTTCCCCCGATATACATGTTTCCTATGATGAGCTCTTGCCCATCGGTCTTGGCCAGTTCATACAGGTACTGCTCGATGGCATCCTCCGAAAAACTGTTGCCAATGGCCAATATCCGGATCACATCGTCGTCGATGTCTTCGTCGCCGCCGTCTCCTCCTTGGCCCTCGGGAAGTGTCACCGAGTGAGTATATTCCTTGTCTACTTGCAGATAAATTGTGTAATCTGCGGGCACCCCGTCGAAGTCACCCATTAATTTCCACTTGTTTTCCCATTGCGAGGGGGTTACAAGGTCAATATAATAGTAAGAGTCGGGACTGTCGGGAGTCGGCCGGGAGTCAGTTGGATTTAATGTGCCCCATTCGAATTCCTGCAATTCGCCCTCGCCGGCATTGTCGCGCCCGAACATTTTAAACTTGTATCGTTCGTCTCTGCCCCAGCTTTCTTGTTTAAAGGTGACTGTCTGCGCTTCGGCACGGAAGATCCCGTCACCCACGTAAGGCAGGTCGAACAGCACCTCGTTGGAGGGCGAGAAGAAGAAGCCAATGCTTTCGATCAGCGAGTAATTAGCCGTGCCGGTAGTGAAATCGAGTTCGATGCGATATACCCCTTCTTGGGCGACGCTGCTGCTACCTTCCTCGTAAAGGAGGCCGTCATCGGTGGAGAAGACTCTGGCTCCTTCCGAAGTCTCATCCGTGAAGTGGAAGGGAACGTTTGCCTGTAACTTCGTGTAGATTTCAAATTCTCCTTCGGAGATCATTTTTAATGGAAGCGCGTTGGAAATATTTGTTCCTCCCTCTGTGGCTTCTCCGGTGAGGTACACCTGCTCGGGGATATTTGCAAATCCTGCTAACCGGGTCACCGTGAGTGTTCGTTCCGCAAGTGCCTTTGCCGGCATATAGCCTTTGGAGGAATATACGGTCCACTTCAGGGTACCTTGTTCTTCTGCCTCCATGCCAGCTTGGGCAGCTATCCTATTAATCTGCTTATGGGTGAGCGTTACCTGGGGATCCATGCCGTTATTATCGGAAACCATGTGTGCCACCGGCTCCGAAAAGTTGCCATTCTCCCTGTCGAACACCACTTCGTAGAGCGGGTTCCCCCCGTCTTCAGCCAACGCGGGTTCCCATTCGAAGAATAAGGTTCCCTGGGGCTGCAGCACGATTGCTTTCCCATTGTCAGGGGTGTACAATTTCTGAACAGGTGTGACCCCGTGATCTCGAACTACCCCCTCGCTGTCGCACGCGGTAAAAACGAATACCACGAGCAGGGGGATGAGGAGTAGCCTTGTGAATATATTTTTCATCTTATTTCTGGTTTAAGTAGTTTTATGCTGCTATTAATATTCCGGGTTTTGGGTCAAGTTGGGATTGATATCCCGCTGCGATTGCGGTATGGCAAACAGATAGTCTCTCTCCGGGTTGAACCTTCTCTGCTCCAACACGATGTGTTGCGTGCCACTTGCTGCAAATTTGGCACCGGTAGGCGTCGTATTCATCACGGTTTCAATGATCCCCCAGCGCCGAATATCAAACAGCCGTGTTCCTTCCAAGAAGAGTTCTGTTCTCCGTTCTCGCCGGATGATCTCACGCAGGTCGCCACCGGCAGGATAGTTCAACGCACCGGTATCGGTAAAGCCCGCGCGCTCGCGAATGGGGCGGATTGTCTGGTTCCAAACCGCTTCATTCATCTCACCCAGTTCATTTTTTGCTTCGGCATACATCAGCAAGATGTCGGCATAACGCATTAGGATAAGGTTTAAACCGGCATCCATACCTTCCGGGGCTTTGGGATCAAAGTATTTTCTTATGTAGTATCCCGTGGAAGTCGAGTTTTGTCCAGGGCCCGAGTATTCATCCAAGTCACTTGCTCCTGCAGGCTTTGCGGAGCCGGGACGAATATAAATCGTGGAAACATTGTTGTTTCCGTCCCTCCACTGGTATCCATGGTAGACGATAGATGCCTGAAAGCGGGGATCCCTGTTCACGTAGGGGTTGTCTTCGTTGTAGCCGGAACCCTCTTCCTCAATTCCTTTCCCGTTACGCATGATGTAGTCATTTACCAACTCTTGGGTGGGGGCAAAGGCATTGATACGCCCTCCCACGGTAATAGGGATGGCATCGTACATCTCCATCCATGTCCTAAAGGTGAGGGCGTATCCCAGATCGAGGATTACCTCTTCGTTCTGTTCATTATCCGGGTGGAAAAGCCCTTCATAACTGGGGAATAGATTGTAGTTTCCATAATCTCCATTGATGATATCCCCGGTGATAGAAGCCACGTTTGTCCAGTCGTTTTCATAAAGATAGGTGCGTGCCAATAAGGTCATGGCAGCCCCCTGGGTAATCCGGCCTTTGTCTTTGTCGGCATATTCTCCCGCTTTCGGCAACGCGGGAGCCACGGCATTTAATTCATCGCGTACGAACGTGAGCACCGCTTCTTTCGGTGACCGTTCGATGGTATTTGCTTCTTGCAGCGTGATGTTATAATCGAACAAAGGCACATCGCCGTAATGAGTGGTCAGCCGAAAAAAGAGCGAGGCGCGGATATAGCGAATCTCTGCCAGCATGCGTTCTTTTAGCGCGGGATCCATATTGGGCACCAAGTCCACGTTATCGATAAAGATATGGCAAGTTTTGATCCCCTCGTAGCAGGCTTTCCATTCGTTGGCGAAGCGTCCGAGGGAAGCGTCGGCCTGTCCGGAGGTGATGATTTTTTCATCCGTGTTGCCTCTGCCCTCGTACAGGTTGTCGGACAATCGCTCGTTCGCGAAAAAATAGTTGGCGTCAAACATCTGGCTATACGCCATGCTGAGTACCGCGGAGGCTTTATCGGAAGAAGTCCAGTAGTCCGCGTCGGTAAACTTGTTGGTCGGTGAGAGGTCGAGTTCGTTACACGATGAAAAAGCGACGATCGTTGCCACGAAAACCGTTATATATTGTATGATTCTTGTCTTCATAGAGTAAGTTTTTAAAATTCGATGTCTAATCCAAAACCGTAATAGACGAGGGTGGGGTAATTGCGGCCGCTATTCGCGTTCACGCCCCCGATGCCTCCCATGTTGTTGCCGAACTCGGACGTTTCAGGATCAACAAAGGAATTCTTGGTGAACGTAAGGGGGTTTTGCGCGTTTACACTAACACGCAAGCGCTCCATGCTGAGTCGCTGAGCGAGCGGCTTGGGCAACGTGTACCCGAGGGTCACATTTTTGAGCCGCAAGTAGGCCCCGTTGAGCAGGTAAATATCGGTACCCGCTCTTCCCCAGTTGTTGCTGGTAGATGTTGAGCCGGGAGCGATCAGGCGCGGCCATCTGGCATCGGGGTTAGTGGGTGTCCAGAAATCCAGCTGATGGCGGTAAATGGCATAGGAGTAGTTGGAGTGGAAGGGCTCGATCAGTTCTCCCCGGAGGTACATATCCCTCTTCCCTACTCCTTGCAGCAAAATGCTAAAGTCAAAATCCTTCCATTGCAAGTCGTAGGTGAAGCCGAAGGTATAGCGCGGAAACGCGTTACCCAGTACTACCCGGTCTTTCTCGTCGATGACACCATCGTTATTCTGGTCCACGTATTTCACGTCCCCGGGTTGCAGTGAGGCACCGATCGGTAGCGCGCTGTTGGCAATTTCTTCGGCACTCTGGAAATACCCGTCGGTCTTGTACCCGTAATAAGAGCCCAGCGCTTCCCCTTGCCGGATCAATTTAAACATTTGATCGCTTTGATCGATGCGTTCTTTTCCTCCAAAATCGGTCACCTTGTTTTTTGAGTCGGAGATGTTCAGGTTAAAGTTGTGGTTGAAGTCACCCGATCGGAGTCGGTAGTTGACGGTGGCTTCCCACCCTTGGTTACGCATCTCTCCCGCGTTCTCGTGCGCGGCAGAAGTGCCAAACACGGAAGATATTTCGGGAGCCAATAAGATATCCCATGTCCTCTTGTTAAAATAGTCGAGGGACACGTAAAGGTTGTTATTCAAGAAACCTGCATCCACACCAATGTTAAAGTTCCCCGATTTTTCCCATGTCAGGTCATGGTTCCCGTAGGTGAATCCGGTTCCCGGAACGGCTACATCGTTGAACACGTAGCTGTTGGTATACATTTGGTATACCGAGAGGTAGGAATAGTCGGCCACGTTCTGGTTACCCAGTACCCCGTACGAGGCACGTAGCTTCAAGTCGCCGGTATTGTCCCGGTAATCTCCCATGAAGTGCTCTTCCGAGATTCTCCACGCGCCGGAGAAGGAAGGGAAGAATCCCCACCGGTTTTCTTTCGCGAACTTGGAGGAACCATCGTAGCGGAAGGAGATATCCCCGTAATACTTATCCCTGTAATTGTACCCCAAACGCCCAAAAAGCGAGGTGATGCTGGTCTGTATCGTGGCCGGGTTGTTCCCTTCGGCACCGTTGGATGTGAAGTTGCCGGTATCGGGCTCCGAGTCATCGGCGGTGGGCAGCCCCAGGTTCGGGTCGGTTCGTATGAACGCGATGCGGCTGGCTTTATACGTATACGACTCGTTGGAAGTACCCAGTAACCCGCTTACATTATGCACGTCATTAAACGTCTTATTGTAATCCAACAGGAACTGGGTGCTGAGGGTATATCGTTTGTTGTTATAATCTTCCGTGAGCCTGTTCGGGTTGATATTGGCGGTCGGGGTCTCCAAGTCGCTTGCCGAGTAGAGCGGTACCATTATGTCTCTCCTGAACCGGTGATGCTGCGTGAGGTCGAGACCCACCAGCCCTTTTGCGGTTAACCCGTCGATGATGGAATAATCAAGGTTCAAGCTCCCGATAAAGTTGTCCTCGGCTTTGTTCTCGTAGCCGCCTTCCTTCAGTTTGGCCATCGTGTTGTCGTCGCCGATAATATTATTAATCAGGTATTTGCCATCTTGCTCAAACCGGTAATAATAATAAGGCGGGATACGCGACGAGTTGATGATCACGTTACCGGTTCCCCCGGCTATGGTGCGTTCTTGCCGGCGGTTATACGCGGTCAACGCGGTTAGCTTAAACCGGTTATACTCGGTGGTCAGGTTGGTTCGGAAGTTGTAGCGTTCCATTCCGAAACCGCCCACGAAGTTGCTTTCTTGGTTGAGGTAGCCCACGGAAACCATGTACGTGGTGTTTTCGCTACCACCGGACACGTTGAGGTTATAGTTTTGTTGCAGTCCTTTCTGCATGATCTCGTTAAAGAACCAGTACTCTTCATTTCGATGCTCGTACAGGTCTCTAATTTGCGCCGGAGTGAACAGCGGCGCGCTTCCGGCGTTCATGTTAGCCTGGTTTCGGTACATGGCGTTTTGCCATCCCTCCACCGGCTGGAAGAGTATCCGCGGGTCTTGGTATCCAACCAATCCGCTGAAGCGTATTGTTGGCTTTTGTAGTCGAGCACCTTGTTTCGTGGTGACCAAAATCACCCCATTGGCAGAGCGGGAACCATAGATGGCCGCACTACCCGCGTCCTTCAGTACGGAAACGCTTTCGATATCGTTTTGATTGATATTGTTCAGCGTGTTCGCGGTAGAGATCAGCCCGTCAATCACGATCAAGGGATCATTGTTTCCCATCGTGCTCACGCCCCGGATATTAATCGTGAGGTCGTTGCTGTTAGGGTTCATGTTTTTCTGCTGGATAATCAAGTTGGCGGAGGCTCCCTGCAATGCTTGTACGGCATTGGATACCGGACGGTCTTCGAACATGTCGGAACTGACTTGGTCAACCGCTCCCGTGATGCTTCGGCGCTGCCGGGTGCCGTAACCGATAACGATCAGTTCATCCAGTGCTTTCGTGTCCTCCTGCAAAACAATATCAAACCGCGTGCTGCCTGAGGTAGGGATCGTTTGATCCAAGTACCCGATGTAGGTGACCTTCAGCGTAGCGTCGTTAGCCACTCGTAGAGAAAAATTACCGTCAATATCTGTAACCGTGCCATTGGAGGTTCCTACCTCGATCACGTTGGCACCTATGATGGATTCTCCCTGCGTGTCTACCACTCTTCCCGTGACCTGCTTGCCGGTTTGCTGTTGATTGGATGAATGGATCTCT
>Ga0265293_10009405_pt1 | contig 14068 bp, 15 predicted proteins | sample Munlanlewell138R_FD_192505 | JGI IMG/M metagenome (GOLD analysis project Ga0265293, IMG submission 192505) | Leachate microbial communities from a municipal landfill in Southern Ontario, Canada - Leachate well 138R | ecosystem: Engineered > Solid waste > Landfill > Unclassified | place: Canada...
TGTGGGTGAGCAGTTGCTGGGGCGCTGGGTGCGGGTGGCCCGCGAGGCCGCTGGCGCAGGCGATAATGGTGCGGTGCTTGATTCTGATGAGCGTGCCGAGTTGGAGCGGCTGCGCAAGGAGAACGCCGAATTGCGTTTGGACCGGCAGTTTTTGAAAAAAGTACTAATGGGCCCGCTGCGGGCGCACCCGATGAAATGAGAATCCGGCGTTCGCGGGCGTTTGCCGGTGTTGCGTTGGTGCGGGCATGGGTTGATGCTGGTAGTGGTGGCTGCTGGGCTGACGCCGACGCCGCTTGGTGCCCGTGAGCCCGGAAAAAGTATGGCGTGGAGGGTTGTGGGCACCCGGTTGTGCTGCCGGTGAGCGCGAACTTCAGACTCCTTTGATCGACGACCTTCCTCCGGCAGTCGCCCTGTCCTGTTGGTGCGAGTCGGGAGGTTGATCGTGGATGAGGTGGTCGAGTTTTGCGCGGGTCTGGATGTGCATCGAGACACGGTGGTCGCCACCGTGCGGTTCCCGCAGGGCCGTCGACGCGGCAGTGAGACAAAGACGTTCGGCACTGATACCGCCGAACTGGTGGCATTGGGCGACTGGCTGGTTTCGCATCAGGTGAGCCGGGTCGGGTTGGAATCGACCGGTGTGTATTGGAAACCGGTGTTCTATCTCCTCGAGGATCGAGTCGATCAGCTGTGGCTGCTTAACGCTCAGCATTTGAAGAACGTGCCGGGCCGCAAAACTGATGTGGTCGATTCAGCTTGGATCGCGCAGCTGGTGGAGCACGGACTGGTGCGGCCCTCATTCGTGCCGCCGCCCCCGATCCGGGAGCTGCGGGATTTCACTCGGCACCGCCGGGTGCTCAGCGAAGAACGAACCCGGATGGTGCAGCGACTGGAGAAGGTACTTCAGGATGCCGGGATTAAATTGACGTCGGTGGCCTCCACGGTGCTGTCGAAATCTGCGCGGGCGATGTTGGAGGCGATGCTTGCCGGTGAATCCGACCCTGCGGTGCTGGCCGAGTTGGCCAAGGGCAGGATGCGTTCGAAGATCCCAGCACTGACCGACGCGCTGCGCGGTAGTTTCCGGGTCTGTCATCACGGGGTGCTCGTTCGTCAGATCTTGGCCCACGTCGACTTCTTGGACGGGCAGCTTGCCGACCTCGATGAACAGATCACCATTCGGGTGGCGACCTTCGAGCCGATCATTGAACGCTTGCAGACGATTCCGGGCGTGGCCCGTAAATGCGCGATCGGCATGATCTCTGAGATCGGTGTCGATATGCGCGTGTTCCCCACGCCAGCGCACTTGGCGTCGTGGGCCGGGATCTGTCCAGGCAACAACGCCTCGGGAGGCAAAGCCCGTTCGGGGCGGACCCGGCACGGCCCGGTTGCACTCAAGACGGTGCTTACTGAAGCAGCGCAGGCAGCCGCGCGCACCAAGAACACCTATCTGGGTGCGCGATATCACGCGATCCGGGGCCGGCGGGGCACCTTTAAAGCAGTCGGTGCGATCCGCCACGATATTCTGATCGCCTACTGGCACATCGTCGATGGTGAAGTTGAGTATCGCGATCTCGGTGCTGACTGGGTTGTCCGACGACACAGCCGTGAATACCAGATCGCCAGGCTGGCCCAACAGATCGAGAAGCTCGGCGCCGCCGTGGAGATCACCATGCCCGCCGCCTGAACGTGCCACATCCCGCTCGCAGCCGGCCGCCCAGCAAGGGCTGCGTTACCGGGGATTCACACTTCAGCCGCGGCCTTCTTTGCCTCCGAACAGAACCAGTAGAGGCCTACGGTCTGATCGAGGCGGAGAAGGCCAATTACGCGATCACCCGGATGTGCGAGCTGCTGGACGTGTCGCGGTCGGGGTTTTACAAATGGCGCAAGTCCCAGGCCGCGGGCGTACCGCGCGGTGTAGACGAGCGAAGTCGTAGTCGATACGAGCGACCGCCGCGGCCGCATCGTGATCGGCTAGAATTGGCTGCGACAAACGGCTTTCGCAGGCCCGCAGGTACAGCGTGCACAGCGCAGTCCACCCCACCGAACCCCACGCCACACTGCTGAAATCGACCTTGTCGGTCACTGTTTCCTTCCCAACCGCGCGATATTGCGTCCAGGGCCGTGTCACCGAGTCCGACCGGCATACAGAGCCGCGGTCAGCCAGCCCATCAACCCTGAAACGTCGTCGGCGCCGCCCTTCCAGGCCAGGTGGGCATCGGGGCGGACCAGCATCATTTGATGACCGTCGTAGGTTAGGGCGCGGAGGTGCCCGCCGAGACGCTGCCGGACCGCTCCGAGATCGATGTCCAGCGACTTATTCTCCGGTATCAAGAGGGCCCACTGCCCGCCCAGTTCGCGGTGCAGTCGCAATCGTGCGCCATCGGCTCGACCGCAGGAAATGTCGGCGATCCGATCTCCCGGCCTCGGTCTACTGCGCCCCGCAGCGCCAAGTGGGCCCTTGCGATAGCTCACCCACAATTGTGACGCCGTATAGGTCGCCCAGCGCTGCACCGCGGCGAGGTTGAAGAGGCGCGGGGCGACGTGGTCGCGCAGAAAACGGGCGATCGGGTTGCTGGCAATATTGATCCGTGTCACGGCGCTGGTTCCGCGCAGTACTCCGGTGGCCAAGGGCCGGCGTTCGGCTTCATAGGTGTCGATCAGGGCGTCGGTGGCGAGGTTGCGCACTACCAGTGCGAGCTTGAAGGCCAGATTCTCAGCATCTCCAATACCGGTGAGCATGCCTTGCCCGCCGAATGGTGAATGAGCGTGCGCGGCATCACCGGCGATCAAGACCCGACCGCGCCGGTAGGTGTCGGCGAGCCTGCGGTGCACCGTGAACACCGACAGCCATTCCGCGTCGCCGAAGTGCACATTGCGCCCCGTACGCTCTGGGACGATCTGCCGAAACCTGTCCAAAATTCCTCTGTCACTGGGCTTTCCGTCATAGCCGGGGTCGTAGGCGAAGAGTCGCCACAGATCGTTTCGCCCCTCGTCATCTGGCATCGGCATTGCACCCACCACCCCGCGGGGATGGATCCAGCCGGTGGTACCCCTTCGATCAAGGTCCCAGTCCAGGTGCAGATCACCCAGCAGAAAACGTTCCGTGAGCTTGGTCCCAGGAAAGCCAATTCCGACCAACGTTCGAGTGGTGCTGGATGTGCCATCGCACGCCACCAGCCACCGTGCCCGAATAGTGGTCCCGTCGGTGAGTTCTGCGACGACAGTATCGACATTCTGTTGTAATCCGGTCAGCCCGCAACCCCATTCCGGGACCGCGCCCAGGTCGTTCAGCCGGGCGCGCAGCGCCGCCTCCACCTTCGCCTGCGACACCACCATGGGTGACGCCGCGGTCTGCATGCCCGGATCGCCGAACTCGAGTGTGGCCACCGGACGGTCGCCCAAGTAATTGGTGACCCGCATGGCACGCACCGACTCATCTGGCAAGGTTCCCAATGCGCCCAACCGGTCCAACACCTCCGAGCCTCGGGCATGCAGAAAATTCGCGCGCGATGTCGTCGCAGCGCTTTCCGCGCGGTCGATCACTCGCACAGACAAGCCATGTAGTCGTAGTGCGCACCCCAAAATCAGCCCAGTCGGCCCTGCGCCCACCACAAGCACATCGGTGTCGACCACAGCACCTCACGGTAGTGGCGCGGATACGTCCTGAAAAGCCTGTTCGCTGCCCGGGTTGTGTGCCCACCGCCGATCGCACGGCGCCGCAAACTGACCGGGACATACTGGCACCAAGGCCCAACGCAACACCTTTTCATATTCTGCACCGACCCCGCCGCAAGGCCTGGCTGGGGTGGATGCGGCGCGACCAGGACAGGCCGCCTCGGGCGGCCGATGGGCAATATTTCTATATCGGAAACAGTATCCCGGTATAGTCTGGGTGTGTGGCATCGCTATACGGGACCGAGGGCCGATTCTCGGAGGACCTGACGGCACGGGCGCGGATTCGCGACGCCGCGCTGATCCAGTTCGCTGAGCGCGGGGTCAAAGCCGCGACCATCAAGAGCATCGCCGAACAGGCTGGCGTTTCCCCGGGGCTGGTGCAGCACCACTTCGGCACCAAGGACAACCTGCGAAAGGCGTGCGATGACAGGGTCATCGAGGTCTTCCTGCGACGGACCACGCAAGGTGTCGCCACCGGCGACATCGCCACACCGGAGTTCATCGCCGCCCTGTACGAGGCCACCCCGCCGTTGACCAGCTACCTGGCTCGGGCCGCGGTCGAGGGCGGACCCCCAGCGGCTGCAATCCTCGACGAGTTCACAGCAGGAGCCGAAGAGTTCCTGAGCGCCACCTGGCCCGAGCGCTTTCCGTCCGGCTCACCGCGGGCTCGCGATGCCGCCGCAGTGATGTGCGCAATGCACACCGGGGTCATCATGCTGCATGACCACCTGGCCCGCCAGATGGGCACCGATCTCGACGGCGCCGGCACCACTCGGATCGGCCTGGCCATGGCTGACCTTTACGCGGCGATGGGGCAATACATGGCCTCCGGCGCCGGACGGCAGATAACCGATGCCGTCACCGAATACCGCGACCACGGAAGGCAATGAACCATGACCGTGACCGTTGACCACCTCACGCCAGTCGAGAAGACGCTTCTGGTCACGCTCACCGGACGCGCACTGGACGCCCGAAAACGCCGTCCGCTGCTCGGAGATCGCTTGGCCGACACCGTCAGTGGCCGTCTCGCTCATGACACCCTCAACGTGTCGGACACCGTCGCGATCGCCGTGGCCGTGCGCAGCGCAATGCTCGACAGGCTCGTCGGCAGTTTCATCACCGCCCACCCTGACGCCGTGGTGGTGGAGTTGGGCTGCGGACTGGAAACCCGCATGCATCGAATCGCGCCACCGGCAACAGTCGACTGGTATGACATCGACCTCGATGAGGTCATCACGCTGCGCCGCCAGGTGCTTCCTGAATTGCGCTCGCACCTCGTCGCCGCATCCTTGACCCGACCGGGTTGCCTGGACGCAATCGCGCGGGATCGTCCAGCGGTCATCGTCGCCGACGGCGTGCTCGGCTTTCTGACCGAAGCCGACAACCGGCAGATCCTCGGCGCCCTGACCGAACACTTCACCGCCGGAGGTGAACTGGTCTTCAACGCCTACACTCGCATCGCCGCCCGGATGATGGGGTCGCTCGGCGTGTTGCGGTCAGTGGGTATCCCCAAACACTACCGCGGCTTCGGATTCGACGATCCACACGTGGTGGAGCAGCTCAACCCGCGGCTGATATTCGTCGAAGAACAGCTCGGCGCGCAAGCACGCGAGACTGCCCGGTTCCCGTGGCCCACAAAGATGATCGCGAAAGTCTTCGCCCGGTGGCGCGCCCAGGCGCGTCGTGGGGTGTGGGTCCTGCGCTACCGCTTCTGACACCCACCAGCTCGTGGTCCGGTCGTCCGCCGTCCATGAACCGCCCGAACCCTTACGGCCGTCGTAGTCCACCATGGACTGGTGGACGGCATCCAGATCGTGGCTACGGACGCAGGACCGGTCGAGGTCCGTTACCTGCCCTGTGCCAAGCCGCCGATACTGTTGTTCCCCGGCGGGCATAGCAGTGCCGCCACACCAACCGGCGAGCACCTCTACACAGCCCTCGGCTATGGGGTGCTGTGCTTCTCCCGTCCCGGTTACGGCGGCACCGATGTTGGCCCCCTGACCGCAGCGGAGTACGTATCGCTGGTCGTCGAAACGTGCCGGCGGCTGGGTATTGAGCGGTCGACCGGTGCCGTCGGAGTCTCTTTCGGCGGTCTACAGGCAATCCATACCGCCGCACTGGCGCCCGAACTCGCGCCGAAACTCATACTGCATAGTTGTGCACCGTCAGTGCTGCCCTACCCGGATACCTCGCTCGAGCGTGCGGCAGCCCGGTATGTCTTCGGTGCGGCGACCCAGAAGATGACGTGGGCCACGATCCGCCGGCTGGTGGCCAGCGATGCTGGCCTGAGGCTGATGATGAAGTCGTTGACGCGGTTGCCCGACGACCAGTGGTGGTCGCAGATGTCGTCGACTGACCGCGCGAGCGCGCGTGCCATCTTCAATGCAATGGGCTCGAATCATGGTTTCGTCAACGACATTCGCCAAGCGACCCGTCAGCTGAGCGGCTACCGCGCCCACATCCATTCTCTGGTAGGAGCCCCAACATTGGTTACCGCATCCCGCTCCGACGGCGCGGTGTCACTTCGACACGCGCAGAACTTCGCGGCCACGATCCGGTGCGCGACGTTCTACGAGACGACCAGCCCGACCCACCTCCACTGGATCGGCCACGAACACACCGGCATCACCGCAGCGATCGCCAACTTCCTATCTGCGCCGTAATCCGATGGGTCGCCTCCCAGCAACAACGACACCACGCCTGCAACGTCGCGCAAGTCGGCGTACACACTCGCCAACGACATCGTTGCGATCAGTCGGTGGGCTGGGCTCTGGCCGTGCGCGGCGCGATAATGTCAGGCGGGGTCGGTTTGTGGATCGTCCAGGATGGGTCGATACCTTCATCGAGGCGCCCGTCGCCCTTGGCGTCGAGGTAGCGGAAGTAGAGCACCGCGAAGACCACCACCAGCATCAGCGACCAGCCGTAGGTGATCTTCATGTATTCCAGGAAACGTCCGGTGGTTGGCCAGTGCCACAGCAGCCAGCGGTCCATGGTCATAAAGCCGTACACCGCCAGCCATGCCACCCAGTTGCGGATCACTGAGTTGGGCAGCACGACGGTCATCAGGAACGGGAACAGCGTCAGTGAGTAGTAGCCCTGGCCCAACGATGACACCAGCCAGAACGCGATCAGCACCACACCGGAGGACGTGAGCATCCAGAACAGCGGATCGCGGGTGCGGTAGTAGCGGTATAGCAGCCAAAGCGACACGATGGCGAGCGCACCAAAGCCTATGCGCAGTAAGATGATCAGCCACATCGGCAGGCCGTAGTAGATCCCGTTGCCTACAATCGAGCTGTTGAAGTAGTCGCGGGTGCTCAGGATGTAGGGCACCGTGCGGGTGACGAAGCTCATCGGGTCGGCGATCAGCGGCCACGCAGCCGCATTGAACACCACCGGAACAGCAATGGCGGCGATCAAAGCCCGCCACTGCCGGTTGAGCAGTGGCAGCAACAGCAGCGGTCCCAATAGCGGTTTGACCACCAGCGTCAGCCCGATCGCGATACCGGCCAGCCATTCGTGATTCTTGTTGCCGTCCAGCAGCCACCGGAAGAACAGCACCGCGGCCAGCAGCAGCGGCCCGTTGAAGTTGCCGAATACCAGTGTGTTGGTGACGCTCTCGGTGCAGAACATGGCCAGCAGCAGTGCCGGGGCGGCCACCGAGGCCAGCGTGAACTTGAACAGCCGTAGCAGAAAGTAGGCGGCCAGCACGATCGCCAGCGCGTTGAAGAAGATGAACCAGTAGCGCGAGACGTCGGGCGGTAGGTAGCCGAAGGGCGCCATGATCAGCGTGCCACCCGGTGGGTACAGGTAGTGCGGGTCGACATGGTCGAAGTTGGCGTCGTATATCGGTTCACCGAGTTTGAATTTCACCACCGCGGCGTAGACAGGCGCGAAATCGTCGGTGATGTAGCCGTTGGTCGCCAAAGCGAAAGCCCGGTGCAGTACCGACAGGATGGCGATCGGCCACAACGCCGAACGCAGCACCACGGCCGCGCTAGGTGCAGTCCCGCGGGGCCCGAACGCCGCTGTGAGTTGCGGCATCAACGACGAGACGAATGCGCCCGAGCGGCTGCTGGTACGTGGCTCAGTGTCCATGACGGCCTTGTCGGGTCGGGTCTGCTCCGGCGGCATACTGCCGGGTTCGGCGGTAGTGCCGATTCCGCAGGCCCAGGACTGTCGTGGCCAATGCCGCGGCAAGCAGCGAGGCGGTGAGAACTCCGATCTTGACGTGATCGGCGCGGCTAGCGTCAGGGGCGTAGGCCAACTCACCGATGAGCAAGGAGACGGTGAATCCGATGCCGGCCAGCAGCGCAACCCCGAGAAGGTCGATGCGATGGAGTGCATCATCCCGATCTGCCTTGGTCATACGAGTGACGATCCAGGTTGCGCCGAGAACACCGATGGGCTTGCCCACGACCAACCCGCAGATGATCCCCAGCACGACCGGATCGCCGAGCGCGGCCGAGAATCCTGTGAGGCCGCCGATCGACACCCCCGCGGCGAAGAATGCGAACAACGGTATAGCGATTCCCGCAGATAGCGGTTGAAATCGATGTTCGAGGTGCTCTGCGGGACCTCGTTGCGTTGATTTGTCGGTCCCGTCTCGGTTGCGAACTGGCACTGCGAACCCGAGAAGTACGCCAGCCACCGTCGCGTGGACACCGGATTCGTGAATGAAAACCCAGGTGGCAGCGGCCAGGGGAATCAAGATCCACCATGAGCGGATACCTTTGCTCATGCACAGCGCAAACAACGCCAAGGGAACTACGGCTGCCGCGAGGGCCCACACGCTGATCGTGTCGGTATAGAACACCGCGATGATGGTGATGGCGAAAAGATCATCGACGACTGCCAGCGCGAGCAGAAACATGCGCAGAGCGGGCGGGAGATGCTTGGACACGACGGCGAGCACAGCGACTGCGAAGGCGATGTCGGTTGCGGTGGGAATCGCCCACCCGCGGCTAGCACCGTCTGCCATCCCCGCGGTGAACGCGATGAAGATGATTGCGGGAACGACCATTCCGCCAACGGCAGCCGCGATCGGCAGCGCGGCTCGGCGTGGATCCCGGAGTTCGCCGATGACGAACTCACGCTTGAGTTCCAACCCCACCACGAAGAAGAAGATCGCGAGCAGACCGTCAGCGGCCCAGGCACTCAGAGTCAGATCGAGGTGTAATCCCAGTGGCTCGCCGCCGACTCGGGTCTGCTGCATGGCCGAATAGCTGTCGGCCCACGGTGAGTTCGCCCATATCAATGCCACAGCGGCAGCGACGAGCAGCAACGCCCCGCCAGCTGCCTCGGTGCGCAAAAACGCGCCAACCCGCACCATCTTCGAAGTAGCGCCTCGCGGGGTCTTGCGGCGCTGCGCTCCGCTCGCGCTGGTACGCGCCATGATGAATACCTTTTCGGTCGGCGATCAATGATGAAACTTGCCGACCAGGCTTCCCGGCGCACCGCAAGCCAGCATAGACCTCGGCTGCAGCACACCGTCATGCGGTCCGCCGTCGATTGCCGCCAGCGCCCAGGGCGGATAGCTGGCCCGCGTCAACGACCCGGTGCAGTTGGCGCAGCCTTCTGATCGCCTCAGTCTTCGCCTACCCCGTCCGGTAGGCTCTGCTGTGGCGCGCCGGGAAGTCTGGTCGGCATCATCAGTGCTGTGACACCACTGTGGGGTTGCAGTGGGTTTCCTTCGACCGGAAGGCTGCGCTGGGGCGCAATGGCTATGGACACTCTCAGTCTCACGGTTGCGTTCCTTCTGGTTTGGTTCGTTACCGGAACGGTCGCTGGACTTTGGCTGGTGCGGCGCGGCCACGATATTCGCTGGATTCCGATCGCCTTGGTGCTAGGCCCAATCTTTGTCCCGATCGCGTTGGAACGCGCCGATCGAGGTGGTCCACGCCGGGCGCCAGTGAGCCCCCGCAACGACTCTCGATCGTCGAGGTCGGCGCCTGGGGCGCCACGAGTCCTAGTGGGCTGGGACGGATCAGCGCAAGCGGCGGCCGCGCTCGACGCTGCGAAGCGCCTGTTCGGTGGGACCGGTGAACTCGTCCTGGCTGAGGTCATTTCGTACGAGGCCGCCGAGGATCCCCAGCAAGCATCAGTCACCTCGGCCGATGCAGGGTTGGCCGCTATCGCCGCCAACGCCGATCCGGCAGAGACCCCGCCACGGCTCGAAGTGCTCGTCGGCGCCCCCGCCGAAGCGTTAGCCCAGTTTGCCCAACGGCTCGACGTTGACGTCGTCGTCGTCGGCCGCCGCGGTCGAGGCTTGACCCGCCGGCTGCTCGGCAGCGTCTCCAGCTATCTACTTGAGCATTCCGCCGTCCCGGTGCTCATCGTTGATGCCGTGCACTCCTCGGCCAACTCAATTAGGACCACCGATAAGGCGCCCGAATAGCAAGACAGATGAACGCCGGTGCGACGACGCGCGTTGTCCTCGGCGTCACGATCGATAAAGCCAAGGCTGCTGCCGCGGACGAACAGCACGGTGGGCCTTGTCGGGATGGTCATCGGGTGATGGGAACGTCGAGTTCGGTGAGCAGTGCCCTCACCTTGGTGTCGATCATGTCGCGGATGGGACGCACCGCGTCGACGTCTTGTCCGGCCGGATCGGGCAGGTCCCAGTTCTCGTAGCGTTTTCCGGGGTAGACGGGGCAGGCGTCGCCGCAGCCCATGGTGATCACAACATCGGCCGCTGCCAGGATCTCGTCGGTCCAGGGTTTCGGGAATTCGCCGGTGATGTCGATGCCGACCTCACGCATGGCGGCGATGGCGGCGGGGTTGACTTCGTCACCGGGCTCGGACCCACCCGACCAGGCGACGGCATTGTCGCCGGCGTGGTGCGCGAAGAAGCCGAGGGCCATCTGGGAGCGCCCGGCGTTGTGTGTGCACAGAAACAGCACGGTGGGTTTGCCGTCACTGGCCGTGCCCTCGACGCGGGCCAGGGCAGATAGCCGTTGGCGGGCAAAGCGTTCGGCCAGCAGCGGCAGAAAGTTTGGGATGGTGGCGCGGCCGGCGAATTGGTCGTAGGAGGATTCCAGGAATCGTTGGATGGTCTCCACTCCGAAGGCGTCGGCGAATTCGGCCTGTAGCCGGGTAGCTGCAGTGCGCAACGCCAACTGCTGGTCGACGGACAGATCGGGGCCGGGGTGAGTGACAGGACTGTCGGTCATGGCGTGCTTCCTTTTTCGCTGGTGGCCGGCTGATCAGGGGGCGGTGATGAATCCGAAGACATGGTGCTGTTGGTGAAGCGGCTGCGCAGGGTCAGCGAAACATAGATCAACGCGACCAGAATCGGGACTTCGATGAGCGGGCCGACGACGGTGGCCAGCGCCTGTCCGGAGGTGGCACCGTAGGTGGCGATGGCCACCGCGATCGCCAGTTCGAAGTTATTGCCCGCGGCGGTGAACGCCAAGGTGGTGGTGCGCTCGTAGCCCAGACCGATCGCGGCGCCCAGTAGGAAGCCACTGCCCCACATGATGGCGAAGTAGGCCAACAGCGGCAGCGCGATGCGGGCCACATCCAGTGGGCGGCTGGTGATCTGCTCACCTTGCAGTGCGAAGAGAATCACCACGGTGAAGAGCAAGCCGTACAGCGCCCACGGCCCGATCCGCGGCAAAAACTTCGTTTCGTACCAGTCGCGGCCTTTGGTGCGTTCGCCGATGCGCCGTGACAGGTATCCGCCGATCAGCGGAATGCCGAGGAAGATGAGTACGGACTTGGCGATCTGCCAAGGCGATGTGTCGATCGTGGTCTGTTCGAGGCCGAGCCAGCCGGGCAGCGCCGAAAGGTAGAACCAGCCCAGGACGGCGAACATCAGGACCTGGAAGATCGAGTTGAGCGCCACTAGGACGGCAGCGGCCTCGCGGTCACCGCACGCCAGGTCGTTCCAGATGATCACCATGGCGATGCAGCGGGCCAGGCCGACGATGATCAGCCCGGTGCGGTACTCGGGCAAATCAGGAAGCAGCAGCCAGGCCAGCGCGAACATCAGTGCCGGGCCGAGCACCCAGTTGAGCACCAAAGACGACAGCAACAGTTTGCGGTCACTGGTGACGGTGTCGAGGCGGTCGTAGCGGACCTTGGCCAGCACCGGATACATCATGATCAGCAATCCGAGTGCGATGGGTAGCGAAATCCCATCAATCTGAACACTTTCCAGCATGGTGTTCAGGCCGGGGACCCCGCGCCCCAGTAGCAGGCCGGCGATCATGGCCGCACCGATCCACACCGTCAGATACCGGTCGAGAATCGACATCTTGCGCACTACCGCCGGCCCGGTCGCCGGCGCGGGGGCGGTCACTGGGAGGCCCCGACCGGCTCGGCGCCGGCGGCGTCGAGCACCACCGACAGGCTGGCCAGCGCTTCGGGGACCACCGCGTAGTAGACCCACGAGGCGCGGCGCTGCGACGTCAGCAGGCCGGCTTCACGCAGCACTTTGAGGTGATGTGACACCGTCGGCTGCGAGACATCGACGTCGGTGGAGATGTCGCAGACACACGCCTCGCTGCCGGTGCGGCTGGCGATCGCGGAAAACAGCTGCAGGCGTACAGGATCGGCCAGCGCCTTGAGTTTTACCGCAATATCCGCGGCCTCCATGGCCGACAGCGGCTCGCGCAGTAGTGCCCCCGGTGGGCAGGTGTTCCGGCTGCCCAGCAGGTCTGGCGATGAGTTCGACACATATCGATATTGACAGGTATCGAAACTATCCGCAAGCTGGCGGGCCACGAGCCGCGGTGGGCTGTGGGTGCCCGAACGCTGAAAGGGTGCTCCCGCCGCCCACTGGGGCGCAGGGTGCGCCACCGCAGACCAGGTGGACCACCGCGATGTGGTGACCACCCGGCCTGGGGCGGTTGTCAGTAGCAGGCTGCGGTGTCGGCTGGCTGGTCTGCATCGGGGTTGGCTGCACTGCCGCAGCACGGGCCGCCTTCGGCCTCGGTGTTGAGGTGTTGCGGGCTGGTGCCGAAGGTGTCCGAATCGGCCAGCACGGTGTAGACCTCCCATTTTTCCCCGGCCGGTCCGGTCACCCAGACCTTGTCCTGGGTGGCAAAGCAGCAGGTGGTGTTGATTTCCTCGTCGGTGAACAACCCAGCCTCGCTCAGCCGGGTGATCTCGGCGTGCACCTGCTCGCTGGACTCGACCTCCACGCCCAGGTGGTTGAGGGTGCCGCCCTTACCGGGGTTCTCCAGCAGCACCAGCTTCAACGGCGGCTCGGTGACCGCGAAGTTGGCATAGCCGGGTTTCACCTTGGCCGGCGCGGTGTTGAACAGCTTGGTGTAGAACGTGATGGCCTCGTCGAGGTCATCGACGTTGAGGGCCAATTGGGCTCGGGACATGCCGTCCTCCTCTAGTGTTGTGACATATATCGAAGTGGCGCCGAGTTCAGAATCCGCTCCTTTTTGATATATGTCAAGAACCTGGCAGGATGGATGTTATGCCCAAAGCGTTACCTGTGATCGACATGACCGCCCCGGTGTGCTGTGCGCCGGTCGCCGCCGGGCCTGTCAGTGACGATGACGCACTGCAGATCGCGATGCGGCTCAAGGCGATCGCCGACCCGGCCCGGGTCAAGATCGTGTCGTTCCTGTTCGGCGCCAACGCCGGTGAGAAAACCAGCGGCGAACTGGCCGCCAAATTGGGCCTCAACGAATCCACCATCAGCCACCACATTGGCCAACTACGCCGAGCCGGTCTCGTCAACTCCGAACGGCGCGGAATGAATGTCTTCCACCGGATACGCCCCGAGGCGCTCCAAGCCCTGTGCGTGGTGCTCGATCCGAATTGCTGTACCTAGACCTCGCCAACACTCGGGAGTGGAACCACCGGCTTCCGCCGCACAATGTGCCCGGTAACTCGAACGGCGAGATACAGGTCAGCTCAACTGTTCCCGACGCAACAGCACTGCGTAGTCGAATGGGAGTCGCCCAAAGACCAAGCGGCCCATGCCAGTTACGTGACCGGACGCCTCGGCTTTGCTCACCACCCGCGGATCTTTCACCGGGAGCGTCCGGCCATGGCGCTTGAGCATGCCTCCGTCAGCAGCTTTGAGATTTTTCAACCAGTCACGATCTGGTCCATACGTCAGCAAAATCGCCACACCGGTATCGGTGGAAAAGACGGTGAGGGGAGTCCGATAGACCCGCCCGGATCGACGGCCGACATGCTCCAGAATCCCGAAAGTCGGGGCCCAACCCGCCCACATGCGCTGGATGGGATTGGTCACGTGGCGGTTGAACCGAGCTAACCATTGCGGAAGTTGCATGGCCTCCACCCCTTCCAAGGCGTGTCCGAGCGCACCCAACGGACGCTATTCGGATAGTTCTGATACCGCGTATTACCAATACGGTACGGCTTGCCCGACTTGCGGCCCACGTGCTCGAGGATGCCGAAGCTCGGC
>Ga0265293_10009406_pt1 | contig 14065 bp, 8 predicted proteins | sample Munlanlewell138R_FD_192505 | JGI IMG/M metagenome (GOLD analysis project Ga0265293, IMG submission 192505) | Leachate microbial communities from a municipal landfill in Southern Ontario, Canada - Leachate well 138R | ecosystem: Engineered > Solid waste > Landfill > Unclassified | place: Canada...
AAGGGTTGATGGCAATGTTTTTGTAGATTCCATGTTCCCCCGCGCCAAAAAATCGTACGGCCAGCATTTTCTTGCCGACCCCTCGGCCGTGGGAAAGATCGTGGCCGCGGCCAGCCTCGCCCCCGGCGAGACCGTGCTTGAAATCGGGCCGGGAACGGGGGTTTTAACCCACGGGTTGGTTGAAGCGGGCGCCAAGGTCGTGGCCGTGGAAGCCGATACCGATTTAGTTCCGGCCTTGCGGGAAACGTTCGGGGAGCGCATCGATTTGGTGGAAGGGGATATCCTGGGCCTGCGCCGGCAGGATTCAACGTTGGGCGGCCGCCTGCAGGACGGCACCTACGCCTTGGTGGCCAACATCCCGTACAACATCACGTCCGCCCTCGTGGAGGACTTTTTGCGCCGCGCCCCGCGCCCCTCCCGCATGGTGTTGATGGTGCAAAAGGAGGTGGCCGAACGCATGGCCGCCTCGCCGCCGCGCATGGGCCTGCTTTCCGTGGTCTGCCAGACGTACGCAGACGTCAAAAAGGTCCTGAACGTTCCGGCGGGGTCTTTCCGCCCCGCACCCAAAGTGGATTCCGCCGTCGTTTTGTTGCGTTTGCACGATCCGTCGGGCCACGCGTCAGCAGCGAACGACCCGGAAGCTGTCATCGCCCTGGCGAAAGCGGGCTTTTCCCGCCCGCGCAAGCAACTGCACGGCAATTTGGCCGCGGCAGGATACGGCACGTCGGAAGAAATCAAAGCCGCCTTGGAGAAAATGAGCTTGCGTCCCGACGCGCGCGCCGAAACCCTCTCCGCAACGCAGTGGGCGGACCTGCGCGGGCACGCGCGCGGGCGTTGACGCGCGCACAAACTTCATCGGACCCACCAGCCCGGGACCAACCGTCGCCCCGCCTTCCCGCGGGGCGGTTTGGTTTGCACGTTTATGGTATACTTGCCCCTAAGCGCATGTGGAAAACGTGCGATGTCTATGGCACCGGTCCGGTTCCCGAAACGTCCGAGCGGCCTGACGCCCGAGCAGAAGGTTGCTTCGGCGTTGTTGTTGTTTCTGGGCATCGGCGGACTCATCATCGGCTTCCTGTCCTTCGGCGCGAACCTCCGCCGGCCGTTTCAAGAGCAATTCGCCCGCGCCCCGCAGGGGTTCGAACTCGAATCCCAACGGGAAGCGCGCGAATTGGAAGCCATGAAACACCGGGACACCGACGGCGACGGCCTCACCGACTACGACGAAATCTACGTCTTCCGCACCAGCCCGTACCTCGCCGACACCGACGGCGACGGTCTCTCCGACTACGACGAAGTCTACGGCGGCACGGACCCGAATTGCCCGGCGGGAAGGGAATGCGGAATCGTCGTCACGGAACCGGCACCAATTACGTCCATTCCGGAACCGCCCCCGCCACCCGTGGAAATGGGAGGGTTCGTAGACGGATTGGGGTTTACCGGCATCGATGACGTCGTCCTGGCGCTGAAAAGCATGCCCGTCCAGGACATGAGGATCCTGTTGGTGGATTCCGGCATCCCTGAAGAGGAATTGAGCGCGATGACGGATGAACAGATACGCGTGCTTTTCACCGAAGCCGTGGATGCCGTTCTGGAAGAACAAGCGCTCCAATCCCCCATAGCCCCGAACCCCTAAGCGCGAGATATGTCCATGCATCAGGATTCCAACCGACCGACGTCTCCCGTGTGGCAGCGGGTGTTGGGCGCCGTCTGCGTGTCGGCCAGCGTCTTCGTTCCCGCGTTGCTTGTGCCGCGCCACGTCCACGCGCAGTCGGCGGAGGTGGTAACGGAAGCGGCGGCGGGGGCGGCTTCGGCCACGTGTACGGCCATGGCTCCGTGCCCTCCCGAAGGTATCCGCAAATATTTGAGCGCCATGTTTTCCGGCTTCATCCAGCCGGCATTTCAAGTCGCGCTGCTGCAAGGCGCCATGAACCTGGTGGATTACATCGGCAACCGTCTTGCGTACGAATCGGCCGTCTGGCTCGGTTCCGGCGGTGCGGGCCAAACGCCCCTCCTTTCCCGTGAAACGGCGGCGGACGCCTGGGGATCGTTCGGGATGGATGCCGCGGGGGAACTTTTGGGAAATTTGGACGATTCCCTGACGGCGGCCGGTATGCGGTTTAGCATCTGTCGGCCAACGAATCCGGGGATTTCCTTGTCGTTGGGTTTGAGTATCAACCAGGCGTACTCTCCTCGGCAGCCTCGTTGTGACCTGACGCAGGTCGGAGCCAATTGGCAGTCCTTTATTGCCAGCGTGCAGGAGGATCTGAACCCCACGCAAGTAGCCACCAAGGCGTTGGCCGGCATGATGAAGCCTGGCGTGAACGAACTGAGTTTCGCCACCACCTTCATGGTGTCGACGACGTCGGAAGTGGAACAACAGAAGCGCGTTGATTTCCTTCAGACGCTTATGAAGGCCGGTTTTGAAGACGAAAAGGACCCGGTAACAGGCGAGGTAAAGACGCCGGCGGCGGAAGTGCAGAACCGGTGGATGGACCTCGTTGTCGGCCAACCGAACCGGGAACAGGAACGCCGAAAGGCCATCATGACGGACCCGGATTGGGGGAAGGCGTTCCAAAGCGTCGGTTGGGGCATTCTCTCCACGTTTACGAACACGCTTTTGTCCACGGGCCTGAGTTCCGCGCGCGATTGGGCTTCCGCCATTCTTGAGCGGCAACCCCCGGGCGATTTGTCCAACCCCGTCGTCGGACCCGGATCCGACAGCCGTCAGGTTTTGGCGGACCGTTTGTCCACCATGACGTCCATCCAGCCGGTCAGCGTGAGTAATTACGACTTCCTTTCGGAATTCGTCGTCTGTCCGGCAGGAATCAGCATGGCGCGCGGGTTGAACCACTGCGTCATGGACGTGAACTTCTCCGCGGCGGTCATGCGGGCCAGCACCGGCCGTCCGCTTACCGTGCAGGAAGCCATCGACGAGGGGCTGTTGAACGGGAACCGCCCGCTCATTTCCTCGAACGACCGCGCGCGGAACCAAGACCCGTTCTGCTATACGTACGGGTATTGCTACGGCAACCTCGTAAAGATGCGCAAAGCGCGCATTATTCCGGTTGGGTGGGAAATGGCGGCCGAACGCAACACCGTCGACCAACCGGCGACATTGCAGGAAATCATCAATAATTTTGACAATTGCAACGCGGCGGGTCTCCCGGACGACCAGCACAAATGGTGCCGTCTGATTGACCCGAACTGGATTTTGAAGGCTCCCCAGACCCAATGCCGCGCGACCGTGAACGGGGAATTGCTGGCGAGCACTACGGGTGGCATGCGCGCGTCCGTGTGCGTAGATACGCCCAGCTGCGTGGCCCAGGATGAAAACGGCACGTGCATCGGCTTCGGTTATTGCGTTGCGGAAAAAAACGTCTGGAACTTCCAGGGGGATTCCTGCCCGGCGCAGTTCGCGTCCTGCTTGTCCTTCACCAACCAGCGGTCGAACGCGCAGGCCGCCTTCCTCCTGAACACGGTGGACTATACCGGCTGTACGGAAAGCAACGCCGGTTGCCGCTGGTATTCCACGGAACGCACGGTATCAGGTGACGGCACGTTGGGAGATTGGAGTGCGGCGGACGCATCACGCATCTATTTGAACGCCCAGGCCCAAACCTGTGGTTCCGGCGAGGCGGGATGCAGCCGATTGTACCGCGCCGCCAGCTTGCGGTTGAACATGGTGTACAACCCGGATTTTGAAACGGACGCGAATAACAACAACGTTCCGGACGGATGGGAAGGGAACATGGCGTGGGGAGCCAGCGCGTTTGCCGGTTCCCGGTCTGTCCGGCCGAATGCCGCTTCCACGGTTCGTCAAAACGACATCCAACTGACGCCGGGCGCCATGCACACGTTCAGCGTGTACGTTCGGGCTGCTTCTGCAGGCGTACCCTCGAACGCCAACGTCGCGCAGCTCCAACTCACCATCGACGGCCAGCCACCAGACCTGAGAGGTACCGTCACCATTGGGTGTTCGCCGATGTCGGGTGCCACGGACACGTTGGCAGTGGGTGGTTCCGGCATTACGGACCAGTCCTTCACGTTCCAGACCTGCGTGTTCGCCGTGCCGGGCGGCAGCGACGTCCGTGCGGACATTATCTTGGACCACCCAAGCCTCATCTACGACGCCGTGCAGTTGGAAATCGGCGAGTTCGCCACGCCGTTCATCAACACCGGCTACGACCGCACGCCCCAGGCCCAGGAAATCACGCACATCAAAATCGCCCCGGGGTATTTGAACTGCCGCGGGTTGCCCGATGACCCGCCGTCGTGCGCCCAGTACGCCCGTTCGTGTTTGGCGCAGGACGTCGGCTGCGCCCGCTACGCTCCCGTGGAAGGCGGCCCGTCCGTTCCCGCCACGGTCACGAGCGCGGACCGCTGCCCCGGCGAATGCGTGGGCTACGCCGCCTACAAGCAGGAAGGCACCAAGTACGACCTCGAACAATTCCCGGTGGCCTTCATCCCGACCACGGCCCAGGCCTGCCAGGCCCAGTTCGTGGGCTGCGACGCCTTCACCAACCTCAACACCGTGGCCTTGGGCGGGGAAGGGGTGGAACATTACGTGGACCTGCGCGCCTGCTCCACGCCCCAGTCGGCCGGCGACAACGACAAGACGTACTTCACCTGGGAAGGATCAGACCGCACCGGGTACCAGCTGCGCACCTGGCAGCTCTTGAGGACGAATCTCACCGCCTCAGACTACGCTAACGCCCCGTGCGTTGCGTGGAATATGGACAATTCCGGCACAGAGGCTGATCCGGTTCCCGCGTTGCGCTGTGCGGACACGCCGGCCATCGTGGCGGAACAAGCCATTGGCTGCAGCTCGAACGCGGATCTGCTGAGCAACCCCGACTGCCGCGAATTCTACGACGAAAACGGCGATATCCATTACCGCCTCTATTCGGAAACCGTCACCATCAGCGCCCAGTGCACGCCGTACCGCAAGACCAATTCCGACCAGGCGAACTGCCAAGGGACGGGCGGTTTGTGGATCGGCGCGGGCGAATGCCGGTACCTGGGGTTGGGATCCGAAAGCCCCCAGTGTCCGGCCGCCGCCAACGGCTGCCGCGCCTACACGGGCGGCAGCGGGCGCAACTTCCGCACCATCGCGGAGGAGAATTTCGAGAACAATGCCAGCGTGCCCCCGCAGAGCGATTGGTTCGGTGGGGCGTCCGTCGCCATCAGCAGCGAATCCTTGGCCACGGGCGGCCATTCGCTGCGTTTGACCACCCCCGTGGGCACTGCGGCGAACAGCGGCTTCTACGGCGAACTGCCCGACGAGTTGGTCGGCGGCGCCCGCACGTACACGTTTGAGTTCTGGGCCAAGGGGTCCGGCCAGGTTCAGATCGCCTTCATCAGCGCTGATGGTTGGTCTGTGGCCAACTTGGTGAACCCGGGCGGACCAGACAACGACAGCCAAAACCTGGCGCTCACGGACGAATGGCGCCCGTACACGCTCGGGCCGTTGGACGCCTCCAACCTTACGTGGTTCGACGAAAACGTGCGCCTGCGCGTCCTCGGCGTGCAAGCCGGCGAGTTCTACTTCGACAACGTGGCTTTGCGCGCGGCGGAAGGCATTCTGACGTTGGTGAAGGACTCGTGGACCACGCCGCTCTCCTGCGACCAGGGGCCGGGTCCGGACGGCACGCCGGGCACGGGTGCCGCGGCGCCCCAATACTACCTGGGCTGCCAAGCGTACAACGACCAAGCGGGCGCCACGCACAACATCTACCAATTCACCCGCCTGTGTCCGGAGGGCGCGGTGGGCTGCCAGGTCTTCTACCACACGCAGAATTCCCAACCCGCCACAGCCAAGATCCACCAGCTGCGGTGCCAGACCGCAGACGGACAGGCGGCGACGTCGCGCACGGATTGCGCACCCGACGGCGGATTCGGCACGTTGTGCACGATTCAGGCCGGGAAGAGTTACTGCTTGTTCGACTATGACGGCGGCAGCGTGCCGGCCGGTCCCTTTGGCGACACGTTCACCATCGTGGAAGGCCCGGAAACCCAAATCGTCGGCAACGACCGCGCCGTCTACGTGGTGGACGACGGTTCCGGTACCTGCAACGAAGCGAGCGTGGGCTGCCAAGAAGTGGGCCTGCCCGTCTTCAACCCGGACCGCACGGCGGTGACCTCCTACCAATCCACCTACCTGATGAACCGGCCGGACGACTACCGGCGCGAGGACGGCACGCCGGGCATCCTGTGTTCCGACGAAGCCCTGTTCTGCGAGGCGTGGAACACGCCCCAGGACGGCACGTATTACTTCAAAGACCCGGGGGACCAGCTGTGTGAGTTCCGTACCGACGTTCGGTTGAACAACACCACGTACAGCGGTTGGTTCCGCAAAGGCACCACGCCCCCGGAACCATGCGCGGCCAACAACCTGATCGGCGGCCAACAGTACGGCATTTGGCGGAACGGAGACGCCCAATACGGCGGCTGGGTCGGCGCGTGCGAAGCCCGCTATAACCGCTGCACGGAATTCGTGGACCCGACGGACACGACCGCCACAACAACGTACGGAACGGCATACGCGTACGTTGCCAATAACCGCCTCGGCCAGGCGCCGGCCTCAACCACCGACGCTTGCAACGGCCGGGTCAGCCAACGCGGCGGGTGCGTCTTGTTCAACAATACGAACATGCTGGACCTGCCGTATTCCGCGGCGCCGAGCTATTTGGCTTCCGCGCATGCGGACGTCTTGTACGGCGAGCAGGCGAACGCCCTGCGCGACCCCATCAGCTGTTCCACGGCCACGTCCGGACAGGTCACGGACACGAACGGGAACCAGGTCAACCTGTGCGCCATGCGCTGCGCGTACGACGTCGGCGTCGGCCGCGACCTGCAGACCGGCATTCGCGTGGAGGGACCCAACGGTTTCGAATTGGTCGGCGCGTGTTTGACGAGCCGGGATTGCCCCACGCTGGAAACCACCACCGGCCGCCGCGTGGAAGGAACATGCGTGGACGTGCGGTCGGAATATGGCGCGCAGTTCGGCGGCGCCAACGCGTCGTACTTCCACCAGAACGACACGAATACCGTCCTGAGCGTCGTGCGCGACCGCCAGTGCGCCGAATGGCTGGGGTGCCAATCATCGTATTCCGTCTGGGACGAACGGACGGGCAAGTATGAGCCGGTGTGCGAACAGCTCCGCCTGTACCGCGACATCCACAACGGCACGAACATTAACCCGGCGTTGGAAATCTCCCGGGAACCGCTGTCGCTGGAAGCGTACGCCTCCCGGAATATTTCCTGGTACGGATTGGAGTACTCGGGGTATTCCATTCCCAACCAGTCGCCCGTTCCGGCCATCCAGCAGGTGAACGTGCATCCGGACCGCTGGTGCGTACACACTACGCAGGGGACGGTTGAACGGGACGGCAACGGACTGGAGCGCACGTGCGGCACGACGGCGGATTGCGGGTCGGGCTACCAGTGTGACACCGTCACGCCGGAATACCGCGCGGCCGTCGTTGCCGGTTCGTGTGAACAAGGCGCGGTTGGATTCGGCGGCTCCTGCTTCGTGGGCGTCTGCCGGGATTCGGGCAACCGCTGCGCGGTGGACAATGACTGCGCGGGCGCCACCGATTTGTGTCTGATCGGGTTTTGTCAGGAAATTTCGGGCCAGTTGTGCACGGACAACAACGATTGTGCCGGGACAAATGTATGCGACACGCGCCGCGGGCGCTGCGTGGATACGTTAAACCCAACCATTCGGTGCAGCACGGACGCTTCTTGCAGTGGAAACCAACGCTGTATCCACCAGGCGGGCGTGCAGGCGGGCGCGTGCGTGAACAACTTGTGCCTCGTGGATTTCCGCGACCAAAACGCCGACGGCCAGTTGGACGTCTTTGCCCGTCAGCAAGCCCAAGAGGTGGCGTGCCGCGGGTATCCGGATGCTTTTGCTCCTTTCCCGAGCCAGGTGGTGAGCGAATGGGACTGGCAGTCGGTGCGGTCGCAGGATGTCACCAATCTTCTGAACGTCCTTGCCCGCCCCTTCACCTATCGGCGCGGGTTCGAGCAGGCAAACGTGTGCGCACCCAAATGGGATCCGCAAAGTGGCAGGTACGTCGCCAACAACGACTGTATGTGCGAGTACACCCGCGTTGAATACGGCAACGGCATGACCGTGCGTCATTTCTCGCCAGGACAGGTTGGGGAGGATGGGCAGGAGGAAAAGGATAACATTCGTGGTATCTGCACAGGCGGATCAAATGACGGAGTGATGTGTACGACGAATACGGATTGTGCTGGCGGAACGTGTTCCTTGCAGACAGGTATTCAAGAAAAAATCGGTTGGGAAGGATACTGCTTGGAATACGACACCTCCATTTCCTTGTACGGCGGCAACACGGAACGCCCGTGTTTGACCTGGTTGCCGATTGACAGTGTAAAGGGAGCTACGGACCTGTACGGTAAGGACATCCAGGCGGGGTTCCACAACGGCCGGGATAACTACTATTGCACGGAGACGGACGTATACGTTGATCTTGGGACGAATATTTGGGATACGAGAAACAGCGGCGTGAGTACGGGAAATGCGCTAGATGTCTCGTGTCTTTACTCTGATCTTCTGCCGAGCTTCAGCACGATGCCTTCAGGCTTTAATCATGCCCAGTCGGATCCAATACAGCCCGCTGTAGATCGGTGGCCAACTGCGAATGAAATTAAAGACATAGGATGTCCAAACGGATATTTTGCCGTAATAACACAGGCTGGTGCATTGGCACCGGACCTCCGTCCTAGTGCAACGAGTCTTGGTGGGCGGCACTGGGCTTTGTGTGCCGTTTTGGAAGATTACACGGACGGAAGACGAGATGACGGGAATTCCGGCCCAAGACCGGACGATGATGACGATACGGCGTGGAAGGCAGGTTTCGCGTACATCTGCGTGCCAAAATTTGCAACGGATGCAAAGGGAGAAGCATGCAACCCCCCTAACAATGCCTCCGACGCTCCCAATATTACCCACACAGGTCCCGGGACCTCAGAAATTTATTTCGTAAAGCAAGATGTTTTTCAGGGACTTCGGAGTGAATATGCATCGTGCTTTGCGCGCGGGTTGCCTTATTGGCAGGCAGCAGCGTATTTGAGGATTGGTTCAAATGTCGCAAATATTGCACAGGTAACAAGTTCTGCGAGGGAATCTGGTGCCGCTGGGACGTTGAGGAACTATGCCGCAGCCAATGGGAGCGTGTATCTTGCCCAACACAGTTATCTTGGGTGTTCTGAGGTCGTTCAAACGTCTTCTCGTTCCTTGTCTTCAACGTCGCCTCCGCAGAATCAAGCCAACATGTCTGTATACAACGTCGCGTGGACGCAGCGCACTGCGGATGGATCAACACATGAAATACCGGATTTGAATTACGGACGGAATATGGAGCGGGTTATTTTCGGTCAAGCAGCGGATCCCACGGCGGATCCCAGTATCGATAAAGCCCCGCTGCGTGTTCAGACGGGACCAACGAATCCAAGTCACTTTGCCGCCTCCCGCTATGACCTGAAGGGACAAGGAGGAACGGGAGAATGTCGCTTTGCTGGGATAAATCAAACAAACGCTATCGTTTGCGATCCCATGCCGGATTACGTGTCCAAGCTTCGTATCTGCCCCCTGATTCCCCTCCTCACGCCAATTCGAGCTTTGGAACATGGACCTGGTGTACAAGAGGGAAATTGTCTTGTCATAGGGGGTCGTGAGGATGAGATTATTCAACCGAGTCCGGGTGTCTATTGCCGGCTTATCTTTAAACAAAATTATCTTATCGGTATTAATTGCTCTAATCCTTCGTCGCAGCTGACCTATACAGGGGAGATTTTTTGGGAGACAGCTCCAAATGATCCCCATCTTGTTAACTACAGGTCGGTAGCGATTACGTCGCAAGGTGGCGGGCCGGCATTTCCTGCAAACACTGAACCATATGAACGTTTGCGGACAATTTTCCACCAGGCGCTCAGAGTGTTCCGTTGGATTGGCGGTCATGCTGGAACACACCTCGGTCAATACGAGCCTGTGTCGTCGTTCGGTCAAACAGTGATGGATGGTTCAAGTGCAGGGGGTATAGATACAGCCACTCCGCCTCAAGTAGCATCCATCGGCGAATGCAAGCCAGGCGGTGGATGTGTGGAAGGACGACAAGGATTCATCAGCGTGAACGGCGTTTCAGAAGGCAATGTGATAGGTGGTAGTGGGTACAAATCCATAAACGCTTCATTCTTCGCCTGGGCGGACCATGAACAGATGCCCCTGCGTCGTGTGATCGTGGACTGGGGCGACGGGGACGTGATGAGTCAGGGCGCCGATCATCATCAACAGCGCGTTTACTGGCCCACAACCAGCCAGACGGGTTCTGTAGCGGCAGATAACTTCTATAAGAACCGTCGCGGCCTGCAGAGTGACGCCGACAACACGGCGTGGTGCGGCAGTGGACCTGAGTTCGGCTATTCCAGCCAGGCGTGTGAAACGGGGTACCTGAACTTCACACACGACTACGTGTGCAGCCAGGCGATGCTTGAGAACCTGCCGACCTGCCAGCTGCAAGCCGGCACGAACAGTCTGCTGAACTCTCCTTGCACGGCCGGTCCCGTGCCAAATGCGGTGGACCGTTGCGTGTTCCAGCCCCGCGTGCACGTGGTGGACAACTGGGGGTGGTGTACGGGGACGTGTACGACTGGTCCGGACGGTACACCGCAGTGTTTCGGAGTGGAGTGCAAAGCGGAATACCCCAAGCCTACGCCAGTTGAAGATAACCAGAGGTCTTCAAACCCTTGGGTGTATTTCGCCGGATACGTCGTTGTGGAGCCGAGATAAAAGACAAACACCCGTTCCACGCAAGGAACGGGTGTTTCGTTTGTAAGGTGGAATAAAAAAGCCGGTGAACACTTGTTCATTATCTGAACAGGTGTTCACCGGCAGGCGACCGACGGCTCGTCCGTCGTCAGTGGATACGGCGGAACGTGCCTTCCGACCCACCCAGGACGTTTCCACTTGCGTCGCGGAGGAAGAGGTGGTAGTTGATCTCTTCGCCATCCTCGGAGATGGTGCCGGAGGCCACTTGCACCTCCCCGATGGCCGACACATATTCCCCACTGAAGGATCGGCCCGTCACCACCGGCGGGCTGGCGAACGGAGGACCCAGATGCGCAGTTCCCAGAGCTTTTCGCAGTTCAACCCGACGTTGCCACTCTCCGCTGACAGAGTGTTGGTATCCGGCCAGGGAGGTTGCAAAATGCGCCACGCGATACGGATCGCTCTGAGAATACTGCGTATCCTCATACTTCCAGTACTGCGTGACCTCATTCTGTGCGTCATGTTCTCCGATGCGGATACCGTAGGCGCCCTCTTCGGTCCAGTGCACCTCGTGGTGTTCGTTGTGCATACGGGCATGCACAATCTGTTCCGCGAAGAGATACTTCGCATGCATGATGCCGAATCCAAACCCACGCATGGCATCGTGCGGAACCGTGAACAGACACAAGACAGACAGTTCGCATCCGGACGGAACCTCGGATCCATCCAGCCACAGGTTGTCCGGATTGTGCAGGCGGTGGAACGTCACCTCTCCCACCTCCTCGGGGGCGTACAGGGTGATGGTGGAGGGAATCTTCTCCTCTCCGCCGTCCGGGTCCTGGCACTCGCTGCCGGGGTTGCTGCTCTGGGAGCAGAGGCTGTTGCCTCCGTCCCCCTGGCAGGTGGTGCAGCCGCCGTCGCCCACGTTCTCGTCGCCGGGTCCGCAGGCGGGGAAGAGGGCGAGGATGAAGACCAGCGCGCACCATGCGGCGCCGGGGCCGAGCGTCTTGCGAATGAAGGTGGCCATGGCGGCCTCCTCGCATCATCCGGCTCTCGAGCCGCGATGCATGGCGCGCCGGAATGGCGCTCAGCTCTCACTCAGCGGGAACCGGAATTGGTTTCGTATGAAAAGAGCTTGGCTGTATAAAGCCACATTTTTGCGATTTTGTCAAGTTTCTGAACGAAATTGGACAAGAGCGCGGCTCTGTGGCTTCATAGGGGCAGAACCTTCCAACCGGCGCCCGTCGGCGCCACGCAGCCCCAAGGAGGTACGCCATGTCCCGACCCCGCCCGATACCCACGGAGCGCGACCCGGAAGACACCAGCCGCATCCCCGGCTGTTCCACGCGGGAACGGTTTGTGAACGGCCTGCCGGACCTGCCGCTTCACCCGCTCCCGCCGCCCGCCAGCTCGCACAGCAGGCAGCCCAAACGCGCGTCTCTCCGCCGGCCCGCCGCCTCCGTGGCCGCCTACGCCGGCCGCACCCCCGCTTCTTGAACGCAAGGGCGGGGGTCTTTTTATTGGTGGGCGCCGTGTTTGACCCGCGCCGCGCGTTCGTGATTGAATGTTTGCAAGGTGGATGGAACGCCCCACGGCGTTGGCCCCCGGTTTGCCCTGGGCCCCGCATGAATCCCCCGTGTGCTTCGGCGCCGGGGTTTTGTGTTGTCTGCATCCGCATGTTCAATCGTGTATCCTTGTCATATGAATGACAAAATCGCCCTGTTCCGAGGCAAGACGGTCCGCAAGACCATTCACAAGAACGAATGGTGGTTTTCCGTTATCGACGTCATCGAGGTGCTAACGGAAACGGAACGCCCAAGAAAATATTGGAGCGACCTGAAGAAAAAGCTTGCAGAGGAAGGGTATGTTGAAGTGTCCGATAATATCGGACAGTTGAAAATGACGGCTCCCGACGGGAAAATGCGCGAGACGGACTGCGCGAATACGGAAACGATGTTTCGTATCGTTCAGTCCATCCCGTCTCCCAAGGCCGAGCCGTTCAAGCGCTGGCTGGCTCGGGTTGGCTACGAGCGCGTGCAGGAGATCGAAGACCCGGAATTGGCCACCAAGCGGGCGCGGGCGATTTACAAGGCCAAGGGATATTCCGACGCCTGGATTGAGAAGCGCATGCGCGGCATCGCCGTCCGGGACGAGCTGACCGGCGAGTGGCGCAAGCGGGGCGTGCGTGAGGGAAAACCTCCGTGACCACATGACGGACGTGGAGCTCATCTTTTCCATGCTGGGCGAAGCGTCCACGACGGAGATTGCCCGTGCAAAGGACGCCCAGGGATTCGAGGAAAACAAAACCGCCGCGCAAAAGGGCGGGGCGGTGGCAGGGAATGCGCGGACCCAACTGGAACAAGAAACGGGAAAGCCGGTTTCAAAGCCGGACAATTATCTGACGCAACCCCAACGCAAAAAGCGGTTGGAATAGGCCAGTTGTCCGATTGCGTCGGACAGTTGAATAAAATCACATGGGTTTATATGTCCATCAAGAATGTGCGGGGAAAATACAAGGACGTGTCGGATTTTTTGCTGAACGCGCCGAAAGAAGAGCAACGGCAAGTGTTTATGGAAGCGGCACGTCGAGCGAATAAAGACCAGCGGGATCTCTTGAAGCGGAGCAAGAAACTTCAAGCGGTATAGGGAAGGAAGATATGCGAAACAAAAAACCACCCGGCACCAAAGGCACCGGGTGGTTTTTGCATGCGTCTATTTTTCCGCCACATCCTTACTCCTTTGCCTTGTCGCCTTTCGGCTCTGTGTCTCCTTTTCCGTTCACCGTGCACTTGTGGTCGTAATACCCTTCGAAATAGCCCTCCTGGTGGCTGGACTTGTGCACGAACAGATAGAAAGCGTAGGCGAAGACCAGCAACCCGGCCAGGTCGATGAACCGGTTGTTGAACAGCAGGACGGCGGCCAGGCCAATCACGCACAGGCCGAGCAACCCGGGCGTGTCCATGCCGCGCACGCCGCCCATCAGCTTGCCGTATCCTTCCTGCAATTCCTTATATTCCTCTTCCGTCACGTTTCGCACCTTGCGGGCGTGCTTCTTGATGTTCTCCTTTGTCATCTTTTTCATAGGAGCATGCGGGCCGCGCGGGCGGCGATTAGGAATGGCACTCCCCAAAGTATAGCACGGTGTGGTCTTCGATACGGTGGACGAGGTACGGTGTCCTTATACAATATGTTGACGTCCTTCAATTTACGTATGTTCCACACACGCGGTATTCATTCGTTTTTCCAAGGCTTGGTTGCCAAGGGGCG
>Ga0265293_10009408_pt1 | contig 14060 bp, 15 predicted proteins | sample Munlanlewell138R_FD_192505 | JGI IMG/M metagenome (GOLD analysis project Ga0265293, IMG submission 192505) | Leachate microbial communities from a municipal landfill in Southern Ontario, Canada - Leachate well 138R | ecosystem: Engineered > Solid waste > Landfill > Unclassified | place: Canada...
GGGTATTTTTGCAGGAGGCAGGAAGACATCTTGGACGCTTGGCTGCCGCGGCCTTAACCGAGCTTCAGCTTCTCGGAGGCCCCGGTAGTGTGGGTGCTTGTGGTGGCCTTTTTGCCGCAGGAGACGTGGTCTTGCTACCGATGCAAAGAGAGATTCAGCGCAGTGCACCAGAACATTTTGTCGTTTTACCGAAGTTTGAGCCTGTAGCGGGGGCGGTACTCTTAGCCGCCAAGGAGCTCAAATTAGATATGGCAGGCATGATCATCGGATTAGAGCGCAGTCTTTCAGAGTAGAGCTACAAAGACTAGAGGTCTTTTCGGAGGTAGCTTGCGTGGTCGAGGAGGCACCAGAGCATGAATAAAGGGGATTATAGGAGCGGTTTGGATCGTCTGCTCGATGAGGAGTTTCACCGGATCCAAGGTAAGACAGTCGGAATTGTGACCAATCATACAGGAGTAAACAGCGAAATGCGACTGAATTTCGAGGTTCTCGCTACCCGTTCGGACGTTCAAGTCAAAGCACTTTTTGCTCCTGAGCACGGCGTGCGGGGTAATGTTCCGGCAGGAGATATCGTAGGTGATGAGAGAGATCCGGCCACTGGAATTCGAGTGTATAGTCTCTATGGCAAGCAGCGCACTCCAAGCAAGGACATGCTTGCCGGACTCGATATTGTTATCTACGATCTCCAAGATGTTGGAGTACGTTATTACACGTACCTAAGCACCATGTTTGAAGTGATGAAGGCTTGTGCCGAACGTGGCATCCCATTTCTGGTCTTAGATCGGCTGAATCCCCTGGGTCGCAGAGTGGAAGGGAATATCCTTGAGCCTGGCTTTCAGTCCTTTGTAGGGGCCTATCCCATGGCCTTGCGACACGGAATGACAGTGGGTGAGCTGGCCGGTTGGGCGAATGAGACCTTCGAGATCGGAGCGGAGATAGAGGTAATCAAGTGTAGTGGTTGGAACGGACAGTATTTTGATGAGCTTGGTTTGCCCTGGATTCCTCCCTCACCCAATATCTCCAGTTTTGTCACCGCACTTGTTTACCCGATCACCTGTCTCTTTGAAGGGACGAATATCTCTGAGGGACGTGGTACCGCGAACCCCTTTGAGTATGTGGGTGCTCCTTGGATTGACCCCCTGGAGCTAGTTCGGGAACTAGAGCAGACAATGCTTACTGGTGTTATGTTTAGACCCGCCTATTTCAAACCTACAACTTCGAAGCATGCGGGCAAAGAGTGCGGGGGAGTTCAAGTGATCGTTTCGGATAGGGAGAGGATTGATAGTTGCTTAACTGGATTGACCTTGCTGAGTACAATTAGGGCTCTTTATCCAGAGGAGACGACATGGTGGCATGTTCCTGGCATGGCATTTCCCTTTGGTATTGATCGTCTAATGGGCACGGACAAAGTACGCCAGGGTCTGGAACAGGGGCAAGAACCGAAAGAGCTTATTCGTAACTGGGCTGAGGAATCCAAAGAGTATCGCCAAGCCTGCACTCCTTACTTACTCTATTGAGGGGTCAGACCCCCCAAAAACTACCAAAAAAGGTCAAGACTGAGATAGTCTTGACCTTTCCTCATAGACAAGGAGAATCGCTAGCGAGCGAATGGTTCTCATTTGCCTTGTATAATCACCACAGAGTTGCCATTGCCAACCTGGGTGATGAGAGCGGAAAACTTGTTCCCGCCCTGCTGAATTGTTGCTGTATTGGCGTTCCCAAGCTGGTAGGTACCTGCCCAGTTTCCTGTTCCACTCTGCCTGTGATTGGCCACGTTACCATCACCATTTTGGTAGATGTAGGAGCGATGACCCTCGCCTTCTTGGATCTGTTCGGCTCCGTTATCATGTCCATTCTGGTAGGTGAAGGCGACGTTTACGAAGGGCTCGAGCTCATCTTCGGTAGTGTGGAAGAAGCGACTGGACCAATCTTCCAAATCAATAGGGGGCGTTAGCTCTAACTCATGGGCTAGGTCATCTACGCTCGTGAGCATTCCGACCATAAGCAACGCCAAAACAATAACGGATATTCTCTTTTTCAATGTTTTTCCTCCTCGGGTAACCCGGCTGTCTAGTTAACTAGACCCGTGGCTTTGTGTCCCCACCTCACGATGGGTTTACCTTTATCAGCGAGAAGAACCAAAGTTCAACTGGCTGTCAATTCACTGTACTGCGCTCGCTGCGACGATCTCCTTATCTGTTAGAGGTAATCTATGATTGGCTATAGCCTGAGATCTTAGTTTGTAAGTACACCAGACTGGACGAGTTTAAAGACAGCCTCCTCAAGTAATGTTCTTACAACCAGGTTGATTACTTGTTGCTTACCTTGTCCTGTCTCGAACTCAACAATGTTCTTGCCTAGGAAGGAAAAGAGCTGGACGCCGACCTTCTCTCCAATAATCTCTCCCTTGAGGCTCTCAGCCCAGATAACCTCGCCTGTGGTCAGGTTTAGAACCCGCAGATCCAGGGCTACCTGTGCCTTGGCATATTCTGTGGATCCGCCCTTGCCAGCAATGACAAGACCGATTCCACCGGTTTCTTTGCTTACTTGGTACTCGGTAATCGAGCCGGTAATCATGTAATTAGTGCCAGATAGTTCTCCGAGTACGGGACCTTGTCCAGGAGCAATTCGGTTACTAGAGATGAGATTCTGCTCATTCATCAGATCCCCAAAACGTACCCGATCCAGGACGGTAAATTGACGAGAACGTTGTAATGCGGTGATCAACATCTCGGTCGCACCCTGGGTGACAACGGACGAAACGGCACCGCCATCTGCTTTGTATTGCCCTGTACTATCCGTAATGGTATAAATCGCAATGGGAATACGCTCTTTAGGTTCTGGCAATGCTGCCAGAAGCTGGCTGGCAGTTGTCACATTGCTCACAGATAGCATCACATCTTCTGGTGACACAAGTACGGCCTCCATGTCGGCTACCACAACTTCGGTTGTCGGGGGAGGAGGTTCAACGCTAGCAGCTCCTCCGATCAGTAATCCTAGCGCTAGCAATCCAATCATGATGATTTCCATGGTTTCACTCCTTTACGTGTGCGCTGGTGATAATCTACTAGAACGGTTTTGATGGCGTTTCGTCGTATTCAATGGAGATATCTGTCCAGTTACCATCGGAGTAATAGTAGATCTTCATGGACCCACTTGCTGGATCCCAGGCATAATAGATCCAGCCATCGTCAACTGGAACAAAACCATAAGGGGGCTCTTCCTCGGAGCCTGGTTCGTAGTAGACGATGTCCCGAATGGCTTTACTCATGGCCATCCGATCCAAGCTTTCTTTGAATCGGTCAAGGCCGCTCTCCTCTTCCGTTGTCTTCAGTAACTCCTGCTGGGCATTGGCAATGTTCAGGGCTACTTGACGGGCGTTAGGGTTGTTCATGAGCTGGAAGTCCCAACGCATTGTATGACTAGCCCGTGCCACTCCTCCACCTAGTCCTAAGATCAAAAAAGCGACTAGACTAAATAGAACAATCCTTTTCATGATGTCTTCTCCTCCTAGTAGGTAAACTGAAAACCAGTTGCTAGATGCACACGTGAGTTGGCGATCCCCCCTGGGTGATTGACATATCTTGCTTCTGCGAAGAAATGCTTAGTAATGTCAATTCCTGCAAAGGCTTGGTAGCGGAAGCCTTCCGCATAGCCGACTCCCGCACCGATATATGCATCAAGGCGGTTGCCTGCAAAGGGTGCGAACTTGAAGGATACGAAACCCGCCACAGTTTGCTCTCCCTTGAGATAGGTGGTCTCGGTTATGATGTTGAACGTGCTCTCTCGGTCAAGTCTTAATTCCACCCTGGCCCCGACGGTCACTTCGCTATCCGTGCCCAATGTACTGAGAACCATGCCAATCTTCATTCTAGGAGGGGCTTTTTCTTGAGTGAGCATTTTCTGGGAGGCGAGGAAGAGATCGACCCTCTCTTGATCGATCTCGCTTGCTTGGATCAAGGGGGTGCTCAGTAGAATTACCAGGAGTAACAGGGTGGCGAGGAACACTTTTTTCATAGTAGATTCTCCTTTCAGCTTTTCTATCCCTGATTAATGATTGCATGATTGCTATTACCGCTCTGACTAACCGAAGCCGTATTATCCGTTCCCATTTGGCTGATGGAGCTCATATTTCCATCTCCCGACTGGATACTTCTGGCGAGCTGATGGGCACCAAATTGCTGGACCTCAGCCCAGTTAGCGCTTCCTGCTTGCACCACAAAAACAGCGTTTGAACCAGTGGCAGCAAGCTCTTGCACTTGGAAAACTAAGACCTGGTTGTTATCACCGATCTGGTAGTTGGAGGTGATATTCTCATCTCCGATTTGCTCTAGACTAAGTTTATTAAGTGAACCTGATTGATAGCTGAAAGCGTCATGGTTGGAGATGTTCAATAGAGACCCACGGTTGACCAGTTGTGTCTGGGAGATAGTGGCATCGTTCTCATCTCCCGTCTGAATGGCCAGGACAAGATCTTTTTGGCCTCCTTGGACAATTTGAATCGTATTCTCATCACCAATTTGTCCGACGCCAGCTATATGGTCACTGCCTTCTTGTTCCACCTTGGCTGAATTTTCATTTCCGAGTTGGATGATGATCACTTCGCTACGGAGCTCTTGGTAAATGTACACATCATTATTAACTCCAAGTTGGGTGACCGTACCAATGGCTTGAGCAGAGGCACCTATTTGGGTGGTTAGAATCAATGCCACAACGAGTATTACACCAAGAAAATCTGGGAGTCGTTTCATAGTGATCTCCTTCTTATCTCTGGGCTACAGAGCTAGAATATGCCCATCTGCACGACGTTCGTTTTCCCACCGTTTCCTCCGACTGCAATCTCCTGTGATAGGAAGGCGCCAATCTGTATGTGAGTAACAGTGTTGCCATCGCCAGAGACCTGAACCTTTGAGTGATTAAGCATGCCGGATTGCGTCTGTGAAACACTGTTGCGATCGCCAGTGATCTGTACATAGGCGTAGTTTCCAAGCCCGATCAATAGGGGCAATTGTGAGTGGCTAACAATGTTGTGGTTCCCAGATATCTCAACGATCGAGTAATTGGAAATGCCGAATTGACTCTGCGTTACGCTGTTATCATCGCCGATTACCTTGGCATAGGCCCGATTATAATGACCTTCTTGGCTAATGTAACCATAGTTATGGTTGCCTTGTTGTCGTTGCAATGCCCAGTTACCTTGACCACTCTGTTCTATGGTTGCATCATTGCCATTACCTACTTGGTAGATGTAGGCTTCCGTTATGCCGTCGGCTAACGTCAACCCAGATAAACAGAGAACTAAGACAACAACCCCAACCAGCACCGAGACATGTGCTTTGTGGTTCATAAAGAATCCTCCTCAGAGAAAACCTGTCTTTGGCAAAGGAGAATGAAAGCAAGCTCACTATCCAATGCTGAAGTTGTCAAGGATAGGTCAGCCCAAGGAGCAGGCTCTTGGACTGACCTAATCTCTTGTCTAAAGCCTATTTAACGTTAGATTGAAGGACTGTGGCGGTATTATTATCTCCCTTCTGGGAGATCTCACTGTGATTACGATAGTAACCGGTTTGTATTTGCGAGGCAAAGTTGTAATCACCTTTTTGCGATATCTCAGCGTTTTGGCGGTATTTCGTATTAACAGTCGAATTACCTCCGTATTGGTGTTGCATTGCTGTGTTTCCTTCGCCTAATTGGTAAACATTGGCGTATGCGTTATATCCAGATTGAGACTGCGTTGAAGAGTTGTCGTTTCCCTCCTGCCATGTCATCATGACAGCGCCATGATATACCTTGGACTGCATCTGTATAGCATTGTTGCGATTACCAATTTGAGTAATGTATGCAAGATCAACGTCATCCTTTTTTGGGTTATTCCAATCGTGATTAACATTTTGAGTTTGAGAAGCTGTGTTATGGTTGCCTTGTTGCCACGTATAAGCAAAAAAATCACGGTGCGTACCCTGGCTGGTGTCAGCGGTATTGTTATCCCCAATCTGTTGGATTTCTGCTCTGTGATCCGTGCAGTCTGATTCGCACTAGCTGCATTGCCATTTCCATCCTGATTAATGTAGGCGTAGTGCTCGTCACCGTCTTGCTTTACCTCCGCAACATTATCGGCAAAAACCAACCCCGACAATGCAAACACAAGAACCAACGTCAAAACAAGAACCTTTTTCATTACATACTTCCTCCTCTTTGGTTTTGGATTTTCTTCCTTGGCCGGTTTCACCCTAGCTCGCTACAACTCCATTGGTGACCAGTTAGAGAGTCGTAGGTCTTCGCTTCCAAAGAGCAAGGTAGATAAACATTTCGAGCCATACTTTGTGGCTACCCTAAGTTTTCCTGTCACCTCCTAAGTGCTATGAACTCGGTTGCATTTAATGAGTGTCAAATTCGTTCTAAATCTGTTTGGTTTAATTGTAAAAAGGTAGCTCTCGGGGAACTCAAAACTCACTCAAAGTTTTCTCAAACCGAAAACTTAAAGGAAAAAATAACCCGAGATGACATCATGTCGTCCCGGGTTTCTTCGGTACTTCTACTAATCTGCTAAAATATGCGTTAGTGCTTCCTGCATTTCGTCCCACTTTCCGCTAGTCAGTAGGGTGAAGGAAAAGGCGGAAATATTGATGTTTCGTTCCTCAAGTATCTGCGCCAATCTGCGCCAAAGTATCTCAGAGGCGGCAGAATTTGTTTCAGGCAAGAACACTACGATAAGATTCTCGTCGAACTGCGAAATAAGATCAGCATTTCTCAGCGAACGCTGCAGGATGTGGAAAACAGCTTGCATTTGCGGATTTTGATGCTCATCGCTCTTGTTCGTAACGAGTAGGAAAGAGAAATCACTGCCCGTACGTTCGAAGCGGCGCATCTCGGTTTCTAGATGAAACTCTAAATGCTCGCGACTACACACATAGGCTCCCTTCGATGGGGTAGAAGTAGCCGCCTGTTCCGCAGGCTTGTCCATCAAGTGGGCTACCAACTCTTGAATCGCTGGACTGGGTTCGAGTTGAAATTCGTCCATTAGCATCTTGCTATACTTCTTATACAAGTTTATCGCATCCACATAGCGCTTCCCCAAAATATATGCCTAATGCCAAGATCATAGCTAATCTCTCGATAGGGATCCCTTTGCAGCCCTAAACGGCACACTCGAATGGCCTCATCAAGGTTTTGCTTGTAATCCATAGTCAGCTCTGCAGAGCGTTTGATGGCCTCGAAGTACAGCTCCTTGTATTCATCGCGGTAAGGAATCGTCCAATCCTCATAAAGATCCTCGCAAAGAAAGTCATCTCGGTAAAGTTCAAGGGCATTGTGGCAATGGGCTAATGCCATCTCAGGATTGATCTTGGCAATTTCCCGAGACGTTCTTACATACCACTTGAACTGCTCCGCATCAATACACTCAGGACTTATATCAAGCCAATACGCACCATTTGTGTAACGCAGTGGTGCCTCCGCGTCAGGATCGGCTTGTGAGGTCAAAATGCGTCTCACAAACCATACAGCGGTATGGAGAGTGTTAGTCCTGTCGGTATCCTGGGCATCCGGCCAGAGCAGCTCGATTAACACATCAGTGGGAATCCTTCTCCCCGGTCTGGCAGCAAGATACTTCAGCATGGCCAGCGCCTTTTTTGACGTCCAGACATCAGATTCGACTGGCTTTCCATCGACAATCAATGTAAAGGAGCCCAAGAGACCTATCTGTAAGTGACAATAACGCCGGTCAGTCATTAGTATCCCCCCTTAGGTTCAGAGAACGAAGGTCCGTTTACAGTCCCCTTTAGCATATAGACAGGTTAGAATCGAGAATCACTAAGGAGCCAGAACTCCTCTGTTTCCTTTAAAGCCGGGTTTTCCTTGGCGTAGTCAAAGGCAGTCTTTCCTTCCTGCGACTTCATAGCTCCATCTGCTCCTGCAGCGAGCAAGATAGCAATAACCTTGGGATCCGTTGTTATGGTAGCTGCCTTCATTAGGGCCGTCATGCCTAAATCGTCCTGGGCATTCACTTCAGCTCCTGCAGTAAGGAGAGGTTCTACGCTCGAAGCTCCCCAACCCAAACCGGCTGCATACATCAGAGCAGTTTCGTTCCCAATGTCACGACTATTCACATCTGCCCCAGCCTCAAGCAAGACTTGGATTACCCGCGGATTTGGATTGCTCATGGCCGCGAGCATCAGAGCGGTTGTGCCAAACTCTGACTTGTCATCTGCATTCGCTCCTGCAGCCAAGAGCATGGTCAGCACCTCTGGGTTCTCATTCCCGGCGGCGGCCCACATCAAAGGCGTATACCCATACTCGTCCCGGACATGAATGGTCGCATCAGCACCCTGATCAAGGAGAAGTCTAATAACCTCCGGTTCAGACCCGTAGGCCGCTTCATATAGTGGTGTCGCTCCCATCTCATCCTGTGCCAGGATGTCAGCACCAGCCTCCAGAAGCAAAGCCATAATTTCCTTTGACGAGCTGGTACGGGCTGCCCAGTGGAGGGCACTGGAATCGCTGTCATCCCGAGCATTTATAGGCACTCCAGCATCAAGGAGTAAGGAGACAACCTCCGGTGTCGTACCTTCCGGAAGGACTGACATGAGGACCGTAGAGCCAAAGAGATCCCGGGCAGAGGCGTCTGCTCCTGCTTTGATGAGAATCTCAAATATCTCTGCACTGGCTTGTCCCCAGGAGGCCCAGAACAGAGGCGAAGCCCCTGAGTTGCTTCTAGTTCTCACGCTTGCTCCTGCATCGACAAGCAGTTGGACAATCTCCGGACTAGGGTCTTGACGCAGGGCCCACATCAAAGCGTTAGCATCGTTTTCGTAATCCTTGGTATCCAAGTTAGTACCGGCTTCGAGAAGCAGGCTAATCACCTTGGGATTCTTATTGGCCCAGGCAGCCCAGATCAAAGCCGTGTTTCCTCCGTTATCTATCAGGTTGACATCGGCTCCGGCCTCTAGAAGCATCTTCGTAATTTGCTCGTCTTTGGTGGAAACTACAGCTTCCATGAGTGGAGTATGTCCCGTGTGGTTGGTCCAATTCGGATCTTCTCCCCGATCAAGGAGGGCTTGTACAAGAGCAGGTCTTGGATTGCGCTTCAAGACCTGCATTAGGACAGAGTTATCCTCTTCATCGATGAGATCAAGTTCGCTGCCTGCTTCCACAAGCATTTGGATGATCTCCAAACTGCCCTCAAAGTATAGGGCCTGCTTGAGGGGAGTAAAGTCGGCGTAATCTCGGTGGGTAAGGTCAGCGCCTGCATCGATCAGAAGCCGTATCACTTCTGGGTCTAGATCCTCCGATAGCAGGGCGAGGAAAATAGGCGTCTCGTCATAGGTGTTCGTCGCGTTCACCTCTGCGCCAGCCTCTAGAAGTAGCTTAACGATCGCTGGATTTGGACGCTCCGAACTACAAGCGACCATGAGAGCGGTATCTCCGTATTCGCTTTGGAAATTGACATCGGCACCGCTCTCGAGGATCATGCGGATCACCAGAGGTTCTTCATTGGCCAATATGGCTTGCATGAGCATGGAGTTACCCCAAACATCCGTTTCCTCTTCCATAATAGCTTGAGAGGGCTGGTGCTCGCTGCCTGAGACGAGAGGTGTGGAGTGGAGCGAACAGACAAGTGCTAAACATACTAACCATGGTACAAGTACTTTTCTCTGCATCATAACCGAGCCTCCTGTGGTCCTAGTATCATCGACTACGAAATGCGTTAAACTGCGCGCGATTGTGTGAGGGTCTGTCGCCTAAAAAATGGGGGAGGCAATTAAGCTGCCTACCGGAAGTGAGGCGGCGAGTGAGATTACTGGTGGATGATCCCGCTGATTGATGCCACAGAGTTCCTACTTTTTCGGCCAGAACGGATGGGGCAAGAACCAGACAATGAGGAGTGGGACAATGGCCGTCAACACGAACCAATTCACGAAGATCCCTCCGGATATTTGTATTCTTCTATATTCTGCCAAAAACCACGATCGCCTTCCAAAAACGAAGAGAAAAATGCCGTTTTGAGACGAATAAAGTTGAAAACTGCTAGAAAAAAACGTCTTCTGCAAGAACCAGGAGGAACGAGGAAAAATTCCTTGGGACGGATGAAGCTGAAGCGCGAATAGTTAACCGTCTCCATTGTGATATCCAACATCATTTTAGTTCCCATTGGCTCCTTTGTCTTTGGCTCGCGTATTCGTCTATACCGCATAGACTAAGGTGCTGTGGCTAGAGGCCACAGTGTTGCTGATGTTCCCCAAACACAAAGCGCCAACCTCAAGGGCTGGCGCTGATTACTACTTACGAGCTTTGGCTTTAAGCAAGAATAACAACAGGGGCACGAGATAAACGACGAGTAAACCTAGTGTCACAAAGGTCATTAGAGGCGAGATCGGAGCTAATCCAATCAGCAGTAACATAGGTGCACCCATCAAGATGGCAAAACTACTCCCTGTCAAAAGATTTTGGGCGGCTGGGGTCTCGAACTCTGGGTCAATTTCCCGGAGTAGAAGAACTCCTGAGCTTATTGTGCCTGTTAACATACCATACATCGAGAGCATTCCCTCGTAGAAATAATCAGGGTAGATCCTCTTGCAGATCCACTTCAACCAGTAGAAGGTACCAAATCCTCCCGCAATGGATAGTAAAATAAACGGAAGCCAGAGGCCTGAAAGGTCAACTATGTCAATGGAGGCAATTCCTGCGACGATCATGACATCAAAGGCTAAGCCTGAAATGCGGCTTAAGAGGTAGTTATTTTGGTACTGTCTCGTCATCATCTTTGTCTTTTGGAGACCCTTAAAGACTCCCCTCAGTAAGATCGCCATCAAGGAACCAACAATGAAGTTAAAGCCCCAGAAGAGGGGTTCTACGGTGCTAGAAAGACCGGGGGCCACAGCTGCAATAAGCGTTGTGAGTCCCTGCAACACGAGGAAGGTAATAAGATAGACAATAAAGACCAAGGCGATTTGCATGGAAAATCGATCGATGGACTCGGCGATGGGAATCTCGTTCTTATCTTGGAACTTATCGGGTGAAAGGGACTCAGCCACTTCTTCATATCCCTGCACCTTTACCTCCCCCTTGCGAACCAGGAAGTTCAGATAAACGACACCGATGATGCATGCACTGACAAAGCCGGAGGCTGCAATGGAAAGTCCAAAGGAACGCCCACCGATAAAGCCTAGAGCTTCATACATACCTCCGACGTTGTTCGCTTGACCTGGTCCTTGCCCAAAGCCCATGGGGAGCAAGATACCCGCAGCCTTAAACACTTCGGGCCTGATTGTGTAGGCCAGACCAAGTGTAATAATCAGTCCCATGATACCCTGAATCAAATACGTCGAAATGATTAGAGCTCCACTTTTCGGAGCAATGAGGCGATCAGAACCCCCTTCGGTATCGAGGTCTGGAACGCGCAGTGATAGTGCAATAAATCCGATGGCAATACCGTGGTAGGTAATCATCTCAAGGAACATGGTATCAATGTATAACAGGTTCAAGTTACGAACCCCAAGAAGTACAAATCCAGCTAAGACAGATGTTGGTATGAGCGTCTTACGAACAAAGGGTAGTTTCCGTCTCATAACATTTGCCGCTAGGATCGTAGCGGCGATGATCCCAAGTTGGAGCATGGCACTCCACAGCCCTGTGTTTGCTGATGAAAAGTCCATAGGTCACCTCTCTACTTTCAGTTGATCATACAGTTCTAGATACTTTCGTCCACAAAAAGATCGACCGCCTCCAATCGTGTAATGCTTGCCTTGGCTGGTAAAGGCAATATTACCCCGACCATATAGTGCCATGTCAGATATCTCGTCAATGGGGAAGATGAGTCTTCCGCACACGAGCCGATCGCGATACATGGCAAGGGGACCTGAGCCTTCGGCGATCCTTTCCCCTCGGTGGTTACTTTCAATTCGGTGCAGCTGTACGTTTGCATCGGCAAAGGCTGGCTCATCTCCCAGAGCGGAGGCAATTTCAGCGAGCTTGTTCTGTTGCCAAGCATCCCACTCGGTGATCGTTGCGTAGGGACCACCATGTAAGTAACCGTACACATCATACTCTGCCTTGAGGCCACACGTACAGAAAAACTCGCTATCCTTGCTTTGCAGTGTACCGATTTGCTCACAACTCGGGCAGATGAAAAGTGCCGTTTCGAGGCCTTCCGCCAGACGCTTACCTTTAAAGGGTATCCGTTCTTTCTCTTGTCTTGCATAGGCATCTTCAAAAAGGTCTGCCTGAATCTTGGCATTAACCTCATCTGCACTCATCTTCTTTAGCTGCTCCACAGTATATACACTCGCCACATATCCCTTCATCTGACCTTTACGCATCGTATAAGCCCAGCGGGGAGTGGTAAAGTAGCCGCCTTCAAATCTGTAGGTTATAACAGGTACTTTGCATGACTTAGCGAGCTTACCCACAGACGGGGGTATAAAGCCCGTAAGGCCGTTAAAGGAACGGTTTCCTTCCGCAAAGATGCATACATTCTTACCGTCTCTGAGGCGCCGCATCACCTCTCGCACGGCACCCATATCGGTACTACCTTTGAGGCGAGAGATGGGATCAAAAAGGTAGACGAGTAGGCGCGAGGCCAAACCGACTCGGAAGATGTGTTCGCTGGCTACAAAGTAAAGGTGATTCTTCAAACCAAGCTGAACCAAGACCGGATCGAGATCTGTATTGTGGTTCGCATAGACAAGATAGGGACCTTGTATTTCTAAGGCCGACTGTGACTCGAGTCTGAAGAGTCTGCGGAATATGGGCCTAATGAGTGGTAGCAGCATTCGGTAAACGCGGGCATGACGTTTGTACTTCTTGTTCCGTTCTGCTTCCATTTCCTGATCCTCCTTATGTTCTAATGATTAATTCGGTAAAGCGTCCCACATTCCTGTTGCAGAGCCCTTTTTTGACGAACACCACAAAGATCTTGACTTCTGTGGTGAATTTTCGTGTTTCTAAGTTGTTATGAAGGAAAGAAGTGACTAATTATAGAAGGAAGGAGGCAATATATTCGTAGTATTGCCTTGAGGACAACTTGTAGATGCATGACAACAAATGTACGAGGAGGGGGTAAATTGACAGCAGAGAAGAGTGACAAGAAAGGCAACGGCTTGCAGATCTTCCTAGTAGTGCTTGTACTCGTTTCCATGGTACTTAACGTGTATCTCTTTCGTTACTACGCCGAGCAAGATGATGGAGTGGAAGTGATGACAACTTGGGCTGATGCGAACAGAGAGATTCATCAAGAGCTCACATCCATCGCAAAAACACTAGCTGACCTAGAGGCTCGGCAAGGGGCGCAAGACGAATCGATCCAATCGGTCATAGAGACACTGACGATCGTTGAGACCAGGCAAGCAGAGGAGGCCGCAAGACCGGCTGTAGAGCCCAATTGGCTGGACAAAGACTCTTGGGCCGATGCAAATGCGCAAATGCAAGACTTCATGGCATCCATCACAAAAACTCTAGCTGACCTAGAGACTCGGCAAGGAGCACAAGACGAATCGATCCAGTCGGTCATAGAAACGCTGACGCTCGTTGAGACCAGGCAAGCAGAAGAAGCTGCAAAGCCTGCGGTCGAGCCGAATTGGCTAGACAGAGACTCTTGGGCCGATGCAGATGCGCAAATGCAAGACTCCCTTGCATCCATCACAAAAACACTAGCTGTTCTAGAGGCGCGGCAAGGTGCACAAGACAAGTCGCTACAATCGGTCATAGAAACGCTGACGCTGGTTGAGACCAGGCAAGCAGAAGAAGCTGCAAAGCCTGCGGTCGAGCCGAATTGGCTAGACAGAGACTCTTGGGCCGATGCAAGTGAAAAAATGCAAGACACCCTTGTATCCATCACAAAAACTCTAGCTGACCTAGAGACTCGGCAAGGGGCGCAAGATGAATCGGTCCAATCGGTCATAGAAACGCTGACGCTGGTTGAGGCCAGGCAAGCAGAGGAGGCTGCAAGACCGGCTGTAGAGCCCAATTGGCTAGACAGAGACTCTTGGGTTGATGCCAATACACAAATGCAAGACTCCCTTGCATCCATCACAAAAACACTAGCTGACCTAGAGGCTCGGCAA
>Ga0265293_10009409_pt1 | contig 14060 bp, 8 predicted proteins | sample Munlanlewell138R_FD_192505 | JGI IMG/M metagenome (GOLD analysis project Ga0265293, IMG submission 192505) | Leachate microbial communities from a municipal landfill in Southern Ontario, Canada - Leachate well 138R | ecosystem: Engineered > Solid waste > Landfill > Unclassified | place: Canada...
AAAGTTGACAGTATGTTTAAATTATAATCAGATTGTATAATGTTTTCTTGTGTCGGAGAGGCGATTGGCTTATAATCGAATTGATTTCGACACACATTGTCAACTGTCGTCAATTTGCCTGAATTTGTGGAGAAGGAGCCATGTTCCCAGCCCAAGCAATGGAAAAGCGGTCTCTCGTTCGCTATAGAATGAAAGATGCTCTGTTTGCCGCCATTCAAGTTGAGAACAGCTACAGCATGGCAAACGTTGTTGATTTGAACAGCAACGGGGCAGGCTTGCATCTGGCGGGCAAGGAAAAGAACCTGCCGGAGGAAGTGATCATGTTCGACCTTCTCTCCCAAGAAAAACGCATTGTCCTGCGGTCGCTTCTGGCGCGTGTTGTCTACAACCGGGCGGCAAATCCGCGCGGCAAGGATGGCGGTGACCCGCCGAAACGATACGGACTGCAGTTTGTCAATCTTTCCGCCCTGGAAAAACGGATGCTGGATCTTGTCGCCAAAAAATACGGCATTCCCGAATAACAGCCTTCGAAAAAGATCTTTCCGGAAAAAACGAAAAAAGGGTTGCAGCTTTTTATGCTGCAACCCTTTGATGCTCTTTGGTAGCGGGGAGAGGATTTGAACCTCTGACCTTCGGGTTATGAGCCCGACGAGCTACCAGACTGCTCCACCCCGCGTCATGTGCCTTTCACTGTACCAAGTTTGTCGGGATTGTCAAGGATGGACTTTAACCAGTAGGAAAAACTGACAAATTCTGACTCTTCCTTTCTGCCCGCTGTTTCTTCCGGACCTCGATGTTTCCAGGCAGGTTTATTCCATCGTCTGCGCACCGGCAATCCGGCCGGCGCGGGAACGGGCGGTCCATGATTTCTCCGATGGACGAAACGTCGATTCTGTGCTATCACACGGCTGTCGGGGTGGCGCTGTTCCGGCGCCGCGTCATAAATCGATTCCCGCAACGGATGGTATCATGGTGCAGAATGTCATCATCAGGGTCATGCGCGTCCTCTTTCCGCAGCATGCCCGGGTCCGGCTGGTTGTCCTGTGCCTGGTGCTGACCGCTCCGGGCGGTCTGTGCGCCGCTACGGTGGAACTGCCTCTTTCGCTGCGCACGCGCATCCTGCAGAATGCCCTGCAGGAATCCCTGACCCCGGGACCGGACCGGAAGGCCGTTCTCTACGAAAAGGACAGCCACAATTTTTTCCGCATCGCCGATCCCCTGCTGTCGATCCGGGACGGCGAACCCCGTTTCCGCTGCGATATCGCCGCCGGAGCCGGATTTCCGTCCCTCAAGGTGCTGCCCTCGGCCATTCACTGGAACGGGTCCATCGAGATGAACCTGTTTTTTTATGTCGATGATCAATGGCAGCTTCGCTATCGCATCATTGATTCGACCATTTATGACAAGGACGGCAATCAGCCGCTGCTCTCCAGTTTTGTCTGGAAGCTCGCCAGGCGTTTTCTCTATCCTCTGCTGGAGGACTTTTCCTTTGACCTCTCCCCGCCCCGGGGGGAAATTCTGGAGCTGCTGCGCAATTCCGTATCTCCTGAGGACATGGAGGAGTTGGAGGCGGCTCTCAGCACCATCCGGGTGGGCACCCTGCGGGCCGATGATGACGGCATTGTCGTGCCTCTGCTGCTCACCGTCGCCGATCAGCCGACCCCGCCGGCTGTCCTGCCCCCCCAGGAGCCGCTGAGCCTGGAGGAGATCCAGCATGTGCAGAACCTGTTCGAGCCACTTGACGCCTTTCTGGTCTTTGTGGTCAAAAGCGCCGGGGCCGACTTCAGTGATCCGCAGTTGCGCGATCAACTGTTTGACCTGCTCATTACCAGCCGCTACAGGCTGCTGGCGATTCTGGCCGGGGAAAATCCCGTGGCCGGCGACGACCCGCTGCGGAACCTCTTTGTCGAGGCCTGGGGGCAGCTCCGGGAAATCATTGAAAGCAGCGAGGATCAGGACGCCCTGGTGCAGGAGCAGCTGCTCCGCTACATGACCTTCGTGAATGCCGGCGACGCCCTGCTGGCCCTGGACGCGGCGGCGCCGCAGCTGGGCATGCATATCACCACCGACGGACTGCGCCGCCTGGCGCGGATGCTGCAGCCGGAGTACAAGGAAGACCCGCTGCGCTTTGACTGGGAGGTGGACCCGGCCTTGCGGAACCTGTTGAATTTTCTGCCGGCGCCGCAGCCGGACTCGTCGCTCATGACCCTGGGTTCCCGCCTGCTCGACCTCCTTGTCCCTGCCGCCCATGCCGCGGCAATTCCGGGGGTTGCCCCCGCCGAAGCAGGCAGGCGGTTGGACGGCTGGATACCGTCCGATGCCGAACTGGATGAGTACCGAACCCTTGTCGCCCTGCTGCTCGAACAGGCGGCCCGTGACCGGACCGGAAGTGAGGAACTGGAGCCCCGCTATGCCGAAATATACCGGCACCTGGTCCCGGCCACCGCTCTGATCGAAAGCTGCTGGAGGCAGTTCACCCGCAGCAACGGGCAGGTGGTCTGCGTCCGCTCCCAGTCCGGCAGCCTCGGCATGATGCAGATCAACCAGCATGTCTGGCGGGGCTTCTATGACATCGAGCGATTGAAGCGGGACGTCACCTACAACATTACGGCCGGCACTGAGATCCTCATGCGCTATTTCAAGGACAACGGCATCAAGGTGGCCGGCGCCGGCGGCCGGCCGGAGTACGCCGCCCGCGCGGCTTATTGCGCCTATAATGCAGGGCCCCGGGCCGCCCGCCGCTTCCTCAATCCCAAGGCGACATCGCGGGAGAAAATGGTGGATGACCGCCTGTGGGAATATTACCGCGGCATTGCCGGCGGCGGGGCTGTTGATCTCCGGACCTGCAGCGTCGGTGCCCCGCCCGAAATCATTTCGCCCCCGCCAGGTCCGCCGTCCGGACCACCGGCCGTCCAGCCGGACAAGCCCTTATTCCGCCGCTCGGCCGATCATTCGTAGAGGAACTGTCCCCGTCCAAAACAGCATTTCAGGGAGTGGGAACCGCGCCGGGTTGTTCCGCGTCGCGGTCACCGGCGCCGTTGTTCATGGGCGCCTTGGGTTCCGCGGTGATGGTGGTGATAAGCCGGGCGGGCGTGCGCGCGAAGGCGCTGATGACGGCCATGATGACCGCGGCCAGGTAGGGGATCGACTGCACCAGCAGGACCATGATCCAGACCAGCACGTCCAGGGTTTCCGGGTCGTGCCGCTTGAAAATGACGTATGCCGCCGACAGCAGGGCCGTCATGATCAGCCCCTCCTCGCGCGCTGACTGCAGGGCATTCCAGACGGCGCGGCCCCGGACGATCTTCGGGGTCCGGAAAAAAGGGATGCTTCTGGTTACGAAGCCGTACAGGATGGCCTTGGCGATGGTGTGGGACAGGGACAAACCGGCAATGGCCGAGGCCAGGGTCTGGGTCAGCGAGGCTTTGACCCTGCTGCGGTAGAGATAGAACATCTTAGCCATTTTGAAGACAAAGAGCGACAGGGGCAGGCCGGACAGGATCACCAGGGGCGGGTCGAATTTGAGGGGATAATGAATCATGGCGATGGACCAGGCGATGGCGGCCAGGGTGAACAGCAGGTTTATGCTGTCGGCGATCCAGGGCAGCCAGCCGGCGAGGAAATGGTAGCGCTGCCCCCGGGTGAGCCGTGACTTCCCTCCCCACAGCAGGGCGCGGGCATGGCGGCGCATGATCTGCATCGCGCCGTAGGCCCAGCGGTAGCGCTGCTTCTTGAAGTCGACGAAGGTGTCCGGCATCACCCCGCGGCCGTAGCTTTTGGCGACATACATCGCTTCATGCCCCTTTTCGAAAATCTTCAGCCCCAGTTCGGCATCCTCGGTGATGCACCATTCAGCCCAGCCGCCGACCTCCTCGAGCACTGACCTGCGCACCATGGTCATGGTCCCGTGCTGAATGATGGCGTTGCGGTCGTTGCGGGTAATCATGCCGATGTAGAAAAAGCCGCGGTATTCGGCGTAGCACATGGCCTTGAACAGGTTGTCGCTGTCGTCCCGGTAGTCCTGGGGCGCCTGGACAATGGCCACGGAAGGCTTGGTGAACTGCGTCGCCAGGTCCCGCAGCCAGTCGGGAGTCACCATGTAGTCACTGTCGATGACGGCCACCACTTCTGCTTCCGGGGCGGTCCGGGCCAGGGCGTAGTTCAGGGCCCCGGCCTTGAAGCCGGCGAGCTTGTCTTCGTGAAAGAACCGGAACCGCGGCCCGAGCCTGGCGCAATGGTCCCGCACCGGCTGCCAGACGGCCGGGTCCCTGGTGTTGTTGTCCATGACGATGACATCGAAACGGGGGTAGTCCAGGCGGGCCAGGGCATCGAGGGTGTCGATCATCATTTCCGGCGGTTCGTTGTAGGCCGGGATGTGCACGGAAACCACGGGCAGGTCCTCGTCGGCCCCCTGCACCGGCGTAAAGGGCCGCCGCCGGAAGGCGGCCCACAGGGACTCGGCCCATTCATGCGCCTCGGCCAGCAGAACGATGACCACCCCGATAATGCCGATCAGCATCAGAAAGCCGACCAGCACCGAGGTCACGGTCAGGTACTGGCGGGAGTACTTGTACACGATCCAGACCGCGCCGGTGGCGGCGAGATAGGCGATGATGGCCAGGAAACCGCGACCGCGGGTGCGCAGGGTCCGGCTGTCAATCAGCAGCAGGGTGAAGGTGATGATGGCGACGATCCCGGAAATGCCGGCCAGGGCCCGCCATTCGGGAATGTTGACGATGGGGGTGGTGAAGGGGAACTTGGGGTTGCGGTGGACATCATACACGCCCCAGTAGGAGCCGACCGCCCCTTCGGTGGTCCGCTTCCAGGGCTGATCGAAGGCCTCCATGACATAGTAGACGTAGTTCAGCTCTTCGGCCCGGTCGAGAAAACGGCGCAGGAAAACCGCTTCATTGGCGGGGGAGGCCACGGCCTCGCGGCGGGTGCGCCCGTTGCTCGGCCATCCCACTTCGGCGATGACGATGGGGATTCCCGGAAAGGTGCTTTCCAGCTGGTTGACGCGGTTAATGACATAGTCGATCGCCCGGTCCAGGTGGATGCCTTCCCAGTAGGGCAGCATGTGGGTGGCGATGAAATCGACATGCTCCACCAGTTCCGGGTTGTTCTGCCAGACGTGCCAGGGTTCGGCGGTGCTCACGGGCATGGCAAGGGCCTCGCGCACCCGGTCGAGATAGCCGGTGAGCTGCTTGACCGTCAGTTCCTCCCGCAGCAGCGTTTCGTTGCCGATGATGACCCGGATGACGTTGCGGTAGTTTTCCCGGGCCACCTTGATCACGGTTTCGATCTGGCGTTCATTGTTCTCCAGGTCGTCGTCGAGCCAGGCGCCGAGGGTCACATTGATGCCGTACTTGCGGGCCAGGGCCGGGATTCTGGCCTGCACCCCCTCCACCGTGTAGGTCCTGATCGCGTTGGTCTTGTTGGCCAGCAGTTTCAAATCGGCGTCGATTTCCTCCTCGGTGGGCAGTTCGTTTTTCACGGGATCGTGCCACGCCCGCATGGGCGAGAAGGAAAACCCCTGGATCCGGCTCGGCCAGGCCGGCTCGATTTCGGGCTGGTTCAGCATCGCCCAGAAACTCATCGAAATAACGGCGATGGCAATGTAGATCAGGATATTCGCTCTGGTCATGGATGCAGTGGTTCATTCCGGGCGGCATGACAGCGGTCCGGACAGGGGAGAAACACCATCGGACGCCGGCTTGTTCAGCCGGTCATCTCCGCGGACAGCCGTTCAGTGCTTTTGCAGAAAGGAATTCTGCTGCGTTATATACCATTTTCAAGCAATCCTCCACGTCTTTCGCCTGTCTGGAACACAAAAATAACGCGGTTTCAGGGTCCGGATCCATTGTGCCGCCGATGATGGTTCCGGTCGGGGCTCGTTTCCTTGCAGTGGGAATGGGAAATACAATTATTTGCTGGTGACACATTGTGATACCTACAAAAAGACATTATAGTCCAAAGACATGCAACGGCCTCGGCGCATCAGGCCGGACGCATGTTGAAGATGATAAATGCGCCGGGTAGTCACCGGCGCCGGAAAGAAGAGGAGAGGAGAGAGCATGCCGGTCCCGTTGCCACGCGCCGCAATTCTTGCCTGGCTTGTCCTGACGATTTTCCTGTCGCTTTCGGCCGCCCGCGCCCAAGACCAGCCAGCCGGCGGCGGGCAGGAAGTTGACCGGCTGGTCAGCGAGGCCCTGGAACGCAATCCCGACCTCAGGGGGAATGCGGCCCGCTGGGAGGCCTTTATCCAGCAGGCGAGGCAGGCGGACGCCCTGGATGATCCCATGCTCATGCTCCGGGCCCAGAACCTGTTGATCCGCGATCCCCTGGCCTTTGACCGGGAAGTAATGACGTCCAAGGTCGTCGGGATCAGCCAGATGGTGCCGTTTTTCGGCAAGCGCGGCCTGAAACGCGAGGCCGCCCAGCAGGATGCCGAGCAGGCCCGCTGGGAACTTGAAGAGCGCAAGGTCGAGTTGACCAGGATGGTCAAGGAGGGGTGGTACAGGCTCCTGTTCATTGACCGGTCCCTGGAGATAGTGGAGAAGAACATCGTTATTCTCGATGACCTGAGCAGGTTCGCCGAAACCGTATACGGGGTCGGCCGGGGCCTGCAGCAGGATGTGCTCAAGGCCCAGCTCGAGCGCTCGAAGATGGAGGAGATGCGCATCTCCCTGCTCCAGAATCGGCGCAGCCTGGAAGCGGCCCTCAACAATCTGCGCTTCACTCCCGCCGATGAACCGATCATTCCCGCCGCGCCGCTGACTCTGACGCCGGTGCGTGTTGATGCCGCGACCCTGGAAGAGCTTGCCGCGGCCAACCGTCCCCTGCTCAAGGGGATTGCGGCCAGGGAGCAGAAGGCCGCGGCCGAAAAGGAGTTGGCCGAAAAGGAATTCTATCCAGATTTTACCTTCAGCGTCGAGTACATGCAGCGCGAGCCGGTTATGGGCTCTGAGGGCTACGACATGTACGCCGCCGGCGTCACCTTCAACCTGCCGGTCCAGCGCGAGCGCCGCCATGCCATGGTCGCCGAGGCCGGCGCCGAGATCGGCATGGCGCGGGCGGAGCACGACGCGGCCGTCAACCGGATCCGTCTCGACATCGCCGACGGCCTGGCCCGGCTGGAGCGCAACCGGCGCCTGGCGGAGCTTTACCGGGACGGCATCATCCCCCAGGCCGATCACTCCCTGGCGGCGGCCACCGCTGCGTACCGGGCGGGCACGGCCGATTTCATGAATGTTCTCGACAGCCGGATGGCCCTTTTCAACTACGAACGCGAATACATCGAGGCGGTGGCCGGGTACCAGATGCAGCTTGCCGTGCTCGAGGCGGTGGTCGGCACGGGCCTCGACCAAGCAATCACAGGAGAACAGCCGGCGGCAGCCGATCCCCCGCAGACCCCTGATCAGGAGCACCGCGCCGCGCCATGAACAGCAAGCAAGCCGTGATTTCCTTCCTTCTCGCCGTCGCCCTGGTCACCTTCCTCGGCTCCGGCTCCTTCATTGCCGCTCCGGGGCCGGAACTCCGCGGGGCCCTTGCCGCGGACAGCGAAACCGGCAAAAAGGTGCGCTACACCTGCGGCATGCACCCCTTCATCATCCAGGATGAACCGGGCCTGTGCCCGATCTGCGGCATGAAGCTCACTCCCATGAAGGAGGGGGCGGAGTCCGCGGCGGCACAGCCGGCGGAGCGGAAGGTCAAGCACTGGGTCTCCCCCATGGATCCCTCCTATGTGCGCGACGAACCGGGACAGGACTACATGGGGCACGACCTGGTGCCCGTTTACGAGGATGGCGCCGTTCCCGGCCAGATCGTCATCGACCCGACAACCATGCAGAACATCGGGGTGCGCACCGCCCCGGTGGAGCGCCGCCGCCTGGAGCGGACCATCCGCACCATCGGCCTGGTGACCTATGAAGAGCCGCGCCAATATTCGGTCAACAGCAAAATCGAGGGCTGGATCGAACGCCTCCACATCAATCAGGAAGGCCAGACCGTTGAGGAAAGGCAGCCCCTCATGGAGATCTACAGTCCGGAATTGGTGGCGGCCCAGCAGGAATATCTGCTGGCCCTGGAACACAATGAGCGGCTGGCCCGGAGCCCCTTTGCCGAAATAGCCGCCGGGGCCGGCCGCCTGCTGGACGCGGCCCGCACCCGCCTCAGCTACTGGGATATCTCCGACCGGCAGATCGAGGAGCTGAAACGCACCGGCGAGGTGCGGAAAACCATGACCCTGTACAGTCCCTACGGCGGCATCGTCACGGCCAAGCCGGTGGTCGAGGGCATGCGCGTCATGCCGGGCATGGAACTGCTGCAGATTTCGGACATCAGCACGGTCTGGATCAATGCCGACATCTATGAATTCGAGCTGCCCTGGGTCAAGACGGGGCTCACCGCCAGGGTCGAGCTGCCCTATGCCCGGCAGCAGCTGGAAGGCAAAATCACCTACATCTACCCCTATCTCCAGGGAGAAACCCGCACCGTCCGGGCGCGGATCGAAATGGCCAATCCCGGCTGGGAACTGAAGCCCGGCATGTTCGCCAACGTCAGCATTGCCGCCGATCCGGTCAGCGACACCCTGGCGGTGCCGGCCAGCGCGGTGCTGCGATCCGGCACGCGGCAGACCGTGTTCGTGGCTCTCGGCGGGGGCAAGTTCGAACCGCGGCCCGTGACCACCGGGATCAGCGACGGGGAAGGATTCATCCAGGTGCTGTCCGGAGTACGGGTGGGCGAGCGGGTGGTGACCTCGGCCCAGTTCCTGTTCGATTCCGAAAGCAGGCTCCAGGAGGCGGTGCAGAAAATGATGCAGCCCCGGGAGGAGCCGGCCGCCGCCGACCTGCCGGAACCCGGCGCCGAAGGCCTGGATGATCTCTTCCAGCCCCGGCCGCCGGAAGAAAACCTCGAGGAGCTGTTCAAATAAGGCTGCCGGGGCTGCCGCCGATAACCGCAAACGGGCGAAAGGTTTTCCATGCTTGAAAAGATCATCGAATGGTCGAGCCGCAACAAGTTCATGGTGGTGCTGGCCACGGTATTTCTCATCGTCGGCGGCATGTATTCGCTCCGCAACATCCCCATCGACGCCATTCCCGATCTTTCCGACGTTCAGGTCATCATTTTCACCGACTATCCCGGTCAGGCCCCGCAGGTGGTGGAGGACCAGGTCACCTACCCCCTGACCACGCGCATGCTGTCGGTGCCCGGGGCCAAGGTGGTCCGCGGGTATTCCTTCTTCGGCTATTCCTTTGTCTACATCATTTTCGAGGACGGCACCGATCTCTACTGGGCGCGCTCGCGGGTGCTCGAATACCTCAACTACGTCGGCGGCCAGCTGCCCCAGGGGGTGACCCCGGTGCTCGGCCCCGATGCCACCGGGGTGGGCTGGGTCTACGAGTACGCCCTGAAAAGCGACCGCCATACCCTGCAGGAGCTGCGGGCCATCCAGGACTGGTATCTGCGCTACGAGCTGACCGCGCTGGAAGGGGTATCGGAGGTGGCGAGCCTGGGCGGGTTCGTCAAGCAGTACCAGGTTGTGGTCGACCCCAACCGGCTGCTCGCCTATGACCTGCCCATCACCGACCTGATCACCGCCATTCGCCGCGCTAATCTCGACGTCGGCGGCGGGGCGATCGAAATGGCCGAGACCGAGTTCATGGTGCGTAGCCGCGGCTATATCCAGTCGGTGGAAGACCTGGAGAGCATCGTGGTCATGGCCACCCCCGAGGGAACGCCGGTCCGGGTCATGGATCTGGCCGAAGTCCGCCTGGGTCCGGAGATGCGGCGCGGGCTGGCCGAACTCGACGGCGAGGGCGAAGTGGCCGGCGGCATCATTGTCATGCGCTACGGCGAGAACGCCCGGGCGGTCATCAATCGGGTAGTCAACAAACTGGATGAGCTCAAGGCCGGCCTGCCCGAGGGAGTGGAGATCGTCACCACCTACGACCGTTCCGGGCTGATCGACCGGGCGGTGAACAATCTCAAGCACAAACTGTTCGAGGAAAGCGTGGTGGTGGCCCTGGTGATCGTGCTCTTTCTCTTTCACCTGCCGAGCGCGGCGGTGGTCATCCTGGCCCTGCCGGTGGCGATCCTCATGGCCTTCATCATCATGTACGCCCAGGGGCTCAACGCCAATATCATGAGCCTCGGCGGCATCGCCATCGCCATCGGCACCATGGTCGACTCGGCCATCATCATGGTCGAGAACGCCCACAAACACCTGGAGCGGGAGCACGGCGACAAGCCGCGCAGCCGGATCATCGTCGAGGCGGCCCAGGAGGTCGGGCCTACCATCTTTTTCGCCCTGCTGGTGATCACCGTCTCCTTTGCCCCGGTGTTCACCCTGCAGGAGCAGGCCGGGCGCCTGTTCAAGCCCCTGGCCTTTACCAAGACCTATGCCATGGCCATGGCCGCCCTGCTGTCCGTCACCCTGGTGCCGGTGCTGATGGTCTGGTTCATCCGCGGCAAGGTGCGGGCCGAGCACCGCAACCCGCTCAACCGGATGCTGATCCGCATCTATCATCCGGCGGTCGATTTCGTCCTGCGCTGGCGCAAGACGACGCTGATCGTTGCCCTGGCCCTGATAGCCTCCATCGCCTATCCGCTGTCCAGAATGGGCACTGAGTTCATGCCGCCTCTGTATGAGGGGGATCTGCTCTACATGCCCACCACCCTGCCGGGCATTTCGGTGACCAAGGCGCGGGAGCTGCTGCAGCAGACCGACAAGATCATCGCCGCCTTCCCGGAGGTGGAGCGGGTGTTCGGCAAGATCGGCCGGGCCGACACCGCCACCGACCCGGCGCCGATGATGATGATCGAGACCACCATCCTGCTGAAGCCGGAAAAGCAATGGCGTACCGTCCGGACCGAGCGGTTCTATTCGGGCTGGCCCGGGTGGAGTGAAATGCTGAAAAAACCCCTGCGCCTGGTCTGGCCTGAAGAGCGGCCCATCTCCGTCGACCGGCTGATCGAGGAGCTCAACAGCGCCGTTCATTTTCCCGGCCTCACCAATGCCTGGACCATGCCGATCCGCACCCGCATCGACATGCTCTCCACCGGCATCCGCACCCCAGTGGGGATCAAGGTCATGGGGGACGATCTCGCCGTGCTTGCCGGTCTGGGCGAAGAGATCGAGGCCGTGATGCGCACGCTGCCCGGGACGCTGTCGGCCATTGCCGAGCGCACGGTGGGCGGCTTTTTCATCGACATCGACATCGACCGCCAGGCCGCCTCCCGCTACGGCGTCAATGTCGGCGATATCCAGGACGTCATCCAGAGCGCCATCGGCGGCATGAACATCACCGAGACGGTGGAGGGGCTGGAGCGCTATCCGGTCAACGTCCGCTACGACCGGGATTTTCGGAGCGATCCCGACTCCCTCCTGCGGGTGCTGGTGCCGGCCCCGGGCGGCCGGCACATTCCGCTGGGCCAGCTGGCGTCCATCAGGGTGAGCAACGATCCGGACAGCATCAAGAGCGAAAACTCCCGCCGCACCGCCTGGGTCTACGTCGACATCAAGGGCATTGATGTCGGCACCTACGTGGAGAACGCCCGCCGGGCGGTGGCCGAGCAGGTCACCCTCCCTGCCGGCTACAGCATAGTCTGGAGCGGCCAGTACGAATACATCGAGGCCACCCGGGCCCGCCTGCTGGTGATCATCCCGCTGACCGTGCTCATCATCTTCGTCCTCATTTTCCTGAGCACCCGCTCGATGATCAAGACAGGCATCGTTTTCCTGGCCGTGCCGTTTTCCCTGGTGGGGGCGTTCTGGCTCCTCTACCTGCTGGAGTACAATATGTCCATCGGCGTCTGGGTGGGAATCATCGCCCTGGCCGGACTGGACGCCGAGACCGGGGTGGTGATGCTCCTCTATCTCGACCTGGCCTATAAAAAGTGGAGTGAAAAGGGGCGGATGCTGACCAGGGGAGACCTGGTGCAGGCCGTGCATCACGGCGCGGTACAGCGCATCAGGCCCAAGCTCATGACCGTGGTCACCATCATTGCCGGCCTGCTGCCGATCATGTGGAGCACCGGCACCGGTTCGGACGTCATGAAGCGCATCGCCGCGCCCATGGTCGGCGGGGCGGTCACCTCCCTGCTGCTGGAACTGCTGGTCTATCCGGTGATTTTCTACCTGTGGCGGGCCCGGGCCCTGGAGGAAACCGCGCGGCCGACCAGCGAAGGGGACATTGAAGAACAGGTTGTACCTGACAGTGCAAGAAGAAACGTTCAATTCAACGGAGGAAACAAATGAAACGCAAAATGCTGCTGCTGTTGACCTGCCTGCTTGCTGTTGCCGTGCCTTTCGGGGCCATGGCCATGAACCACGAAAAAGAGATGAGTCACCAGGGCCATGGGGCCATGGAGGCCGCGGAGGGGCAGGGCGGCCATGAGCAGTCCATGCATGACATGGCCGGCCAGGCCGGGGCGATCATGCTGGGATCCACGGTCGAGGACGGGGTCAAGGCCACCGCCCAGTTGAACGACATGCGGGAAGTCATGGCCTCCATGGGCATGAAGGAGACCCATCACTTTATGGTCTCGTTCGCGGAAGAGGCCTCCGGCGGCCAGATTGCCGAGGGCACCGTGGCCCTCAGGATCAAGGGGCCGGACGGAACGGAAACCGGGCCCATACAGCTCATGGATATGGCGGGGCAGTTCGGGGCCGATGTCAGTCTGCCGGACAAGGGCAGCTATGAACTCACGGTGGGCAGCCGCCTCCAGGACGGCAAGACCCGCCAGTTCGTGTTCAGTTACGAGGTGGAGTGATCGACGGTGAAAGCGATGCCGTCCAGGGGCAGACAATCTCTGATCCAATTCGGGCCGGCCTGTATTGTGCTTGCTGTCCTGCTGGTAGTGGCCGGGTGCCGGGAGTCTGCCCGGCACCCGGCGCCCTCCGGCACGGTTCAGGCCAATGAGGCTTACGAGTACTATTTCGGCGAGCCGCCGGAGGGCGGCGAGGGGACCTGTTTCGCCCGGGTCGGCTTCTTTCCCCTGACCGCCGATCCGGACAGGGTCCGCCCGGTGCCGCTGTTCATCTTCCGCCCTGAGGGGCAGCTTGCCCATCTGCTGGAGGCGCTTGCGGCCGTTGCCAGGGAGCTGCCGCCCCACAGCGGTTTGCGCAACCCCTTTCCGCCGGGGAGTTCCGCCCGAGTGACGGCCCAAACCGGAGAGAGCGTGACCGTGGATCTGGCCGGGCCCGGAGTTGCCACGGGTTCCCCCGATTTTCAGGGGCTGGCCGCCTCGGTGGCGGAAACCGCGCTGCAGTTCGAGGATATCGAACGGGTCGTCATCACCGTTGCCGGGGAGCCGCTCCCGGAGATGCCCCCGGAAGGCTTTGGCCGCAATCCCGAACGCATCGCCCCGGCGGGTCCGCCGCTGCCGCTCATGGTGGTGGGGGACTGGGAGAGGGGCGGAGAGGACCCGGTGGAGATCCGCCTCGGTTTCGACCGGCCGGTGGATGTTCATGACATCCGCCTCTTCGATGCGGAGGGCCGTGAGATCGCCGGCGAGTATTTCCGGACCGGCTTCGACATGATCGTAGCGCTTCATCCGACCGCCCCCCAAGACTTGCGGCCGGGCATGACGGTCCGGGCCGCCTGGCGGGTCAGCGACCGGCGCGGCCGGGAGAGCAGGGGCGAACAGGACTTCGTTCTGGCGCGGCACGACCTGTCGGAGGATCGATAGGAGCGGGACGGTCGGGGCAAAGCCGGGGGCAGCCTCTTTTGTCCCGACATTTTTTTCAGGGGAAGAGGATCAGCGGAAGTCCCCGGGTTGGACAGTGCTCAGTCGTTTTGACACAGCTTGGCCATCGTCCGGCAGATATCGTCGGGGATCGGCGTCAGCCTGCCCTGGCGGTTGATGCAGGCGTGGACCGTGAAGCCTTTGACCAGCAACTGTTCCCGGCCGCTCTCTTCCTCTCTGAGAATGCGGTAATTGAAGCGGCAGGAGAATTTTTTCACCTCGACCAGCGAGGTGTCGATGGTGATCAGGTCATCATAGCGGGCCGGAGCCTTGAAGCGCAGGTAGGTCTCGGTCACCGGGAGGATGAGGCC
>Ga0265293_10009410_pt1 | contig 14060 bp, 13 predicted proteins | sample Munlanlewell138R_FD_192505 | JGI IMG/M metagenome (GOLD analysis project Ga0265293, IMG submission 192505) | Leachate microbial communities from a municipal landfill in Southern Ontario, Canada - Leachate well 138R | ecosystem: Engineered > Solid waste > Landfill > Unclassified | place: Canada...
GTGAATGCAAAGCTCAGCCAGGAAGTGATCACCGCTACTACCAGTACACAATGATTGATGAAGCCAGTCGTGAACGATTCATTTATCCCTATTTAGAACAAAGTTCTTATTCCACTGTTGATTTCGTTAAACGGGCCATTGCTTACTTCGGTTATAAGCCCAAAATCATTCAAAGTGATAATGGCTTTGAGTTCACCCACAACAAAGAGACTAAAACGATTCATCTATTTGATACTTTATGCGAAAACTTAGGAATTACCCACAAACTCATTCGCCCGCGTGCGCCACGTCATAATGGCAAAGTTGAACTCATCCATCGTAATGACAACAATCGCTTCTACTTGACCCTCAAGTTTTATAACTACAACGACTTAGTCAAACAAATGAAAGCCTACTTAATCCGATCAAACAGTATCTGCAGTTCTTCAATCGAGTGGCTCACACCTTTACAAAAAAGAGAACAATTAATTGAGAAAGGAATGGTAGCCTAAATGATATTAACAAATCACCCTTCTTTTTTTGAAGAATTAGGTCTCACATCATTTACAACTTTACAACCAGTGGGATTATTATAATTAACGAGTGAATACCCCCTATGTATCCTTAACGAGTAAAATTGTGTAATTATACATTTTTCAACCTAAATCTAAAAATCAAATGTCCCAAATATTAAAATATGACGATATTAAGCCAATTATCGTGTTTTAGACAAGAAAAAAAGGCTTGAAATTGTATCAAACCTTACGTTTCAATATGGGTAGGGGTTACTCATTTGATCAACCACGATGGTTGGATTAATAAACTCAGGCAAATTATTGTATAAAACTGGCGTTCCAATAATAGTAACGACATTCCCGATTTGAATATCTTGACGACTACTTTGATAGATATGGATTCCGCTTGTTTGATGATATTGGTCACTGGATTGAACGTAAAAATTGAAATTTCCATTTGAATTCGAAAAAGTGTTCGTGACCGTACCCCAGGTCTTGTATGTGCCTATCGCGGTCCCTGCAATTAAATCCTGATTGATTTCATAGATTGATGAATAGTCATTACTTTCCGCAAAATAGTCCGCGCAGTCTAAGGGATTATTCGCCCGTGTATTAAAGATATCATCTTTTGCATGATTAAATAAAAAACCGCCAATCAAGAAAAGATTAAGTGAGGCAAAGATTAGTAGTTTTTTTATTTGTCTTTTATCCATAGTAAACTCCCTAGCATTTGTGAAGCATTATAATATGATTTTTACGCTCAACCTACAAAAAAATGCGTAATCACGATTTTGGTGATCACGCATTGTTGATAAAAGGGGTTAAATTGTATATAGATGACTAATTTACTTACTCACTATGTTTTCTTTTTCTTTTTCAATGGTTGCCTCGATAAGACGGTCCTTTACTCGTTTTATTTTATATGTCGCTAGATTAATAAAAAGTGTCGGAATGAGTAAGACAATTAAAATTACAGCAAAAGCGAAAAGTGGAGCAAAATCAAGACTACTTGTCACGACGCCCGCAATAAATAAACTAAGCGACGTTAAATAGGCAACTGCTAACATAAGTGAATAAACTATTCCCCACCCCTGAAGATACTTTTTATTTCTTTGATGAAGTAGAATCTCATATTTAAAGCGTTCCGGTTCTTGTTCTAATTTTGTGTATTGATCCTTTAAGATAATTTTTTGATGACGATTCAATGATATAATTATCCCGCCAACAATGGGCGATACACATAAGATAAAAATATTAATAATATAGTAATTTGCCGGTTCTTTAAAAAGCATTCCGCCAACGGTAAAAAGAATGACAAATATCATAAAATATTTCATAGTTTTAATCGTCTTTTGTGAGGTAAGATATACTTCGTAATCAAACTTTTGAAAAAGTTCACTATCAGGAAACATATAACGCATTTGAATACGCTGTTCTTCCAACATACTAAATTTATCTTTTTTCATCGCACTACTTCCTTTACTTAAGTATAAAAAATTTAGAAGCTATTTGCAAAGTTTCGCATAAATTAACATCTTTTACTTTAGTAAAAAGAAATTAGGCAACTTTAGTTAAAAGTTTCTTGTACGTTAAATCAATTAAGATTCCCCCAAGGGGAGCCGTAATTAAAATCGATAATACCGCGACACTTAAAATAAGGGAACCAACCCCTAAACCTGCAGAAAGCGCAATCCCACCAATTGAGGCTTGCACAGTCGCTTTTGGAAGATAGGCCATTGTTGTAAATAACTTTTCTTTTTTGTCTAAATTGGTAAAAAGAGTTGAAATATAAACACCCATCATCCGGAATATTAAGGCACCTACCTATAGAGGAGAAAACAATTGGCAGAATGGTTTGATCATCGAAGTAAAACAAGTTTATTTGAAGCGTCCGTTATCAAGAAGTGTTAAAAATTCCTGATGTGTCTGGGAGCCCCCTTAAGCAAATAACAATAATTAACGAGTGAATACCCCCTATGTATCCTTAACGAGTAAAAATGTGTAATTATGCATTTTTCAACCTAAATCTAAAAATAAAATGTCCCAAATATAAAAATATGACGATATTATGTTAATTATCGTGTTTTAGCCAAGAAAAAAGGTTTGAAATTGTATCAAACCTTACGTTTCAATATGGCCATTTCTTCTCACAACCGTTGTTGGTGCACTTAATTTTTCGAGTGCTTCTAGTGCCTTATCGGCCTTTAATTCTTGGACAGTCCCAATAATTGCATTTAAAAGAACAACTGCAAGAATCACGATGACTTCGATAAATTCAAATGCTTTTCCATGCGCTAGTGTTTCATATAAGTGGAGCGAGAATGAGATGACCGCTGCCGCAAGAAGGACGTAGATCATGCCATTGTTGAGTTGCGCTAAAAAGGTACCAATCGGCGTTCTTTTTTTACGCTTTGGTAGAATATTTTTGCCAAATTGAGCCTGACGTTTGGTCACAATTTGTGTCGATAATCCTTGGGCAGGGTCGACAGTTAATTCATCGTATAAATCCTTTAATTTTCGTGTTTCAACGGGAGCACCAACGCGAATTTGTTCAAGACTGAGAACGCCTTCCTTTTGTTGATTGTTTGTTTGTTCCATATGTTTCCTTTCATTTAAAAAGACCTTTATCCCTCAAAAGAGGTACTAAAGGTCTCGTTTCCAAATATGGACTTACCAACCAGAGTCATACTCGAGTTGTTGGTGGTAAGAATTACTACTCCCCTTTAAGGTTTTGTTAATTGGTGAATATAACCTTTAATATTATAAATAAAATACCTTGGTTTGTAAATAAGTTTAGTCTTCTTTGCTTACTACCTGTTTAGCTAATTGTTTGTCTTTATGGCGTGAGAAAAGAATGAGACCCCCAAAGGAAACAATAAAGTAGACAATCATCAGTCCTAGCGACAAATATAGACCAAAACTACCTTGATAAACGATACTGAGAATTAATAGAATAGGGGCACCAAAGGCAATCGCAGTTGTGCTCCCTTCAATCAAGTTATCGGAAGCGCCTGATTTTAGTTCAGGATCAATTTCACGTAATAAGGCTAGTCCGTTTGAAGCTGTTCCTGTCAAGTTGCCATAGAAGACAATAAAGTTATAGATAAACCGACTCTTGAAATGATTCTTCGTTACGTAGTAGACATAAAAACTTGTCGTCAGTGTACCAAGGGTTGTCATGACAATTAGGAGTGTGAGAATACTTGGCTCAGTAATATTCGCAATTTCAATTGAAATAATTGCGGTAATAATCATAAAATCAAAGGCTGTTCCCGAGATACGTTTCATCATATAGTCATTAATATAGCCACGTTTAATAATCTTTTTAGTCCTCAGTCGGTTATAGATTGTTTTAACTAACACTGTCACGAGGAGGGCAAATAAGAAATTAAAGCCCCATAAAAGTGGACGGAGGAAAAGGATACCAAAGGTATTAACGAATAACTTTGTTAGGCCAAACATCAACAAAAATGTAGCTAGGTACGTGATCCCAACAATCGCGAGTTGAATCGCCAATTTGTCGGTTGATTCGGTCGCGGCAATTTCGCCTTCAACGTCAACCGGATTATTGGATTCAGAAAAGACCTTAGTTTCAACATCGACTTCACGCTTAACAAGTCCCTTTGCGGCAGCAAGATTGAGAAAAATAGTGCCGGGAATGACCGCCGCTAAAGTGCCTAAAGCCGCGAGGGCTAGACCAAAATCACGGCCTCCTGCAAGCGCAAATTGGGCAAATTCACCGGTTAAACTTTGATAGGTTGTCCCAAAGTTACCTGCTTGTCCTGGTCCTTGCCCAAAGGCAAGCGGGAGAATAATACCGGCATAAGGTGCGTTATTAATCGCAAAATTATTACCAATCCCCATAAAAATTTGAGCAAGAATGATTGAACCAACGACACCAACAATCCCTTGAATTGTATAGGTCGATGCAATGAGTAACCCGCTTTTAATTGCGCTGCCATCCTTGACTTTTTTCTTCGTTTTACTAACAAAGCCAATTGCAATAAAACCAAAAGCAAGCGCATGATAGGTGATGACATTCATAAACTCACTGTCGATGAGTGGCAACCCGTCGATTTGCATGCCTGTTTCATTAAATAAATACTTAAGGCCAAGTCCGATAAAACCTGCAATCACTGAGGTAGGAATCAACATTCTTCTTAAAAAAGGAATGTTCCGGCGAATAACATGGGCCAAAATGAGGAGACCACAAATTAGCATGATTTGGAAAAGTTCATTCCAATAAATGCCATGGTTCCATAAGTCATTGACCGAAGATAGGACGGTGAGATGTGAAAGCAACATACTTTACTCCTTGTGTGATAGTTTTTTAAAAATTTCAAATGTTTTCATCATTTGATAAGCACTATCGAGCTTGTTGAGTTTAACAGCGGTTGTCGGTTGATTATTTATATAAAAAATTAGCATCGCTTGTTGTTGAACGGCGACAGCATCAATTTGATCAAACGGAAATAAAGTAATTTCCCCCTTCTTGTGCCGCACGACTGTCAATCCATGTCGGGCCAGTGTAATCTTCACTCTCCCTAGTCTTCTTCTTTGACGTTTGAACATATGGATCAATTCACCTTTATAGCTAAGACTAAACTCTGGGTTTTCTCCTAGATATTGTTGATAGTGTTTAAGATTTTCCTCATCGAGCGTGACGAGGTCAACAGGGCCGCGTTCAGGTAGATGGAGATACCCTCTTTTATCATATTCACTTTTGAGACCACAATGCGAACAATGGTAGTGGTTCCCCCTTGTTGAAACCGAATTGACGTGATGACAAACAGGGCATGAAAACAAGAGTCTTTGCAGTCCTTCCGCTCGTTTTTTCCCATCATAATCAACACCAAGTGTATCTATATAGGCATTAATGTTAATTTTGTCCCGAATTAAATTTGTAATAACCTCCGCACTCATGTGTTTATAGGTGTCATAGTGGATTACTTCGCGTACTTCACCAGTAAACTTTCCTTTTTTTGCATATAGCGCCCACCGAGGTTTAGTTAAGTAACCACCCTTAAAATTGAAAATAACGAGTGGTAATTTTAACATTAATACGAGCTTACCTATTGAGTCTGCAAAAGGATAAAGTGCGCCATTGAATGAAGAGTTTCCTTCAACAAAGACCCCGACAGATCCTCCTTCACGGGCAATGGTAATCATTTGTTTAATCGCCGTAATATCAGTTTGAGATTTTGTTTTGGGGATTGGGGCGTAGGCATACTCGAGCACACGCGAAATTATCCCATTCGAGAAAATAATCTCACTCGCAATATAATAGATTTGCTGACCAAAAGTATCCGTGACAAAAATCGGATCAAAGGGTGTGACATGATTAGAGACAATCAGAGACGGACCTAATTGACTAAGGTCATATTTGTTTAATTTGTACCCAAGTTTAAGTCGAATAAAAGGTGAGGCAATGGCTTTCCCCACTTTAACTAAGACTTGATGTCTTTTTTTTACAAATTTTGGACGTTTATTTTTTTCCATAGTTCATTAATTATAACAACTAGGCGCCAGATAGAAAAGGTTTTGCCTCGGCAAAATGTGTCTATCTAACCATAGTTAGTTGTTATGCCACTCTTTGGCAAGTGCTTCCCATTTAATTTTATCATCTTCAGTCAGACTTCGGAGGACACGACAGGGATTACCCGCAGCAAGAGTGTGCGAGGGTATATCCCTTGTAACAACACTACCCGAACCAATAATGACATCACTACCAATCGTCACCCCGGGATTAATCACACTATTGCCCCCAATCCAAACATCATCGCCAATTGTGATTGGCCGCGAATATTCAAGTAGTGAATTACGCACATCTTTATCAGTGGGGTGCGAAGCCGTAAATAACGAGACACGTGGTCCAAGCATCACATTATTCCCGATTACAATTGGCATATCATCAAGAAAAATACAGTCAAAATTTGCATAAAAATTATGGCCGACATGAAGATTATAACCATAATCAAATCGAACAGGCGCTCCAATGTAAAAGTTATCCCCATAAGCACCAACAATCCCTTTGATCATCTCGATTTTTTCTTTCGTAGAGAGGGTCCAGTCACCGTTAATGCGGTCATTAATAGCCTTAGTACTTTGGCGTTCACTCACTAATTCTTCCCCACCAGAAAAGTAGAGTTTTCCGGCAAGCATTTTTTCTTTCTCACTCATGCTGACTCCTATTAAAAAGCCGATAGTGTCTATCGGCTAAAAGAATTTATAAAACTGTCGCGACAATCGCTTTAGCTAATTCGTCTAATTGATCTAGTTGTTCAGCTTTAAGCGTTGATTTAAGCGAAAAGATTTGTTCATTGATAAAGGTATTGTTCTTTGTTTTCTCTAATTCTGTCCGCATTTGTTTGCCACTTGTTGGTGCCCATGAACCATTTTCAATAATGGCTACATGACGGTTTTGAATATTATGATTGACGATGTCATGGATGCATTTGTTGCATTCTAAAAACTTAAAAATAATATATAATGAAGCTTATCTGCAAAAAGATAAGCTTTTCTTTTAACAAAGGAGAAGTTATAAGTGTTAGAATAAACATAATTTGTAAAAAGGAATAAATATGAAGATTAATAAAATCGTATATAAATCATTTAGCGACATGCATAACGTGCTTCGTTTTGACATGAATAAGAAAGTTAGAAGACAAAACAGGGTCCTTATGCCACTTGCATGGGCACTCTCTTTTCCTGAAACGTTTAAACGTAAACTAGTGATCCGTCGCCATAATATGGAACCCCTAAAAAAAGTTCCTTATTTGCTTTTGTGTAATCACAATGCCTTCTATGACTTTAAAGTCGCGACACGAGCCATTTTCCCACGCCGCGCAACATATGTTGTGGCGATTGATGGTTTTATTGATCGGGAAGCTTTAATGCGACAAGTTGGCTGTTTTGGAAAACGCAAGTTTATTAATGATATTGGTCTCATTAAACAAATTAGACATAGTTTATATGAATTAAAGCACATCACGGTTATCTACCCAGAAGCACGGTATAGTCTTGTTGGAACAAATCATATTCTTCCGGATAGTTTAGGAAAACTTGTCAAACTTCTTAAAGTACCAGTTGCAACCTTAATTACAAAGGGAAACCATCTTTCTTCTCCTGTTTGGAATACTCGCTTTCGTAAAGTAAATACAGAAGCTGATTTAACACAATTAATTACTAAGGAAGAAAGCGAAACTTTATCTGTTGAAGAAATTAATGACCGGATTAATCAAGCTTTTGTTTATGATGATTATGCTTGGCAAAAAGAAAAAGGTGTTGAAATTAAGGAACCATGGCGTGCAGAAGGTCTTGAAAAAGTACTCTATAAATGTCCATCTTGTTTAGCAGAAGGTGAAATGAAAGGTACGGGTTCCGTTTTAAAATGTAATGCATGTCAAAAAGAATGGTTTATGGAAACAAACGGAACACTAAGTGCTATTGTTGGAGAAACCGAATTCTCACACATTCCCGCGTGGCATGAATGGCAACGACAAGAAGTAGTTAAAGAGATTGAAAATGGAACGTATTCCTTTACCCATGAAGTGGCAATTGATTCCCTTCCAAGCAGTAAAGGATTTTATCGAATTGGTAGCGGGATTTTAACCCATGACATTAACGGCTTTAAAATTGTAGGCAAGAGTCAAAATGGTGAAGATTTTGTTATTGAAAAGAAACCAGAAGAACATTACAGTATTCACATTGAATTTAATTACTTCGGTCGCGGCGATGGAATTAGTTTATCGTATCCGCAAGACACCTATTACTTCTTTAGTCATGATCCAAAATATACCGTTACGAAGGCACACTTCGCGGTTGAAGAACTATATAAAAGACGAAATAAGTAAAAAGTGTAGAGAAAAAGCCGAGATATTAATCCCGGCTTTTTTGTTTGTTTGGTCTTAATTATTTTTTCTTTTCAACTTCTTTAATGTTGCTATCCACAACAGTTTCTTTTTATTTAATGATAACATATAGATTACCGTCTTTTTGCCAAATACTATAGTGTTAATAATCTCTTCCACAGAGGAAATATCTCCCAGCCATAATAGTTTGAGTATTAGCTTCAACCTTATTTGAACATGTCCACTGGAAGCATTTATAGAAATCCATCATCCACTGTAGAACTTCCTTAAACATATAACAATAATTAACGAGTGAAATTGTGTAATTATGCATTTTTTAACCTAAACCTAAAAATCAAATGTCCCAAATATAAAAATATGACGATATTATGTTAATTATCGTGTTTTAGACAAGAAAAAAAGGCTTGAAATTGTATCAAACCTTACATTTCAATATATTCGTTAACGAGTGCAACCCCACACTGATATTCGTTAACAAGTGCAACCCTCGCCTATATTCGTTAACGAGTGCAAATCGTAAAACATAAAATAAAGTGATTTTAATGGATTTTAAAACTATAAAAGTTTGATTTAGTTATTGTTAAATACGCGTATGATCGAATTATTTTGTATAAAGTTGGTTCCGCACATAAAAAAATGGCCTTGATAATTCTATCAAAGCCGTTGTGGATTTATGACTTTCGGCGCATTCGTAAAAACCCGTTAACGTACATTCTTTTGGCAATCGCCTTCGTTTTACCTGTACTAACGATGTCAATGCTGTACGGCTTGCTGCTTTTCGCCGTGGAAGGCGATGTTAGTTTAATACCCGCAGGTGCAGCCGCTAATTACGCGCAAAGCTTTAGTTTATTAAATAACGTTGGGCTCATGATGATTATTTTTATTAGTCTTATCGTCGCCCAAGACTTTAGTCAGTTTACCGTTCGCAATAAAATTATTGCCGGTTATAGCCGCACAAAGATTTACTTTAACGTCCTTATCGTTAACTTAGTGCTCGCCTTAGGCACAACGTTTATTAATAGTTCAAGCACGTATCTTACGGCACTGCTTTTCCAAGGGTTTCAAAACCCGGAATTTTGGGAGGTATTTAAGTTTGGGCTTATCGGCTACAGCAGTGTGATGATGCTTTTTGCGTTTAACACATTGTTAGTTGTTAACTTTAAAAAAGCAACAGGCCCACTGCTTTAACGATTGCGCTGCCGCTAGCGTTATTAATTTTAAGCGGTGTTAACGACGCCATCAATTTTTTCTTTAGTATTGATGTCCACGTCATTTATTACGCTTTCCCGCTAATGCGTCTTGTGCTTATTTTCGGAAATAATACGCACGAGTGGTATTACGCCCTCTTAGCAAATGCCGTGCATATTAGCTACTTAATCCCACTTGGCTTACTACTTACAAAACGCACTGACTTTAAATAAAGCGATATAAACACGACTAAAGACGGAAAAAGGACGTGATTCACGTCCTTTTTGTTAAGTTTTATAACGTTATCGTTATTTTAATGTGGGGTAATTGGCACTCGCAAAGTCAACATTTGCGTAATCCCAAACAGCGCTATCCCACACGAGTGTTGTTGCAAAGAAATCACTATCAAGCTCTGTATATTCAATGGCGGTACCACGAAACGAGATTGCCACTTGGGGATCATCATTAATCGAGCCATCAGTTTTTAATACTTCAAGTGCGTAATAGACGTCATTAATTTCCCCATTAGCCGCAACAATTGAGCCAATTAAATTACTGACAAGACTATTAGCCGTAACGGTGCCATAGGCAACAATGCGATTTAAAATAAACGTTGAGGCCGTGACGTTGCCAATAAGTGCGCCTGCTTGCGTCTGGGACGAAATGACGTTTCCGGCAAAGTAGGAATCATTAATAATTACTAGTGCGTCATCCGCTCGCGCGAGTAGCCCCGCGACAAGCCCACCCTGAAATTGGCCACCGCTCATAATTTTGCCGCTAATATCCGCAGCGACGTAACTATCATCAATCGTAAGATTCCCGCTATTAATAAAGGCGACTAATCCACCGACAGTGTTATGACCGGCAAGATGCGCACCTTTTTCAACAAAGCTCTGTTTAATCGTAACGTCAGCGGTGTCAATTAAACCAACAAGACCGCCAAGGTTATCATTCCGCCCACTAAACGTTGCGTCACTCTTGAAGCTTACATTAATAAGATCAAGCGATGCGCCTGCAAAAGCAACACCAACGATGCCACCTGCTGCTTCAACGGCGTCAAATCCACCTGTCGCAATCATCGAAATGTGACCGCTATGGCTGCTATCACTAATCGTGACGTCACTTTGGTCACCAAGAATGCCAGCGACGATGCCGCCAATAACGCCACCTTTTTCAAGCGAAAGCGCAAGACTGTTATGTACATTCGTAAATGTTGCCGGGCTTTCATTCATTAAACCCACAACACCACCAATGTTACCGCTAACAATAGTTTCGCCTGCGGTCATCACGTCGCTAACTGTAAGCGTGCTAAAGTTTACCGTACCAATAAGGCCACCACCGTATTCAATTGGCCCCATCATATGAATATAAACATCACTATTCGTAATCGTCAGGTCATCTTCACTAATACCGATTAAACCACCGACATGTGCTTCAAGTTCAGCCGATTGTTCAATACTAGCACCGACGATACTCATATATGCAGAAAATATGCCGTCATCGGTTTTAGCGACGTTGACGTTGTTAAGTGTCGTAAGACTACCATCACCTTTGCGCTCATGGCGCGCGGCAAGGATGCCGATATGCATCGTTTGATCCATATCATGCTCGGGGGTTACGAGTATTTGAAACTTCGGATTCGCAAACGTTAAGTCATTAATCGTTGCGTCATAAAGTTCAATGAAGAACCCGGCTTCGTAAAGAGGTACTTCTTCAATTGTTAAGCCGATAAGCTTGTTATTACGACCGTTAAACGTGCCGCTAAACGACGGGATTGGTACCCAGTCAGCTCCACTTAAATCGATGTCATTCATTAAATGGAATTCGTCAGCAGGAAATTGCCGTAACAGTTCTAAGTCGGCTTTCGTCCGTAACGCACGGCCGGTTGGGGGATCAGGTTCAAAGCTTGATGCACTTGAACTACTAGAATCGCCGCCTGTACTCGTGCTTACGTCGTTACTTGTGTCGTCACTTGGCACGACGCTTGTAGTGCTACTATCACTTACGGTTGTACTTGGATCAGTTGAATCACCATCACGCACATTACACCCCGCAAGCGCAAGGCTCGCTAACAGTATGAGCCCGCCTATTGTTTTTTTGTGTTTCATTGTAGTGTCCTCCACTTTTTATTTACACTTAGCTTTAGTTTACATAATAATGTAATCGCACTAGTATCATTTGCTTAAAAATCGGAAATTTAGTGTGTTTATAAACCTTGATAAATCAAGGTTTTATTGAAAGCATTTACATTCGGTTTGAAGATTACGTAAAAATATGCGTTTAATCGGTAAAAAAATCTTTATTTTACACTACTTTTTTTGTAAATATGAATGAAGTTTCGTTAATCGTTTTATGTACGTTTCCCCACTTTTTACTCGGGCTGAATTTGCGAATTTCCTCAAAAATTGCTATAATATTTATATCTAAAAAAGGAAGTAAGTGGTTATTTTGAGTGAAAATTTAGGATTACCAATTTTAGGTGCACGACTACCAAAACTAAACGTCGTTACAACACATGGAAAGATGGTTTTACCCGACGACTTAGCGGGCAAATGGTTCGTTTTATTTAGTCATCCCGCTGATTTTACCCCGGTATGCACGACTGAGTTTGTCGCGCTTGCAGATGTGTATGATGACTTTTTAAAAATTAACACCGAACTCGTCGGCCTTTCCGTTGACGCTGTTACCGCCCATTTAAAATGGACGGAATGGATTAATGATAATATCGGCGTCCCGATTAAGTTTCCCATTATCGCGGACTCACTTGGCGACGTCGCGAAAAAGCTTGGGATGATTCATGAAGCAAAAGGCACTGATACAGTGCGCAGCGTCTTTATCGTTGACCCCGAGGGGAACTTACGCATTACGATGCATTACCCGCAGGAAGCTGGCCGTAACGTCCAAGAACTACTGCGCATTATTCGTGCACTACAGTACTCGGACAAAAACAAAGTGGCAATGCCGGAAAATTGGCCAAACAATACGCGCTTAGGGAGTGACGTAATTATTCCCCCAGCAACAACGGAACAACTTATTGTCGAACGCAAAAAAGCGATGAAAGATAATCCTGACTACGACTATAAAGACTGGTGGTTTATTAGTAAAAAGATTAAATAATTAGTCTAACAACCCTTAAATAAACAAAATTACTTAAGGGTTTTTTAATCTGTTTTTTTACTTATTGAACTATTGAAACTTTAGTTCATTTGTTGCATCTTTTATAAAACTACGCCACTTAATTACGGAATTACCACGCTTTTCTTCTGCGCCTGGTGTGCTATATAAATTACGGCAACCTGGTTGATAACTCAAAAATTTAATATTTATTGTCCCGTTGTAGCGAACATATTTTTCACGTAGTAATATTTTATATATTAGATTTTTAGGGAGAAAAAAACCCGCTTCGGCTGTTCCATGGTATATTCCATCAATTTCAACATTTTCGGCAAAACGTCCTTTAATAATTGTACGCATAATAACTTCTTTTATAATTTTTGTTTCACTTAGTTCTTTACTTGCAAGTTTGAAAAATTTATTCATTGTTCGCCGCATTTCGCGGGAAGTAAAGCGTGTTTGACCTGTCCCATCAAGTGTATTATCACCATAATGAAAAAATACAATCGTTTTCAATGTATGTTCACGCACACCAATTGAACGCAGAAACGGAATAAAGTACTCAATTGGTTCACTATGAAATGAATTATTTGCGCCAGATTTTATAGAAATGTATTTTGTTGTCCTATTGACTTTAATGCCAATATCAGCTTTTTGATGATTATTAAGTTTATAAACAAACATCGGCTTATCGTGTTCTTTAAACAATTTTATAAGCCAAACATTAAAATGTTTCGGTAGTTCATTAATCGTTTTTCTGTTAAGAACACTGATAATATTTACTTCGTTTTCGTGACCGTTATTGTTCATCTTACTTATAAATACATGAAAATTAGAAATTATTTCTATTAGTTGTCTTCGCCTTGTATATAACTCAAGCTTTCTCCCTTGCATGTTAATACTAAAACCACTGCTGTTGAGACAAGTTCCCCTCAAGGACGCCCCAACAAAAAATGACCCGGTTGGGTCATTAATTTTATGTAAATGCAGTGACCGAGAGGATTTAAACCCATTATAATGTAAACGTTCAATAGTGAAACCTTTTGCTTATAATCGTTCAATAGTGAAACCCTAACCCCTTGTAATCGTTCAATAGTGAAACCCTATCGTGTAATCGTTTCAACAGGTTGTTTTAGAAATTTTGAACTTTCCCCCGTTTTTTTACTATATTTTGGACCAAACCACACCAACAACACTAAAAAAGGCTGATTATATGAGTTTTTGATATAAAAAATGCCTTGATATTTGTATCAAAGCATACGTGATTAGATGGTGCCTCCGGTCGGACTCGAACCGACACAGTATCCCTACTATTGGATTTTGAGTCCAACGCGTCTACCAATTTCACCACGGAGGCAAACCCCGACTAATTATAAACTAAAATAAACAAAAG
>Ga0265293_10009411_pt1 | contig 14059 bp, 11 predicted proteins | sample Munlanlewell138R_FD_192505 | JGI IMG/M metagenome (GOLD analysis project Ga0265293, IMG submission 192505) | Leachate microbial communities from a municipal landfill in Southern Ontario, Canada - Leachate well 138R | ecosystem: Engineered > Solid waste > Landfill > Unclassified | place: Canada...
GTTATTTATACCTGCGGTTGTGACTGCATTAAAAATTCGGGTTTCAGTTCTTCTGTGGGATTCATCAATTGGACCAATATTCATGGTAGAAAGATTTATTCCCCCTTCCTGTCTGCTTGGAGAACCCGCCGAACCGTGAATTGAAGTCGAATAATACAGTCTGATATTGCCGAGATTTGGCTGATCGTTTGCTTTTTCAACAAAATATGTTCTGTATCTAAAACTAATCGAAATATTTCCAGCTGCAAGATGATATGTAGTTAGATTTCCCGGATTATCAAAAAGAGCACGATTTAAAGAAAAAATCTTCAACAGATAAATTCTCTTGTTTGAAGTTGAAAAATCTGCAATTACTCTGTCGGGTAAAGTGCTTGAAGTAATAAAAATCTGATAAGGAGTTCCCCATGGATCTTTTGTAAATTTAAAACCAAATTCTTTATCTAAATATTCCAGAGGATCAGTTACCCCAAACTCAAAAGGTGTGTATTCTAAAAGTGGTAAAGTTGAGCCGGCAATTGGACCTATATCTGTCTGACGGGATTCTTTTGAAAATTGATTATAATAAGACTGGACGTAATTTTTTATATCAGAAAAGTCGCGGGAAACACGGGTAATTCTTGCATCGTTAATCGTGTTTGTAACATAAGGAATCATAAAAATTGAAATAATCGAAATAATAACAAGTACAATCAATATTTCAATAAGAGTAAAAGCTTTATTCATTAATCCACTCACTCACTGTTTCATTTTTATATCACTTAGGGGTCAAGTCTCAACATTACGACATTTTTACAAATGTGCGAATGATCGAGAGCTTGACCCCGACTCACTGCTATATTATTGTATCACACTTTAAATTTAATTTAAAATCGTATATACTCCATTTTATGAGTAGAATAGGTAAAAATACACTTATGTTTTCAACAGGTACGTTGATCTCCCGGTTTTTAGGTCTTCTCAGAGAGTTTATTTTTACTTATTTTCTTGGTGCTTCAATTGCAACAGACATTTTTTTTGCCACATTCAGAATACCTAATTTTTTAAGACAACTTCTTGCTGAAGGAACTTTATCTTTTGCCTATATAAATGTTTCATGCGAGTATAAAAAAAAACATGGCGAAAATGAAAGTAATAAGCTCAGTTCTGCGTTTCTGATATGGATAGCTTTAATTACAACAGTGCTTTTTTTTCTAATTCTGTTTTATTCAGAATATTTTATCAAATTTTTACTTCCAGGTTTTGAACAGGAAAAAATTTTACTTGCTACATACTATCTTAAATGGATTTTTCCATTTATAATATTTATTTCATTAAGCTCGATTTTTTCAGGTTATCTTAATATTAAAGGTAATTTTTTTCTTCCAGCTTTTAGTCCGGTTTTTTTAAATATTTTTCTAATATCAGCTGTTGTGTTTTTTTATGCTGAAAACACCAGAGAAATGGGGAAAATTTTTGGTATAAGTGTTATGCTGGCTGGTGGAGTTCAACTGTTTCTTCTTGGTTTTTCAGCTTTTAAAAATGGGTTTAGATTCAGTTTTAAACCTTGGCATCCCGGTTTGAAAAAAATGTTTTTTTATTTTATACCCGGAACTTTTGCAATGGCTGCAACACAGATAAATATGCTTGTGGATAATATTTTTGCTTCTTATCTTCCTTATGGTGGGATTTCATGGGTAAACTATGGAAACCGACTGGTTCAATTTCCATTAGGAATTTTTGGAGTGGCACTTGCGACCGTTATGACTCCATATTTTGCAGATAATAAAAATAATGAAAATATGGGAGCTGGTTTGATAAAAGCTTTCAGATTAAATACTGTAATAATGATTCCCTGCACTGTTTTTCTTTATATTTATTCATATCCTGTTATAAAACTTCTTTTTGAAAGAGGAAAATTTTCATCCGAAGACAGTGTTCAGGTTGCTGCAGTTTGTGCTCTTTATAGTCTGGGATTGTGGTTTTATTCAACTTTAAAATTATTACTTCCATATTTTTATTCAGCCGGAAAAATGTATATCCCATTTTTTGGTGCAGTTTTTGGACTTGTTGTAAACACATTGCTGAATTACTATCTTATGATAAAAATGGGTGCGGCAGGACTTGCGCTTGCAACTACTTTTTCAGCTCTGCTAAAATTTTGTTTTTTTATGTTTTTTGTTGATAGAAAAGGCTTTGGAACATTAGGACTGTTTTTTGTAAAATTTTCAGTTTTGACCGGATTTTATGTTTTATTGCTTCATTTCTTGAAAGATTTTAATTTATTATTTAATATATTTGCAGGTTGTGTTATCTATGTTATATTACTTCTTTTATTCAAATTTGAAGAATTAGAAGATATTATCGAAGTCATAAAAATGAAAATGAATATGAAACAGGAAAGAAGAGGATGAATAATTAAATGAAAGATATGTCGAAAATCAGAAACTTTTCCATAATTGCCCATATAGACCATGGGAAATCAACACTTGCAGATAGAATTCTTGAATTATCAGGTACTGTTGACAAAAGAAATATGAAAGAGCAATATCTTGACAGCCTTGATGTTGAAAGAGAAAGAGGGATTACAGTAAAGTTGAGGGCAGTAACCCTTCATTATAAAGGATATGAATTTAATCTTATAGATACACCGGGTCATGTTGATTTTACTTATGAAGTTTCTCGTTCTCTTGCTGCATGTGATGGGGCTCTTCTTGTTGTTGATGCGGTTCAGGGAGTAGAAGCCCAGACTCTTGCAAATGTTTATCTGGCTATTGATAATGATTTGGAAATTTTACCAGTTATTAATAAAATTGATTTACCGCATGCCCGCGAAGAAGATGTTAAAAATGAAATAGAAGAGGAAATCGGAATAAGCTGTCAGAATTCTGTTTCTGTAAGTGCAAAAAACGGGATAAACATAGATATTCTCATGGATAGAATAATAGAAATTCTTCCTCCTCCTTCGGAAAGTGCTGAAAATTCTCTGAAAGCACTGATTTTTGATTCACATTATGATGAATACAGAGGTGTTATTATTTTTATCAGAGTATTTGATGGCGAAATTAAAACCGGTGACCAGATTACCACCATGCAGAACAGAAAAGTTTTTGAAGTTGCAGAAGTCGGAGTGTTTTCACCGACAATGGTTAAACGTGATAGTCTTTCAGCAGGTGAAGTTGGATATGTTATTGGGGGTATAAAATCTATTCAAGATGTTAAAGTAGGTGATACTATTACATCGAGTACAAAACCTGCAAAACAGGCAGTTCCTGGTTATAAAGAAGTAAAACCAATGGTATTTTCAGGGCTTTACCCTATTGATACAAATATGTTTGTTAATCTTAAAGATGCTCTTGAAAAACTTACTTTAAATGATTCTTCACTCAAATATGAACCTGAAAGTTCACTTGCCTTAGGAATGGGTTTCAGATGCGGATTTCTTGGGTTGCTTCATTCTGAGGTTGTTCAGGAAAGGCTTGAAGATGAATTTGATCTTGATATTATTGCAACTGCTCCAAGTGTTAAATATAGAATTATATTAAAAAACGGAAATGAAATGTTTATTGAAAACCCGATGAATATGCCAGACCCTTCACAGATTGAATCTGTTGAGGAACCATATATAAGGGCACATTTATTTACTCCATCAGAATATGTTGGTTCTATAATGACACTTTCAGAAAAAAAACGCGGTGTTATGCTTGATATGAAATATTTAAATTTCAATCGTGTTGAATTAATTTACGAATTCCCGCTTGCAGAAGTTATTATGGATTATTATGATAAACTTAAATCAACAACTAAAGGTTATGCTTCAATGGATTATGAATTTATCGGATTGAAAGCAACTAATGTTTCAAAACTTGATATTAAACTCAATGGAGAAACAGTTGATGCTCTTTCAATGATAGTTCATGTTGACAAAGCTTATGAAATGGGAAAAATGCTTACTGAAAAGTTGAGAGAGCTTATTCCAAGACAGATGTTTAAAGTTCCAATTCAGGCATGTATTGGTGGTAAAATTATTGCAAGAGAAACTGTTAATGCAATGAGAAAAGATGTACTTGCCAAGTGTTATGGTGGAGATATTACAAGAAAAAGAAAACTTCTTGAAAAACAGAAAGAAGGAAAAAAACGAATGAAAACAATAGGTAATGTTGAAATACCTCGTAATGCGTTTCTTGCAATACTGAAAGTTGACTGAGTTCAAATTTTTATATTTTATTTCCGGGAGGATAAATGAAAAAGGAAAAAATTGTTGTGACAGCGATTGGTGCTAATAAATCAGGTGTGGTGGCAAACATAAGTCAGATAATAGCTCAGTATAACTGTAGTATTATGGATATGGCTCAGACTATAATTGATGATCTTTTTGCACTAATAATGGTTGTTGATATAACAGATCTTAATATGGATTTTTCTGCTTTCAAGGAAAAACTCGAAGAAAGAGCAGCTGGAATTGGAATTAAAATTTTTGTCCAGCACGAAAATGTGTTCAGATTCATGCACAGAATATAGGGGGATACATAATGTTTATAAATCCTGAAGAAGTCCTTCAAACCATAAGCATGGTTAATATAGAAAATTTCGATGTAAGAACAACAACGCTTGGAATAAGTCTGAGAGACTGTCGTGGTGTATCAGGAGATGATACAGCTAAAAAAGTATATGACAAAATATGCAGAACTGGTGAAAATCTTGTTTCGTGCGCTACAGCTGTGGAAAATAAATATGGAATTCCAATTGTAAATAAAAGAGTAGCAGTTACTCCTGTTTCAATAATTTCAGATGGACTAAAAAAAGATGACATAATAAAAATTGCCCATGCAATGGATAAAGCAGCTGAAAATATTGGAATAAATTATATCGGAGGATATTCCGCACTTGTTCAGAAAGGTGAAACTTCTGGCGACAGGGAATTGATTGAGTCAATACCTGAAGCTTTAGCAAATACTGCAAGAGTGTGTTCATCTGTAAATCTTGCTTCAACATCGGCAGGAATAAATCTTGATTGTGTTCATAAAATGGCAAAACAGATTAAAAAAACAGCCGAACTTACAGCAAAAGATGGAAGTATTGGATGTGCAAAACTGGTTGTTTTTGCAAATGCGGTTGAGGATAATCCTTTTATTGCGGGTGCATTTCATGGCATAAGTGAACCGGAAGTCACCCTTAATGTTGGAATAAGTGGACCGGGAGTGGTTAGACATGTTATAGAAACTGAAGGAAAAGATCTTGATATAGGTGAACTTGCAGAATTGATAAAAAGAACTGCTTTTAAAATCACAAGAATGGGTCAGCTTTTTGGAGCGGAAGTTTCCTCGCTTCTTAAAATACCTTTTGGAATAGTTGATATATCACTTGCTCCTACGCCAGCAATTGGTGACAGTGTAGCAAATATTCTTGAACTTATGGGGCTTGAATACTGTGGAACACATGGCACAACCTTTGCACTTGCAGTATTAAATGATGCTGTAAAAAAAGGCGGGTTGATGGCTACATCTTATGTTGGCGGACTTTCAGGCGCTTTCATACCAGTAAGTGAAGATGACGGAATGATAATTGCAGCTGAAAAAGGTGCATTAAGTCTTGAAAAACTTGAAGCCATGACCTGCGTGTGTTCGGTCGGGCTTGATATGGTTGCAATACCGGGAGATACTCCTGTTACCACAATAGCCGGAATAATTGCAGATGAAATGGCAATAGGTGTTGTTAACAGCAAAACAACAGCTGCAAGACTCATACCAGTTATCGGTAAAAAGGCAGGTGAAAAAGTCTGTTATGGTGGACTTCTTGGCGATGCTCCTGTTATGAAAGTCAGTCAGTTTTCATGCGAAAAACTTATTAACCGTGGGGGAAGAGCACCTGCGCCTGTCAGAGGGGCAAGAAACTGACAGAAAAATCGGGTTTTTATATACATATCCCTTTTTGCAGAAAAAAATGCGATTATTGCGATTTTTACAGCGAAACAAACTTTGATGATAATGTTTTAGAGCAGTATTTCAAGGCTCTTTTAAAAAATATTAATGAAATCAGAGAAAGATTTCCTCATATTAAACCAGATACAATTTTTTTTGGAGGTGGAACTCCTAATATTTCAGGAATTAATAAACTTGAAGAAGTTGCTTTGAGTGTTAAAAAAAAATTTGGTTCAGATATTGTAGAAACAAGCTGTGAAATAAATCCAGATGTAATTTCATTTGATGATATAGAGAAAATAATGAAATCAGAAATTATTACAAGATTATCTCTTGGAATTCAAAGTTTTTCCCGTAAGGCAATTGATTTTATTGGAAGGATTCAATCAGAAGATTTTGATGAAAAAATTAAATTTATTTTTTCTCAAAAGAAAAATAAGGATATTTCTTGTGATTTTGTGTGCGGATTGCCGGATAAAAATAAATTTGGTTTTAAAAGTATGGAAAAGCTTGTTCTTGAAAAAGCTGATCATCTATCCTTTTATATGTTATCTGTAAGTGAAAGATTTGAAAAGAAAGTATGTGGAAAATTAGATGAGATTGAGAAAAAAAGTGTTGAAGATTTCAAATATCTAAATCACATACTTGGTGATTATGGTTTTGAGAGATATGAAATTTCAAATTTTGCCAAAAATAACAAAAAATGTCTCCATAATCTTCATTACTGGAAATATGACGATTATGCAGCGGCAGGTGCTGGTGCAACAATGAAAATTTCAGATTCATTATATAAATATCCTGTTTTAAGTGAATACATAAGAAATCCTGATAAAATAAATTTTGCTGAAAAAGAATGTTTAAGCAAAAAAGATAGTTTTAACAATTTTCTGCTTATGAATTTGAGGTTGTGTGAAGGGATAAATCTTGATGGTTTCAAAAATATGAAAAACGTCAAAAACTTGATTAATTCAATCCAAATACTATATAATAAATATAGTGATTATATGGTTTTAAGTGATAAAAATCTTAAACTTAATTATGAGGGTTTTTTAATTTTTAACTGTATCGCAAGTGATTTAATGCTCATAATGGAGGAACAGAAATGTTTTCAATAAATAAAAATCTAATAATATTTTTAATTTTTATATCAATATCGATTGCTGGTTTTTGTAATACAAATATTGATTTACTTATAAATCTCGTTCAGTTTTATATTAACAATGGTGATTATGATTCGGCACTTTCGCAAATTGAGAAAGGACTTGAAATAAATTCTGAACACAAAGAGCTTAATGAGTTGAAAGTTGATGTAATGAAAAAAATTCAGGAAAAAAAGCAGTCATCAGCTGTTGATAAACCAGTTACACCTGTGAGAGAAGAAAAAATAACTGATGTAAATAAACTCTTACCTGAAAAAAAATTAAAACCATTTAAATTTCTTACTGAAATTGAAAAAGAAAAAATTGATGAACTTGTAAATGAAGGTGTCAGATTGAGAAGTTTAGGAAGAAATTCTGAGGCTGTGGAAAAATTCAATGAAGCATTAAAATATGATGATTTGAACGAAGATGCAAATTTAAATCTGGGAATTCTGCTTTATAATATGAGAAGAATTGAAGAATCCAAAAAGAAGTTTGAAACTGTTCTAATGTATAATTCTGAAAATTACAGTGCGATGTACTGGCTTGGTCTGGTGAATTTGAGAATGAGAAATATTGGTCAAGCAAAAGCTCTTCTCACTGAAGTAACAAAAAAAGACGGAAGAAACATTCTTTCATTTTTGCAGCTTGCAAGTATTTATGAAGCTGAAAGAAATGTTGGACTGGCTGAAAGATATTACAGAGAAGCTTTAAAAGCTGATTCCCGTTTGATAAATATATATCAGAGTCTGGCTAATATGTATTTTAAAAATGTTATGTATGCCAAGGCTGTTGAAGTTTACAGAGAAATTATTTCAAGATATCCTCAGGATCCATCTGGATATATGGGGATTGCATTTATTCACCTTCTTGAAGGAAATTTTGAAAGTGCGGTACACATGCACAGCTCAGCTAAAAATATTTCTTCCGAACATTCAGAAGTAAAAGCTTTCGAAGCTTTACTTTCTTATTTTTCTGGTAATCAGAGAACAGCAGCAGAACTTCTTGATAAAGTATTAGAACAGGAGCCGGATAATTTAAAAATTTACAGGGTTGCCGTAGATATTCTTGGAAAAGGTACAGATAATTCAAGTTTTGAAAAATATTCCAAAAAAGCACTTGAAAAATTTCCAATGGATGGTGTTATAAATTTATTAGTGGGGAGAAATCTTTTCAATAAAAGAAATTATGAAAATGCCATGGAATATTTTGAAAGAGTTATTGTTGTGTTTCCTGATAATTTAGAAGCATTATATGGACTTGCAAAATCATACGGCGAAGGTAATTATTTCAGTGATTCGCTTAAAAAATACAGAACTTTGATTGAAAAATTCCCTCAAGATCCAAAGGTTGAAACCTGGAATGCGGAAGCAAGACAGATTTATGAAAAATACAGAACATCAAGAGAAATCGAAGTGGTTAGACCTGAATCCTCAACCGGTGAAAATTCTACATTTGATTATTCAATACCATATGGTTTTTAAATGGATAAAATCCTGATAATTGGTGGTGCTACAGCTTCCGGGAAAACCAATCTTTCTCTGAAAATATCAGAATTTGCTGATATTGAAATTATTTCAGCTGATTCAATGCAAATATACAAATATATGGACATTGGTTCAGCAAAACCTTCCATAGCTGAAAGATCTGAAGTTTTTCATCACATGATTGATATAAAGACACCTGTTCAGGATTTTGATGCACGTGATTTTGAAATCAATTCCAAAAAAATTATTAAAAAAATAATCAGAAAAGGGAAAATACCTGTAATTGTCGGTGGTACAGGTTTTTATATAGAAGCTCTTTTATATGGTCTTCCAGTATTACAAAAAAAAAATAATAAAATTAGAGATTTTTATGAAAAAATGATTGAAGAAAAAGGAAAAATAGCTGTTTTTGAGCTTTTGAAATCAAAATGGCCTGAGCGGGCTGAAAAATTGCATGAAAATGATACAAGGAGAATAATAAGAAGTCTTGAAATTTTTGATTCAGGTGATAAAGAAAATTTCGAATATAATAAAAATGAAAATTTTAATTTTCTTTTTTACTATATTAACACAGATAGAGAAAGTCTTGAAAACCGGGTAAAAAAAAGAGTGGAAAATATGTTTAAAAATGGTCTTATAGAAGAAGTTGATTTTATACTGAAAAAGACAGGGTTCGGAATACAGGCTTCTCAGGGAATAGGTTATAAAGAAGTCATACCATTTCTTGAAAAAGGAAAAATATCTGATTTGGAAAAAATCAAAGAAGAAATAATACTTCATACACTACAATTTAGTAAAAGACAAAGAACTTTTTTTAAAAATAAGTTTAAAAAAATGATTTTTTTGGATTTATGTGGTATAAATAAATATCAAATAAAAGAAGATATAGAGAACTATTTTTATGGAGGGTAATATAGATGTCCAGTAAAATAAATCTTCAAGATGTTTTTTTAGAAAAAGTTATTGAAAAAAGAATTGAGATTATGATATTTCTAACCAACGGTATAAAACTGCGCGGAAATATTAAAGCTTTTGATTCTTTCACAATATTGATGGAAGATAATGAAAAACAGCAGTTGATTTTTAAACATGCAATCTCAACTCTTGTTTCGCCTGAAAGAATAGAAATCAAATAATTATAATTGGTCACCGGTAAATATTAAAAACAATAATAATTTCCGATATATCTAATATATGGGAAAATTTTGCTTGAGAGGGAAATATTAATGGTTTCTGAATTCATTATTAAAAAGAAAATAGGTCAGATTCTCATAGAGTTAGGTTTCATTACAGAAGATAACCTTGTGGAATGTCTTAAAATTCAGGAAGAAAGTCAGCAGCTTATTGGTGAAATTCTAATTGAAAAAGGCTATCTTGATGAAGAACAACTTGCTCAGGCTCTTGCAATTCAATTTGATGTTGAGTATAAAAAACCAGAAGAAGTTGTTATTGAAGAAGAGATATTAGACCGAGTACCTGAAAATTTGATTAAAATGTATTATTTTATACCGGTTGACATAGATCCGGGAAGATTACTCATAATTATTCATGACCCGACAAATGTAACAATGCTTGATACTTTACAAACCGTTTTAGGTTTGAAAATAGATTATGCGGTTGGCTCAAAGGCTTCAGTTACAAAAGTAATCAATGATAAATATTTTGCGGTAGAGAAAGAAAAAACTCTGGATGATGTTGATGTATCTGATATTTTAAAAGATGCCAATCTTGATATGGATGGCGGGGTAGATATTGCCCAAACTGAAGAGGAAGAAAAGTCTTCAGCCGAGCTTCTTAAAGCAGCGGATCAAAAACCAATTATTGCTCTTGTTAATAAAATCGTGCTGGAAGCTATTAAAAAGAAAGCATCTGATATTCATATTGAGGTACATGAAAAGCGAGTTGTGGTAAGATACAGAATGGATGGTGATTTATATGATCAACCTGCAATTAATAAAAAAGCCGCAGCTGCAATTGTATCAAGAATTAAAATCATGTCTAATCTTAACATAGCTGAAAAACGTATTCCTCAGGACGGTGCATTTTCTCTCAAAGTTGGAAAATCCAAAATCGATTTCCGTGTATCTATACTTCCTTCTATATGGGGTGAAAATATTGTAATCAGAATACTTTCAAAAGATTCTGTTGCACTGGATTTGAACACTCTCGGATTTACAGAATTTCAGCTTAGAACATTTATAAAAAACATTGAAAAACCCTATGGAATGATACTTAACAGTGGTCCTACTGGTTCTGGTAAAACAACCACTCTTTATGCTGCTCTTACAAGAATTAATACAAGAGATATGAAAATTATCACAGTTGAAGATCCGGTGGAATATCAGCTTGATGGTATTCATCAGACCCAGGTTTTTATTAATAAAAATGAACCTGACCGTTCGCTTACTTTTGCAAGCGGATTACGTTCTATTCTTCGACAAGACCCTGACGTCGTGATGATCGGTGAAATTCGAGACCCTGAAACAGCGGAAATTGCAGTTAACGCTGCCTTGACGGGTCACCTTGTGTTTTCAACAGTTCATGCAAATAACTCAATTGACGTTATTAACAGAATGAATACACTTGAAGTTGATAAATATCTTCTGTGTTCAGCTTTTAACATGGTTATTGCTCAGAGACTTGTTAAAAGATTATGCGAAGACTGCAAAGAAATATTTGATCCTGAAGATGAACTATTTGAAAAAATGGGTAAAAAGAAAAAAGATTTTGCAGAACATCAGTTTCATAAAGCTGTTGGATGTTCTAAATGTAATAATACGGGATACAAAGGCAGAAGAGCGGTTTATGAAATTCTTGATTTTACACCCGCGGTTAAAGATTTGATTATGAAAGGTGCAACACCTTATGAAATACAGGCGAAAGCTATTGAACAGGGAACAGACCTTCTTGTTGATGCTGGTATGATTAAAGCAATTAACGGTGAAACCACACTTGATGAGGTAAGATCTCTGGCAACAGATTTTTAGGAGAAAATTTTGGGATTACTTGATAAAATCACACAATCAAATAGCATGGTGGCAGTAGATATTGGCAGGAATTCAATTAAGATTGCTGAAATAAAAAACAAAACAGGACTTAAATTTGATATTACTAAATACAGTATAATTCCTATACCAAAAGATATGCTTAACATTAATTTTAATGAGAGTCTTCTTGTTGATAAAATAGCTTTTAAAGATACACTTTCTCTATCTTTCAAACAAATGGGGATTACCAATCAGAAATGTATTGTAATGGTTTCAGATGGTAACACTGTTATAAACTGGCTTAACATAAAACTTAATGCCAATGAAACACTTGATGCTGCAATAATGGATAAACTTGGAGCGCTTTTTCCTTCTGATATTACAAACTGGGCTTATAATTGGCAGGTGCTTGAAGAAAAGAAAGATAATTTTATTGTAATAGCAGAAGCAATTCTTGACTCAAATATGAAAGATATTGGTGAAATTTTTCATCAGCTTAACATGTGGCCTCATGTTCTTGATGTCAGCTGTTTTAATTCTGTAAATATTTTTCACGGATTTCTAATGTCAGCTGAAAATGCAAAAAAAAATATATCACTTGTGTATATAGGTGATGATTCAACAACAGTTATGATTTTTAATACAGGATTGTTAAAATCTTTCAGAATTATACCTTATGGGGGGAAAGATTTTTCCTCAACTATTGCTGAAACTCTTGGATTGCCTTATGAGGAAGCAGAAATATATAAAAAAAATGAGAGATTTTTTTTAAGGGAATATTCAGAAGAACAGAATAAACTTGAGAATTACAATATTATTAAAAATATATTTGGAGAAATTGTTAAAGGTATTTATAACTCTTTTGATTCTTACCTTGCTAAATTCCGTGAATTTAAAATTCATAAAATTATTCTATATGGTGGTGGCGCTAATTTCAGAAATATAAACGTTCTTTTACAGAAACATCTTAATATTCCAGTTACTCTTGGAAGTGAGCTGATAGAAGTAAAATATAATGGACAGGAAATATCCTCAGACGAGAAGAATATTCTTATTCCAGCTCTGGGTGGTCTGATAAGAGGTGATTTATGAAAATAAATCTTAATTTATTTCCTTCTCAATATAGATGTGAACCAAGAGATTACAAAGCAATTCTGTTTATGATTGGTTCGCTTTTTCTTGCAATAGTGATAATATCATTTTTCTTTATATTTAAAAAAGTTCAGTTTTCAAGACTTGAACATCAGTCCAGAGCACCAGTTGAAGCTTTGCAAGCGCGAAAAGAAGTACTGCTTCGAGAAAAACAGTCAAAAGAAACCAGAATAAATACAATGACTTTCAATGAGCAGAAAAAAAATGAATTAAATGAAGAAATAAAAGCTTTTAATGAAATATTAAGAGATTTTTACTGGGGACATTTCCTTCAGAAGTTTGAGGAGTCGGTTCCAGATAGAATATGGGTTAGAAACATTGTAATGGAAAGATTTCCTAAAGTATATCTTGCCTGTGAAGCAGCTGATCTTTTCAAACCGGTAGAATTTGTTAAAACACTTGAACTTTCACCATATTTCAGAAATATTATTTTAGGTAAAGCTGAGGAAGACCCTAGTACTAAAGCTATAAAATTTCATATTGATTTTGAAATAGAAGATAGTTTATTTAAAAAAGGTTTATAGCAGGAGTAATTATTAAATGAAAACCAGAGCAAGCTCGCTAACAGAAAAAATGATTTTCTATTCTGCCGGTGGTGGATTATTATTCATCATGGTAGTTGCAGTTATATTTATTTCTGGTTTTTATAATAAACAGATTCAAGATATTAAAAATCAGGAACAAATGTTTAATCAGCAGAAAAATCAACTTGAAGCAGAAATACAGGGGCTTGAAATAGAGCTCAAAAGCCTCGATGCTCAATTTGAAAGAAGAGTCAAACTGACTCAGGAAGAAGAAGCAGAATATGAAAGAATAAAAATACAGCTTGAACAAGCTAAAACTTTTCTGCCTCCAGAACACATAAAATCAGAAATAATGAAAAAAATTATTGAAAAAGCAAATCAGGAAAATCTGACAATAATTCATATAGATCAGATAATTGAAAGTGGGATGGAAAAATATGATTTCAAACCTGTTACTTTTGAACTTGTGCTTGAAGGTGATTATTTCAGAGTAAAAGAATTTTTATTTTTTTTAGAACAACCAATGAAAATTATAGACCTTAAAGATAAAAATATTGAATGGAATGTTCTTCTTAAAATACCATTTCCTCATGGGTTTGGATATTACAGATTTTCAATGGATTCGGAACAGGATGGCTCTTTTAAACAATACTCACCAGCTGAATATTCTCAAATTGTTAATGAAAAAACTACAAACACAATTACTATTGAAATGCAGGACGACTCCCAGGGAAGAAGAGCTGGAGCAGCACCTCAGGAAACTGTTACACAGACCAGAACAGTGTTTGATGAAAGTCTGATGAGAACATTTATATCTCAGTCCAGAGAAAGAATGATTAAAGATCAGGAAACAAGCACACTTAAAGTGAAAGT